>Ga0070681_10006047_pt1 | contig 11736 bp, 11 predicted proteins | sample KBSC83BmetaG_FD_65650 | JGI IMG/M metagenome (GOLD analysis project Ga0070681, IMG submission 65650) | Corn rhizosphere microbial communities from Kellogg Biological Station, Michigan, USA - KBS C8-3B metaG | ecosystem: Host-associated > Plants > Roots > Rhizosphere | place: USA: Michigan...
GCGGTAGGTCCAGCGCTCGAGCGGCGCTCCCGCACGCAGCGGCCAGATGGGACGCCCGTCGAAGACCTTTGCCATGTACAGGCCGACCGGCTTCACGCACGCGAGCAGCAGCAGCAGGAAGCACACGATCAGGGTGGAAGCGGCCGCGGTCATCAGAATTTCTCGGGCTTCACCAGCGCGTACAGCAGATACGCCAACAGCGCCACGGTCAGCAGCCCGCTCAGTGCGTAGATCGCGCTCACTCGAGGCTGCCGAGCCGCGCGACGGCGGCGATCAGCCAGTGAGTCGCCGCGTACAGCGCGACCAGGACAAGGACGTAGACGAGATCCACCGGCGCACCCCTGATCGTCAGGTTGGGGGTCGCCACGTTACTGCGCGCTCGGTGAGCGGCGCGTGAGGAAACGCCCGCGCGCGAACTGTGACGGCTGCACTGTTGCGGCGGAGCGCTTTCAAGCGTTATTGGCGCCGATGCAACCGAGCGCCCTGAGGCTGATCACCCTGCGCCGCGAGCTGGCGGCGCGTTATGTCCGCATCAACCGCCTGTGGCACGCGGCCCGCAAGGCCTACCGGCGGCTGCACGCCGCGCCGGTGCAGGACCTGGACGAGCTGCGTACCGCGGCGCAGCGGCTCGATGCACTCGACCGCGACCGCGCTACGCTGCTATCGGATCTGAAGGCCCTGTCACGCTAGCGCGGCGCGTGCCTGTCAGCTCTCAGGGACGGCCGCCGAGCAGGCGCGCCGGCAGGTACAGCAGGGCGCGCAGCAGCGCCAGCGCGCCGCCGACCGCGATGCCGACCACCCGGAACGGCAGCAGCAGCAGCCACACGATCGGGTAGAGCACCAGGGCCAGCAGCGCCAGCGGCCAGCACACGACCAGCAGCAGCAGCCACAGCACAAATCCGATCATTGACCCGCCCTTCGCGGCACGCCTAGAGTCCGCAGCACCGCATTGTAAGTCCTCGGCCGCCCCCGGTGATCCTCGTTTGAGCGCACGCTTCCAACCGCCGCCCGCACTGCATCGCGGCGACCGCGTCGCCGTCGTCGCACCGGCCAGCGGCTTCGAGCGGGTCGCCTTTGACGGCGGGCTGGCGCTCATCGCCGAGCGCTACCGCCCCAGCCACGGGGCGGGATTGTTCGAGCGCCACCGCTACCTGGCGGGCGACGACGCGCGCCGGCTGGCGGAGCTGACGGCGGCGCTGACGGACCCGGAAGTGCGGGCGCTGTTCTGCGCCCGCGGCGGCTACGGCGCCACGCGCCTGCTCACGCACCTGGCCGCGCAGCCCCCGCCGGGGCCGCCGAAGCCGCTGGTGGGATTCTCCGACATCACGGCGCTGCACCTGTGGCTGCAGGCGCACGGCCGGGTGAGCATCCACGGGCCGGTGCTCACGCAGCTGCCGCGGCTGGCCGAGGCCACCCGCCTGCGCCTGTTCGACCTGCTGGAATCGGACGCACCCGCGCCCGCCCTGCGCGGCAGCGACAGCTACGTCGGCGGCGTTGCCGAAGGTCCGCTGCTCGGGGGCAACCTGTCGGTGTTCTCGCGCCTCATGTGCACCCCGTGCATGCCGGACCTGGAAGGGGCGGTGCTGCTGCTCGAGGATCAGGGCGAGCGGCCCTACCGCCTCGATCGCATCTGGACCCATCTGGAGCTCGCCGGCGTGTTCGCGCGGGTGCGCGGCATCGTGCTCGGCACCTTCACCGCCTGCGAGGAAGCGGGGGCGGCCTACTCGAGCATCGACGTGCTGCGCGAGCTCGCCCAGGCCACCGGCCTGCCATGCGCTGCCGGCTTCCCGATCGGGCACGGCGCGCTCAACGAGCCGGTGCCGCTCGGGGTGCGCGTGCGCCTCGACGCCGACGCGCTCAGCCTCACGTTCCTCGAGAGCGCCACCGCCTGAGGGCGGCGGCGCCGTCACAGCAGGCCGCCCTCCTCGCCCAGCATCGCCTTGCGCACCAGCGGGATCGGCGGGCCGCCGTAGGACAGGAACTTGTCGTGGAACTCGCGCCAGTATTGCTTCGGGTCGGCCCCCGCCCCGGGGTGCTGCGCCACCCAGTCGTTGCGCAGCTTGCGGATCATGAGCTTGCCGAGGGTGTACTTGAGGTACTCCGGATCGTAGGTGCCGCGCGCCGCCTGCTGGCGGGCGTTGCCCGGATCGAGGTAGGCCTGCTCCAGGAACGTGCGGTCCGACTGCTCGACCGTCATGCCCTGGGTGTGCAGGCCCAGCGCCGACAGGTAGCGCACGTCGCGCAGCAGCGCATCCGTGATCTGGCCGATGTGCTGCCCGGGGTCGCCGTCGCCGAGGCCCTCATCCCACATCATCTCCTCGCAGTAGTGCGCCCAGCCTTCCGCGTAGGCATAGCCGACCCACAGCGCCGCGACCTTGGAGGGGTTGAGGTTGGAGTGCTGGAACTGCAGGAAGTGGCCCGGCCACACCTCGTGCACGCTGGTGTAGAGCAGCCGCGCCTTGCCGGGGATGTACCCGGCGCGCTCCCTCGCCGACCACGCCGGATCCGGCGGGGCGATGTTGTAGCTGTAGACGGGGTGCTGCTCGTAGGGACCGGGCACGTTGATGTAGGCGAAGTTGGCGCGATTGTAGGGCGGGGCCTCCACCACCTGCGGCTGCGCCTCGTTCGGCACGCTGACGATGCGCCTGGCAACCACGAAGCCGCGCAGCTCGATCAGCTGCCGGCGCGCGCCCTCCACCGCACCACCCTGCGGCTTGTCGGCCTGCATCTTGGCCACGCAGGCCTTGAGCGCGCCGCCCGGCAGGTACTGCGCGCACGCATCCTTGAGCGCCTGGGTGTTGCGCTCCAGGTCGCTACGGCCGGCGGCGAGCAGCGTCTCGAGCGGCACCTCGACGCGCTCGGTGGCCTTCAGCATCTCGAGGAACAGCGGCGCGCCGAGCGCGAAGTCCTGCGTGGCGTGCTTGCGCTCCCCCTCGAGCCAGTGCTTCAGACCCTCCATGGCCGTGGCCGCAGCCGCGTCCGCCGCCGCCAGCTCCTTCTGCGCCGCCGGATCCTGCACGGCGGCGAACACCCCGGGGACGTCGCGGCGGAAGAAGGCGGCGAAGCCGCCGAAGCCGTCGATGCCCCGCTGCGCCAGGCTCGCCGGCAGCGGCGTGTGCAGGTTGGCGCGGATCTCCTCGGCCAGCCTGGGGATGGCGCGCGCGTAGCCGATGTAGCCCTTGAGCCGCTGCCCGAGCGGCGCGTAGTCGCGATTCAAGTACACGTCCGGGTCGAGGCGGTTCAGGTACCAGGCCGGATTGGTGAACGGCGCGCGGGCGCGCTCGAGCCAGAACAGCTGCCCGTCGATGACCGCCAGCAGGTACTCGCGCTCGAAGCGCTCGGCGGGCGTCAGGCCGGACGCATCGAGGGTCTCGGCCTCGGTACGTGCCTTGTGCAGGCGGGCGGTCTCGGCGGCGAGCGCCGCGCCGCTCCAGTCGGCCATCTGGCCGTCGAACTCGTGCCGTCCCGCATTGACGGCGAAGTACGGGTCGGCCCTGAAGGTGGCCTCGATGAAGGCACTGGCGAAGTCCGGCCACGCATCGCGCACGGCGGCCTGGGTAGCGGGAGGCGGCGGAGCCGCGGGCGGCGGTCCGCTGCAGGCGGTGAACGTGACGGCGAGCGCCGCCAGCGCGGCACACCTCTTCTTATGCATGAAGCCCCCGGCTGGAGAGAATTCAGTCCAGGCGCCGCACCTGCAGCGCCACCAGCGCGCCGCCCGCATCGCGCTCGATGCCGAACTCGATCGGGCGGCAACAGACCTGGCAGTCTTCTACGTAGGCGGGTTCCTCGGCGGTCAGGTCGACGCGGGTTTCCAACCGCTCGCCGCAATACGGGCAGCGCACCGCCACGAACTCCTCCGGCGCGATGCGCGCGCCGGCGGCCGGCTCCCACACCGGCTCGAGTCCGTACAGCCGGTCGATGCTGTCGGCGTCCAGGCGCGTGATCCGGCGGTGCAGGCGTTCGAGCTCGGGGGCCTTGGGACGCTTCATCGTTGCACGGGAGCGTAGCGAACTGCGATGCTGCAGCAAGTGCTGCGCTGAGCGAGGATACGACAATATGCGGACCGCCGTAGGCTACCTGGTGTGCGCCGTGGCTGCGGCCGCGCTCGGTGGCTGTGCGACCTCACTCGCGCCCGAGGCGCCGGCCGGGGTGGATCTGGCCGGACCCTGGAAGCTCGACCACGGCGCCAGCGACGACCCGCAGAAGCTGCTGGCGAAGATGCGCACCGAGGCCTTCCACCTCATGGGGCAGCGGCCGCCGATGCCCGCGCCGCGTCCCGGGCAGGGCGGGCGAGAGGAGCCGACCCCGTCGCCCGGCCAGGAGGACTACAGCCCCGATGCGCACGGCCGCCGCCCCGATCCGCTGCTGCGCTCGCCCATGGCGCGCGTGATCCTTGGCAGCGTGGCGCGCGGCGACTACCTCGCCATCCGCCAGCGCGAGGGCGAGGTCGTGTTCGACTACGGCAGCGCGCGGCGCAGCTTCACCCCGGGGGCGCACAGCGTCGTGTCCACCGTCGACGGCGGCGTCGGCGACCAGACCTCCGGCTGGAAGGGGCACGAGTACCTGATCGTGCAGAAGGCGGAGGTGGGCCCGGAGGTGACCGAGCGCGTCGGCCTGTCGGCGGACGGCCGGCAGCTGATCGACAAGCTGCACATCGGCAACGCCGAGCTGTCGGCGGTGGAGTTCACGCGCGTCTACAACCGCACCAACGAGGCGGCGCCGCGACAGCTGCCGGTGAGCGACTGAGGGCGGTGAGCGCGCCGCGCACGGCCCTGGCGGTCTGGAGCGCAGTGCTGGCGGCGGTGCTCGCGCCAGCCCACGGCCAGCAGGCGGGTGCCGAGGCCGCCCCGCCCATGGAGGAGGTCCTGGTCGAAGGACGGCACGAAGGTCCGCGGTTGTGGACCGTGCGCCGCGGCGAACACACGCTGTGGATCCTCGGCACGCTCACGCCACTGCCGAAGAAGATGGTATGGCAGCCCGACGCGGTGCAGGAGGTGCTCAAGCACACGCAGGAGGTGGTGCCGGCCTGGCCCAGCTACGGCATCGGCGCCAACCCCATCACCGCGCTGCGGGTCTACATCGAGTGGCGTCGCGTGCAGAAGCCGCCCGACAACCTGCCGCTCAGCCAGGTGCTGCCGCCGCCCCTGTACGCGCGCGTACGCACGCTCGAGGCGCGCTACGACCCCGGCGACCGCAAGCTCGAGCAGATGCGGCCGATGCTGGCGGCGCGGCAGCTGGCGACGCGCGTGTTCGACGCCGCCGGCCTGGCGCAGAAGAACGAGGTGCAGCAGACCGTGCTGCGCCTGGCGCGCGAGCAGGGCGTGCGCATCCATCAGGACAAGCTGAAGATCGAGGACCCGGTCGATGTGCTCAAGGACGTGAACGCCACGCCGCTCGCCGGCGAGATCGCCTGCCTGGACGCGGTGGTGACGGTGCTCGAGACCGACATCGAGCCGATGCGAGCGCGCGCGCGCGCCTGGGCGCTGGGCGACGTCGACGCGCTGCGCGCCCTGCCGTACGCCGAGGACCGCACCGCCTGCGTCGCCGCCGTGTCCGGCTCCGACCGGGTGCGCAGGCTCATCACGCGCGCCGAGGACAACTGGCTGGTCGCGGTCGAGGACAGCCTGGCGCGCAACTCCGGCACGCTCGCGGTGCAGTCCATGGACCGTCTGCTCGGCGAGCGCGGCGCGCTCGCGGCGCTGCGCGCCAGGGGCTACAGCGTCGAGGGGCCGTAGCGTTCAGCGCCAGAGCGCGCAGGCCCAGGCGAGCGCCAGCGACGCCAGCGCCAGCACGCCGCTCAGCAGCTGCGGTACCTGCGCCAGCAGCGCCCGCGCGCGCGGCAGCGCCGCAGTCGCCCCGAAGATCGCGCCCACCACGAAGCCGCCGAGGTGCGCCACGACGTCGGTGCCCTCGCCCGCCGACCCGGTCCAGCCGAGCAGGATCACGCCCGCGACCAGCGGCCCCCAGCGCCGCGCGCGGCTCTGCGGCAGGCGCAGCCGCTCGCGCCACGAATAGGCGGCCATGGCGCCCAGGGCCGCGAACACCGCGGTTGAGGCGCCGACCGCGCGGTGCTCGGGCGGCCCGAACTGGCCCTCGAGCAGGTTGGCCACCGCGCCGCCCGTGACGGTGAGGAGCCATGCCGTGCCGGGACCCATCTGCCGGGCCGCCAGGTAGCCGAACCAGACGCCGGCCAGCAGGTTGGCGGCGAGGTGCGGACCGTCCAGGTGCAAGGTCAGCGCCGTCCACGCACGCCACCACTCGCCGGCCTGCACGCGCGCGGCGTCGAGGTCGCCCTGCTCGAAGGCATCGAGCCGCACCAGGCCGCTGGACAGCACCCAGGCGACCCCGAGCAGCACCACGACGTACAGGACGGAGCCGAGCCACGCGTACGGCTGCAACGGCAGCGGCGCGGGGGGCGGCGGTGCAGGGCGGTTCTCGGCCGCGTACTGCAGCAGATGCCGTAGCGCGTAGGCGGCGTCCTGCGGCGCCACCTGCAACAGGAACTCGCCGCCGGTATCGCTCACGCTGCCCTCGATCCCGACCGCGGTCAGCACCAGGAGCCGCTCCTCGCAGGCGCGGCGCCGCGGCGCGCGGAACACGGTGGTCAGCTCCTCGGCGTGCATCGCACGGGGGGCATCAGGGCGCCTGCCGGCGCAGGTGCAGCGCCGCGAGCGTGACGCGCGCGGCATTGCCGAGCATTTCGTACAGCGCATCGCTCGAGCGGGCGAGACCCGCCGCGCTCGGCACGCACCACAGCAGCCCGAACTGCCGCGGCGTCCACATCTCGGCCGGCGCCGGCACGACCTCGAGGCCCGCGGCCTGGAATTCGTGCACGGCGCGCCATTCGTGGCCGGCATCCGTCACCAGCACGATGCGCGTCACGCCCGCCGCCCGCAGCAGGGGCGCCGAAAACTGCGCGTTCTGGAAAGTATCGCGCGAGCGGTCCTCGAACCAGCGCGTGTCGATGCCGTAGTCGCGCGCCAGCGTCGCGCGCATGGCCAGCGCCTCGCTCGGCGTCCCCGTCACCAGCACCGGCAGGTGGGTGCGGCGGGCCACATACGCCCCGTAGGCGACGCGCTCGAGCAGCCCGAGCCCGGCCGCCGGTGCGCCGCCGTACTCGGGCGCGGCGCGGCGCTCATCGCCGCCGCCGAGAATGACGATCGCCTGGGCGGTCGTGGCCTGCGCCGGATCGAGGGGCGGATAGCGCTGCGCGGCATGCGCGAGCGACTGCGACACCAGCGGCGTGCCGAGCGCCCACAGCAGCGCGAGCGCGCCGAGCAGCAGCAGCCAGCCGCCGCGGCGCCGCGCCGCGCCGCCGCGCGCCGCCAGCCATGCCCCGGCCCACGCCAGCAGCAGCAGGCCCGCCGGTGGCAGCACCAGGGTGCGTAGGATCGACTTCAGGGTGATGAACATGCGGCCCGCCCTGCCCCGCCCCTCACAGGCGGATCTTCTGCCAGGCGCGCGATCGCCAGCGCAGGAACAGCGTGGCGCCGAGCACCATCACGTAGATGAGCACCGCGATCCAGCCGCCGACCGCGCCCCAGCCCAGCTGCGGCAGGAAGCTGACCCAGCCCTGCCCCGGCGCGAAGGTCAGTGCGTGCGCCAGCGGCACGAACATCAGCAGCGACACCGGCAGCACCAGGAGGGCCGGCACGCGCACGTCGCCCGCGCCGCGCAGGCACATGCTGCTGCCGAGATTGAGGCCGTCGAAGAACTGGTAACCGGCGGCGAGCCACAGCAGGCGCAGGCCGATCGCCACCGCCGCCGCCGAGTCGGCGTCGTGCGCGCCGGTGAAGAACGGCAGCACCCACGAGCCGCCGAGCGCGATCAGCACGCCGATGCCGCCCATGTAGCAGGCGGCCAGCAGGATGACGCGGTTGCCGACGCGCTGCGCCCACTGGCGCGCCCCGGCGCCGATCGACTGTCCCACCAGCGTCGTGCCGGCCGAGGCGATGCCGAACCCCGGCATGTAGGCGAGCGAGGTCAGCATCACCACGATCTGCGTCGCGGCGCCGCCGGCGGTGCCGAGCCGCGTCTGCATGATCTGGAAGATCGCGAAGCCCAGCAGATCGGCAGACGGCGACAGGCCCATGGGCACGCCGAGGCGCAGCTGTTCGGAGAGCCGCCGCCGGTCAAGGCGCCAGGTGAGGTGCGATTTGTAGAGGCGGCGGTAGTGGGGACCGAGGAAGATCAGCACCGCCGCCACGAGTCCCAGCACCTGCGCGGTGTTGGTCGCCCAGGCCGAGCCGGCGATGCCCCAGCCGAGACGGAAGATGTACACCTGGTTGAGGAGCGCGTTGGCGACCGTCGTGATCAGCGTGATCAGCAGCGTGATGCGCGGCCGGCCGATGCCATTGAAGAACCCGAGCATGGCCCATACCGCGGCCGCCACGCACGCCCCGCCGACGCGCGGAAACCAGAAGGCCGCGGCCAGCGCCTCGACCTCGGGATTGAAGCCGAACGGCCCCAGCACCAGGTGGCGCGCCGCGCCCACCAGCACGAACAGCGGCGCGCTGCAGGCCATCGCCCACAGCGCCGTCCACACCGCCTGGCCCGCGCGCGCGTAGCGGCGCGCGCCGAAGTTCTGCGCCACCATGGTCTGCACCGCCGTGCCGGCCCCGCCCAGCACCAGCACCACGACCACTACCAGCCACTGCACCGCCCCCACGGCGGCCAGCGCCTTGGTGGAAATGCGGCCCATGAACCACATGTCGGTGAGATTGAGGACGATCTGCACCGCGCTGTTGAGCATGAGCGGCAGGGCGAGCGCCAGCACCGCACGCTGATCGACGTGCGCGTGCCCGGCCGGATCGATGCGCTGCGCCGGCAGACGCAGCGCGGCCGGCGCCGCCCGCGCGGGGCTCGCTGACTGCAGGAGGGAATCCATGGCAACATCCTGATCAATCAGTCATTCTCGCACACTGCTCCGGAAGAGAGAGTCCCATGGCAGCTCGCAGCAAGACGCCGACCCAGCGCCGCACGGCCGCCCGCCGCGGGCGGCTCGCCCCCGGCCGCGAGGCGCGCGGGTTGGACGCGACGCAGGTGGCGCTCGCTCTGGATGCGCCAGCGGTGGCGGAGCTCGCCGGCCTGGTGCGCAGCGCCGGCGGCGCACCGCTCGGTGCGTATCTCGAGCCGCTCGGCGGGCGCGCGCTGCTGCTGGCGAGCCTGCCGCTCGCGGCGGTGCAGCCCACGCCGTTTCAGCGCGACCTGTCCCCGACCCACGCCAAGCGCCTGGCGGCGGCCATCGAGGACACCGCGGCATTTCTCGATCCGCTCATCGTGGTGAAGGGCGAGGACGGGCGGCTGTGGACGCCCAACGGCCGGCATCGGCTGGCGGCCGCCAAGGTGCTGGGACTGAAGCAGATCACGGCGCTCATCTCCGGCGACGAGTCACTGGCTTATCGCATCCTCGCGCTCAACACCGAGAAGGCGCACAACCTCAAGGACCGCAGCCTCGAGGTGATCCGCATGGCGCGCAACCTCGCCAAGCGGCGCGGCCGCGAGCGCGAGGCGAGCTTCAGCGCCGAGTTCGAGGCCGCGGAGCTCATCACGCTCGGTATCGTCTACGAGACATCACCGCGCTTCGCCGGCGGTGCCTATAGTGCCTTCCTGAAGAAGGTCGACCGCTTCAGTGACCGTACGCTGAGCGCCAGCCTGACGCAGCGCGAGGGCTACGCGGCGCGGCTCGTCGAGATCGACACACGCGTGAAGGGCCTGATCGCGACGCTGCAGGCGCGCGGCTTCAAGTCCCCCTACCTGCGCAACTACGTGGTGGCGCGCATCAACCCGGTGCGCTTCCACAAGGCCAAGAAGGGTGACACGGCCCCGCCCATGCCCATCGGCCAGGCGCTGATGCGCATGGCCGCCAACGCCCGCGGCTTCAATGTCGGCTCGGTCTCCAACTCCGAGCTGGCGTGGGTGGCGGTCGGCGCGGGCTCCGCCGACTAGCCGCCCCGGGCTGCGGGCACCGCGGGTGCTGCGTCCTCGGGCAGGCGCGGCACGTAGCCGACAGCCTCGTAGTTGAGTCCGTAGCCGAACGGAAACAGCGGCGCCGTGCCCGGCAGGCCCGCACCGCCGCGTGCCCCAGCCGGCCGTGGCGGGCGCGGCGAGCCCGGCCACGAGAATGGCAGCTTGCCGCGGAAGTCGTAGGCCACGCGGCCGTCGGCGGCGCGGAACAGCACGTCGGCGAGTGCACCGCCCTGCGGCCCCGGCAGCCACGCGGCGACGAAGCTGTCCGCGGCGTTGAGCTCGGCGTTCACCCACAGCGGACGCCCGGAGAGAAATACCGCCACCACCGGCACGTCGGCAGCGCGCAGCCGCTGGAGCAGCGCCAGGTCGTGCTTGTCGCCCGGGGAATACTCGAGCGTCGGCACATCACCGGCGTATTCCGCGTACGGGCTCTCGCCGAACACGACGATGGCCACGTCGGGGCGGGTGTGGAATTCGCCGCCGGCACTCAGCGCGGCGCTGCCGCCGGCCGCGCCGACCACGCGCGCGATGCCGGCGAAGATCGACTCGGCATGCGGAAAGTCCTGGTTGGGCTCGGTGCCCTGCCAGTCGATGGTCCAGCCGCCCGACTGCCGGGCGATGCTGTCGGCGCCGTCGCCGGCGACCAGCACGTGCTGCCTGGGTGACAGCGGCAGCAGGTGGTCGCGGTTCTTCAGCAGCACCAGCGATTCGCGCACCGCCTGGCGCGCCAGCGCCAGGTGCTCCGGGGCGCCGAGCAGCGCGTAGCGCCCGGCGTAACGACGCGCCGACGGCGGCCCTTCCGTGTCGAGATGCGCGCGCAGCTTGACCCGCAGCACGCGGCGCACCGCACCGTCGAGGCGCGTGGCCGCGATGTCCCCGGAGCGCACCTGCGCCAGCGTGTTGACATAAAGCTCGTGCCAGCCGTCCGGCGCCATGAGGACGTCGATCCCGGCATCGACGGCCGCGGCGCAGCGCACCGGCGTGCAGCCTGGCAACTGGGCATGCCCATTCCAGTCGCCAACCACCAGGCCGTCGAACCCCATGCGCCCCTTGAGCACCCGGGTCAGCAGGTCATAGTTGCCGTGCATCTTGCGGCCCTGCCAGCTGGAGTAGGAGGCCATGACGGTCTGGGCGCCGGCCAGAATGGCCGCCTCGTAGCCGGCCGCATCCAGCTCGCGCAGCTGCTGCTCGCTGCCCAGGTTGTCCCCCTGGTCGTGGCCAGCGGTGCCGCCGTCGCCGAGGAAATGCTTGGGCGTCGCCAGCACGTGGGCCGCGTCCAGGAATTGCGGCGTGCCCGCCTGGCCCTGCAGTCCCGTGACCATGGCCGCGGCGTACTGGCGCACCAGGTCCGGGCTCTCGGAATAGCTCTCGTAGGTGCGGCCCCAGCGGGCATCCCGCGCCACCGCGACCGTGGGCGAGAAGGCCCAGTCGAGGCCCGTGACCCGCACCTCGAGCGCGGTCACCGCGGCGATGCGCCGGATCAGCTCCGGGTCGCGTGCCGCCCCCAGGCCGATGTTGTGGGGGAACATGGTGGCCCCCGGGATGTTGTTGTGGCCGTGTACGGCATCGGTGCCCCACAGCACCGGGATGCCGAGCGAGGCGGGGGCGTCCAGGGAGGCGGCGTAGAACCGATCGGCGAGCTTCAGCCACTCACTCGGTGCTGCCAACTTATCGTCACGCGGCGAGGAGTTGCCGCCGTTCAGAATGGATCCGAGGGGATAGTGCCGCAAGTCGTCCGGAGTGATGCTGCCGATATCGGCCTGGATC
>Ga0070681_10006054_pt1 | contig 11729 bp, 11 predicted proteins | sample KBSC83BmetaG_FD_65650 | JGI IMG/M metagenome (GOLD analysis project Ga0070681, IMG submission 65650) | Corn rhizosphere microbial communities from Kellogg Biological Station, Michigan, USA - KBS C8-3B metaG | ecosystem: Host-associated > Plants > Roots > Rhizosphere | place: USA: Michigan...
GCCGGCCGCACCATGCAGGCCGAGCTTGAAGCCCTGGCGAAAGCGCTGGAGACGCCGAAGAAACCGGTGATCGCCATTGTCGGCGGCGCCAAGGTTTCGACCAAACTGGAATTGCTGGAAAACCTCATCGACAAGGTCGAGGCGCTGGTGATCGGCGGCGCGATGGCCAACACGTTTCTGCACGCACAGGGCATGGATGTCGGTAAATCGCTGGTCGAAAAGGACATGGCCGACATCGCCCGCCGCATCCTGGCCAAGGCCGAGGCGGGCCATTGCGCCATCATCCTGCCGATCGACGCCATCGTCGCCTATCATTTTGCCGCCGACACGCCGTCGCACGCCTATGGCGTCGACGCGATCCCGGCCGAGGGCATGATGCTCGACATCGGCGATCAATCCATCGAACGCATCCGCGCCGCCATCGACGAAGCGGCGACGCTGGTGTGGAATGGCCCGGTGGGCGCATTCGAGATGCATCCGTTCGATAAGGGCACCGTGGCCATCGCCCAATATGTGGCCGCGCGCACCAAAGCCGGCAGCCTGGTTTCGGTCGCAGGCGGCGGCGACACCGTCGCGGCGCTGAACGCCGCTGGCGTGGGCGACGATTTTACCTATGTGTCCACAGCCGGCGGCGCTTTCCTGGAATGGATGGAAGGCAAGGCCTTGCCCGGCGTTGATGTGTTGCGGATAAAATAGACCGAAGCGCCGAAGGACAGACGCAGCAAGAGATCGAGGAGAGGCCGATGAATCTCGCAGACCTCAATAAAATCGCCGAAGCCATGACCGCGCCGGGCCGGGGCATCCTGGCCGCCGATGAATCGTCGGGCACCATCAAGAAGCGGTTCGACGCCATCGGGGTGGAATCCACCGAGGACAGCCGCCGCGATTATCGCGAAATGCTGTTCCGCTCCGCCGAGGGCATGAAGCACATCGCCGGCGTCATCCTTTACGACGAGACCATCTGGCAGAAGGCCAAGGACGGCACGCCGCTGGTGGAGATCATCAAGAAGGCAGGCTCGCTTCCCGGCATCAAGGTCGACGAGGGCACCAAGCCGTTGCCGAATTGCCCGGGCGAACTGATCACCATCGGCCTCGACAAGCTCGCCGACCGGCTGCCGAAATATTACGAGCAAGGCGCGCGGTTTGCGAAATGGCGCGCAGTGATCGACATCGGCGCCGGCATCCCGACCGCCACCGCGATCCGCACCAACACGCATGCGCTCGCGCGTTACGCGGCGCTGTGTCAGGCGGCGCAGATCGTCCCGATCGTCGAACCCGAGGTGTTGATGGACGGCGATCACGATATCGATCGCTGCTACGAGGTGACCACCGCGGTGCTCAAGGCGCAGTTCGAGGAGTTGTTCCACCAGCGCGTGGCGCTTGAGGGCATGGTGCTGAAACCGAATATGGCGATCTCCGGCAAGAAAAGCGCCAAGCGCGCCAGCGTCGCGGAGGTCGCGGAGAAGACCGTGAAGATGCTGCGCAATTGCGTGCCGGGCGCGGTGCCGGGCATCGCGTTCCTATCGGGCGGCCAGTCCGACGAGGAGGCGACCGCGCATCTCGACATGATGAACAAAATCGGCGACCTGCCGTGGAATCTCACCTTCTCCTACGGACGCGCGCTTCAGCACGGACCGCAGAAGGCATGGTCCGGCAAATCCGAGAACGTGGCGGCTGCCCAGCGCGTGTTCGCGCACCGGGCCAGCATGAACGGCCTCGCCTCGCTCGGCCAGTGGAAGCAGGACCTCGAAAAGAAAGCGGCCTGATCGCCGCTTTTACAGCGGCGCTCCACTTGCTGGTTCTGCAAGGGTGGGAATAGGCTCCTGGCGGTCCTTCGATCGCCGGGAGTTTTTCATGCGAAGAACACTGCGACGAACCGTATTGACGGCGGCCTTGTTGGCGCTCGCCGCACACGTGCCCGCCCAGGCAGACACTTTTCCGAACAAAGCCATCACCATCATTCCGGTGCTCGCTGCGGGGACCGGCCTCGACGTAACCGTGCGGCTTTACGCCGAACAATTGTCGCAGACCTTCGGCAAGCCGGTCATTGTCGAGAACAAGCCGGGCAGCGCCGGCCTCGTCGGTGTCGCCGCGCTCAAGGCCGCGCCGGCCGATGGCTACACCATGATCGTGGCCACCAGCGCGATCATGGCGATCCGTCCGACGCTGCTGAAGCATCCTCCCTACGACCCCTTGAAGGACTTCATTCCGATCGCGCTTTACGTGAAGTCGCCGTTCATCCTGGTCGTCAATCCGGCGCTGCCGGTCCATTCGGTCCCGGACCTGATCGCCTACGTCAAGGAGCGCCCCGGCCAGCTGAGTTACTCGTCGTCCGGCGTCGGCGGCGCACCGCATCTGTCGGCCGAATACATGAAGCAGCGCTTCGGCATCGACCTCGCCCACGTTCCCTATCGCAACAGCCCGCAGTCGATCGCCGACGTCGCCGCCGGTCACGTCGCCATGGCCTTCGCGGAAGCCGGCGCGTCGCTGCCGCTCATCCATGACGGCAGGCTCAGGGCGCTGGCGGTCACGTCTTCGACCCGGCTGCCCACGGTTCCCGACTTGCCGCCATTTGGCGAGGCCGTCGGCGCAACCGATTTCGAGGCGGTGTCCTGGCACGTCCTGCTTGCCCCCGCCGGAACCCCGCCCGATGTGGTCGCCAAACTGCACGGCGAGATGAAGCGCATCATGGAAGAACCCGGCATGCGCAAAAAGGTCGCGGATATCGGCCTGATCCCGCTCGATATCGCTTCGGTCGACGACGCCAGCCGTTACATTGCCGCGGAAGGCCGGAAATGGGGCGAGTTGGTACGCAAGCTCGGTCTGGAGGGCTCGCAGTGACCCGATTTCCGCCCCAATAGAATCGCATCGGAATTCGATGGTCAAAACTCCTTCAAGCCAATCGACGCGCCCCGCCCCGCGGCTCTATCTCGTCACCCCTCCCGTGGACGACGCGGATGCCCTTGCCGGCTTACTTCGCACGGCAATCGAAGCCGCGGATGTCGCGGCCGTGCTCTTGCATCTGAAACCGGCTGCCGAACGCGAATTGATCGACCGCACCAAGACGCTGGCCGCCATCGTGCAGCCCACGGGCGCAGCCCTTGTCCTCGCCGGCCATGCCGAGATCGTGGCTCGCGCCGGCGCCGATGGCGCGCACCTCACGGGCATCGCGGCGTTCACCGATGCGGTCGAAACGCTTAAGCCCGAGCGCATTGCCGGCTGCGGTGGGCTGACCACGCGGCACGACGCCATGACGGCAGGTGAACGCGGCGCCGACTACGTCATGTTTGGCGAACCGAAGCCCGACGGCTACCGCCCGCCGCTCGAAGCGACCCTCGATCGCGTTGAATGGTGGTCGGCGTTGTTTGAAATCCCCTGTGTCGCGTATGCCGGGGAGCCGGGCGAGATCACCTCGCTGGTCGCGGCAGGCGCCGACTTCATCGCCGTCGGCGGCAGCCTGTGGGACGATCCCCGCGGCGTGGCCGCGGCCCTTGGCGATATTGTGCGCCAGTTTGCCGTGCCGGAGCCCGCGGCATGAGCGGCGGCCGTTTTGTTTCAGGCGCCATCGTTGTGGCGCTGGCCATGGCATGGTCCACCGCGCCGGGATGGACACAACCCGCTCCGACCAAGCCCGCCGCGCATGCCAAGCCGAAGGCCAAGCAATCCAAGCCCAAGGCTCAAGCCAAACCAGCCCCGCAAGCCAAGCCCACACCACAAACTAAGGCCTCGGCTCCCGCCAAGCCGGAGGCGACAGCGCCGTCGTCCGAACCGGATCTGGCCTATGGCGCCTTCCAACGCGGCCTCTATCTCACGGCCTTCAAAGAAGCGACCAAGCGTGTGGCCGACGCCAACGATCCGAAAGCGATGACCCTGCTTGGCGAGCTCTATGCCGACGGTCTCGGCGTTCCCAACGACGATAAGAAAGCCGCCGAGTGGTACAATCTGGCTATCGCACGCGGTGACCGCGAAGCCATGTTCGCGCTCGCGATGTTTCGGATGGCGGGGCGCGCCGGCCCTCCTGACCGCCAGGAAGCGGCCCGCCTTCTCGCCGACGCTTCCGACCGTGGGCATGTCGTCGCGGCCTATGACCTGGCGCTGCTTTATCTCGAAGGCCAGGTCTTTCCGCAGGATTTCACCAAGGCCGCCGAATTGATGCGCAAGGCCGCCGATGCCGGCAACCCGCAGGCACAATATGCGCTGGCCACCTTCTACAAGGATGGCCGCGGCGTAACCAAAGACCTCCAGGAGGCCGCCCGGCTGCTCGGCGAGGCTGCGCAATCGGGCATGACCGAAGCCGAGATCGAATACGGCATCGCGCTGTTCAACGGCACCGGAATCCGCAAGAACGAAAGTGCAGCGCTGCCCTATTTCCTCAAAGCGGCGAAGAAGAACAATCCCGCCGGCCAAAACCGGCTGGCGCTGATGTATGCGACGGGCCGCGGCGTCAAAATCAATCCCGTCGAAGCGGCGCGCTGGCACATGATCGCCAAGGCCGGCGGCGACCCCGACCAGTTTCTCGATGACTTCATGAGCAAGATGAAACCGGCCGACCTGGCCCTCGCCGGCGATAAGGCCAAGCCGTGGATCGCGCGCATGCAGGCGGTCGGTCCCACCCCATTTCCCGAGCCTTCCGCGCCCAGCAAACCCTGACCGGGCCCGGATCGAGCCTTGACGGATGTTCCGCCGTCGGGGCATCTGCACCGCAGATACCGAAACGCGCAACACGACGGACCTGTCATGGCCAAGATCAGCGGCAGCGACATCCGGCCAGGCATGGTGATCGAGCTCGACGGCTCGCTCTGGGCCGCGGTCAAAATCTCGGCCGTCAAGCCTGGCAAGGGACCGGCCTACAACCAGGTCGAACTCAAGAACATTCTCGATGGCCGCAAGCTCAATCAGCGTTTCGGCGGCAGCGACCGGGTCGAGGAAACCGAGGTCGAACGCCGGCAATTCCAATTCCTCTACCGGCAGGACAATCAGCTCGTGTTTATGGATACGACCAGCTACGAACAAATCGAACTTCCGGAGGACTTCGTCGGCGAACGCGCCGCGTTCCTCCAGGACGGCATGATGGTGCAATTGCAATTGCATCAGGACCGGCCCATCGGCATCAAGCTTCCGGAAACGGTGGTGCTCGAAATCACCGAGGCCGACGCCCACATCAAAGGCCAGACGGCTTCATCGTCCTACAAATCCGCGACGCTCGCGAACGGGCTCCGAATCCAGGTGCCGCCGTTCATCGGCACCGGTGAGAGAATCGTGGTCTCGACCGATGAAGTCACCTATGTCCGGCGGGCCGATTGATGGCCCAGTCCGCACTCATCAACGTGATGGTCGGCGCCGCGCGCAAAGCCGCGCGGGCGCTCAAGCGCGACTTCGGCGAAGTCGAGCAACTCCAGGTTTCGCTCAAGGGGCCGGCCAATTTCGTCACCGCTGCCGACCGCAGGGCTGAAGAGACGCTGCGCGCCGAACTGGGCAAGGCGCGGCCCGGTTATGGATTCCTCGGCGAGGAAAGCGGCCGGCACGCCGGCACCGATACCACCCACACCTGGATCGTCGATCCGCTCGACGGCACCACCAATTTCCTCCACGGCATTCCTCAGTTCGCCATTTCCATCGGACTCGAACGCGGCGACACCATCGTTGCCGGTGTGATCTACAATCCGATCACCGACGATCTGTTTACCGCCGAGCGGGGCAAAGGCGCGTTCCACAACGACAAGCGGCTGCGCGTGGCCGCGCGTCGCGGTCTTGCCGACGCGGTGATCGCATGCGGCTTGCCGCATCGTGGCCGCGGCGATCTGGAATTGGGGCTGAAGGAACTCGGCGCCATTCAGGACAAGGTCGCAGGCCTGCGCCGGTTCGGAGCGGCGGCGCTCGACCTCGCCTATGTCGCGGCGGGGCGATTCGACGGCTATTGGGAGCGCAATATTTCGCCTTGGGATATTGCCGCGGGGCTGTTGATGGTGCGCGAGGCCGGCGGTTTCGTGACCGACATCGACGGCAACGACAGCATGTTCACCAAGCAGCATATCGTCGCGGGCAACGAGACAATTCAACGCGAATTGGTGACGCTGCTCAAGACCGCTGGAAAAACCTAAGGAACCCACGTTGTGGGCGTTGGCCCGGCCCGATTGCGTTGCGCCGTTGATAACCTACGTTACTTTCATTGCGACCGTGCCATAATGCGGCATGCACGGCGGTGACGAAAGGCGGCTCATGGCGCAAGACATTGATCCATTCAAGGTCTCCTCGCCCCGCATCTTCCTGGTGCGGATGCTGATCTTCTTGATTTTGTGTGCGCTCATCGTCGTCGTGATCTCGCCGCAAATCTGGACCGCCTTCAAGGCCAACCCGCCGCTCAACGCCCTCATCATCGGCCTCATGCTGGTCGGCATCGCGCTGACGTTCCGTCAGGTGATCCGATTGTTCCCCGAGGTTGCCTGGGTCAACGGCTTCCGCCTCGCCGATCCGGGTATCGCCATCGAGCGGCCGCCGGTCCTGCTGGCGCCGATGGCGGCGATCCTCGGCGACCGCATTGGCCGGATGACGATCTCCTCGCAGACCATGCGCAGCATCCTCGACTCCATTGCCATCCGGCTCGACGAGGCGCGCGACATTTCCCGCTACATGACCGGCCTGTTGATCTTCCTCGGCCTGCTCGGCACCTTCTGGGGGCTGATCGAGACCGTCAGTTCGGTCGGCGGCGTCATCAACAATCTGAAGATCGGCGGGGACGCCGGAGCGGTGTTCGATACGCTGCGCGAGGGACTTGCCGCGCCGCTCGGCGGCATGGGCATCTCGTTCTCGTCGTCGCTGTTCGGTCTCGCCGGGTCGCTGGTGCTCGGGTTCCTCGATCTGCAGATGAGCCAGGCCCAGAACCGGTTCCACACCGATCTCGAAGACTGGCTGGCCACAACCGTCCACGACATCGAAACGACCGGCGAGCCCGGCACCGTGCCGATCGGCAACACCGTGGGCGAGATGCGGACCGCCGTCGAGCGTTTGCGCGAGGCGTTCACCAGTTCGGGACCCGGCTCGAACAAGGCCGCAACCAATGCGATGGCCAACCTCGCCGAGGCCATTCAGGGGCTGGTCCACCACATGCGGTCGGAGCAGCAGATGATCCGCGACTGGGTCGATTCGCAGGCGGAACAGAACCGCGAAATTCGCCGTCTGCTTCAGATTCTGGCGCAAGAGCAGGTCGACAAGTAGGAACCCGCGCAGCAGGACGAGGCACACCGCATGGCTCTGGCCCGCAGCCGCCGGCAAGAACGCAGCATCGATTACTGGCCTGGATTCGTCGACGCGCTGTCGACCCTGGTGCTGGGCATCATCTTCATGCTCACGGTGTTCGCGGTCGTGCAGTTCTTTCTGTCGCAGGAGATCACCGGCAAGGACACCGCGCTGTCGCGGTTGTCGGCGCGCATCGCGCAACTCACGGATCTGCTGTCGCTCGAGCAGACCAACAAGGTCTCGATGGAGGAGCAGCTTGCTCAGCTGCGCGCCAGTCTTGCCAGCACCGAAGACGAACGCAACCGCTTCAAGGGCCTCTATGAAGGGCTGAACGGCGGCGGCGCGGCGGCCCAGGACAAAGCCGCCGATTTGAACACGAAGCTGGACGCCGAGAAGCAGGTTTCGCTTCGCGCTCTGGCGCAGGTGGAATTGCTCAATCAACAAATCGCGGCGTTGCGCCGTCAGCTCGGTGCGCTGGAACAGGCGCTGGAAACCTCCGAACAGAAAGACCGCGATTCGCAATCGCGGATTGCCGATCTCGGACAGCGGCTGAACGTTGCGCTGGCCCAGCGTGTGCAGGAGTTGTCACGCTACCGTTCCGACTTCTTCGGCCGGCTGCGCACGATTCTCGGCAATCGTCCCGACATCCGCATCGTCGGCGACCGCTTCGTGTTGCAATCGGAAGTATTTTTCGACACCGGGCAATCCATCCTCAAGCCCGAAGGCCGCGCCGAACTCGACAAGATCGCAACGGCGCTGCTTGAATTGAACAAGCAGATTCCGCAGGACATCGCCTGGGTGCTTCGCGTCGACGGCCACACCGACGTGCGCCCGATCGCCGGCGGACGCAGCAACTGGGATCTGTCGGCCGCCCGCGCCATCGCTGTGGTGCAGTATCTCATCAGCAAGGGCATGCCGCCGCAGCGGCTGGTGGCCGCCGGCTTTGGTGAATTCCAGCCGATCGATCCCGGCAACACCGAAGAGGCTTACAGCCGCAACCGCCGCATCGAGTTGAAGCTGACCGAGCGGTGAACGCACAGCCCCTCAGACTTCGGGCCTACACCGCCGCCGATGAAGAGGCGGCCATCGAACTGTGGCAGCGCACCTGGCAACGGACCTATCCGCACATCGACTTTGCGGCACGGGTTGAATGGTGGCGCGGGCGATGGCGTGATGAACTGGTGCCGCAAGCACGCATCGTCGTCGCCGAAATGGACGGCGTGCTGGAAGGGTTCGTCACCGTCGATCCGAAGTCCGGCTATCTCGATCAGATCGTGGTCGCGCCGGAGTTCTGGGGCAGCAATGTCGCGGCCATGCTGCTCGACGAAGGCAAGCGCCTGTCGCCGGCGAGGCTTGATCTGCTCGTGAACAAGGACAACGCGCGAGCCATCTCGTTCTACGAGAAGCACGGCTTCGCGCTCGCCGGTGAAGACGTCAACCCGGTTTCCGGACGCCCGGTGTTTCGGATGCGGTGGCGGCCTTAGGCATCATCCGACGAAGCAAAGCGCTGGACAGGACGCAATAAAATCGCCATCGGAAGGCACGACCCGTTCAACGCGACCGGATCGTGCTTCAACGCCTACTCGTCTTCGTCCTTGTCGTCAGACTTGCCGCCCAGTTGCTTGAGCTTGGCGAACACGGCGTTGACGTTGAGGTCTTCCTTGGCCTTGGCCTGGGCCGGGGTATCTTCTTCGGCGGGCTGCGGCGCCGTGGTGACCGAGGCCGGAAGCAGCGTCACGCCGCTGTCGCTCGGCGCCGGCTTTTCCTTGGAGGCGCGCTGCACCTCAAAATCGAGATCGATCTGCGAACACAACCCGAGCGTGACCGGATCGAGCGGCGTGAGGCTTGCCGCGTTCCAGTGGGTGCGGTCGCGGATGCCTGTAATGGTCGACTTGGTGGTGCCGACCAGCCGCATGATCTGGCTGTCCTTGAGCTCGGGATGATTGCGGAGCAGCCAAAGGATGGCGCTCGGGCGATCCTGACGGCGGGACACCGGCGTGTAGCGCGGGCCCTTCTTCTTGCCGCCGACTTTGGCCTCCGGCAGCGTCACCCGGGACTTCGACAACTCCAACTTGTGGTTGGGATCGGCGACCCCTTTTTCAATCTCCTCGCGGGTCAGTTGCCCGGTCTGGACCGGATCGAGGCCCTTGATGCCCTGAGCCGCATCGCCGTCGGCAATGGCCTTCACCTCGAGCGGGTGCAGCTTGCAGAAGTCAGCGACCTGGTCGAACGACAGCGCGGTGTTCTCCACCAGCCATACGGCGGTCGCCTTCGGCATCAGAGGCGCTTCTTGCATGGGTAAATCTCCTCCGTGCCCCGCCCGCCCGTCCGGACGAGGCTTGTGTCATCGATGGATGACTGGAAAGTGGCCGGAATATAGGCGTTACCCCCCCAAAAAGGCAATGCTTGGCGACCCGGGGCGAATTCTACGTTGCCGGACGGGCTATCCGGACCGGTCGGCTTGACAGGATGGGGTCTGGAACCTCATTTCATGGCCATGAGCTCAGAAAACACCGGCAATTCGGCCAAGCCGCCGCTCCAGGTCCTGCTGTGCTCGCCGCGCGGATTTTGCGCCGGCGTGGTGCGGGCGATCGATTCGGTCGAACAGGCGCTCAAGCGCTATGGCGCTCCGGTCTATGTCCGCCACGAGATCGTCCACAACCGCTACGTCGTCGAAGGCCTGAAGGCCAAGGGCGCGATTTTCGTCGAGGAACTCGACGAAATCCCCGAAACCAACGCGCCGGTGATCTTCTCGGCCCATGGCGTGCCCAAATCGATCCCGGCGGAATCGCAGCGCCGTAATTTCTTCGCGCTCGACGCCACCTGCCCCCTGGTCACCAAGGTGCATCGCGAGGCGGAGATCCATCACAAGCGCGGCCGCGAGATCGTTCTGATCGGGCACACGGGTCACCCCGAAGTAGTCGGCACGCTTGGCCAGTTGCCGGCGGACGCGATCAAATTGGTGCAGACCGTCGAAGACGCCGAGGCGTTCCAGCCGCGTGACGTCAACCAACTCGCCTATGTGACGCAGACCACCCTGTCGCTCGACGACACCGCGGACATCGTTGCCGTGCTCAAGCGCCGTTTCCCGAACATTGTCGCTCCGCACAAGGAGGACATTTGCTACGCCACCACCAACCGCCAGGAGGCGGTCAAACGTGTGGCGCCGCAGGTCGATGCCCTGGTCGTGGTCGGCGCGCCGAACTCGTCCAATTCCCGCCGCTTGCAGGAGGTCGCCGAGCGTGCCGGCTGCCGTTACTCGGTGCTGGTGCAACGCGCCTCCGATATCGACTGGTCGAAGTTCGAAAACATCCGCACGCTGGGCGTGACCGCCGGTGCGTCGGCGCCCGAGGTGCTGGTCGAGGAAATCCTCGATGCGTTCGCCGAGCGTTACACCCTCCAAGTCGACACCGTTTCCGGCGCCGACGAATCGGGGATGTTCTTTCCGTTGCCGCGCCAGTTGCGCGACAGCGCAGCCTAATTCGACCCCGTTATTCCCGCGCGTGACACTTATGTGCATGCCCCCTTGACGGGGCTGGGCCGCGCGGTGCCTTAAGGACGCGCATGGCCGTCTACACCGACGTTCCCTCTGAAGATCTGAGCCGGTTCCTCGCGGGTTACGACCTGGGCGGGCTGTTGTCCTACAAGGGCATCGCCGAGGGGGTAGAGAACTCCAACTTCCTGGTCCACACCGAGACCGGCCATTACATCCTGACGCTTTACGAAAAGCGCGTGGCCGTCGATGACGTGCCGTTCTTCCTGGCGCTCATGGAGCATCTGGCGGCGCGTGGCATCACCTGCCCGCAGCCCGTGAAAAACCGCAGCGGCCAGACGCTGGGGACGCTTTGCGGCCGGCCCGCCGCCATCGTGACCTTCCTCGACGGCATGTGGATGCGGCGTCCCGACGCCGGCCATTGCGCCGCGGTGGGCGGAGCGCTGGCGCGGCTGCATCTCGCCGGCGCCGACTTTTCCGGCCGGCGGCGCAACGCGCTGACGGTCGCGGATTGGCGGCCGTTGTTCGAGCAGGCCGCGGATCGCGCCGACAGCCTGCAGCCCGGCCTGCGCGCGGCCATCGAGCAAGAGCTTACGCACCTCGAAGCGGCGTGGCCGCGCAAGCTGCCCCAAGGCGTGATTCACGCCGATCTGTTTCCCGACAACGTGTTCTTCCTGGGCGACCGGCTGTCCGGCCTGATCGATTTCTATTTCGCCTGCACCGATACGCTCGCCTACGACGTCGCCATCGGACTGAACGCCTGGTGCTTCGAACCCGACCACTCCTACAACATCACCAAGGGCCGCAACCTGCTGAGCGCCTACATCAAGAACCGCCCGCTCTCCGAGGCCGAGCGCGACGCGCTGCCACTGCTCGCGCGCGGCGCAGCGATGCGCTTTCTGCTCACCCGCCTGGTGGATTGGCTCAATGTTCCTCCGGGTGCGCTCGTGCAACCGAAAAATCCGCTCGAATATTTCCGCAAGCTTCGCTTTCATCAGCG
>Ga0070681_10006055_pt1 | contig 11729 bp, 15 predicted proteins | sample KBSC83BmetaG_FD_65650 | JGI IMG/M metagenome (GOLD analysis project Ga0070681, IMG submission 65650) | Corn rhizosphere microbial communities from Kellogg Biological Station, Michigan, USA - KBS C8-3B metaG | ecosystem: Host-associated > Plants > Roots > Rhizosphere | place: USA: Michigan...
GGTCGCTCACGTGTTACGCACCCGTTCGCCGGTTGTCCTTGCGGACCCCCATGACTTGCATGTGTTAAGCACGCCGCCAGCGTTCGTCCTGAGCCAGGATCAAACTCTCCAAGAGTTCGACATAGCTCGATCATCGAACCGCTGTCATCACGCTGTCGCGCATGACAGCGTGTCCGAATCACTGAATTGTTCGGGTCAAGCTCTCCCCGACGTCCCGAACAGACGCCAGTTCAACGAGCTCGCCTCGCACATCCAGATTCCCAATTCGATTGTCAAAAAGCAGTTTGTCGCTCTCGGCGACAGCCTTCTATTGTACTCGGTCCAGCACGGATCGTCAACCCCGCCTGACAAGCTCTACCAAAGGCGCACCGACGACGAATCCAGCCGCCCACCACCACCATCGACTCCGATAACACTCGCCAAGTCAACAACTTGGCTCGCGTCACTCCAAATGACGTTTCGTGGAGGGATCGAACAGTAACCGGTACTACCATCTCACGCAAGGGTACCGAAATACCAACGCCCTTCACCGTCCTCGATACCCTCTGACGAGGAGAGGGCCCGCCATTTGAGCGAGCCCTCTCGCACGGCAAAAATGGGCCGTGTAGGAATCGAACCTACAACCTAGCGATTAAGAGTCGCTTGCTCTGCCAATTGAGCTAACGGCCCAAGCAAAAATCTCGAGTGGCGCGCCAGGAGGGAATCGAACCCCCGACCTACAGCTTAGAAGGCTGTTGCTCTATCCAACTGAGCTACTGGCGCTCTGTCTCAGCGGAAGCGACTTGCAACACTTCTCCAAGCCTACCAGGTCGGGGCGCCCGGATTTGAACCGGGGACCTCCTGCTCCCAAAGCAGGCGCGATACCAGGCTACGCTACGCCCCGCAACGAGCCTTGCAATGTAGCCAAGCCCCAAATTGGGGTCAACGCCGTGCCGGAAGCGCGGCAATCAGCGCACGAAACGCACGCCCCCGGTGGCTAACCCGCTCCTTCTCCTCAACGCTCGCCTCGGCAAACGTCTCTCCAAGCTCGTCAGAGAGAAAGTACGGATCGTAGCCGAATCCCCCGCGGCCGCGCGGCCGATCGATGATCACGCCGCTCGACGTTCCTCGACGGGTCAGTTCCATACTGCCATCGACGAATGCGGCAACACAGACGTACCGAGCGGTTCGATTCGCCGTTCCCCGAAGCGCATCGAGAAGTTTGGCGTTGTTCGCCTCGTCGAGCGCTAGCCCAGAGAGATCCGGGCGGCCGCTCCAGCGCTTGCTACGAACGCCCGGTTGTCCGCCCAATGCGTCGACCTCGAGACCGGAGTCGTCCGCGATTACAGCCCGCTTTGCGCGGTGCGCGAAGTAGCGCGCCTTCGCGAGCGCGTTCTCCTCGAAGGTATCGGCATTTTCCAGGTCGTCCTCTTCTACCGACTCCGCAATGCCGGCTTCGGCGAGATCGACCACCGCGATGCCAGTGCCGCGGAACAGCTCGCGGAGCTCTCGGAGCTTGCCACCACTGCGCGTCGCGATGAGCAGAGGCTCAACACTCACGACGACAGGGCGCGAGATTGCAGCGCATCGATCTGCTCGAGTCCGCGCACCGCGAGATTCAGCAGCTCGTCCAGCTCCTCGCGCGCGAAGGTGCCGTGCTCGCCGGTGCCCTGCACTTCGACGAACTGCCCCTCGCTGCTCATGATCACGTTCATGTCGACGGCCGCAACGACGTCTTCGGCATAATCGAGATCGAGACGCCGAGTGGAGCCGACAATTCCGACGCTCACGCCCGCGACGCGTCGGCGCACGGGCGTGCGCGGCAGCCTTCCGGTGGTAACGAGCCAATTGAAGGCATCCGTCGTTGCGACGCACGCGCCGGTGATCGCGGCCGTCCGCGTGCCTCCGTCGGCAACCAGCACGTCACAATCCAGACGGATCGTATACTCCCCGAAGGAGAAATCGTCGAGCATCGCGCGGATGCTCCGGCCAATCAGCCGTTGAATTTCCTGCGTACGACCGCCGAGCTGCGCGCGCTCGCGGGCGGTGCGTGTGCGAGTCGCCCGCGGCAGCATCGCATATTCCGCAGTGAGCCACCCCTCTCCACGTCCTCTCCTCCAGGACGGCACACCCTCCTCCACGGATGCCGTGCACAGTACGCGGGTCGAGCCGAAGCTGACGAGACACGAGCCTTCAGCATACGGTGCGACTTGTCGCTCGAGCGTGATCGGTCGAAGCTCGGCGTTGGTTCGTCCATTGCGCGGTGGTTCTTTCTCAGCTGCCACGGAGTCGCTCGATGATTGAGGTGGTCGATTGGCCAGCGGTGAGGGGCACGATTGTCACATGCCCGCCCCAACTCTGCACCTCGCGCGCGCCGACCACCGTCTCGACGGTGTAGTCGCCGCCCTTCACGAGGACATCCGGGCGCAGGCGCGTGATCAGCTCGAGGGGCGTGTCCTGGTCGAACGCGACAACGGCATCGACCATGCCTAACGCGGCAAGCACGTAGCTGCGCTCGGCAAGCGTCCGAACGGGTCGGGTCGGCCCCTTCAACCGCGAGACGGAGGCGTCCGTGTTGAGACCGACGACCAACGCGTCACCCTGACGGCGGGCCGCAAGGAGAACGTCGACGTGGCCCGGGTGGAGCAGGTCGAAGACGCCATTCGTAAACACTAAACGACCGGGCAGTTTTGCTCGCCAGGCTCGGGCGCGCTCCCAATCCATGATCTTGGCGAGCGGGTCGATGGCGACATCCGTCACAGCGGCCCTCGGGCGCGCGGCGCGAAGCGGATGACGCGGACGAAGAGTGGAAACTCGAGTCGCTCGGTGTATTCCGCGCTCACGGTGATGTTCGCGCTCGTGCGATCGACGACGATGTCGGTTGCCTGCTGGGGAAGACCGAGCGAGTCGGCGAGCGCCGCCAGGTGCAGCTTGATGCGGTCGTCGGGTATCTGCTTCGCGAACCGCACCTCCTGCCGCATGGCGTCCTGAAACTCGTAGAAGCGCCAGTAGGCCTCACCAACATTGACTCCGACGTACGATGCGGCCGCAACGATAAGCAGGATGAGCAGGCACCCGAGTGAGCTCCTGCCCCCGCGGCTCACCACTGCGACTGCGCTCCCTCGACGATGTCGTTGACGATCTTCTCAATCGCCTTGCGGCGGCCCTCCGGCTCGGCGCGCTCGTCGTAGTCGCCTTCGCCACGCATCCCCTTTCTCTGGAAGAGCAGGCGTCCGTTCGCCTGCTCGACGATCTCGACGTCGACGGTGACCTGGAGGCGGCGCCTGGCGCTGACGGCCTGTGAGGGATTCGCGCTCACGGCCACCGGCACGTCGACGTCGTAGGCGCTGATCACGCCGCGCACGACAGCATCGGCCCGATTCTCGGAGGCGTCGCGGACGCCGAGGCGCCGCTGCAATTCCTTCCGCATGAGATCGAGCAGCTCGCGCTGTACTTCAGGCGAGGTCGTTTGATTGTCGAATGGCAAGACCGCCATCGTCCGGATGTTGGACGGCAAGCCGCCACCGGCGAAGCCGTAACGCACGCCGCAGCCGAGCACCGCGGCGAGAATGATTAGAAGACTAGAACGCACTCCAAATCGACGCATCGAACGGCGGAACCTCTTGTGCGCGTTTGATGGTGAGCGAGAGAGCGCGCCGGGCTTCTTCGCTCCGGTAGTGGACGATGTTGCCACTGCGTTCGACCCATTCGGCGATGCGACCGTCGCGGATGCGCTCGACGCGAACGAGCGAGTCACGACGAAAGGTGAGGCGCCAGCCAACCGGCTTTCCAATGTCGACACGCAGGAGCTCGCCGTCAACGCGCGCGGTGGTGTCGGACAGCGCTGGAATGGCCACTCTGCCCAGTGCTGCCCAGAGCAGCGGCGGCGGTGGAATGAAACGGCGGGGCAGCCCGCTACCCGGCATCCGCAAGGAATCGGAGATCAGAATCGCGGCCCCGCTGCCGAAACCGCCCGCGAGGAAGAGGTCGAGGCGAGCGCTGTCCGGGCCGGCGATACGCGCCACTCCTTCCCCTCGTCCGGTAATATCCCGGTCGACGAGCTCCCAGTCGAAGACGATCTGGCGATGAATCGGAGGGATTTCGGTGCTCGGCAGCCGCGCCACGGCTGGAGCACCAACAAGCGGTCGTACCCGTGGTGGCGCGCACGAGGCGACCATGATCGCACCGACGATCGAGAGCGCCGCGCGAGCGCGGAATGCGTTTGAGGACATCGGTCAGCGCAGGAGCTGGCGCAGCTCGGAGGGCAGCGCCACGGGCCTGCCGCTTTCGTCGAGAGAGATCAGCGTCGTGTGCGCCGACGCCAGCCGCTTGCCCGTGACAGCGTTCGAGATGAGATAATCGAAGGAGATCATGCGCGAGCGTACTTCGCCGAGGCTGGTGCTGACGCGAATGAGATCGTCATAGCGCGCCGCGGCGTGATAGCGGACCGAGAGCTCGGAGACAGCGAGCGAGATTCCATCGCGCTCCAGGTCGGCGTAACTGCGGCCGCAGCGTCGAATGAAATCCGTGCGACCCATTTCGCACCACACGAGATAGTTCGCGTGATACACCACGCCCATCTGATCGGTTTCAGCGTAGCGGACGCGCAGCTCGAGATCGTGCGCAGGGCGCGGCGTGGATTCGGAGTCGCTCGGCATGTCGATTAGACGCGAAGATTGGACAGACAGGCGACCTTTGTAAAGCTGGGAATGCCCGGCTAGAATGAGCGCGTGCTCTCGCCACCGTGCTACATCATCTCCGATCTCCATCTCGGCTTCGCGAACGCTTCCGTGGAGCGCGACGTGCGGCAGTTCTTCCGTCAGCTGCATGGGCGCGCGGGCTCGCTGGTCATCAACGGCGACCTGTTCGAGTTCTGGTTCGAATGGCGCACGGTGATCCCGCGATCGAGCTTCCGCGTCCTGGCCGCGCTCGCCGACCTCCGCGAGGCCGGCACCGACATCCTCATGATCGCCGGCAATCACGATTGTTGGGGCGGCGACGTGCTGCGCCGCGACGTTGGCATGGACTACCACGTGGGCGCGTGGGAAGGTTCGATCGCAGGTTGGCGCGGACGGATCGAGCATGGAGACGGGCTGCGGCCGCGCGAAGATCGGCGGTACCGCATGCTGCGACGCGTCCTGCGCGCACCGTGGGCAATCCGCGCGTTTCGGTGGCTGCACCCCGATCTCGGTACGCGTCTCGCGACGCAGAGCTCCCACGCAAGCCGGAGCTACGGCGCGCGCGACCAGGGTCGAGGGTTGGCTCGCATCGCGGCGGAGCTGCTCGAATCGCGCGCGGATCTGGAGCTGCTCGTGTTCGGGCACTCGCACGTCGCGGCCCTGGCGCGAGTCGCGCGCACGGGTGTCTACGCCAACGCCGGATCCTGGCTGGACGCGCCGACATTCCTGCGCCTAACGAACCAGCGCATCGAGCTCCGGCAGTGGAACGGATCAGCCGAGGGTCTTCACCTCGACGCCATCGATCGCGTCCCCGAGAAAGCGCTGACCTAGCTGCAGGAACATGAGGGGATCGTCGGACGCAATGAATCGATGCGACGACACGGCACTGCCGTCTGCCGTTAGGCGCCGATCGCGGAGGACGACGGCGGTCTCGCGCGCCGTTTCCTCCGCGCTGTCGATGAGGGTGACGTCGGGTCCGAGCACGTCGGCGATGACGTGCTTGAGCAGCGGATAGTGCGTGCACCCGAGGACGAGGGTGTCGACTTCCTCACGTAGCAAGGGAGCGAGGTACTCGCGGGCGATGAGGCGCGTGGCCTCGTGATCGACCCATCCCTCTTCCACAATGGGAACAAAGAGTGGGCACGCACGCGCCGTGATCCGCAGCGACGGCTCGAGCGCGCGGAGCGCGCGCTCGTAGGCGCCGGACTTGATCGTGCCTGCGGTGCCGATGACGCCAACGTGACCGTTCCGAGTCGCGCGAACGGCGGCGCGCGCTCCAGGCTCAATGACGCCGAGCACCGGGATCGTCAGGCGTTCGCGGAGCACCGGCAGAGCGTGCGCCGTTGCGGTATTGCAGGCGACGACGAGCGTCTTGACTTGCTGCTCCACGAGAAAAGCGGCGATCTCGAGGCTGTAGCGCCTCACCGTCTCCGGACTCTTCGGGCCGTACGGCACGCGAGCGGTGTCACCGAAGTACGTCACGCTCTCACGCGGAAGCTGCTGCATCACCGCGTGCGCAACGGTGAGGCCGCCGATTCCGGAGTCGAAAATCCCGACAGGTGCCTCTGACGTCACCACGTGAGGGACGCGCCGACAGTCGCACCGCCGGGCGCGACACGAATCGAGAGCTCCGCGGGAAGCTCCCAGAGATTCGCCGCGACGAACGCATCGGCACCGGAGAAGAGATGGTTCGCGATGAGAAAGGCGACCCAGTCTTCGACGTGACTCTGGCGCACGTGAACGTATTGCGGGTCGAAGCGACGCGGGACCGGTGTTGGAGTGAGCAGCTCTCCCGTGGTCGGATTCACATTCGTGACGATCACGCTATCTCCGCTCATGCGTCGGGCTTCGCGAACGTCGGCAGCTGACTCGCGGATCATCGCAATCGCCATCGCTTCGATGACGAGCATCGCGGCCGCAGCTTTATTGCGGCCGAGGATTGCCTGACCATATCCCGGCACGAGCGCAGAATAGAGAAAGGCGCGACGCGGGCTGATCGGCGGCTTCAGCGAGTCCGGAATCGCCGGTCCGGCTGATGTGGGACGGCGAACCCGCGTCGAATCCGGACGCTGAGCGACCGCCGGAATGGCGATGAGGACCATCAGCAATGCGATCGATGCGCGGCGCGAAACTCTCATGAGTCCGCAAGATAATCGCATTTCGCGCAGGCGGGGCCTGCAACGCACTAGCGTTTTCTAGTCTTCGCGAATGGCGGCGTTGATGTCGACTCGCATCGCACGGCGTGCTGGGAGGAGGCACGCTATCGTGGCGACGATGAGCAGCACGAGTGCGACCCCGCCGAGCACGATCGGATCACTCGCCGAGGTACCGTAGAGCAATGGCCGGATGATATCGCCGCCAGCGAGCGCGGCGCCGGTTCCGATGATACCGCCGATGGCGACCATGCGCAGCCCGTCGCGCATGACGAGAGCCGCGACATTCGCGGCGCGCGCACCAAGCGCCATTCGAACGCCGATCTCGCGCGTACGCTGCCCGACGTCGTATGAGATCACGCCGTAGACACCGACTGCCGCCAGCAGCAAGGCGAGCGCTCCGAAAATGCCCAGCATCGTCGCGCCGAGGCGAAACGGCAGCGTTTCATGCCGTACGATCGGCTGGTTCTTCACGAGATGAACTTCGGCGAATGGGAGTTGAGGGGCCGCCGTCTGCATCGCGTGGCGCACCGTCTCGGCGGCCATGCCAGGTTCTCCAGCGGCCCGCGCCACGACGAATCGTTCCGTGATCCACGCACGGGCCTGTGCGAGCGGCAGGTAGACGAACCTCGTCGAATCCTCGAAGATGCTCTGGCGGCGCACGTTCTCGACGACGCCGATCACCGTCGCGCAAGGGAGGCTGTCCGCGCCGATGCGCAGACAGCGACCCACTGGATTCTCAGCGCCCCAGGCGCGCGTCGCGAGCCTCTGGTCGATGATGACGACGCGAGGCGTGCCGTCACGGTCCGTGTCGGAAAAGTCGCGGCCCGCAAGCAACGACGTGCCGAGCGTCCGGAAATAATCCGGCGTGACGATGTTGTACACCGCCGAATAGTGGTGAACGGAATCTCTCGCCATGATGCCGACCTCGGTTCCGTAGGTCGGACCAAAAGGAACCGTCGCGCTGATCGCGGCGGAGGCAATGCCGGGTGCGCCGGCCAACTGCTCGAGCGCGCGTGAGAACACGGCGTCCGTCTCCGACGCGGGCCTGCCGATGGAGCGGAGGTTCATCGAACCGATGAAGACCCGGTCGATGTCGACGCCCATGTGCAGACCCTCGATCGCAAGCAGGCTGCGGCCGAACAATGCCGCGCCGAGAAGCAGTACAAAGCTCAGCGCAGCTTGCACGGCGAGCAGAGCGCCCTGGGCCCGGGTCTGGCGCGTTCCGCCGCGGTCGCCGCTCGCGGTGATCGTCGCGAACACTTGGGCGCGACTCGCCTGAAGAGCCGGAATGAGCCCGGTAAAGACGCCGACAAGCAATGCGAGGACCGCCGTGAACGCGAGGACACGGGGGTCCAGCACGCTACCCGTGAGCGCAAGATCGTCAAGCAGAAGACGCCGGGCGAGGACGCCTCCCCAATTCGCGATCACGATCGCGGCAGCGCCGCCCAGCGCAGCAAGGAGCACACTCTCAGTCAACAACTGTTCGACGAGCCGTCTGCGCGTAACGCCGAGCGCGAGGCGCACCGCGATTTCTCGGCGGCGGCGGATGCCCCGCGCGAGCAGCAGGTTCGCGACGTTTGCGCACGCGATCAACAAGACGATCAGCGACATCGCGCCTAACACCGCCGCGACTGTCGTGCTCGCGCCGTGCTCCTCACCTCGTGCCGCCATGATGGGCCGCGCTCGAAAGCTCCAGCCGGTCTGCGTGAAGAACGCATCGGGCGCTGCCTCTCGCGCCACGCGCATGGCATCGCGCGCGGCGTCGGCGAGGGGGATGCCGGGCTTGCGGCGCGCGTAGATGCGAAGCCACGTGACGATCGACTGCGTCATCCAGCGCTTGCCGAGGAACTGCATCGGCCCCCCGGACGAGATCGGCAACCAGACGTCCGGAGCCGCATATTCGACGCCGGTAAAGTCGCGGGGCGTGATGCCGATTACCGTGAACTGCCGATCGCCTAACTGCAGCGTCGCTCCGAGAGCGCCTGCGCCGCCGGAGAATTGTCGCTGCCAGAATGAGTGACTGATGACAGCGACTGGGGCGCCGATCGGCGCGGTGTCCTCGTCGTCGCGAAAGAAGCGGCCGCGCTCCGGCGTAACGCCGAGGAGAGGAAAGTAGCTGGCGCTCACGAGCAGTCCGTCGAGATTGGCCGCGTGGTCGCCCCGTCCAAACGGCACGCTGACCGCGGCGGCAGCCGCGACCTCGGCGAAGCCCGTGCTTCGCGCGCGAATCGCGGCGAACACTGGGTAGTTCAACGCTCGCTGCCCAAAGCCATCCTCTGCCGTTCCCGCCGCGAGCGTCACGATCTCGCGCGGCGCGCTCAGGTGCGCCGGCGGCCGCAGCAACAGCTCATCGACGAGGGCGAACACGGTGGCGTTCGCGCCGATGCCAAGTGCAAACGCCACGAGGACCGTGATGGTGAATCCCGGCGATCGTCGCAGCTGCCGCATCGCATACGACAGGTCGGTGCGAATCGTCTCGAATCGATTGGACACGGGATCTCGGGTTCGCGGGTTGCGCATGGCTAGCACGATGCGACGCGAGAGAACTGGAAGAAGCGAGTGGATGACCTCGCGCGCTAACCAGCTACGCGCGGCACGCTCGCCGCGGCGCGAGACCTCGCGCGCGAGCTCGTCACTCAACTCGTCGAGGAGCGCGTCGACGTCAGCGGGGGGCGCCGCGAGTCGGAAGAGGGCTTCCGCCCAACGCGGCAGTCGCTGCGTTGGGCTCATCGTGCCGAGTCCACGGCAAGATCTCCGAGCATTCTGCGCAGCGATGCCGCCGATTCTCGAATCGCGCGTGTGCCAGCGGGGGTGAGCTGAGCGCACCGGCGCGACCGGCCGCCACGGCGCGGCTCAGGCGGGAGGACCGTGAAACGAATCAATCCCTTGTCGGCGAGGCGGCCGAGGGTAGCGTAGCCGGAGCCGACCGACACGCGGCGTCCGGCGCGTCGCTGAATCTCGTCGCGGATCTCGATGCCTAACGCCTCGCCACCCAGATGCTGGATGGCGAGAAGTGAGAACAGCTCGAGCTCTCCGAGATCGGGTCTGATCACGGCGTAATACTCATGTCGAGCGAATATATACGTCAAGAGGCTCGCCGCGAGCCGAGCGTGAGGACGGACGAGGCGGATCCGCGACGGGCCGTGCGGCCGCGGGAGCGTCATTGACGGGCTGCGACCCGACTATGGGGAGCGGCCATAATGACGCACGACTTCACCAACATCGTCGTGACGCCGGATCGGATTGCTGCGATACTTACAGCAGGCGGCAGCGTGCTCCGTTATGAGCATGGCGGGCCCACTCAGGATGCCCGCCATTCTGCCTAACATCGCTTGGGACGGACGATCTCCAGGCGCGAAACCCGAGGCCTTACGAGATCTGAATCGCCGTCACGTTTCCGGGCCGGTGGGGACGTCGCCGATAAAGCGCAGCGTACCGGGAAGCTCTCCTTTCGGCATCATTTGATGCTTGTTGAACATTTCCAAGCCGCGCCGGAATTGCTCTTTTGTAGAGAGTGCCGCGATGCCGGTGGGGCGGATCGGGCGCAACACTTTCTGCGTCTTCCTGGGCATGATGACGCCATCCACGTCGCTCGAGATGGTGAGCAGATCCTCGCGCAGACCACCGTCCCGGAGCGGCCCGTGAGTGAACTCATAGCGCATGTGGGCACGCTTCGACTGCCCTGTGCCGACCGCAAAGGGGAGCGGCGGATCGAAGGTCATGTCGATCTCTATCACTTCACCGGTCGGCGTGGGCGTGACGGTGCGAATCATCGTCTGCGTCGTCGCGGCGCCCTTTGGGGGCAGGCTTCTCCAGGCGACGGCGAGTGTCGTTCGCGTCACGCCGTTTCCGAGATCTTCCATAGAGTCGGTGACAATGTCGCCGTCCGGCTTCATGGACGACGTTGGTCCTATGGTCTGGCCCGTATTGTCAGTGGTGCACGCCAGCGGTATCAGCGACGCCAGAAGCGCCGCTCCGCCCAGCGCGGCGAACTCGCGACGCGTGAGGCCTGTGTTGTCTCGATCTTTCTCATCACTCATATCCCGTCCCTCCAGGCAAAAAGTCCTGCGGTTCCTATTTTGAGCACTTGCTCACCGCGGTCAGGGGTCGAAGCCGACGACCGCAGCGACACAGAGCAAGAATATTGGCGGTGCCTCTAGGAACTCCGCGCACGCGAATGCAATTGCGGCGGCGGCGACCCGCTTGCGGTGCGCGACAACCGCGAGCTCACTGGACCGACTGGCAGACGATGCCATACAGGACCTCCTGATGAGAGGGCATAACAACTGACGAGGTGCAGCCAGAATCATACCGCTGTGCGCACGTTCCTAATGCCTTGGCGTCACATCGACGTCACACTCGAAGGACCGGGATGATTAGAGACCATTAATCTGAGAATGCTCTAATCGTTACTGCCAAAGCCTCAGCCGCGCTGCGAACACCCGAAAGCGGGGAGCAGGCGCCAGAGCCAGTGGAAGTTGTTGTGGCGGGAGTGTATGGGAATCGAACCCACCCGACCCGACTCAGTCAGGTCACACTGGTTTTGAAGACGCGACCCCGCCGGGAACATGGGGAGAAGGAAAGGGACGAATGGCAGCAATGTCAAGCACTTACGGGCGTTGATGAGTAGACTCTCATGCGGCGATGTACCCCCCCGTTTGGACACGTTTGGGCACAAGTCGGGCACGCGAAACCGCAGCAGCCGTGGATCGAGTTTGCGACTAGTGGCGTGACCTCGTAGCAGCCGTGGAAGAGGCCCGGGAGAAATCTCGGCCTGTTTTTCATTCGGTGACAGAAGTCAGCGGAAGTGGCGCAATGTTTAGATCACGTGACGCGGCGGGTGGAGCTAGCTACTCCCGCGAGCGCGCCGACTGGTCGACCTCCAGCGACCGGTTCCGCGGCCCGCCGTCGTCGC
>Ga0070681_10006057_pt1 | contig 11726 bp, 13 predicted proteins | sample KBSC83BmetaG_FD_65650 | JGI IMG/M metagenome (GOLD analysis project Ga0070681, IMG submission 65650) | Corn rhizosphere microbial communities from Kellogg Biological Station, Michigan, USA - KBS C8-3B metaG | ecosystem: Host-associated > Plants > Roots > Rhizosphere | place: USA: Michigan...
GTCGCGTATTGCACGTAGAACGGCCGGTCGAGGCCGAGCTGGCGCGTCACGCGCGCCCGATCTTCCGGCGTCGCGTCCTGGCCGAGCATGAAGATCACCGGGTCGCCGACGAAGCGGAACAGCGAGAAGGCGATGAGTCCCACGGCGAGCATCACGAGAACCGCCTGGCCGAGCCGCCGCAGGATGAAAGCAGCCATCTGCGAGAATGGTAACCGATGCCATTCGCAGAGAAGCTCATCCGCTGGCAGCGGCGCCATGGCCGCCACGACCTGCCGTGGCAGGGAACGACCAACCCTTATCGCATCTGGCTGTCGGAAGTGATGCTGCAGCAGACCCAGGTCGCGACGGTCATTCCGTATTACCGGCGCTTCATCGAGAAATATCCCACCGTCCACGCCCTGGCGGCGGCGAGCGAGGAGGAAGTGCTCGAGCTCTGGAGCGGCCTCGGCTACTACGCGCGCGGCCGCAACCTGCACAAGGCCGCTCGTGTCATCGCTGATCAGGGTTTTCCCCGGACGGCCGAAACGATTGCGGAACTGCCCGGCGTAGGCCGCTCAACGGCCGCGGCTATCGCTGCCTTCGCCTATGGCGAGCGCGCCGCGATCCTGGACGGCAATGTAAAGCGGGTGCTCGCACGCTGCTTCCTTCTGGCCGAAAAGGATGCGCTGTGGAAACAGGCGGACTCGTTACTCCCGAAGAAACACATTGAGCGCTACACGCAGGCGCTGATGGACCTCGGCGCGACGATCTGCACGCGCGCCAATCCGCGCTGCGACGCCTGCCCGGTGGCGGACGAATGCAGGGCGCGCAAGCGAGGCCGCATCGGCGAATTCCCGCCGCCGCGCGAGCGGCGCGAGGTGCCGCAGCGCGAGGCGACGTGGCTCGTGCTGCGGCGGAATGGTGCGGTGCTGGTCGAGCGGCGGCCCTCGCCGGGCATCTGGGGCGGGCTGTGGTGCTTTCCCGAGCTGAACGGGAAGCGGCCGCGTCGGGCGAAGGCGCTCGAGCCGATCGAGCACGGCTTCACGCATTTCCGGCTGCGCATCCGCCCATTGCTGGTGGACACCAAGCTCGATCGGGAAGGTCGCTGGCTGCGGCTCGAGGATGCCGAGCGCGCGGCGCTGCCCGCGCCGGTCAAGACGCTTCTCGCGCGCTTGCGCGAAGAAGGGAATTGACCCGCTCGAGGCGCAAGCGCGCGTCGTCGAGCTCGAGGAGCTCCTGCTTTGCCGGCAGCGGGAGCGGCAGGATCTCGGCGAGGCGCGCGCTGACCCAGGCGGCCGATTGCAGGTGGTGCGGCGCCGGGAAGAGCTCGACGTGCTGCCCGATCACGCGCTCGAGCAGGCGCACGGCCGGCTCGCACGCGGCGGGAACCGGGCCGTCCGATTCCGCCGGCAGCATCTCTATGCGGCCGACCAGCAGTCCATCGCGTTGCGCGTGGCGCTCGAGGATACGGAAGCGCGCTTCGCCGCCGGCGACGATTTGCAGCACGCCGAGCTGCTGCATGTCCCATTCGGCGATCTTGGCCGTGGTGCCGACCTCGAAGGGGACCGCGGGCGCGCCGACTTCCTTGCCTTCGCGGATGGCGCACACGCCGAAGGGCGTGCCGTCCCTGAGGCAGGCCTTCGCCATGGTGAGGTAGCGCTGCTCGAAGAGGCGCAGCGGCAGCCGCCCGCCCGGGAAGAGCACGGTTTGCAGCGGGAAAAGCGGCAGGTCGCTTATGGGGGCGTTTCCTGCGAGAGCTTGCGATGGCGCACGAGCACGCGCCACTCCTGGCCGAAGCGCCTGGCCAGCTCCTCGGCGATGAAGACCGACCGGTGGCGGCCGCCGGTGCAGCCGAGCGCGACGGTGACGTGGCTGCGATTCTCGCGCGCGATCTCCGGCAGCCAGCGCTTGAGGAGCGCCTCGACGTCGTCGACGTAGCGGCTGACCTGCGCATCGCGCTTCAGATAGTCGATCACGGGGCCGTCGCGACCTGTGAAGGGACGAAGCTGCGGGTCGTAGTGCGGGTTGGGCAGCATGCGGCAGTCGAGCACCCAGTCGGCGTCGAGCGGCAGGCCGTCCTTGAACGAGAACGACTCGAAGAGCAGCGTCATCGCGCCGCTGCCGATGCCGAGCTGGTCGCGGATCCAGTTCTGCAGCACGCGCGGCTGCAGCTCGCTCGTGTCGATGCGGCTGCCGAGGTCGGCGATGCCCGCGAGCAGCGTGCGCTCCTTGTCGATCGCCTCGGCGAGCGTGAGGCCCTCGCCGGTAAGCGGATGGCGGCGGCGCGTCTCGGAGAAGCGGCGCAGGAGCGCGCCCGAGCTCGCCTCGAGGTAGAGCACGCGCACGTCGACGCCGCGCCGCTTGAGCTGCTCGATATGGTTGGGCAGCGCCGGCAGCGCCGCGCTGCGCGCATCGATGCTCACGGCGGCGCGGTCATTGCCCGCCTCGGCGAGGAAGTCGACCGTCTCCAGCAGGAGGTTGGCGGGCAGGTTGTCGACGCAGTAGTAGCCGCCGTCTTCCAGCACCCGCAGCGCGATGGTCTTGCCCGAGCCTGAAAGACCGCTGACCAGCACCAGCTGCATTACTGGTCTTCGTCCATCTGCTGTTTCTGGCGCGCGAGGAACTCGGCGGTGGTGTCGATGCCGCGTAGCTTCAGGATCGCATTGCGCACGGCCGCTTCCACCAGCACCGCGAGGTTGCGGCCGGCCGCGACGGGAATCGTGACCTTCGGCACCGTGATGCCGAGGATTTCCTCCGACAGCTCGGCGAGCGGCAGGCGCTCCGTCGGGTCGCGTCCGCCGCCGGGCAGCGGGCGCTCGAGATGGGTGATGAGCCGCAGCTTCATCTTCCGGCGAACCGCCGTCTCGCCGAAGATGGTGCGGATGTTGAGCAGCCCGAGCCCGCGCACCTCGATGTAGTCCTTCAGCATCGCCGGGCAGCGGCCCTCGAGCGTGGTCGCCGCGATGCGCGAGATCTCCACCACGTCGTCGGCAACGAGGCCATGCCCGCGGCTGATGAGCTCCAGGCCGAGCTCGCTCTTGCCCACGCCGGATTCGCCGGTGATCAGCACGCCGAGCCCGAGCACGTCCATGAATACGCCATGGCGCTCGGTCGAGTCGGCCAGCGCCTTGCTCAGGTAACGCGACAGGCGCTCGATGACGCGCGCGGCGGAGGCCGGCGTGGCGAGCACCGCGGTGTGGCCTTCGGCGGTGGCCGCGTGCACGAGCTCGGGGAAGGGCTGCACGCCGTCGGCGAAGATGATGAGCGCCGGCTTGTTCGCCACCAGGCGCTGCGCGAGCTCGCCGCGGCGGGCGGCGTTGTGGCGCGCCGCCTGCTCGGCCTCGTAGGCGCCGATGACCTGGATGCTGTAGGGATGGGTGAGGTTGAGGTGGCCGATCAGCGCGGCCTGCGCCGCCGCTTCCCGCCGCACGACGCTGCCGCCCTCCCGCCCGGCGATCCAGGCAAGCGACAGCGCCTCGCGGTTGTCGTCATGCAGCCGCGCGACGTTGACCTGAAGCATCCGGCTGCCATGCCGTGATCAGCTGGTGGAGGGTGGCGGCGTCGGCCGCGGCGCTCATCGCGTCGCGCAGCGTGCGGTCGGAAAACATCTGCGCCAGCTCGGAGAGGATCTGCAGGTGCTTCTCGGTCGCCTTCTCCGGCACGAGCAGCACGAAAACCAGGCTGACCGGATTGCCGTCGGGCGCGTCGAACGGCACCGGCTGGGCGAGGCGGATGAAGGCGCCGAGCGCCTCCTTGAGTCCCTTGATCCTGCCGTGCGGGATCGCCACGCCCTGGCCGAGGCCGGTCGAACCGAGCTTTTCCCGCGCGAACAGGCTGTCGAAGACCACGCTGCGGCCGATGCCGTCGTGGTTTTCAAAGAGCAGCCCCGCCTGCTCGAACAGGCGCTTCTTGCTCGAGGCCTGCAGGTCGAGCACGACGTGCGACGGGGCGAGGAGCTTGCCGACCAAGCTCATGGGTCGCCCATTCTACCCGCAGTAACTATTGGGAACCCTGTTGGGAACCTGAGGGGCGCTTCTCGTAGCGCTGCTCCTTGTAGCGCAGCACCTGGCGATCGAGCTTGTCGGCGAGGAGGTCGATGGCCGCATAGAGATTGTCTTCCTCGCTCTCGCAATGCAGGTCCTTGCCGCGCACGTGAAGCGTGACTTCGGCTTTCTGCCGGATCTTGTCGACCGTCAGGATGACGTGCGCGTCGATCACGTGGTCGAAGTGCCGCGAGACGCGCTCGAGCTTCGAGCGGACGTAAGTCAGGATGGCCGGCGTCACTTCCACATGATGACCGCTCACGTTCAAGTTCATGGTCACAGAGCCTTTCGCTGGTTGACGGCAGGAATCTGCAGGGATTCGCGGTACTTCGCAATCGTGCGGCGCGCAACCACGATGCCCTGCTCGCCGAGGATCTGCGAGATACGGGCATCCGAAAGGGGCGCCTTGGCGTCCTCGGCGGCGACGAGCTGCTTGATGAGCGCGCGGATGGCCGTCGAGGAGGCGGCGCCGCCGGCTTCGGTGGCGACGTGGCTGCCGAAGAAGTATTTCAACTCGAACGTGCCGCGCGGCGTCGCCATGTATTTCTGCGTGGTGACGCGCGAGATGGTGCTTTCGTGCAGGCCGAGGGTCTCGGCGATCTCGCGCAGGACGAGCGGCCGCATGGCGACCTCGCCGTGCTCGAGGAAGTGCTTCTGTCGGTCGACGATCGCCTGCGACACCCGCAGGATCGTGTCGAAGCGCTGCTGCACGTTCTTGATCAGCCAGCGCGCTTCCTGCAGCTGCGAGGAAAGCCCCTGGCCGCTGCGCGCGCCGGCGGCGATCTCGGCGTAGAGGCGGTTGATGCGAAGGCGCGGCATCGCGTCGGGATTCAGGCTCGCGCGCCACTGGCCGCGGTGCTTCTTCACCACGACGTCGGGCACCACGTAGCGCGCCTCGACCTTGGAGAACGCGGCACCCGGACGCGGGTTGAGGCCGCGGATCAGCGTCTGCGCGAGGCGCAGCGCGTCCTCGTCGGCGCCGGTCGCGCTCTTCAGGCGCGAGTAGTCGCGGCTCGCGAGGAGCTCCAGGTGCTTGTCGACGATGTCGAGCGCGAGGTCGCGCTCCGGGCACACCACGTGCGTGCGCAGCTGGAGCGCGAGGCATTCGCCGGGCGATCGCGCGCCGACGCCGGCCGGCTCGAGGTTCTGCAGGTGGCGCAGCGCGATCGACAGCTCCTCGAGGTCGACCTCGGCCTCCGGCGGCAGGAGCGCCGCGATCTCCTCCAGGCTCTGCGTGAGGTAGCCGTCGTCGTCGAGCGCGTCGATCAGCAGCCCGACCAGCACGCGGTCCTTCTCCGACAGGTTGGTGAGCGTGAGCTGGCCGTGCAGGTGGTCGCGCAACGTCGGCGTGTCGGGCGGCGTGAAGCTGCGCTCGTTGCCCTCGTCGTCCTCGCCGGTGCCGCGCCAGTTCGACGCCACGTCGGCCGACCAGTCGGTGTTGTCGGGCGCGGGCGGCGCCTCGGTCGCCACGCTGGATGAAGGCCCTGCAGCCGGCGGCGGCGCTTCGCCGTCGTCGTGGTCCTCGCGCTCGAGCGCCGGGTTCTCCATCAGGATGCGTTCGATCTCCTGATTGAGCTCGACCGTCGAGAGCTGCAGCAGCCGGATCGACTGCTGCAACTGCGGCGTCAGCGTGAGGTGCTGCGAAAGTCGGAACTGCAGGGAAGGCTTCATGTACCTCAGGTAACCTGAGCTGCAGTGTGCCGGAGTGCGGGTTACAAATCCCTACATGCGGAAGTTCTCGCCCAGATAAACCCGGCGCACGGAGTCATTATAGACAATCTCCTCCGGATGGCCCGAGGCGAGCACCGCGCCTTCGTTGATGATGTACGCACGGTCGCAGATGCCGAGCGTCTCGCGCACGTTATGGTCCGTTATGAGCACGCCGATGCCGCGCTCCTTCAGGAACCTAATGATGCGCTGGATGTCGAGCACGGCGATCGGGTCGACGCCGGCGAATGGCTCGTCCAGCAGGATGAAGGCGGGCTTGGTGCCGAGCGCCCGCGCGATCTCGAGGCGGCGCCGCTCGCCGCCGGAGAGCGAGAGCGCCGCGTGCTTGCGCAGATGCGCGATGTTGAGGTCCTTCAGGAGCTCCGCGAGGCGCGTCTCGATCTCCTCGGGCGCGAGTCCTTGCAGCTCGAGGATCGCCTTCACGTTCTCCTCTACCGATAGGCGCCGGAAGACGGAGTTCTCCTGCGGCAGGTAGGAGATGCCGAGGCGCGCGCGGCGGTGGATCGGCAGGTGCGTGAGCTCGGTGGTCTCGAGGAAGATGCTGCCGGCGTCCACCGGGACGAGGCCGACGATCATGTAGAAGCAGGTCGTCTTGCCGGCGCCGTTCGGGCCGAGCAGGCCGACCACCTCGCCGCTATCGACGTCGAGCGATACGTCCTGCACCACCGTGCGCGTCTTGTAGCGCTTGCGCAGCCGCTGCGCGCTGAGCTTGCTCACTTCGCTTTCACTTCGCAGGCGTCGCGGGCGGCTTGGGCTGGATGGTGGCGCGCACGCGTCCCTGGCCCTTGCCCGGCGTCACGGTGAAGAAGTCGCTCTTCTGGTCGACGAGGATGTAGTCGCCGGCCACCTCGTCGCCGCCGCGGTTGACGCGCGCCGAGTCGAAGAGCTCCACCTTCTGCGCCTTGTCGTCGAGCTCGATGCGCTTCGCCTCGCCTTCCATCCACACGCCTTCCTTGTCCGGCGGCTTCGGGTCCTGGCGCTGCTTGAAGCGCACCGGGTTGCCGGTGGCGGTGGCGTACTGGTTGCCTTCCTTGTCCTGGCGCACGACGATGCGGTCGGCGCGGATGTTGAGCGTGCCGCGGTTGACGACCACGTTGCCCTCGAACACGTTGGTGCGCCGCGCGTCGTCGGCGCTCATCTTGTTCGCCTCGATCTCGATCGGCTTGGTGGCGTCGGCCTGCTCGGCGGCGGCGGGCAGCGCGACGGCGATGAGCAGCGCGGCAAGCGGTCTCATTTCTTCTCCGACTCGAAGTGGCCGCGCACGTCGTTATGCAGGAAAAGCTGGCGCGTCGCGTTGAAGTATTCCATGCCGCGCCCCTTCAGCCAGCGTCCCGGCTCCTCGAACAGCACCTCGCGGTCGCTGCGCACGAGATCGCGGTCGCGCAGGATGTGCAGGAACGAGGTGGTCAGGCGGCCTTCGGGCCGGTCCTCGCCCGCCTCGCGGACCAGCACCACGTTGTCGTAGAGGAAAATCTCGTCGCCTTCCCGCGACACCTTGCCGCGGTCGGCGCGCGCGGTGTAGCGCGGCTGCTCGGGCTTCGCCTGCAGCACGCGCGGCGAGGTAAGGTCGGTCGAGTCGTCGTCCGGAAAGTGCACCATCTTGGCCGCCGATAGAACGGACTCGACATGGCCGTCGCGCGTGTACGTGGTGGTGGTGAAGTTGTCCACCAGGTAGTCGGGGTCGTGCCGGCGCATGGAGGGATGAGCGCCCTGTTCGACGCTCACTTCGTGGTCGAGCCAGAACGTCAACAGCGCGAGCGACAGCATCAGCGCCAGGGGAAAGAGACGGGTGGTGGACATTACCGGTGAAAGCGGGCGAGTACCCGCCCGAGCTTGGCCTGCGCTTCGAGGATGAACTCGCACACCTCGCGCGCCGCGCCGTAGCCGGCGGCCGCCGTCGGTATGAGATGCACGTGCTGGCGGACGTTCTCCGGTGCTTCGCGCGGCGCGCAGGCGAAGCCGCAGCGCGTGAGCACCGGCAGGTCGACCACGTCGTCGCCCATGTAGGCGGTGCGCGCCGCCTTGACCTTTAGCTTGCGCAGCAGCGCGAGATAGGCCTTGCGCTTGTCGCTGGCGCCCTGCACGACGTGCTCGATGCCGAGCTCCTTGGCGCGCTCGGCCACCGCCTGCGATTTGCGTCCGCTCAGGACTGCGGTGCGCAGCCCCGCCATCTGCAGCAGCTTGATGCCGTGGCCGTCGAAGGCGTGGAAGGCTTTCAGCTCCTCGCCGCCGGGGCCGTACCAGAGCCGGCCGTCGGTGAGCACGCCGTCGACATCGAAAATCACCAGGCGCACCTGCCGTGCCCGTGCGAGCGCATCCGGAGCCAGGTATTGCATCGCGTGCTAGAGGACTTTGGCGCGGAAGAGGTCGTGCAGGTTGAGCGCGCCGACCAGCGCGCCCGCCGCATCGACCACCGGCAGCTGGGTGATCTTGTGCGCTTCCATCATGTGCACCGCTTCGGCGGCGAGCATCTCCGGCCGCACGCTCTTCGGCCGCGGCGTCATGACTTCGTCCACCGAGCGAGCGTCCATGCGGCCTTTCTCCACCGTACGGCGCAGGTCGCCGTCGGTGAACACGCCGATCGCCTTGCCGCCCGCGTCGACCACGGCGGTCATGCCGATGCCGCCGCGCGACATCTCGGCTACGGCGTCGCGCAGCGAAGCCCCGCTTGCGACCCGGGGGATGCGCTCGCCCGTACGCATCACGTCGTGCACGTGGAGAAGCGCCTGCTGCGCGAGCGCCTGGCTCGGCAGCTTGCCGCGCGGATGCGTGCGCGCGAAATCGGCGGCGGAGAAGCCGCGCGCTTCGAGCAGCGCCACGGCGAGCGCGTCGCCCAGCGCGAGCGCGGCGGTCGTGCTCGCCGTAGGCGCCAGGTTGTGCGGGCACGCCTCGTGGGCGACGGCGGCGTCCAGGTGCACGTCGGCCTCGTTCGCCAGCGTCGACTGCGGATTGCCGGTAATCGCGATCAGCTTCGCGCCGCGCCGCTTCACCTGCGGCACGATCTCCACCAGCTCGGCGCTCGAGCCGGAGTACGAAATGGCGATGAACACATCCCCCGGCTCGATCATGCCGAGGTCACCGTGGCTTGCCTCCGCCGGGTGCACGAAGTAAGCGGGGGTGCCGGTGCTCGCCATGGTGGAGGCGATCTTGCGGGCGATGTGGCCGGATTTGCCGATGCCGCTCACCACCACGCGGCCGCTGCGGCCGTTGATCAGCTCCACTGCGTGCGCGAAGCGCTCGTCGAGCCGTTCGCTGAGCGCGCGCACCGCGTCCGCCTCGATCGCGAGCACGCGCCGCGCCCGATCCAGTGCGCTGGTTTGGCCCGCTTTTTGAGCCGCATTTTTCGCAGCGGGGGCGGCCTTTATCATAGGGCGCGAGTATAGCCCAGTGACTGGAACCGTCTCCCTCCAATCCGTGCTCGTGCTGCTCGCGAGCAGCGTGGTCGCCGTGGCGCTCTGCCGCCGGCTGCGGCTGCCCGCCATCGTCGGTTATCTCGCCACCGGGCTTGCGCTCGGTCCGCACGCGCTCGGCATCGCCGCCAATCCGCAGGAGACGCAGCACCTCGCCGAATTCGGCATCGTCTTCCTGATGTTCTCGATCGGACTGGAATTCAGCCGCGCCAAGCTCTCCACCATGCGCCGCCTGGTGTTCGGCCTCGGCGGCGCGCAGGTCGTCGCCACGACCGCTAGCGCCGTGTGTGCCGCGCTCGTCCTCGGCGTCGGCTGGCAGGCGGGCGCGGCGCTCGGCGCGGTGGCCGCCATGTCGTCGACCGCCATCGTGTCGAAGCTTTTCGCCGAGCGCGCCGAGCTCGATTCGGCGCACGGCCGGCAGGTGATCGGGGTGCTGATCTTCCAGGATCTCGCGGTGGTCCCGCTGCTCGTCTTGATTCCGGCGCTCGCGCAGCCGACCGGCGCGCTCGGTGTCGCCATCGCGGCGGCGCTCGCCAAGGCGGTCGCCGCGCTGGTCCTCGTCATGCTCGCCGGACCGCGCCTGGTGCGCGGCTGGCTCGGCTTCGCCGCCGGCCTGCGCTCGAACGAGATCTTCGTGCTGAACGTGGTGCTCATCATCCTGCTCCTCGCCTACCTCACGGGGCTGGCCGGACTCTCGCTCGTGCTGGGCGCCTTTCTCGCCGGCATGCTGATCGCGGAGACGGAATACCGCTTCCAGGTCGAGGAAGACATCAAGCCGTTCCGCGACGTGCTGCTCGGTCTGTTTTTCGTCACCGTCGGGATGATGCTCGACCTGCGGCTGGTCGCCGAGCAGCCGGGGCTCGTGGCGCTGCTGTTCATCGCGCTGGTCGCCGGCAAGGCGATGATCGTGGCGCTGGTGTCGAAGGCCTTCGGCACCGCGACCGGGACGGCGTTGCGCGTCGCGCTCGCGCTCGGCCAGGCCGGCGAGTTCGGCTTCGTGCTGCTCGGCCTTGCCGGCACCGCGGGCGTCGTCGCGCCGGCCCTGCTGCAGCCGTTTCTCGCCGCCATGATTCTCTCGATGCTTGCCGCCCCGTTCGTCATCGGCGCGAGCGACGCGATCGTGCTGCGCGTGTCCCGCTCCGAGTGGATGCTGCGCTCGCTCGAGCTGCATCGCATCGCGACCCAGTCGATCGATGCGGAGCGCCACGTGATCGTGCTCGGCTACGGCCGCAATGGCCAGCGCCTCGCGCGGCTGCTCGAGGCCGAGCTCGTGCCCTACGTCGCGCTCGACCTCGATCCGGAGCGCGTGCACGACGCGGCGCTCGCCGGGGAGCGCGTCGTGTTCGCCGACAGCTCGCGCCGCGAGGCGCTCGTCGCTGCCGGCATCGCCCGCGCGGCCGCCGTGGTGGTCACTTTCGCCGACGTCAATGCGGCGCTGCGTGTATTGGCGCACATCCACGCGCTGAATCCCTCCGTGCCGGTCATCGTGCGCGCTCGCGACGAGCCGGACATCGCGCGCCTGACCGAGGCCGGCGCGACGGAGGTGGTGCCGGAGGCGTTCGAGTCCGGCGTGATGCTCGCATCGCACACGCTGGTCGTGGTCGGCGTGCCCTTCAGCCGCGTGATGCGCCGCGTAAGCCAGGTACGCGACGAGCAATACAGCCTTCTGCGCGGCCTGTTCACGGGCAGCGCGGATGTGGGCGAGGAAGTGACACGCCTGCACGCCGTCACGCTGGAGGAAGGTGCGCACGCGATCGGGCATCTGCTCGCCGACTTGGACCTTGGCATTCCGGTGCGCGCGGTGCGCCGGCCGGGCGCGCGCCGCAGGCTCGCGCCGGCGGAAGCGGGCGCGCTGCAGGCGGGGGACATCGTGGTGCTCGCCGGGCCGCCCGAGCGACTGCTCGCGGCGGAAGAGAAACTGGTCCGCGGCTAGGCAAAAAAAAGCCGGCGCAGCGGCCGGCTTTTTCAGGTGACGGTCGGTTTACAGCGAGCGGCAGACGCCGTAGATACCGACGCCGGTTTCCGCGTAGTTTGCCGCGGCCGCCTGCACAGCCTGGTTCGGAGCGGTCTGCGTCCAGGCCCGCACCGTGCCGCTACCGGGTTGGCCGTCGTCCATCTGCGTATCCATCGCGATCGCCACCTTGTCGGGAATGCCCGCCGAGCAAACGATCAGGCCCGAGAAGCCGCCGAGGACCGCGGCCGGGGTAGCGGCGCCGTCTCCGGTCTCCACCCCGATCTGGCCGGCGAACGCATTGGTCGGCTGCAGCACGCCCGAACCGGCAACAAAGCCGGCGCGGCGCAGGTGATCCCACCAGCTGCACGCCTCGACGGCGGCGGTGCAAACCGCCCCGCCGTTGTTATACGTGCCCGCTACCACACCATTGCCCGAGCCGGCCGTTGCCGCCGGCAGAGTGCCGGACGCGGCCCAGCGCCCGGCGGCGTTGGGGTCGTCGCCGGGAATCGCCCGGTAGCGATCCTGGTAGCCGTAATAGGCGGCCGAGATGCCCGAGAAGTCGGCGATGGAGTTCTTGATCTTGGCCTGCGTGATCATCTCCTGGCCCTTGAG
>Ga0070681_10006058_pt1 | contig 11725 bp, 15 predicted proteins | sample KBSC83BmetaG_FD_65650 | JGI IMG/M metagenome (GOLD analysis project Ga0070681, IMG submission 65650) | Corn rhizosphere microbial communities from Kellogg Biological Station, Michigan, USA - KBS C8-3B metaG | ecosystem: Host-associated > Plants > Roots > Rhizosphere | place: USA: Michigan...
ACCGATTGCAGAGGGGGATTCAGCACGTCGACGCTAAGGATGTTCTCATACGAAGAGGGTTTGCCGTTCCCGAGGGGGAGCCACAAACCGTTATAGAGAAACCGTAGAAAGTTGATGCTCTGCCAACCGGAGGGCAAATCGACGAAGGGCTCGCCGGCAGTCGTGCTCTTGGTTGTGTCGGTGAACTGAGACGAATAAAAGAGCGTGCGCGAATAATGCAGCACGCGGTCTTTTACAAATTGATGAACAACGGAGGAATCGCTGAGCGGTGAAGTGTCGAGATCGTCACGGTTGAGCTGATCAACTATCCGCTGGCGGAGTTGCAGGTACGTTAGATCCGTAACATCCGACATTCATAACTCCGCTCTTTATCGGGGATGGGGATGACTTGATTTTTCGCCCTTGAGTTGGCGCTGTTCTGATAAACCAATCGCGATAGCCTGTTTCCTCGAAGTGACGGTTGGGCCGGATTTAGAACCTGAATGTAGTTTCCGGTCCCTGAACTCCTTCATCACCCCTTGCATGTCTTTCGGCATATAAAGAAAACGCCCGCGCAGGTCGGAGGAGGGCCCGCGCGAGCGCACCGCGGCTAGTTACTTAACCTTTGTTGGCGCCGGCCTGATCGACATCCGCGCCGTAGCCGACTTCCATCGTGCCACCTTCGCTCATGTCGCGGCTTTGCCCGCCAGTCGTCATCTCACTAGCGATAGTGAAACCGTTGGCGTCTTTGTCTCTCTGGCTCATATCGTCGCCAGAAGCTTTGTCTTTTGCCATAGGATTAATACTCCTCTTCCGGGGATTCGCCTCTAACGCATCCCTCGCTTATTCGGAACTCTCGCGATGCCTTCTCTCTCGCATCCTCGCGTTTTGCCGCATCCGCTTGCGCCTTCGCCACTTCGTCGTAATACGACTTCATGTAATCAGGCATGGGCGGTTGCGGCTCGGGCGGTGCTACGAGATCGTCGAGATCGCTTTCGTCCGTGTATCTTCGAACGTCCATTCGACCGGTCCTTTTTACAGAACGGTTGCAGAACCGATGTTGTGGTAACGAATGCTGCCCCTGATCGAGACGCTGGTTGCGCCAGTCGCCGGAGCGGTGTTGCACTTCAAAATGAAGTCCTTGTCCGCCGTGTACTTGACCGGCAAGGAAGCAGCGACGAAACCGGTGCAGCCCGGAATCAAGAGCGCTGGGGCCTGACCGAGAGTGCTCGCGGAGACGAACTTCGCGGCCGTATCGGTATCACCGAGATCGGCTTTCCAAGTCGGGGTACCGTTGGTGTCCAGGTCGGGAAGATCGATGTAGAAGCCATCGAGAATCAAGCCGGAACCGGCTTTCATTGCGACAAGCTTCACGGTGTCGTTGATTACGAACGCGACCGAGACGGTGAACAGAAAATCGCGAACCATCTCAATTCCAGCAAACGGGCTGGCTGTGAACGGCTGCGCGTAGTTATCGGCTTTATAAGCAGTTGCCATGTTTCAGTTACTCCTTAATCTCTGCCGGCTTAGGCAGCCCAAGACGAAACAACAATCGTTGCGTAATCCTGGCTGATGAAACGGGTTTTCTTGATTCCGTAAACCATGCCCGCGGTGACACGAAGTTGGTTCCCCGCGTCGAGTAACTCTTCATACCATTTGACCTTGAGGGCTTTTCCGCCGACATTTTCCGCACCGCCGAAAGCAACAGCCGCGGCTTGTGCGCCGACGAAAACCGCACGCGCAACGCTGGTCGTGCCGGTTGCCGCTGCGCCGAGGGAGGTCGGGGCCGCAACGGTCGTTTGCTGAACCGGGTCATAGATCAGGTTTTGGCTGTTGTCTCCGTAAGGAACGTGGGCGTCCTGGTGCATGATGACGTTATCGACCATTCCGATAGCGCCCGAGAAAATCGGGTTTCCGGTGATCTGTCCGCCAGTCATCGCGGCCTTTTGAATGTCGAACCAGCTACCTGCCGAAGTGCTCTGCTTGAGCGCCTTCACCTGCAACGGGTGCAAGAACAAAACGCCGTCGACCTGCACGCCCTTCAGCACAACAGGCTTGATTGGGAAAGTGAGCGTGCCCTGAGCCTTTGCTACAAGCGCGGGGATAAGCGAGATGTCGAACACGTTCGAAGAGGTCAAAGCCGCTTCGTTGGCAACGCTACCGGCAAACATCCAGTGAGATGAATCCGGAGCAATCGCCGCGTTTAGGCCAGTATAGGACACGTCTGTTTGCGCAGTGTTTCCGGCTAGTTGGTTGAGGAGACCAACGTCGATCGTCTCTTTCCACCAATTTGCCAAAGTCACTTTTGCACTGTCGCGCATCGAGTAAGGAACGCGCTGTTGCGACATGCGGCCTTTGAGCAGTTCGGCCTGACGCTGTTGGTTGATGACGAAAGAGTCCTGAAGCGCGGACCAACCGACTTCGTGACCGGCAATCGGGTTATCACCCAAAACGCCGGGACCGGTGATATTCGGAACGAGATCGTACTTAACGGTATCGCCCGGACCTTTGGAGGTCTCATCGAAAAGCTGAACGAAGTTTTGTTCCGAGTCGGCGGAGAGCCCCAAAGCCATCAACTTTGCGGCGGTCGTCGATCGGATCGCGTGAGAGAAAAGACGTTTGGAATAAATTACGACGGCTGTTGCGTCGTTCGCTGGAACTAGAATTTCTGCCATTTCGTGACTCCTGTGCTCGTTTGAGCAGGTTGTTTTTTTGGCTTTGCTGTTGAGGTACAGCAGCCGAAAACGACCACCCGGCAGCTTCCGGGTCAGGAACCACTCTCGGTAGGTTCGGCACCTGGACTAGATTTTGAATCGCTCTCCAGCTCGAGCGCGGGATCGGTTTAGCGCCTCCAGCTCGGCGTGTGGAGTTTCCGAGACCCCACAAGAAACGTGACATTGTTATAAACCGTATAACGTAAAGCGTCAAGCGGCTTGTGTGTAAATTTCCTACAGGCAACAAAAAAGCCGCCCATTTCTGAGCGGCTTTAATGCGACCTGCGGCGACTGTACAGATTGCCCTATGTCTTGGCGGGCCGCTTGGCAGGGACGTTTAGCTCTCTCATCTCAACAATCGACTTGCGCGGAATAGTCAACTGACAAATAAAGAAGCCATCATCGCTGACGCTGCTCGTTACCGTCACGAGATTTTTGTCTTGATGGAGACAGAGCCCTACTGTCTCGCAGATACAGATGGTTTTATTAGTGCTGTCCCTCCAGCCCTCAGACCGAGCCGAGTCTTCCCACTTGATATAAACGAGCGGCAACTGATGAGATGTCCAGAGGCTCATTTACTTTTTCGGTTCGGCTGGCTTCTTCAGCGTCGTAGACTCATCTTCCTGTTACCTCTCTCGCCACCTCTCCCATCACCCCCGTACCTGGAAACAAATCAACAACCTCATCTCCCTGCTGCACATTAAGTAGCTCCAATATCCACTTACAGACTCTCTGAGGCTTAGCCCCAGTAAGGCCCTTTCGCAGCGTAATAGGCTCCACAATGAAATCCTTCGGAGTGAGTTGCTTACCACCTCGTTCTGGTGCTGGTGGTTTGCTATTCCTGCCTCCTCGGAAGATTACCGGCTCCCAGGCATAACAGGGACGAACACCTTTTTTGAAAGCACAAAAAGACTTAGCCCAAGCTCCAATCCGTATATCACTAGGACATAATGGAAGGATGTGAGGTAGCGATGGTGAGGATGCACTCATCGCCCAGCCATCAGGGAACTCTGTAGTTAATTGCTCAATCAATTCTTTATGCCTGTCGATCCTATCCCAATCTGCTGCTTGTGGATGATGCTTTGCGTAGAGCTTTCGGCCTTGCTTGAAATATGGTGGATCAGCGTAAGCTACCTTCATCTCACAACCTCACTCTCCCCAACACCGCCTCAGCAAGAGCCTCTATCTCTCCCCGCGTAGACTTCCTTCGGATTCTACTTTTTCGGTTCGGCGGGCTTCTTCAATGCTTCGATCTGTGACTGTAAATCCGCAATGAGCGCCCTCGCGCGGGCGAGATCCTGCTCTGCCACGGTTCGGCTTTGCGCCATTTGGACGGCGTACTGGCCGGTGACAGCGAGATCAGACCGGCAAGATACCAGCGGGTCGGGAGTGGCCGGAGCTTCGGCGGCGAATCCGGTCGTTGACAGTAACGCTGCGCATATGGTAAAGACTACGACTTTGCTCCTCATTTCAATCCTCCAATCTGCTGAACCAATTTGGATCGTTCTTGTCTTTCTCGGCAATCAGCGCGTCCATTTCCGCATCTGGCATCTGAAGCAACTCAGCGCGGCTAGTCACTTTTTTGGGGCCGGGTGCCGTGTTGCCGTTCATGTTGGTGATAGTCTGCGCAAATGGCTTCTGGCGTGTGGCTTGCTCTTTGGCGGCTTGGACTTTCTCTTGAGCTGAAGGCGCCGCTTTCTCTGTGGCGGCTGCGGCCGGCTTCTCCGGTTCTGGTGCCCGGTATCCCATCTTGTCTGCAAGGTCGGACACGGTTTGGGCGATGTTCTTTCCTCTGCGCCGAGCCTGCTCAATGAGCTGCCTTCGTTCGGCATGGATAGCGATTTGAAACGCTATCTCCTTGGCTGCTTCGCGAATATCGCCCGAGTCTTCCGGGTCTCTGCCGGTTTCCCGCGCGTGCTGCGCAACGAGTTCGGGCTGCTTCTCAATCCAGTCATCCGCTCCTGCGTCCAAGAGCCCCATAACTTCAAGCTGCTGGCGCCGGGATTCGACGACGTAATTCATGCGCGCGTCGTAATCGGGGTGGGTTTGCTTAAACGCATTTTCCTGGCGGGTGATTTCGTCAAGCTGTTCGCGCTGCGCAAGGCGGGCGCGGGCTTCGGCTTCTGCTCGCTCGGCGCGTTCGGTTGCCTCTTGAGCTATTCGCTTGGCGTCTGCCGCGTCTGTTTGCGCCTGTTCGATTGGATCAAGATCGGTCGACGTTTCGGCGGCTGCTTTGGCGGCTGCTTCGGCTTGCTCTTTGGCCTCGCGCTCCTCGCGCTCTTTGGCCTCTCGCTTCAGCCGGCGAAATTCCTGCCAGCGCCGGTCATCTTCGACTTTTCTCTTTGCCGCGCGTTCCGCCTCTTTATCGGCTTCGGTCTTCTCGCTCGCTAAGCGCTCCGCTTCCGCGAGTTTATCGGCTTCGGCTTGTTTCTCCGCTTCGGCCTTTTCCTCTGCGGCTTTCTGTTCCGCTTCGGCCTTTTCCTGAGCAGCCTTTTCCTCTGCCGCTTTTTTGGCGGCTTCATCGTCGGTAACTTTTTCGTTACCTTCATCTGCCTCTGCTGCGGCTATAGCATTTGGGTCAAGCGACGTTTCGCCCTCTCCGACTTTCTGCTGCTCCATCAGCGTTTTAATATCCGCTTCGTCGGCTTCTAAGAGTTGATCGAGCGCTGTCTTATTCTCTTCGCCCATTCTTTCCTCCCTTTCGTTTTTGTTGCTCCATGACTAATCGGCGCAATTTGTCGCGCTCACGTTTTAGCGCTTGGTATTCCCCGTCACGCTCCATGCCGAGCAGGATCCAAGAGCGGAAAACCTTTTTTCGGCATTGGTCGCTGCAGGCTACACCGCGGCGGACGCTTCCGGTCGAACGCTGAAACAGCCTGTAGTAGTGGACATAGAATACCTCTTTGCACCACAGGCATTTGCACTTGACCTTGGGGTGATGGTCCTTCCGTATCATCTAAGCGTGGTCGCGCAGCTCTGGTTGCTTGGGTCTGACTGAGCGGTTCCGTTCATCGCGACATTGGCGCCGCAATAGGTTTTGTTTTTCTGCAAGCCGCCGATTACCAGGTTCGTCGCGTTCGTCGGGGCTGATCTAGCGATTGAGCGCGGCGGAGAGTACCCCTGCAGATTGATTTGAAATTCCGTTTCATTGTCTGAATTATCGCTCCAGCTTGCCTGAATCTGTGTCTGAGAGAGCGCCGACAGCGTGAACCCGCTCGGAGCTGCCGGAGGAGACGGAGGCGGAGGCAGAAACGAGATGCACGGAGTTTCTACGGCGTATGGGCTTGAGAGTATCGAGCCGTCAGCCAGCGCCTTAATCGCCTTGATCCTATAGGTGTACGTGTTCGTCGCTACTGGATCGCGCACAACCGTTGAATCAGTGTATGTCGTGAGATTGGCGGCGAGCGATGCTGCCACAGCAGAAAATACTCCACCGTTGAGGCTTCGCTCTAAGACAAAGCCCGTTTCATCACCGGAGTTATCTTTCCAAGTAGCCACCGCTTGCGTTGGGTGACTGACATCAGCCTGTACGCAGGTTTGTGCGTGCGTCAAGCCAACGGTCAGAAACAAAAGAGCGGCTGCGAGCAGTAATGATTTGATCATCTTTTTCTCCTTTAGCTTTTCGATTTTGATTTTGTCGTTGACGGTTTCTTTAGCGCGGGATCAAACGGCCCGCTGTTCGTAGCTTGGTGGAAAATATCGAGAGCGCCCTGTGCGGTTTCGATTCCCGCTCTCGTTGCGTCCCGGTCGCCTTGTTTCGCCTGGAGGTTCAGCTCGACCATTTTGACAAGCGCGTCCATGATCATGCGCTCCTTGTCGCGCTCGCTTTGGGACTCGAGACGTTTGGCCTTGGCGAGTTGCGCCATAGCTTCCGCATTGGACTTTTGCACCTTGGCTTGGCGCTCTTGCGGTGTGACCGGCGAGGATCTTCCGCCCTGTGGTACGCCCTGCGCCGCGGCTTGTTGCCTTGCCTGATACGCCGAGCGTATCGCTCCCTTGATCGCTTGTTTGAACCGGAACGGTAGCGGCATGTAATCCAAAAGCTCCGGCAAAAACATCTGCATCCTGATAAGAGTCGGGGCGATTTGCATGACGGCATCTTGGTACATCTTGCGCATGTTCGGATCGCGCTCAACGTCGTCCAGAGACATCATGTATTCGCGTTGGAACGGGTCGCGTGCGAGCTTCACAATCGAAGCGTCCGCGTGCCCGCCGACTGCAATCAGCCGGTCATCGGCCAGCGATTCGAGTTGATCGAGCACGATCATGCCTTCGTCCTGGCGAAAGCGTGCGAGCGCATCGAATTCTTTGGAGAGTAGAATCAGAGACGATTTGCCTTTTTGCCTGAGCGTTGCGCCGGCTACGTTCTGATCGGGACCGCCGCCGAAATTCGACGGCGACATGCCGGTGATATTGTCCTGCATCTGTACGCAGAGCTGCATCATCGCAACTGAAGCTTGCGGCAGTTCGCCCATTGGCTTGGGAAGTATCTTCTTGCCGGAAATGGCGCCGGGTTTTGTCTCGTGCCAGCGTCCCGGCTTGCTGTAATTCTCGCGGAGATCGTCAACTTGCGGTTTTTCCAGCGAGCCCTTTTCAAACCAGCCGCCGCCGCCCTTCGCGGTGTGGCCCATAATCTCGATTATTTGATTAAAAAATTTATTAGAAAATCTGACCGGATCGACCAAAATTCTGAAATACCCGTACCAGACTTTATCTTCCGGATCGTAACTCCCGGTCATGCAGTTAAGGTGAAAGCGCTTGAGATCGATCGGGTCGCCCAACATCTCCGCGCGATTGAGAATGAACGCGCGCTTGTACTGGCGACTTGGCCGGCGAATGTAGTCGGTGATTTTCTTGTCGGTTAAGAGCGCCAAGCGCCTACGGTACTTGTTGAAGTCTGCTTCATTGAACCAGATGTCCTGATTCTCCAGCGGGTCAAAAAAGTAGTATCCGTCCTCGTCGTCGAACCATTCGAACTGCAGCAAGAGCCCTTTGTCGCGACGCGGGTCGACAAGATTCGAGCCTGAGACGGGTGTCGTTTTTACTTCGGTGATTTCGTGGAAGACCGGGTGAGTGGCTTCCGGGCGGCTCATCGCAATCGGTTGACCGCGCATCGAATTGATCAACTGGCGGCACTTGGGAAAGCGGGCTTTAAGTTCATCGATGTCTACCCAACTCTCGCGTGCGCGCCAGCGTGAGCCCTCGAGATTCTGTCTGTCGGTAAGCGGGAACAGCGCTTCGGTAGGAGAAAACCGCTCCGTCATAGGGAGCCCGCGCGGGTCGCGGCCGTACTCGATCGCGTAGCTCATCCAGCCCATGCCGCCTATGGTCAGGTCTTCGAACGCAATCGAGCGCTCGTAATCCCCGCGGCCTTTGGCAATCGCCCAATCGTAGCAGCGCGACGTGAACTCCCCGAGCTGCTGCTGCACCTGATCGCTCTCATCGACCGGCGTGAATAGCAGCGCTTCTGGCGCGGTGCGCTCTATGCCGGTAATGAACCGGATAAACTTCTGTGCGCTATTGAACGCATTGTCGGGGCGACCTTCGATGCTGAGCTTTTTCTTGTCCTCTTCGGTGTAGTGCTTACCGTCGAAGAACCTGCGGCACTGCTCGTATTGTTTGCGGAATGCATCTACATGAGGTTGCGCGCTGTAAACCTGTTGCATGATCCAATCGAGTAAGAGATTGAACCCTGGAGTGATCGCGGGTGTGCCAACTTCGGGAAGACGCAGGGGATCATCGAGCATGAGGTCTGTATCAGTCAATTTAGCTCTCCATCTTCCCCCGGAAACAACGCCTTGAATAACCAATCCGGCATGAGATCCATGTCACACAGTTCGTCAGTAGGCTCTCTGCCCTTAATGACCAAAGCACTGCCGGGTACGAGACTCGACAGCGCTTCCTCCAGGTCTTCAGACTTCACGATCATTTGTGAACGACCAACGGGCCTCTCTTCGGCAAAATAATTCCTGCGGCTATCGCGCGCTTTTCCATGCGGTGATCAGCGATGTGACCGCGCATCCCTTCCGCGTCGGTGTAAAAATTCTGTTTGCACTCATCGCAATGGCGGATTTTTTTCAGTTTAGATTGCTTCAATATGTTGACTCCCATGAACTTCCGAGTCCGCCGCGCGTGCTGCGCTCTGCAATTTCCGGTTCCGCTTCGTACCACTCGAAGCCTGGACCGAACGGCGGCATGACATCGTTGATTCGAGACATGCAATCAAGATCATCCTCGTGAGCGATTGAGCCATCTCCCGAGTAGAGTTTGAATTCTTCTTCAATGAACCGCTTGGTGAGATCGACGTTCTGACCGCTGTGAATCTTGCGGATGTACTTCCGCGGCAAAACGATCTGTCTGCCTTTGATCCACGGCTTTAGCTCACGGATACGATCTTGCTTGGCGAGATTGTGGCGCGGGCCCTTCTTGCCTACTGGAGTGAGAATCGCATCAAGGCCGATTTCTTCCGCGCGCTGATTGAAATAAACAGAGTCGTTGACTAACCCGTACTCTTCATAAAGCGCCAGCTCTGGCCGAAAACGCCGAAGTATGCCTTCGAGTTTTTTCTGCCGTTCAAGCGGATCGAGTTTATCAAGAACCCACTCCACCAAGATCAATCGCTGATCTTGCGCAGCGGCATAGACTTGAATCGATGTACGGTCGGACTTTCGATCTTTAGACGCGCCGGGATCACAAAACAGGTAGTATTTGAATTTGCCAATCGGCGGCGCGATGTCATAGAACTCAAGATCGTTTTCATCGAACCACGCTTGCCCTTCGCCCTTGGTGGGATCCTGCTGGAATTTCGACCACCAGACCTCGCTGTCCCGCTTGAAATCTTCGTAATATTCTTTCCCGTAGTAATCGGTCCATAAAAAATTTCCTGAGTCGGGCGGATCTTCTGCAGGAAGCTTTAGCACCGTCCACTTGCCACCTTCTTCGACCGTGCCTTCAAATTCGACAATGCGCCCGTAGATGTCGCGACGGCGCCAGCGGTGAGCGCAGCACAGAATCACTCCGTCCGGCCGTAGCCGATCCTTAATTGCTCCGCGATAGTGTTCAAGCAGTCCGTTCTCGATCGTTTCACTATCGGCGTCTTGAAAACTATTCAGCAAGTCGTCCATGACGCACAGATTCAACCGCTTGCCGGTGATCGATCCACTTACACCAGTTGAATAAAACGAACCGCCTTTAATCGTAGTGAAATGGGTTTTGCTCCTGCTATCGCGTGTGATTTTGGAATCGGGAAAAATTTTGAGATGAAGTGGCGACTCCATGCGCGCTTTAATTCTTGCGCCGAAGTCATCGCTCGCAAGGTCGGCACTATAAGAAATCACCATCGCGTTTTCAGAAGGACGCTTGCCGAGATAGTACGGGACAAAGTTCCGTGTCGACCAATCGCTTTTGCTATGTCCAGGTGGGAGATGGATCATTAGTCGGCGTATTTCGCGGCGTTCTAATTTCTCAAGAGCCGGTGCTAAAACTTCCTGCTGAAATGGAACGTATTTGTAGCCTGGATTGCACGCTAAAAAATAACGGCCGAGCGAATTCTGGATTTGCTCGATCGTGCTCATGCAAGGCTGGTCTGTCGGATCTTCTTGTACGCGGTGCGCGTGCTGATTGCCTCGCCGTAGATTTTGCCGGAGAGAACGAGGGCGAGTTCGGTGAGATACTGCCGGCGAAGCATTGGACTGCCGACCATGCGCTTATAGGCTTTGTACTGTCTGCGGTACGCTTGCAGTTCTTGACCAACGCGAAAGTTTGCGTCCGTGAGATACTTACTCCACCAGCCTGCCGGATCGTCGCCTTGCTGCTTGGCGTGAGTCTCTTCGTGTCTCATCAGGGGTTCGTCGATCGTTGCGCCGGATGGGACATAAAGGGTTTGCCCGTAAGTAAAGATCACGCGGTCATTGAGTTCGAAGACTGCGCGGATTTCGTCGATGTTCGGCGGATAGGCGTGAACGATTTTCATCAATCCCTCTTTCGGATGACCAAAGAGTCATCGACCGAAGCGTGCGCCACTTCACCGAGAGTTTCCCTGACCCACTGCGCCGCTTCGAGTTCGTTGCGCCCTGCCACCACGAATAGTTTGCACTTGGGCAAGCCGAGATCCTGCAATTCGATTTCGAGACGTTTGCCCTGAAGCATCTGGCGGTAGGTGTCGAGAGTTATCGCTACCCCTGCAATTTGATTGCCTTCGAGATCGTGCGCGCTAAATTTGATCACAGTATTTCTACCTCCTCGGGCTTCGGCGTGCTCATGTGTGCGCGGGCTATGTCGATCACTTTCGAGCGAGCTGATTGCCACGTCAAAGCGGTAGCAGAGAAGATGCGGCCACCGACATATATATGCGCCACGCAGCGCTCGGATTCGGGAAGACCCTCCTGATAGGCGTACTCAATGCGCGCTTTCACGCCGCCTCCTGGTTCTCTGGCGGCTTGATGCCCTTGAGAAAATCGTTGGCCGCGCCAAGCGGGCATCCGTACTGATTGTTGCAAGAGCAAAATCTGTCTGAGCGCCCGAGCATCCCGGTTCGGCCGGAAACGTGGGCAGCGAGAATCTTCAGGTGTTTGAGCGCTTCGTTTCTTTCGGTGAGAAGCTGCGAGGAGATTTCAATCGCTCTCTTCCCCGCTTCGCGCGTCGCGACTAAATCGTTGCTCTGCTCCTCGAGCACATTCGCAAATTTTCGCTTCTCCGTGTCGGACTCTTCGAACGCTTTGCGCCAGAACTCAATGTCGGCTTTCAGTTCTTCGACGCTCTTAATTTTTTCTGCCATCTATTTCCTCCGGTTAAAGCACCTTTTGCATTTCGCTCAGTTGGGCATCTTCGAGTTCTAACTCGTTACCCTTCTTCCCTTTTGCGAGCCGCTTCTCTCGCGTCTTTTTTCTGCTCTCCTCCTGCGCCTTGCGATACTCCGCCGCGGCAAGATCGATTTCCTTGGCGAGCTTCAGCAATTCCTTTCGGTCTACGGGATTGCGCCGCAGAGCTTCGTCGCGTAGGAACAAAAGTTCGTTTAGGATGAATCGCTTTTG
>Ga0070681_10006059_pt1 | contig 11724 bp, 9 predicted proteins | sample KBSC83BmetaG_FD_65650 | JGI IMG/M metagenome (GOLD analysis project Ga0070681, IMG submission 65650) | Corn rhizosphere microbial communities from Kellogg Biological Station, Michigan, USA - KBS C8-3B metaG | ecosystem: Host-associated > Plants > Roots > Rhizosphere | place: USA: Michigan...
GTGGACTATTGAAGATACTCCCACGTATCGATCTGTTTGATGCTCCAATTCACGGCTTCCTTGAGCTTGGCGACTTTGGGATCCATTTCGTTCCCGTGGATATGAGCCAACGAGTTTTGCAGGGCAAAGAGAGGATCGTACGCCCGCCGATCAGGCAACTTTCCGAGAGCCCAGGCCACTTCGGTCTTCACGGCCACATCGTCCGTCTTCAATGTGTCGAGCAGAGGATCGATGATTGTGAAATCCCCGTGCAGCGCGCCGACCAACCCGAGCGCTTTCGCAGCGGTGGCCCGTAATTCGGGAGTGCCGGATTTCATCGTATCAATCAGGGTCGGAATCGTCTCTTTTTGCCCGATATTGCCGAGCGCCAAGGCTGCGGCCTTGGCGATCTCCTGGTCAGATCCCTTTAACGCAATCAGCAGTCTGGGGACGGATTTCGCAGAGAACAGTTGTCCGAACGAAGCAATCAACCGCACCTTGCGGGCTGACGGTGTCGTAGGATTGTCGTACAGCTTGAACAGTCGCTCCTCCTGTCCCCATTCTGCCGTCACCAGGCTGGGAAAGTCGTAGTCCTCAAGTCGTTCGTGCAACTTTGTCATGGCATACACGGAGGAGCTGTCGGCCTTCGCGGCTTCGGCAGCCTGTTGGGCGTCCGAAAAATCAGTCCGAACCTCTTTGCGCCATCCCGTCGCCCTCCCGTCCAATAAGTAGGTGAGCTGGCAAGCCGGACCCTTCCACAAGCGCGACGGGGAATCCGGCAGGTCCGCGTCACTGCCCATATTGGTGGTGCCTTCCCAGATCTTACGTTGCTCACATTTCACTTTGAATACAACATCGTAAGGTTGGGAAGGATCAGACACGATGCTGTAACCGAACTCCTCCAATCGTTTTGCCACCAGGTTACGGAAGGGCGTGGGATCTGTCTGCCCTTGATCCGTCAGAGCCAGTACATCGAGCAGGATCCGGTCAATATGCAGGAGTTGTTGCTTCTGCAGGTCGGTCAGTGACTCGCGGCGAGCCCAGGTTTCGGAGGTCAGTAGCAGGCAACAGAGGAGGCTCCAGACAATGATTCGTGTCATCGCGATCCCTCGTATACATCGCCCGGTACTTGCGTGCATTGCGGTACTCTACCCAACAGAGTGCAATGCTTGCAAGTTGCAAGGCCACCAATCCGTCAGTATACTCCGGCGATGCTCACACATCAGCGCATCGCATTGATCGGCGCAGGGAATATGGCAGAAGCTATTTTGGTTGGGCTCCTGCATGGCGGGCGACTGACGCCGGCTTCCTTCATCGCAGCCGATATCATCCAGGCGAGACTTTCGGATCTCACCGGCACCTATGGGATCACGACGACCGGCAGTAACCGCCAGGCCGCCGAAGGTGCAGATATTGTATTGCTAGCCGTCGAACCTCAAGTATTGGATGATGTACTGATCGGGATCGCTCCCGCTGTGGGGCCGTCCCAACTCATTGTGTCCGTGGCGGCCGGATATCCAATTGCGCGGATCGTCCGTCACCTGACGGGAACCAGTCGATTTGTCCGTGCCATGGCGAATACGCCGTCAACCATACGGGAGGGGATGACAGCCCTCGCATACGATGCAACCTTGTCCGCATCGGATGCCGCGACCGCAAGCGCTCTGTTCGAGCCGATCGGGAGAGTGGTCGTGGTAGCAGAACGGCTGATGGACGCCGTGACAGGGCTGAGCGGAAGCGGGCCGGCGTATGTATTTGTGCTGATCGAAGCTCTCGCCGACGGAGGAGTGAACATGGGTTTGTCTCGTGAGACAGCCCGGGTGTTAGCGGCACAGACGGTTGCCGGTGCAGCGAAGCTGATTTTAGAGTCCCATGATCACCCGGCCGTACTGAAGGATCGAGTGGCCTCACCGGGAGGCACGACGATCGAAGGCTTATACGAGCTGGAACGCGGGCGTATGAGAGGGACATTGATTTCCGCGGTGGAAGCGGCGACGAAACGATCTGCAGAATTGGGCATACAAGCCTAAAAGGTTTTGGACGACAAAGGATGCTCAAAACGTGCCCAGGAGGGCCAAGGGGGTAGGGCCTGAAGTCCCGAGGCGTACCCTCCGGTATGTTAGTGTCCGGATGATGTGAAGGTGTGCTTGGAGCACCAGGGTTTGATGGATGAAAAATAGAGGCTTGATCGGCATGCCTGCAAGAAGGAGAGGTTGCTCGTGCAATATTGGGTAAAAATTGTGTTTGTCGACAATCAGGAGTTGATGGTCAAGGATGCGATCCGCCATACCATCAGCGACGACATGGAAGTGTTGGAAGTCGACTCAGCGAAGGAAGTGATCATCATTCCCATGAAGCAGATCAAGTATCTCGCCTGCGATGCGACGGTGTTTGCGAGCAAGAAACCCGGGTGATGGACCATCGTCGTGATTCCGGTGCACGGGCAACCTTCATCGGACCTGCGCCAACAGGTCGAGCACCGCATCGTTCCATCCTATCGGCCCGATACCTGGCGCACGGATTATTCCTGACAGGTGGATATCCGGATCATAGGTTCCGTCCGGTTTCTGAACGAGAATCGGATGGTCCACCATTGCGAGGAGGGAGGTATCGTTGATGCTGTCGCCGATTCCGACCGTTTCGATCCGCTCCGTCTCTCCGATCATGCGTTGCTGTCGATGGTAGCAGCGCAGGAGGACTGAAGCGGCCTCTCCCTTGTCGTTGTCTCCCATTAAATGAAATAGGCGGCCGCCCTTTGTCCATCGAAGGCCCCTGGTGACGATTTGCCGGCAGACTTCTTCAATGAGGGGCTGAGGGCCTTCAACGAGAAACGGTTCGTCGTATTCCCGTTGCTTGGCCAGGATCGCATCGGCATGAAGAAGCCCCGTGACCTGCATGACGTCTTCGACCGATAGATCGCCGAAACCTTGCAGCGGCGTTTCAACCGCATCTTCGATCTGCTTCAACACATCCCGCAACATGTGATAGGGAAGGCCTAATTCGATCACCTCGTAGGAAGCCCTGGTTCGCACGCGCTCCAGCGGAAAGTCAAAGAGACCATGGGGGACATAGATGGCGCCGCCGTTTTCGACAATAAAGGGGTCACGATGGTCGAGTTGTCGCCGGAGAGGTTCCATCTCCGCCCGAGTTTTGCTCGACACCAGCACCAGCGGTATGCCTTGATCGCGGAGCGCGGTAAGGGCCGGAGCGGCTGCGTCATAAGAATAGGTCGTGCCGTCCAGGAGAGACCCATCCAAGTCCGTATAGACGATCAGATTAGGCATGGTCTTCTCCCGTTACCAGTGATGCAGATCATCGGCCGCGCTCGGTTTTGATCGAGCGACCAGCCGTCGTTCCACAAACTCTTTTGCCACATCGGATGCGCCGAGTCCGAAGGCAATCGCTCCGGCCAGTACAATTCCACCCCAGGTAATGCCGAACCCCACGACGACGATATGTTGAGCAATGCCGAGTTGTTCCATGGCCATTGCAACCGCCAGCACCTGAAGCCCCCAGCGTGAACAGGCTGCGATGAGCCGGGCGGGAGGTAGTCCGGCATTGACGGCGGCGATCAGTACGGCCTGGGAGGCAAAGTTGGAAAGAAAGTATCCGGCCAGGAGAATCACCGCTGCCGTTACTAGATGGGGCACGTAGGCCAGCAGCGATTGGGCAAACTGGTTGATCGGGGTCAAGTTGAGAGCCCCCAACGCGGCGATCGAGGCGAGGACCACGACGGTCCAATAGATACTGCGGCCGATAAGGCGGGAGGGATCGGTCTTCACACCTCCCCGCAATAGTGCGGCATTCATTCCCAACCGGTCACAGAGATGATCGAACCCGATCACCCGAAACAACCGTTCCGCGAAGGATCCCAGAGCCCATGCGGCGAACAGACCACCGAGCAGGATGATGCCCATAGCGAGCACATTGGGCAGGACGGTCAGCACGTGGCGCCCGAGCAGTTCTAGTGGTCCCAGGAGTGCCTGGTTAATGAAGTCATTCATGATCGCCTCCTGCGTCGGTGGTCGTGTGATGCAACAAAGCCGGAGCTGTTGATTGCGGGGCCAGCGGTTGCCAACGTTCTAGTAGATAGGGTTTCATTCGCTCGAACGTGTGGCAGAGGGCTTCGATCTTGTGTTCCGCTTCGGTGGACGTCAGGCCTTGTGTCGCATAGACGAATGAAGCAGTCCGGCCTAAGTAGAGAGGGGTCAATGCTTTCAGCAGATGGTCTCGCGGCATCACTCGCTTGTGGTAGGCAATGGCGGCATCGAAGACGACTTGGACCCATAACTCGTCCGGGATCCGGCAGTCGGTCTTGGATGCTCCCTGGAGGTTGCGCAACTGCATGAACGTGTCCTCAGCCAAAATCTGCCGCCAGATCGGTTCAAGATCGGTGAGTCCCTGGCGGTAGTGTGACACCATCCGTTCGACGTTGACATTGACCGGTTCGACACCGACCTCATAGGGAAAACCAAAGAGTGGAACCGGTTGCGATCCCTCTTTCTTGGACCAAATGCCTTCATGTTGTTCCATGGCGGCAAAGAGGGCTCCCACGACTTGCGTTAACATGGCCGACAAGTCGGCAGATGGATCTTTGGGATTGTGGATTTTTGCGCCCAGGAAACTCTGGCACACCCGCGCCCCGCTGGCCACTGCCTCCGTCGTCATCCAGATATCAATGCCGAACCGCGCCACTTCCGACTCCCAGACATGTTGGTCGAGATAGTGGACCGCGAGCGGGCCGGAGAAGCCGAATTCTCCTCCGATCGGCTGGCGGATCCGTTGTCCATAGAGGGCTCTAGTGAGTGGATAGGCGAGGCTGTTCGTGATCGTACCGTCGTACTTGTGTCGCAGATAGAACGGTGCGACGTAGTCATATCCCTCTTCCAGGATCGGGCGGAGCAACAGTTCGACCCATTCGGGCGAAATACTGCGGAGATCCGCGTCGACGACCGCGCAGGCTCTGGCTTTGAGCCGGCGAGCGATTTCGAAGATCGTCCGGAAAGCACTGCCTTTCCCCGGGATACCATGGTATGGCGTAACGATTCGATGGAGGACGCTTTGCTGGTCGCCGATGAAGAGGTGTTGGTAGTCGACGACAGTGCGGGCGACGATCGACGGAGTTCCATCCGAAGAGCCTCCGTCGGAGTTGACCAGGACGGCCCGGCGGCCGGGAAAGTGCTTGGCGAGGCCGGCGCTCACGGCCCGAACGACGTGGCCCACCGTGTCCGCATTGTTGTAGCTTGGAATACCCACGAGAATCTCCACCGATCCGATAGCCTGAAGCTGTGCCTCAGTGGGTGCGGTGAGTGGCGTGAGACCGTTATTCATGACAGGGTGGCTGCCGGTTCGGAGGTGGGGTCCCAGGTATGGTCGGCTTCGACGGCGTCAACTAGTCGATCGAAAATATCCGGCACAGCATGGGTGACTCGACTCCAGTTTGAAATCATGGGAACACCCAGCGGATCTTCCAGAAATCCTTCGGTGGCCAATTTAATTCCTTTCAAGAAGACTTCGACTGCAGTCCGTTCCAGGTGTCGGTCGAACGTGAGGCTGTTGATGGCCGCGTCGTTCTCATAGCGGCTGATCGCCTCTTGCGCGGCTTGCAGATAGGTCGCTCGCAATGTTTTGAGGACCCCGTCGGACAAGATGACTCCCTCACTCGCCAGATTTCTGAACAGCGATTTGGTAATGTCGACGCACATCTTGAGGAGACCGGCATCGGGATCTTGATCGGAAAGTGCCTGGTGTTTATGGTCATAGGCATCTGCAATGTCGGCCTGGCAAATACGGCGCAAGGCACAGTTTCGATAGACCTCCGCGAGCACACCGACTTCCAAACCCCAATCACCGGGAATCCGGTTCGTCCAGGCAAGGTCCCGCACCATGGCGAACTCGCCTGCCAGAGGGTAACGAAAGCTGTCGAGAAAGGTCAGGAGCGCGTGAGGTCCCACCAACTGTTGAAGACTTCGGATCATAGGAGTGAAGAAGAGGCGTGTTACCCGGCCATGGAGACGATCGGTGACGCGGCTGTAATAGCCTTTGCAGAACTCATAGCTCAGGTTGGGGTTGGCAATGGGATAGCAGAGGCGCGCCAGGTAGTCTCGGTCATAGCTCGTGATGTCGCAGTCGTGGAGCGCGATGACCTGGCTGTTATTCCTGGCCAACACATACCCGAAGGCGGTCCAACAGCCTCGCCCCTTGCCTTGCAAACCGATATCGAGGTTGTGATCGACCAAGAGCTTGAGAAGGGCTTGGATGCGCGCACCGTCGTTCCAGATCAGACGCACGCGCTGCGGGAGTTCGGAAAAGAATTGTTTAGCCAGGCGGAATTCCAATGCCGAAGCACGGTCCAGCGAGACGACGATTTCGCTAAGGTAAGACACGGTCTTGAGGGTCTCAACAATGGTCTTCAATGCCGGACGTCCCAATTCGGTATACAGAGAGGGGAGAACCAAGGCAATGGGATTAATGCGTCCATAACGCGCCAGTTCGTGTTCCAGCTGTTCGACGTTGGGCTTGCCGAGGCGATGAAGTACGGTCACGACACCGTTTTGGTAGAAATCTGACATTCGGTCCTCCGATGAACGAGTCGCCTGCGAAACCTGCAATGAATAAATGAAATAATCGGCAGAAGGATTAAGAAGCGGTCTTTATGGGACATGTGCTGCAATGCTGCGACTGAGCAGCCCTATACTACATCAATTATGCAGATGATATGCCACTAGGAAATGCCCTAAGTGTGGAAAATTTAGAGAACGAACCAGAGTACCAGTAAAAAGTGAGTGGAAAACCCTTCACTTTCAAAGTTCTAGAAACGCAAACTGTCGGGACCAACAACAGCGGGGATCATGGGCGATCGGTGGAAAGTCGTTTGGCGAGTCGATGGGCAAGCCGAATCATGCCGGCCGAACGATCACCCGGATCGAGCAATACATTCAGCAGATGGAGGCGACCGGAATCGGCCAGTGCACCGGCAAGCCCCCGCTCGAACTCTCCTTGGGTTGCGATCCGTGTCCCGACTCCGCCTCCGATCATGTCGCAGATCCGTTCATAACGCCACTCATGCACATCGTTGAAGGGACCTTCGAGAATTTCCCGTTCAGTCGAATAACCTCGATTGTTCAACACCACCACGATCGGTGCTTGACCATAGCGCACGGCGGTCGACAGTTCGGTCCCGGTCATCTGAAATGCGCCGTCGCCGACCAGGACGATCGGTCGAAGCGTAGGATCGGCAAACGAAGCGCCCACAGCTGCCGGAACGGCAAAACCCATCGAGGTGTAATAGGCGGGGGAGATGAATTCAAATCGCCGATGGACATGGAGATCGGCCGCGGCAAAGAGCGATTCTCCGACATCGGCGATCACAAGAGTCTTCTCGTCCAAGAGACCATCCAGATGGCGGAAGAGTCCGTTCAAGGTCACGGGGGCATCCGGGGCGATCGTCGTTTGGGCGATGGGAAGCGGCGACGGCAGCGGGCGGAAAGGGAACGAAGGCAGCGGGTTCGTCACCAGTGCCCGTACGAAATCTTGAAACCGGATCGCATCATAGCGATGGTGCTTGATGGCAACCCGATCGGCCGTCGCGTGAATCGTGCGGCCTTCCGACAACAGAGGCGAATCGGCATCGAGATCTTCCACATCGGACAGGATCGACCCCAGGATCAGCAGGCAGTCTGAGTCATTGATGAACTGTTGGACCTCGTCACGCGCAATCAGGCCGCCATAGACCCCGACATAGAGCGGATGGTCTTCACGAATGACGGATTTGCCCAGCAGGGTCGAAGCGATCGGGACATTGAGCCGTTCGACCAACCGGGTCAGATCGTCTTGCAGGCCGAATCGCCCGATCTCTGCACCGGCCAAAATGGCCGGTCGTTTGGCCGACGCCAACATGCCACGGACTTCGGCGATCGCCTCATTGAGTGCTGCGGTGTCGCTTGGTTCATCGTCGAGAAACAGGGGACAGAGGGGGGCCGGCAGCGGCGTATGGACGAGATCTCGGGGGATTTCAATATAGATCGGGCGGCGATAGCGCAACAAAGCCGCAAAGGCCCGATCCATTTCCCGTTCAGCCGTTGAGGGATCGTCCAGCGAAATGGCAGCCACCGTGATCTTCTCGAAGACCTCGCGCTGCGTCGAAAAATCCCGCACCATGTGGTGCATATAGGGAGTGCGAACACGTTCAGAAAGTCCCGGCGATCCGGTTAGGATCACCACCGGGGACCGCTCGGCATAGGCACAGGCGATCGCGTTCACGGTGTTGAGTCCGCCAACGCAATAGGTCACACAGACCGCGCCGATGCCGTTGATGCGCGCATAGGCATCTGCGGCGAACCCCGCGCAATCCTCGCGTGTGGTACCGATATGTCGAATCGGGGAGGCCTCGATCAATTGGTAGAGGCTGAGGACATAGTCACCGGGAATCCCGAAAATATGACGGACGCCTAACTGGTGGAGTCGATCGATCACGGCGGAACCGATGGTCGACATTTGTTTCATCATCCAGGTAGTCCTGTGGCGAGAGAACAGTACGTTCGGTGTCAGCCCAGCAAACCATAGTGCAGATTCCCCGTCAAGCAACCAGATGCCTGAGGAAGGGCTTGACGTTCGGTCCTCACCATTGGATAAGTAGGGTGTGGTTTTTTATGATGACAGTGCTCACGGGCGGGTGCGGCTCTCGCGCACAAGATCAATTGAGGAATCGGGTCATCTCTGGATCTATGCCGGATCTGTTGAAGGGGTCAGCGGCGAGCCGGTCTCCGGCGATGTGGTCGATGTCCTCGCCCCGAACGGGCGATTTTATGCCAAGGGTCTCTACAATCCTGCGTCCAAAATCCGTGTGCGGATCCTGACCTTCGACGACGAACCGATTACAGAAGAGTTTTGGAGAGGGCGACTCGCGCAGGCCGTCCGGCTCCGTCAGCGTGTCGTCGTCGACACCAACGCCTATCGCCTCGTCTACGGAGAAGCGGATCGATTGCCGGGCTTGATCGTCGATCGCTATGACGACGTCCTCGTCATGCAGACACTGTCCTTCGGCATGGATCGCCGGAAAGATGTGCTGGCCGACCTCCTCTGTCAGGAATCCGGAGCCAGACGTGTGTATCTGCGCAACGATGCCAAGAGCCGCACATTGGAAGGTCTCCCGGTAGAGAGAGGATTTCTTCGCGGCGGGGGCGCCACGACGGTCGACATCCAGGAGGGGCCGGCTCGATTTCTCGTCGATGTCGAACGCGGACAGAAAACCGGGTGGTTTTGCGATCAACGGGAAAATCGCATCGTGACGGCTCGGTTTGCGGCCGGCGCGGAGGTGCTCGAGGTCTTCGCTCATACGGGAGCCTTCGGGATCCAAGCGGCGCTCGCGGGAGCGAAGTCGGTCGAAGGGTTGGACGTGAGTGAGGAAGCCCTCATACTTGCGCGGAACCATGCGCTGTTGAACAAGGTGGATGACCGTTGCCACTATCGGACGGCAGATGCGTTCGAGGAGATGAGAAAATTGGAACGGGCAGGGCGCCGGTATGATCTGGTATTACTCGATCCTCCGGCATTCGCCCGCAGTAAACAGGCAGTTCCACGTGCTCTGGCTGGATACAAAGATGTAAACCTGCTCGGCATGCGGCTCACCAAGCCGGAGGGCTATCTGGTCACGAGTTCTTGCTCCCACCATGTCACAGAACAGGAGTTGTGGACAGGTATTCGCCTCGCTGCCAAAGATGCGAAACGGCAGGTCCGTCTGCTTGAACAGCGGGGCCAGGCCAGCGACCATCCCATCCTTGCCAGCATGCCGGAGACGCGTTATTTAAAGTATTTCCTGCTGCAAGTTCTCTAGCCGGATGGGAAACAATCGGGAAGCCGGCCTGGTTCACGGCGCGAGGCACGAGCGATGCGAATGATCACATATGGTTGTGGCCGTTGATGAAGCCGGACCCTCCCATTGTTGAGTCATCGATCACGTCTCCGCTCATTCCTGCCTCTGTCACGCTTCCTGAAATCACCATAAAGGCGGTGGTGCTGTCCATCATACTGGCGGCAGTCCTTGCCGGGGCCAATGCCTATCTGGGCTTGTTTGCCGGTATGACGGTGTCCGCCTCCATCCCTGCTGCCGTTGCCTCCATGGCGATTCTTCGAGCCTTCAGACAGTCGAATGTGTTGGAGAACAATATCGTGCAGACCGCCGCCTCATCAGGCGAGGCACTGGCGGCCGGCGTGATTTTTACGATGCCCGCCCTGATTCTGATCGGTCATTGGACTACCTTCGATTATTGGCAGACCGTGGAAGTGTCACTCATCGGTGGACTCCTGGGAGTCCTCTTTACGATACCGCTCAGGCGGGCGTTGATTGTGACGGCTCATTTGCGATTTCCCGAAGGCCTGGCAACGGCAGAAGTCTTGCGCGTCGGCGCCGCTGCCGTTCCACCGGCCGGTCAGTTCAAAACTCTGCTGTTCGCGACCTGCCTGGGCGCGCTCGTCAAGTTCGGCGAAAGCGGGGCGCGTCTATGGAGCGATGCGCTGGAAGGCAGCATCGCACTGGGCAGAAGTACGTTATATGGAGGTATGAATTTGTCGCCGGCGTTGCTGGCGGTCGGCTATATCATCGGTCTTCGCACCTCTGTCGTGGTATTCCTCGGGGGAATGACGGGCTGGATGTTTCTCGCGCCGCTGTATCAGCTTTCACACGAGACTGCACATTCAATGGGAGGTATTGCGGGGTTAAGAGCCGTCTGGAGCGGACAGATCCGGTATGTCGGGATTGGAGCGATGTTGATCGGAGGTCTGTGGACGCTCTTTGAGATCCGGCAGCCGGTGCATCAAAGTCTATTGGCATTGGCCACCGCGTACCGTCAGTCATCCGGTCACGGGAATGACGGCAGGCTGCCACGAACCGAGAGAGACGCGACCTTGCCCTGGATCGTGGTGCCGTTCATGTTAATGCTTGTGCCCATGGGGCTGGTGTATTACCAGGTGATCGGTCACGCAGTCGTAGCGGCCATGTTGACCGGGACAATGGTGGTGGTAGCGTTTCTCTTTTCCGCAGTGGCTGCCTACATGGCAGGCCTGGTCGGGAGTTCAAGCAATCCGGTTTCCGGGGTGGCCATCGGGACGATCATGGTCGCGTCGGCGTTGCTCCTTGTGACGCTCGGGGCACAGCATCCAGGCGGACCAGCCGCCGCATTGCTCGTCGGCGCGGTCGTCTGCTGTGCGGCGGCTATGGGAGGCGACAACCTGCAAGACTTGAAAACCGGACATGTGGTGGGATCCACGCCCTGGAAGCAACAAATTATGCAAGTGGTAGGGGTCGCGACTGCCTCGTTGGTCATCGTGCCGGTCTTGTCTCTTCTTCAAGCGAAGTATGGCATCGGTGAGGCAAGTGTGATGCACCCTCATCCGTTAGCCGCTCCTCAAGCTACTCTGATGGCGACGCTCGCGCAGGGCGTCTTTCAGGGCGGGCTTCCCTGGTCGATGGTCGGTCTCGGCGTAGGGATCGGAATTGGCGTCATCGTCGCGGATCGGTATCAGGCAGCCCGGCGGTCTGCCTGGCGGCTGCCGGTGCTTGGTGTGGCGCTTGGGATATATCTTCCCCTCAAATTGTCTGTGGCCATTTTTCTGGGAGGAATACTCGCGGAAGTGGTCCGGCGGCGAATGAACTCACCGGTTCAAGAGGAGTCTCAGTCAGGACTGCTTTGTGCCGCAGGCCTTGTCACAGGAGAGGCGTTAATGGGAATTTTATTGGCGGTCCCG
>Ga0070681_10006061_pt1 | contig 11723 bp, 6 predicted proteins | sample KBSC83BmetaG_FD_65650 | JGI IMG/M metagenome (GOLD analysis project Ga0070681, IMG submission 65650) | Corn rhizosphere microbial communities from Kellogg Biological Station, Michigan, USA - KBS C8-3B metaG | ecosystem: Host-associated > Plants > Roots > Rhizosphere | place: USA: Michigan...
GCTCGGATCGTACAGACGCTGCGCGTCGAAGGCACCCGGCTGCGCGCCGGCAGCGCCTAACGCGGCGCGCAGGCGCAGCTGGTCGATGCCGCGGAAGTGGAACCAGGGCTCCTCGCTCAGCACCCACGAACCGCTGATCTTGGGATAGTACGCGGCCTTGAAGTCCTTTCCGAAGGTGCTGTTGTCGTCACCACGAAGCGCCGCCACCAGGAAGAGGCGGTTCTTCCAGCCTGCTTCCTCCTGGACGTACATGCCGACCGTGGCGTTCGCCTGATAGGTCTCCAACCCGTTCCGCGTCGCACCGCCGGAGATGGTGGTGATCGGCGTGGCGGGGAACGTCGTGCCAGTCGCCGAGATGGCGCTCGTCTCCTTGCGATAGTGCTGGAGGCCAACCGACGTCGTGAGATCGAGCATCTCGCGGAAGGTGTACTTCGCCGACCCCGCGTAGTCGAGCGTGAGATAGTTATCCGCGATCCGGTCCACGCGTTTCGTCCCGAGTCCGTTGTTGCCGAGCGGGTCGGCGGCGCCTAACGGCTGACGGGGGTAGAGCAATGAGTTATTCTGCGCACTGACGTCGAACCCCGCATTGATGCGGTTCGAGAACCAGGAGAATGGCGTGTACGTGCCCGACAACCCGATCGTCGTACGATCGTTATCGCCGTGGCTCTCCACGGACTGCCATTCGGCGGGCGGGGAGAAGCCGAAGCCCCGCTTGGATGTGTTCACCGTGAGCGGCGTTCCCCACACGAGATTGCTGAACGGATCGATGTCGATCGCGCCCTGCGCGAGCCGTGCGCGATCGCGAATGTAGGCCACCGTTCCCGACAGGCGGAGCTTGTTGTTCGCCTGGACGTCGACGCTCGCTCGACCATTGAATTTCTTGTCCCAGTTCCAGGAGACGACACCGACATCGTCGTCGTACGAGCCGGACAGGTAATAGCTATTGGCTTGCGTGCCGCCGCTCAGGCTCGCGACATATCCCTGAGTGTGCCCGTTCTGGAAGATCGGCTTGTTGCCATTCGCCACGTCGTATTGGTAGAGATTGAATCCGACGATCTGACACGGCGCGCCCGAGCAGGTCGAGCTGAAGACGGTGCAGCCGGTGCCGGTGCACGGATTGCCAGTCGCCGGGACTTTGCCATAGAGATACCCGGCGCGTCCTTCCGGATTTTGCAGCCACATCGTTCCCTGGCGTGCCGAGAAATCCCAGCGGGACTGACCGGCGCGGCCCCGCTTGGTGATGATCTGGACGACGCCGTTGGACGCTTCGGTGCCGTAGAGTGTGGCCGCCGCCGGTCCCTTGATGATCTCGATGCTCTCGATGTTCTCGGGATCGATGTCGTTGATGCGGCTCGGACCGCCGCCGCCGCGCTGCAGCCCGCCCACGATTGGCTGCACGTCGCTGTTCATGCGCACGCCATCGATGTAGATGATGGGATCGTTGCTCAACGAGAGGCTGCTGGCGCCGCGAATGCGGATCTGCGGACCCGTACCGACCTGGCCCGAGGACGGCATCACGATGACACCTGGGGTGCGTCCGCCCACGAGTTGATCGACGGTGCGCGGCGCTGCCGTCTGTACCACCTCGGTCGCGTTTACCGTCTCGACGACGTTGCCGACGGCGCGCTTCTGCACGGCACCGCCCGTGCCCGTGATCACCACCTGATCGAGCTGGAGGGACCGCGGCGTGAGTGCGAAATCGGCCGTCGACGTCATGCCGTCCCGCACGGTCACCGTGCGCTCCTTCGGCGCGTAACCGACGAAGCGCACGCGCACGACCTGGTCGCCCGCCGTGAGATTAGAGAGTACATAACGCCCCACCGCGTCGGTTCGCGCCCCGTGCAGGGTAGCGCCGCCGGCGCCAACAATTACAACCTCGGCGCCCGCGATCGGCTGCTGCGCCGTCGAATCGGTCACCTGGCCAGTGATCGCGGTGCGTGTTTGTGCCGCCGCCGTCCCCGCGACGAGCAACAGCCCGACGGGGAGCAGGTGCCAGAGCATGGGTGCTCGCTTTCTCATCGATCCTCCGAACATGGAAATGGACAACAGCGACCAGACTCACATCGTTAGGATGGGAGCCGAGCGTTTGGCGCGCGCGCCGAGTATGAAAGCGGGGATGACGTCTCGCAAGGAGCCCGGACGTCGCGCGCCGCGAAGGGAACCCCAGCCGGGACCGCCGGATTGATCCTGGTGGTACGGAGAAGATGGCGCGAACGTCCGACCGGCCGCGAATGGATGTGAACGCCGAATCGTCGGCCAGGCTCCGTGGCAGAAATCGGGACGGAATGCTGCGGAGCGCCAGACGTTGGCGGCACGCGAGAAACGGCGCGCTGTTCCCGCGCGCTTTTTTCCGAGCGCGCTGTTCAACCAGTCCAATGACCTCCACGAAAGTCCTATCGAACCGCGGCGTCGCCACGCACTTGACAGACGGCACCACTCCACATAGAATCGTCCCCCCTGGGAGTCGCGTCCCGATGTTCACGAGTACTCATGGCCCTTCGCGGCCGTGATCCACTCCGCCCCGATGCGCCGAGCGCAACGGGCAAATCATCGGTGGCGCGACTTTCGCGTTTCACGCACTCGCAACTCGACACGCTCCACTTCACGAGAGGCATGATGCTGCCAACCGTCCGCTACGACTCGCAATTCGGACTCGGGTTCTCCCCGAGAACGTGCGAAGCGCGCGTCGACGCGGCCGACATCATGTCCGCCGCCGACGCGACTGGCAATCGCTCGGCGCGTTACCGCACCGCAGGCATTGGTCGAGGAGGCTACGCTCCGTAAGAGCGGCCGCCCTCTCCCACTAGGGCTCGAGGACACTCGCCCCGCCTGCACCGATGCAGGCGGGGCGTTTTTGCATCTGCTCAACGCTGTTTGACAAGTGATGGTCTGGGGAAATGCAGTGCAGTACCACGCAGACCTGCCGTCGGACGGCGGTGCGTGTCGTCGAGCTCGAGGAAACGCGACTCCCACGGCTCGTCACGCGCATACGCCGGACGGCGGCACGCAGTGCCGTGACAGAGCGCGAGTGCGCCTTTGTCCATTCTTGTCCGCAGCGTTGTCGCGGGCCGTCGGCCGAAGGTTATCGGTGCAAGTCCGGTTCGAATCCGGGGCTCGTTGCTCTGATCACGGTGTTGTTCTCGTTCTCGTTAGGCGCGGGTCGACGCTGTTGGGTTATCCCTGTCAAGGATGCCGGCACTGAAACCGGTCACCCAACGCAAACTTCATCCGCGTTCTTCACCCACCAATACCGCCAGGCACTTGTCATCCCGAGGAGCACAGCGCGTGTGGGCGCGTGAGCGCCCTCGCTCAACGAGCCGTGTGTTTTTTTGGGGTGCGCCGGACGGCTATCCGTGTGCAGTTCCAAAAACAATCCCGGCTCGTGGCGTGAGGAGTCTTCACCCCACACGGAGCGATTCGCAAACAATTCGCGTCATTCGCGTCCCAGCTGTTGTTCCGCTTGGATGCCATCGAAGCAGCCAAGCCGCGAAATGCTCGCTTCGCTATGGATGACAAGTCCGTTGACATCAACCACCAACCGGAGGCTCCATGCAGAATTTCTCGAAGCATTTCGCGACTCGCCTCCGGCATCTGACCACGCCGCAGAGCGAGCCGATCCCCGACACGTCCCAGGTGCGAAACAGCGCCGGCGGCTACACCTGGACACTCGACAAGTGGCAGCAGCTCGATCGCTTCCTCGTCCTTGGCACCGAAGGAGGCACGTTCTACGTTGGCGAGCGGGCGCTCACGCGCCAGAACGCGCAGAGCGTTATCGACTGCCTCGCCGAGGATGGACCGCGCGTCGTGAGCCGCGCCGTGGCGATCAGCGAGAGCGGACGCGCGGTGAAGAACGACCCCGCGCTCTTCGTCCTCGCCATGGCCGCTGGTCTCGGCGATGACATCACCCGCGCGCTCGCGCTCACCGCGCTGCCGGCCGTTGCGCGCACGGGAACACATCTCTTTCACTGGCTCGAGTACGTCGGCGCGTTCCGCGGTTGGGGACGCGGCGTGCGTAGTGCCGTGAGCCGGTGGTACACTCGTCAGGCGCCGGCGGATCTCGTGTACCAGCTGCTCAAGTACCAGTCGCGCGACGGCTGGACGCATCGCGACGCGTTGCGTCTCGCGCACCCCAAGGCGCCGTCGACGACGCACGATCTGCTCTTTCGCTTCGCCGTGAGGGGATGGGAGGGTGTCGTGGAGGCGAAGGGCGCCGGGGACGTGGAGTTCATGGAGCGCATCGAGGCCGTGCAGGCATTGCGGCAGATGACGCCGAAGGACGCGGCCCGCGTCATCCGGATCTATCGGTTGACGCGTGAGATGGTGCCGACGGAGCTGTTGCAGCACGCCGTCGTCTGGGAGGCATTGCTCGATCGGATGCCGCTCAACGCGATGGTTCGCAACCTCGGCGTGATGAGCAAGGTCGGATTGGTCGTCCCGGGCAGTGATGCCGCGCGCATGATTGTGGCGCGACTGCACGACGGCTCCGCCATCCGGCGCGCGCGCGTGCATCCGCTTGCGGTGCTCGCCGCGCTCAAGACCTACGCGCAGGGTCACGGCGCACGGGGACATAACGCGTGGATGCCCGTGAGTCAGATCGTCGATGCCTTGGACGCCGCGTTTTATCTGGCGTTCGGGAACGCACACTCGTCAGGCAAGCGGGTCATGCTTGCCCTCGACGTGTCGGGCTCGATGACGGCGCCGGTGCATGGGTTGCCGTTTCTGTCGTGCCGCGAGGCATCGGCGGCGATGGCGCTCGTGACGGCGGCGACGGAGCCGGAGCATCGGTTCGTCGCGTTCACCAATGGCTCGCATCCTTCGTTTCATTCGGCGCGTGGCTTCAACAGTGGCCTCACGCCGGTGACGATCTCGCCGCGACAGCGGCTGGACGACGTCGTGAAGAGCACGGCCGCGCTGCCGTTCGGCGGCACCGACTGCGCTCTGCCGATGGTCGAGGCGCTGAAGCGTCGCTGGCGAGTGGAGGTGTTCGTCATCTACACCGACAGCGAGACCTGGGCCGGAAGCATCCATCCGGTGCAGGCGCTCCAGGAGTACCGGGAGCGGACTGGCATCGCCGCCAAGCTGGTTGTCGTCGGCATGGCGTCGAATGGCTTCAGCATCGCGGATCCGAACGACGCCGGCATGCTCGACGTCGTCGGTTTCGACACGGCGACGCCGCAGGTGATCAGCGGCTTCGCCGCGGATGGCCGGTAACCTTCCCCAGACCGTCACGAGTCACCTTCGCCACACTGGACGACGAGGTACCGATGACGATAGCGCGACGTTTCTACTCGTTAGGCGGGATCAACGCCGCGACGTACGACATCCGCACCGCGACGCCGGCGGGTGAGATCGATTTCTACGTCGCGCGGGCGCGCGCGAGCGGTGGCCCGGTCCTCGAGCTCGGCTGCGGCACCGGCCGCATCAGCTGGCCCATCGCGCGCGCCGGTATCTCGATCGTGGGACTCGACATCGAGCGCGCGATGCTCGACCGCGCGGAAGCGAAGCGTCAGCACCAGCCGCTGGAGGTGAGCAATCACGCGCGTTTCGTCGCCGGAGACATGAGCAACTTCTCACTCGACGAGCAGTTCGCGCTGGCGATCATTCCGTTCCGCGCCTTCCTGATGCTGCTCACAGTCGAGGCGCAGCAGCGGACGCTGGCATGTGTCCACCGTCATCTGCTGCCGGGAGGCCGGCTCATCATCGACGTCTTCGATCCCCGCTACGATCTCCTTGCGGAGGAGAGCTTCACGCCGCGGCGGGAGGTGCCGTCGATGCATGATCCCGAAACGGGCAACACCGTCAGCGTCACGGTCGTCGAGCGTATCAACGATCGCGTGCGACAGCGCGCGACCGAGCGCTGGATCTTTCGCGAGGAGAGTCCCGATGGCACGCTCGTGAGCGAGCAAGAGGAGCTGCTCGAGATTCGCTGGATCTTCCGCTACGAGATGCGCCACCTCTTCGCACTCGCCGGCTTCGTCGTCGAGGAGGAGATGTCGGACTACTTCGGCGCGCCCCCGGCATATGGAAAGGAGCAGATCTGGGTGGTGCGCCGGGACTGATTTGTGTCACCCGAGCGAAGCGGCTGGTGGCGCCTCGCGAAGAATCTGGCACTGGCGAACTCCCGCGGACCATGGCTTTCGAGCTCGCTGCGGCCTGTGGGCTCCAGGCAGCGGAGAGCCTCGATGGCCCCTGATGACACTGACACGACCCTGATACCACTGACGAAAGAGCGGCAACGACTCCGTGCAACAAGTCGTTACCGCTCTTTGCCGTTTCTGCGCAATCTGCGACCTCTGCGCCGTCAGCGTTCATTCCCTTTCACTGCAGGGATGCTCCTTCGAGGCGCCGCCCAAAGCACATCACGCGCTTCGCTCGGCATGACAACTGTAGGGGAGCGCTCAGCGTAAGTCCGCCATTGCCTGCGTTAGCCCGCGAGGCGTCGTTGACCGAACCAGAAGATCTTCACACGACGATCCCGAAATTCCCGAAGAACCTTTTTCCCAAAGAGTCGTTACCGCTCTTTCGTCAGTGGTATCAGGGCCGTGTCAGTGTCGTCAGGGGCCATTCGAGGCTATGCGCCGCCAAGTACTCTCCGAGGCACAACAAAAGCAGATCCCTCGTCGCTTCGCTCCTCGGGATGACATTTGGTTTCCCGCGCCCCGCGCCCCGCGTTAGGCTTCTCTCACCACCGACCCGGACGCGCGCACCGACCCCGCACCATCCTGCAGCTGCTCGAGAACGCGCTTGGTCTCGCGATCGGGCTCCGCATCCAGCTCCGACCGTAAGCGCTCGGCGAACCGCTGATACACCCGCATCGCCTGCGAACGCTCGCCAGCCGCTGCGAGCGCGCGCATCAGTGCACGGACGGCTTCCTCGTGCAGCTCATCGCGGGCCAGCACGCGACGATACGCCTCGGCGGCATTCGCGTGCCGCTGCTCGCGCGACCACTCGTCGCCGAGCAGCATCAGCGACTCGAGGTAGAGCCGCTGCAGGCGGTCGCGGTGTTCGACGTGCCAGTCCGACACCGCCTCGCCGTCCAGGAAATCGCCGCGGTAGCGGGCGAGCGCCTGCTCCAGCTGCGCGGCCGCGCCAGCTTGTTGACGTTTGAGCGCGCGACGCGCTGCGACGACGTCGCGCTCGAAGTCGGCGGCATCGAACTCCGCGACAAGCGTTGGATCGACCGCATACCGATCGCCGGCAAGCGTCACCCAGTTCGCGCCGCCTAACGCCTTGCGCAGACGATGCAGCGTGACGTGAAAATTGTTGCGCAGCTGCGCCGTGCTCGCTTCCGGCCAGAAGGCGAGGCCGACCTGCTCCTTCGTCCGGCCCTCGGGGTGCGCGAGGAGATACACGAGGAGCTCGCGCGGCCGCGCCGAGCCCCATGCGGATGCGTCGACGACGCGATCCCCGACCATCACCTGCAGCGGTCCGAGGGAGAGTACGCGCAGTCGCGATTGGCTCGCTGCCGCTTCCGGCGACGCCGTCTGCGCCTGGAGGACGATCGGATGCTCGGCCGTGTGCGCCATCGACTCGTCCGCCGTGAGACGAACGATCTCCTCCATCGACAATCCCGCGCCCTCCGCGAGGAGCGTCGAAAAGCTATCGCCGAGGCGCTCGCGCAGGAGCGTGAGCCGCTCGTCGCGTTGCGCGCGCTCGGTCGTCGGAATCGCGAAGATGGTGCGATCGCGGAGATGATCGCTCGCGCCGAGGAGGCGCGCCGCGTCTGCATAACGATGCCGCCGCGTCGCGATTGCGGCGAAGCCCTCGATGTCGAGCATCAATCCCCACCCATCGCCAAGCTCGACGTGGAAGGGAAGCGCCGCGGTGAAGTGCGCGTACGCATCGTCGATCCGGCCGTCCGCCAGCTCGACGCGACCGAACACCGTGTGCGAGTGGCCGCGAATCGTCCGATGTCCGACGCTGAACCCGAGCTCGAGCTGGCGCTCGCCCCAGTAGCGCGCGGCGGCCATGTCGCCCTTTGCGAGGAGCGTCCACGTATGCCAGAACCAGACGAAGGCATGCAGCATCTGCGGCGGCATCGTCGAGATGATCTGGCTCGCTTCGGCGAGCAACGTGAGCGCGTGGTCGATGTCGCCGACCATCATTCGCGTCGCGGCAAACTTGGCGAGCACGAAGGCGAGGTTCGCTTCGTCGCTCAGCGCGCGCACGATCGTGAGCGACTCGGCAAACGCCTCACTCGCCGTGTCGTAGTCGCCGGTTGCGAGCCCGATCAGCCCGCGCGAGCAGAGAGCGCCCGCCCGCAGACCCGGCGTGCAGGAACTGCCGCGCGCCAGCGCCTCGTCGACATACGGCTTTCCTTCCCGCAAATGACTGCGCCCCTGCCAGGCCGTCGCGCCGTACCAATACCAGAAGAGCGCGTCGGAAAAGCGGAGTGCTCGGGAGGCGCCCGATGGATCGCGCAGCGCCCACGCCGCCGCGGCGCGAAGGTTGTCGTCGTCGGCGACGAGCCGCGCAATGATCCCGGGCTCGTCCTCGCCGCCGAAGAGATGCGGCGCAGCCGCCTCGGCAATCGTGAGAAAGTAGTCGGCGTGAAGGCGCTCGAGGGTCGTGAGCTCGGCCGCGTCCCGCATCCGCTCGACGCCGTACTGCCTAACGGTCTCCAGCAGCCGGTAGCGCGCGATGCCGTCGCCCGGCTCCATCGTCACCATCGATTTGTCGACGAGCGCCGAGACGCCGTCGAGAATGTCTTCCGTCTCGAGCGGCGTGCCGACGCAGACGGCTTCCGCCGCGTCGAGCGTGAAGCTTCCGGCGAAGATCGCGAGCCGCCGCAGCAGAACCTGCTCGCGCTCGGCGAGCAGGGCGAAGCTCCACTCCATCGTCGCGCGGAGTGTCCGGTGGCGGGGAAGGGCAGTACGACTGCCGCCGGTGAGGAGTCGGAACGCGTCGTCGAGACGCTGCGCGATCTGCTCCGGTGACAGAACGCGAATCCGCGCCGCGGCGAGCTCGATCGCGAGCGGGATGCCATCGAGCCGGCGGCAGATGTCGCGCACCGCAGAGTCGTTTGTCGGCGCGAAGCTCGGCAGGGCCGCCCGGGCGCGATCGACGAAGAGCTGCACGGCCTCGTCGCTGATGAGAGGCGGAACGAGCCAGGCGGTCTCGCTCGCGATGCCTAACGCTTCACGACTCGTCGCGAGGATCGTGGCGCGCGGGCAGGAGCGGAGCAGATGATCGGCGAGCTTCGCGCAGGCATCGACGACGTGCTCGCAGTTGTCGAGCACGAGCAGTACACGGTCGGTGCCGATGGCCGCGACGACGAGGTCGCACGGCGGCGTTCCGACGTGCTCCGTGGCGTGCAGCGCGGCGGCAATCTGCTCGGCGACGAGCGCTCCGTCACCTAACGGTGCGAGATCGACCCACGCGACTCGATCGAACGTGTCGGCGATGCGGAGTGCGGTTTCGCGTGCCAACCGCGTCTTTCCGCTTCCACCCGCGCCCGTCAGCGTCAGGAGACGCGCGGCGCCCAATAAGCGAGCCAGGTCGTTCAGCTCCCGGTCGCGTCCAATGAATGGCGTGAGGCTGACCGGAAGTCCGGTGCGATCTACACGCGACGCGTCGATTGCGGCGTTGCTCTCGATGGTCGGCATCCTGTGGCAGGTTTTCGGCCGACAGGATACGAGCCGGACCCGCCCGCAGCAAGAAGCGACGCCCTCATTCGGCGTCGAAAAATCGCTTCACGAGCGGGCCAATCTCGTCCATGGGAAGGTCCTTGTGCACAAGAAGGAGCGGCACGCGCACATTCCGGTCAACACACGTCAGGGCCGCTCGCTGCCATCCTTCACACCATCGTCCATAGCGGCCTGACTCCTCCGCCACGAGTACGACGCCGCCGATCTGCACGGCACCGAGCATGGCAAGCTCGATAGCGGCGCCGGCGAACGACGCTGTCGCCAGCAGGCCGACGCTCGTCGCTCCAATTCCCTCGAGGAAGTCGGTCGCCCAGCCGGCCACATGAACCGCTTCCGTGGGAAGCTCCGGCATGATCAGCCGTACCACGCCGGCCTCGGTGAGCGCGCGCACGACGGTCGGGCAGATCTCCTGCTGCTCGGCGAGGACGAGCACGGGATGGCCCGCGCCCACTCTCCGGTAACGGATGACCTCCTCCTGCGTTCGAATCTCCGCCCACGCGTCGGGCGTGCCGCGGTGGTCCGTCACAAATGAATTCGACATGGGCGGAGGGTACCGGCAGCCGCTTACAGGGCGCTTACGGCGACCGTAAGCGAGGCGCGGCGGGCCGCGAGCAGCGCGCTAAGCCGGTCATCGCAGCGCGTTAGGCGACTCGTAATACGCCGCCGCGATCATTCCCCGCGTGCTCGACCCGAAAACTGACCGCAACCGAGGAGAACGTCATATGTCAGTCCGCAAATCGTTCGTCGTGGCACTCATCGCCGCGGCGCTGAGTGCTTGTGTCGACCCGAACGCGGCTCGCGTTCCGAACAGTCGCCTGTCTTTGCGCGCCGGCGGGGCGATTGCCACGCCAAGCGATCCAAGTGTGCGCCGGGAGTACGGCCAAGCCGTTAGGCTCGGCGCCGGCGTCGCCCGCACGTATGTCGCCTTCGATCCGCGCACGCCGAACGTCCCCGTGGAAGTGGGCGTCGCGCTCAGCGAGCTGGCGATGGGTGGTCTTCCGTCCCCGATGGTGATGTCGCAGTCGATGTCGAGCGACGGGCACGAACACCTCGACAGTCACATCTACGACCTCACGATGCCGACGATCAACGGCACGCCGTACAAGTTCGTCGAGCTCGATTGGAACCCCGGCGGCCACGAGCCTCCCGGTGTGTACGACGTCCCGCACTTCGACTTCCACTTCTATAAGGTCGAGAAGTCCGTGCGCGACGGTATCGATCCGACGCAGATGAGCAAGGAGACGTATCTCGAGAAGTCGGCCAAGCTGCCGCCGGAAGCCGAGCGCGCGCCGAACTATCTGGCGCTCTCCGCACCGGGAACGCCGGTAGTCGCGGTGCCGAAGATGGGGACGCACTGGGTCGACGTTCGGACGCCGGAGCTGCAGGCCTTGTTCGGCCGCCCGGAAGCGTATCTGCCCTTCACGACGACGTTCCTCCACGGCTCGTGGGACGGCCAGTTCATCTTCGACGAACCGATGATCACCCGCGCATTCATCATGGAGCGCAAGACCGCCGAGACTGGCGGCGAGCGCGATCGCGTGATCCAGCTGCCACAAGCCAAGCAGTTCGCGCCGAGCGGCTACTACCCGAACGCGTACCGCGTCATGTGGGACGCCGAGCAGAAGGAGTATCGGATTGCCCTGACGCAGCTCGTGCGTCGATAGAGGTCGTCCACCGTCCACCGTCCACCGTCCACCGCCATGGAACCTCTCATCGCATACATATACGGCGATACGCCGCCGGACTTCGAGGCGATCGCAGCGTTCGGGTTCGACGTCGTCTGCCTCGACACCGGGGCGCCCTGGTTCACGGAGACCGTCGTCGCCGACGCGAGACGCCTGGGGCTCGTCACCTTCGCCTTCCGGATGGGCTACGCCGGTCGATAGCGGGTGCTATGATTGAGCATGAGCGCCGTCTTCACCGAGATCGACACGGCCGTCGGCGAGATGCTCGCCGCCGCGACCGAGACCCAGCTCCTGCTGTTCGAGTTTCCTCATCGCCGGATGATCGACACGCAGCTCGACCGCGTTCGCCGCGCGGTCGGCTGCGAGCTCGTACCGGGTGAGTCGCCGGTAT
>Ga0070681_10006063_pt1 | contig 11722 bp, 10 predicted proteins | sample KBSC83BmetaG_FD_65650 | JGI IMG/M metagenome (GOLD analysis project Ga0070681, IMG submission 65650) | Corn rhizosphere microbial communities from Kellogg Biological Station, Michigan, USA - KBS C8-3B metaG | ecosystem: Host-associated > Plants > Roots > Rhizosphere | place: USA: Michigan...
AGCCAGCGCACCGCCTCGATGCCGCGCCGCATGCCGAGCGATTCGCGGGCAGGGCGAATCACCATGAGGGCGGTGAGGATGAAGAAGAAGGAGAGGGCGGACGCGAATACGGCAGCTCCTTCCCCTTTGCGAACCTGGAAAAACCGCTGAAGCAGGGCCGTCATGTACTTACCACGCTCCGTGATTGCGATCGTGATTCTGCGCGTCCGCACGCGGTCGCCGGCCACGCCCCTCGAACTCCCAGTGCGCTAATATCTGATCCAGCCTTCGATAGCGACAGACGTCGTGTTGGTCGCGAGGTTTGCGGTCCCGATTCCCTGCGCGGCTCCCGTCGCGCCGACAAATCGTCCGGTGCCCCCGACAATCGTCATCTGCGCCGTGAAGCTGACCAGGCCCGGTGCCGTCAGAGCGCTCGTACCAGTGTGCGTCACGTAAAGCTCGTCGCCGTTGGCGGCGGTCAGTCGGCGCCATCCGGACTGGGTCCCGGTCGCGAAGTTGATGTCCTGCTCCCCGTAGAACTGGGTGTGCCCAAGCTCCGTCAGCTGGCACGTGCCGACGTCGGTTTGATGGTGAATTGGCGGCGGCGGAAACGAGGGCGGGTTGAACGTGACGGAGCAGGACCCCTTGAAAGGACGCTCGACGTCCGTCCGCTGGAGCTCGACGCCCTGCACCGAGGCGACCGACACGGATGAGGCGGCGGTTGGAGCGTCGCTCGAACAGGCGACGAGTCCAAAGGAAAGCGTGATGGCCGAAACGATTGGCGTGCGCATGTGGAGCCTCCCGAGAAAGACGCTGTGATCGGGACGGCCGTGATCGTATTGCCGCCCCATAACCCCGAGGGCATGTTGGATTCGCCCTGCATCCGAGAGCGCAGCATTTCCCCGAAACGAGCCACGTAGCCGTGGACGCGTCACCCACTCCACGCGAGATCCCGCCGGACGTCGCCGAGGCATTTCCTTCGCTCTACGAGGAGTTGCGTCAGCTGGCGCATCGGCACCTCGAGCGCGAGGCGACAGGGCACACGCTCAGCACCACGGCGCTCGTGCACGAGGCCTACCTTCGGCTCAAGGGTGACGGCACTGGCGACGTCGCTTTCAACGACCGCGTTCACTTCTTCGCGATCGCCGCGCGGTCCATGCGACACATCCTCGTCGATCATGCGCGGCGCCAGCGCGCCGTACGGCGCGGCGATGGTGCGCGCCGGGTGCCGCTCGAGGCGGTCGCCGGACTCGCTTCGGACGAACGGGCCGGATTGCTCGTCGCGCTCGACGAAGCCCTCGAACGTCTTGCGGCCCTGGACCCTCGTCAGGCACGCGTCGTCGAATGCCGGTTCTTCGCGGGGCTCACCGAGGAAGAGACGGCCGACGCGCTGGGCATTGGCCTGCGTACGGCGAAGCGTGACTGGGCAAAGGCGCGCAGCTGGCTGTACCAGCAGCTCTATCCGGAAGCCGATGGCTGACAGGATGGCCGACGCGAAGGATCGGTCCGAAGATCGTTTCCGCCGTGCCGATGCCGTCTTCGACGCCGCCCTCGACATTGCGCCTGGCGATAGGCAGGCGTTCGTCGAGCGCGCATGTGGCGATGATACGGAGCTTCGCGGCGACGTCGAACGGCTCCTCCGGGCGCACAGCAAGTCTGAAACGGTGCTCGACGCGCCGGCCGCGGATTTCGTCGCGCCGATGCTGCGGCATGCGCTCCAGGCGACTATCGCGGAGGCGTCGTCCACGCCGTCTCGCATCGGACCCTACCGCATCGAGCGCGAGATCGGCCGGGGCGGAATGGGCATCGTGTACCTCGCCGAGCGCGACGACCCGGCGTTTCGTCAGCGGGTGGCGCTGAAAGTGGTGCGAGGAACACAGTCGGATGGAGGCGCCTCCATCGCACGGTTTGTCTCCGAGCGACAGCTCCTCGTGTCGCTCGAGCATCCTCACATCGCTCGGCTCTTTGACGGCGGCGTGACGACCGACGGCCTGCCGTACTACACGATGGCGTACTGTGGGGGTGGGTCACTGGCCGACCGGTTGCGTGTGGGGGGTGCGCTCGCGTTACCAGAAGCGCTGCGCATCACACGCCAGCTGGCCGAGGCGTTAGGCGCGGCGCACGCGCGAGGCGTGGTGCATCGGGACGTGAAGCCGGCGAACGTGCTCTTCGACGCCGATGGCAGCGTCCGGCTCAGTGATTTCGGCGTCGCCAAGCTGCTCGACGCCGACTCGACCACGTCAGCAACCATGCACGGCACCGTCGCCTACCTCGCACCGGAGCAGGTGCGTGGCGAGGCCATCGACCACCGCGCGGATCTGTGGGCGTTAGGCGTGACGCTGTACGAGATGATCGCGGGCCGGAGGCCGTTCGACGGTCCCTCGTACGCCGCGGTTCTCCACGCGATCGTCGCGACACCGCCACCGCCGCTCGGGCACGATATCTGGGCGGGTGTAAAGGATGTGGTGGCCGGGTTACTCGAAAAAGAACCGGCGGCGCGCACGCCGAGTGCCGCGAGCCTCCTGCGGAGCCTCGATCGTGTCGAATCGGGCGATGGTCGTCGCTCCTCGCCAGGGAGACTCCGTCGACGTTCCTTGGCGGCCATCGCCGGCGCGGCCGCGTTGCTCACGGTCGTTGCCGGGACATTCATCTGGAACCGTGCGCCGTTCCGCACGACCGCTCCCGTGACGGTGGCGACGGCGACCGCCGGGCCCAAGCCGCTTGCCGTGATGCCGTTCACGAATACGAGCGGGAACCCCGAGGACGAGCCATTCGCCGACGGGCTCACCGAGGAGCTCATCGGAATCCTCGGCAAGCATGCCGGTTTGCGGGTGACGGCACGGTCCTCCGTCTTCGCGCTCAAGGGCAAGCAGCTCGACGCGAGGAAGGTTGCCGATGCGTTAGGCGTCGACTATCTGCTCGAGGGCAGCATGCGACGGACGGGCGACCGGCTCCGCGTGTTCGCAGAGCTCGTGAGCGCGCGAGACGGCGGCGTGATCTGGTCCGATCAGTACGACCGCACGCTCGCGGACGTGTTCGTGGTGCAGCAGGACATTGCGAAGGCGATCGCGGGCGCACTCCGCGTGCAGCTCGTGGCCGGCACTCCGCCTCCGACGGTCGACGCGCAGGCGTACGAGCTGTATCTCAAGGGACGCTTCGCGCTCAACACGCGGAGCGGGCCTGATGACCTCCTGCGGGCCGTGCGGTACTTCGAGGCCGCGATCGCGCGGGATTCCAACTACGCGCGCGCCTACGCCGGGCTGTCCGACGCGTGGGCATTGATCTCGAATTTCGGGTATGACCGACCGCGCCCTTCGTTCGCCAAGGCGCGCGCGGCCGCGTTACGGGCACTCGCGCTCGACAGCACGCTCGCGGAGGCACGCACGTCGCTCGGACACACGTTGTGTACCGAAGACTACGCGTGGGCTGCGGCAGAGCGAGAGCTCCGCCGCGCGATCGATCAGGATCCCACGTACGCCTTCGCGCGCACGACGTACGCGGTGTGCCTCATGTCGACCGGCCGCAACGCGGAAGCGGTCGCGCAGCTCGATACTGCGCGGCGGCTCGATCCGCTTCGCATCGGTATCAGCGCGTTGCTCGGACGCGCGTACGTGAACTGGGGGCGGCCTGACGAAGCCATCGCGGCCCTCGATCAGGCCATCGACCTGAATCCGCAGGCCGACCTCGCCTGGCAGCAGCTCGGCCATGCTTACCTGTTGAAGCACCAGAGCGTTGATGCGATCGCGGCCTTTCGAAAAGCGGCCGTGTTGAGCGGCCTCCGCGACTCCGCGCACCTGGCGTACGCATATGCCGTCACCGGCGACCGCGACACGGCCGAGCGCATCGTCGGCGATCTCGTGGCGTCATCGTCCAGGCGGTACGTGTCGCCATTCCACATTGCGATGGCGTACTCCGGCCTTGGCCACGTGGACGACGCGTTCGCGTTCCTGGAACGCGGCTACGAAGAGCGCGCCTCGTTCATGGACCTCGTGAAGGTCACGGCGGCGTTCGCGCCGCTCCGCGGTGATCCACGCTGGTCGCGGCTACTGGCGAAGATGGGCCTCGACCCGTGAGGCGGCAGGCGGCAGGCGGTAGCTAGAACCGCACTGCCTCCAACCAGCGAACGCTCAGCGGAACGGTGTCGAACGGGCGAGCCGTCTCGTCTTCGATGTAGAACCGCTCGACGCCCACGTCCTTCGCCGCACGCAGGACAGCGCGGTAGTCGGTCTGACCGGTGCCGGTGGGCACCTCGCTCGAATCCGGGTTCGCGCTCCCGGTGTGCACATTGGTTGCGACGCCCTTCTTCATATCCTTGATGTGCATCAGCTTCCACCGACCAGGATACTTTTTGAGCAAGACCACTGGGTCGTTACCCGGGAGCGACGCCCAGAACACATCCATCTCGAATTTCACCGCTTCGGGATCCGTCTCCTTCATCAACACGTCCATCGGGAGCACGCCGCCGGCGCCGGGCTTGAATTCGTAGCCGTGGACGTGATAGAAGAACTGAAGTCCCTGCGCGCGCGCCGCCTTGCCCCAGCGGTTGAAGTCGGCTGCGGCTTTCTTCGCGAGGGCGACGGTGATCGGACCGTCGGGGTGCGGGATCCACGCGGTTCCGACGTATTTCGGGCCGAGCACCTTCGCAGCGGCGAGCGCCGACTCGAGGCTGTCGCGGAACTGCTCGTAGCCGATATGCATGGACGTGGCGGACAAGCCCGCGCTGTCGAGGGCCTGCCGGAACTGCTGCGCGGTCATCCCGTACGTGCCCGCGAGCTCCACTTCCTTGAAGCCGAGTGCCCTAACGCGAGCGAGCGTGCCGGGGACGTCGGTCTTGAAGGCGTCGCGGAAGCTGTACAGCTGCACGCCGAGCGGGCCCTGGAAGTCGCCGGCGAGCTTGATCTCGGCCGGGGCGGAAGGTGCCGCATCTGCCGCCGGAGCGCTCGAGTCCTTGACTGCGGCGTCGCGGGGTGTGGAGCTGCAGCCTAACGCCGCCGTCATCGCCACGGCGAGGAGGACGCTGGGAACTCTCAGGGTTCGTCGATGCACGTGGTCTCCGTAGCGAAAGTGTCAGCCGAGCATGCGACTGGAACCTGATGTCGTGGCTACCCCGTGCGCAACGGGCACGCCGGCCATTCCACTGTCATTGAGCATCGGTGGTCAGTGATATCGATGCCGTGGTCCCAGTCCAAGGGCAGTGCGGCGATCGCTCCCCAGAGCGAGTCGATCAGCATGAGGATGCCGCCGAACATGGCGGAGGGGAGCGCCGGGGGCAAACGGAGAGAGGCGCGTCGTCACGTTAGGGCCGATGTCCGGCTCCGGGTAGACCGGATGGCCGTTTGTTGTTCTGTCGCAGCGATGAACCACCACGCATCCAGCAGCACCGCCGCTACGACGATCCGCAGGAGTTGGAGCACAGCGACTACGATCGTTAGGGCCGCCGCACCAGCACCCACTTGCCCTTGCGCCGCTCGACTCGACTGACTTGGTGGTCGAACGCGGCGGTCGTCACGTCGCTCGAGCTGTCGGCGCTCATGCGGTGCGACCCGGTGGTCTTGACGACCATCACCCACGCAGTGTCAGCAACGTGCATGAAGCCTCCGCCCTCGAAACGCCAGACGCTGTCGGAGGCAGCGCGCAGGATGGCGGCGGTGTCAGCCCGCGTGGGCGGGCCATCGCGCACGACGGCACTCGCTGGTATCTGCAGGCGATTGGGTTGTTGTGCGGCGAGCGGCGTGGCTGCGGCGACGAGCGCGCCAGCGAGAAGAGAACGGTGCATACGGCACACAGGATGAATCATTCGTCCCCTCGCTTGGAAAAAACAGAATAGATCACATTGCTCCCGACAACTGTGCCGAGAACCACAAACAATGTTCGCCAGATGAGCGGCGCAGAAAATATCTCAGCAAGGGTATAACCGTTCTTTCCGGACAAGTCGATGACGAGGAGAAGTGCAACGAACGTCCCGAAGGCAGATGGCCACCACCAATGCGGCTTTATCATCGTCTCACCGAGGCGGTATGCACGACCGAATTGCGATAGGGCTACGGCACGACCCACTGGCCACTGCGGCGCTCGACGCGGAACTCGCGGCGATCAGTGACCCCACCCTGTCCCGGCCTTCCGTGGCCGTAGTAATGAAGCTCGTCCTGTGCACTCACGGGCGAGGTGTCCCGAGGCCCCATCCGCCATACCTGTTCGACCGTGACCCACGCCGTGTCGCCGACGATGCGGAACTTGGAGACGTGGGGCCTGCTCCATCCCCCATCGGCCTGAAGGGCTGCGGGTGCGGCAAAGAGCGCGAGGCGCACAACGACAACAGTCCAACGCGGTACGCGGAAACACAACAACGGGGTCCCGCAGTCAACACGGAACCCCGTTTGCGCCTCACACGAAAGGCCGGCTAGGTGATCCGGCCGCGCCGCTCCCTCTAGCGATTCCTTAGAAGACCTGGCTCTCTTCAGCGTTCTGACACGAGACCTTCGGATTCCAATCCGCAAACGTCCCCGACGGATTGTTCCTCCACAGCCAGATGTGCAGCTTGAAGATCGGCAGGAACGAATGCCGCGTGAACTTCTGCCCCAACAGCTGCGGCACATCGGTCGGATCATTGAGATCGTGACCCGCCCCCGCCCACGCCTCCAGCGGCACGATGTACTCCATCCCCACCAGCTTCATGTGCCCACCAGCCTGCGGCTCGTAGATCACCGTCTCCGGATTCAGCAGATCGACGGTCGCGTCGAACAGGTTCGTGTTGCCGAAGTGGTAGCCCATGCCGCCCGCGGAGTGGTGCGCCCAGCACGGCGTGATCTGCGTCGAGTAGCCGGCCTGCTTCGCTACGTCGATCGAATGGAACCTCGCGGTCACCTCACGCAGCTGCGCGAGCTGCGCGTCATCGGTGATCGGAGCGACGTCACCGGCGGAGCCGACGACCGAAGGCGCCATCACGGCGTCAGTCGAGCTGCCGTTGTCCTGACAGGCGGTCAGCGCCGCGAACAGCGCGAGAGCAATGGATGTCGTTAGGCGGTTCATGTATGTGTCTCGGTGTCGAGTGTTCGAAGGTTGGGGAGTCGCCAGCGTGAGCTCGCGACGACTTACGCGGCGACTGCCGTCACTGCCGACGCCATGGTGGGATCGATGATCGCGCGCACGTCGGCAATGCTCGCTGCAGGAAATCCGGAGCGCCGTGCGTGCTCGCGAACGAGCTCCTCGTTCGCGGCGAGGTAGATGCAGTAGATCTTGTTGGCGGTCACGTAGCTCTGGACCCACTGGATGTCGGGGCCGAGCTCCTCGAGGGCGGCGCAGGACCGCGCCGACCCCGCGTGCAGCTGGTCTCTCGTGAGCGACCCGACTCCGGGAATCGATCGCTCGATCACGTATTTCTTCATAGGTATCTCCGGCTGAAGTGGAATTCGTGCGCCGAAGCTACCCGTGGCGAGTCGCTGCAACTTCGCCCGGACGTGCCATTTTGTGGGGCGACGCTCGCATGGCCCGATGGGGCCATTCGAGTCGCGACTGGCGGAGCCGGACACTGGGAACTGGGAACCGGGAACGGGGAACCGCGGCCCTCTACCGGGACGCCGGCGATTCCTCCCTTCGTCGCTGGCGCTCCTCTGGGCAAGCGCCTGCGGCGCCTGCCGGCGCCTCCGCTCGGAATGACACGCCTTTGCGCCTTTGCGCCTTTCCGCCCGTCGTCCGTCCCCCGTCCCCCGTCCCCCGTCCCCCGTCCCCCGTCCCCTCAGTCGCCAGTCGCCAGCCGCCAGTCGCCAGTGGCCTAGATCAACCCAATGCGAACCGCCTGAGCAACGGCCGCCGCCTGCGTCGTCGCATTGAGCTTGAGCCGAATGTTCGACAGATGCCGATGCGCGGTGTGCGGACTGATGAACAGCTTGTCCGCGACCTCCCGCTCACTCAACCCTTTCGCCACCAGACGAAGCACCTCCATCTCACGCGCCGTGAGCGGCGCGTCAGGCGGCGAGACTGAACCGTTGCCCTTCCCCTTCCCTTTCTCCAGCTCGCGGCGCGCCATCGCCGCCTCGTGAACGAAGCCCGCACTCTCGTACAGTGCGGCGGCATCATGCATCGATTCGGCGGCGCGCGCGTCGTCGCCATCCGCCGCCGCGAGGATCGCCTTCGCCGACAACAGCGCCGCACGCAGTAGCTGCAGCTCGTACTTCGCGTTCGCCTTCTCCAACTCGGCCAGCGCCCGCTCTGCCTCGGCCGGTTTTCCAGACGCCGCCGCAGTGCGAACCAGCAGCTCGTTCGCCGGCGCGCGCTCGAGCAGCGCGTCTTCCGGAAACCGACGCAGGTACGCGCCGGCCCGCTCGAGCGCGCGAGCGAGATTGCCCTGCTCCAAGTCCACCCACGCGCCGCCGAGCAGCGCGAGCGGGTGACTGCCCGCCTGCTCGAAGAGCTCGACCGCTTCGTCCGTGCGACCCTGACGACGACGCAGCTCGCCGAGTCGCGCGAACGCCGCCGGCAACACGACGGGTCGCGCCTCGCGCAGATCGGCGATCGCCGCCTGCAGCTCCGCGTCGGCTTCCGCCCATTCGCCACGCGAGATCAGCACGCTGCCGTACTGCAGGCGGCACGTCGTCATCAGGATCGCAAAGCGCTGCCGAGTGGAGAACTCGCGCAGTCGCGCACACCATTGAGCGGCGCGGTCGTAGTCGCGAATGCGGTCGCAGGCGCTGATCAGGTAACAGCACGTGAGCCCCGCCGCGTACGGATCGGAGATGTCCCCGGCCAGCGCCGCGGCGGCCGCCTCGTCGAGGAGCGCGAGCCCACGATCCGGCTGCGCGTTCATGACGAGCGCGAGCCCGTTCATCGCCGTCGCGAGCACCTCCACGTCCGGACAATTACTCTGGCGCGCGAGGCCTAACGCCTCCTCAGCCAGGCGGGTGCCCTCGGCCGCATCCTGCCGGCCGATCAGCGCGAGTCGCGCTTCCCAGGCGTTGAGCCACGCATGCTCCGCCGACGGCGGCAGCGGCTTGAGCAGCCGCCGTGCGTACTTGAACCAGCCGTTGGCGACGGCGGCATCGCCGCGGAAGTCGAGGAAGTCGTTGCCGAGCGCGATGGCCATGCGCGCGGCGGCGACGTCGTTGCCGCGCTCGCGATGGAGACGATACGCCGTGAGCCGCGCATCGATCATGAGCCGCGAGTCCTGCTGCAGCCACGCCGCCTCGGCCAGCCCTGCCCAAGCCTCGGGGGTGTTCGTTTCCCGCGTCAGCGTCTCGAAAAGGTCACGAGCGGTCTGCCAGTCACCGGCATCGATAGCTCGTCGCGCAGCTGTTTCGCGGGGGTCGCTCATAGCGGCTCATAATAACCGCCGGGCCAGCGGTTTCGTTAGGCTGCGCGGGCCGGGAGATGTGCCACCACGAGCCGGTAGCCGAGGTCCAGGGCGTCTTCGCCGAGGAGGTGCCCGTTGCGGGCGTGCCACACGCCTGACGCGAGGTCGGCGCTCAGCCGTGCGAGCCCTGCCTTCATGCCCGGGCGCGCGAACGACGACATCCCGGCACGCACGGCCGGATCGAGATAGGCTGCCGGCCGCGCCCAGTAGGCGCCGAGGAATCCGTCGATGCAGTCATGCGGGACCGGCACCGCGTCGATTGCGACGTCCACACTCGGACCGAACGCGTGGAGATACGATGTAATCGGCGGAAACACCTTACGGTCTGAGTCGACGAATTCGGGGAAGTAATCCCGCAGGAGCCAGAAGCCGTCGTATGCCGGGTCCCAGGTCAGCACGACCACACGTTCGTGCGCCACTCGTGCGCACTCGGCGAGGCCGCAGGCGCGATCCGACCAGTGGTGGATGGTGAGAACCGCCATCGTCGCGTCGAACGCCCCGTCCGCGAACGGCAGCGCCTCGGCCCGAGCCTGCACCGCGGGCGCCGCACCCGGCGCCCGCTGCGCGACCATGACCGCCGACGGCTCGACCGCGATCACGTGGCGGTCGCTGGGCTCGTAGTTTCCCGAGCCGGCACCGACGTTGAGCACTGATCTCGCGTCGCCGAGTGCGGCGGTCAGCCGCGCGGCGATCCTCGGGTCGGGACGCCGATGCCGCGCGTAGTCGCGCCCGATCGAGTCGTATATCGCGTGTGCCGCCATCTAGAGGAGCAAGTTGTGGAGAGAAACCACGAACGCTGAATACGCTGACGGCGCGTGGCGCCGCCTCAGAAAGCTCTGAGTTTCGCGAAGGAGCTTTCCGAGAAGCCGTGAACGTCCCGGGGCAGTTATCAAAGAACCCGGCCGCTGGCGAGAGCGGCCGGGCTCCGGAAGCAGTGCAGCGTTCTTCAGCGCCGGCGCGCAGCGCCGCCAGCGTATACAGCGTTCGTGGTTTCGCCTTTTCTCAGGGCACGAACTTCTGATTTTGATCCATCAGCTGCTTGGCGAAGTACGTGAACTCGAGCGCCGTCGTGTGCACCTGCTGCTCGATGTTCGCGCCAGAGCCGTGCCCGCCCTCGATCACCTCGAAGAAGTAGTACGGCAATCCCATCGCGGCCATCTTCGCGGCGAACTTGCGCGCGTGCTCCGGGCCGACGCGGTCGTCCTTCGTCGTCGTCCAGATCAGCGGCGTCGGATACTTCACGCCCTTCTTGAGGTTGTTGTACGGCGATATCCCCGCGAGGAACGCGCGCTCATCCGGGTTCGACACGCTGCCGTATTCACCAACCCACGAAGCGCCCGCCTCGATCTTCTCGAAGCGCAGCATGTCGAGCAGCGGCACCTGGATATCGACCGCGTTCCACAGCTCCGGATGCTGCGTGAACTGCACGCCCATGAGCAGGCCGCCGTTGGAGCCGCCCTGAATCCCGAGGCGTCGCGTCGAGGTGACCTTCTTCGCGATGAGATCCTGCGCCACCGCCACGAAATCATCGTAGATGCGCTGACGATGCGTCTTGAGCCCAGCCTCGTGCCAGGCCGGGCCGAACTCGCCGCCACCGCGGATGTTCGCGAGCACGTACACGCCACCCTGCTCCACCCACAGCTTGCCGATGTCGGCATCGTAGTTCGGCGTCATCGACGCGTTGAAGCCGCCGTACGCGTAGAGGATCGTCGGGTTGTTGCCATCGCGGGCCATCGTCTTCGGATGCACGATGAAGTACGGGATCTTCGTCCCGTCCTTCGACGTCGCTTCCATCTGCTCGACGACGGCGTGCGACGCGTCGAACCGCGGGGCGAGCGTCTTGATCTGCGACGCGGTGCCCTTGGCGGCGTCGGCCAGCCAGATGCTGCTCGGCGTGAGGAACCCGGTCACGCTGATGAACGCGTTGTTCGACTTCGGGTCCGTACCGCCCACGTTGATCGAGACGTTGTCCGGAAGCGCCATCGTCGTGTGCGACCACGACCCGTTAGGCGCACGCGTCGCGATCAGCACCCTGCCCTTCACGTTCTGCATGATGTCGATCAGGAGCTTGTCCTTCGTGGCGGAGACGCCCTGCACGGCTTCACGCGGACCGGGCTCGAAGACCACGACCGGCGCCAGCGCGTTAGGCGTCTTGAGCGCCGTGTTGCCATCGAAGGCCGCCACCGAACCGGCCTTGATCGTCGAGCTGCCGTTCTTCCAGTCGTCATAGAGGTGGACGATCACCTGTCCACCGATCGCCTCCGACAGATTGCCCTTGGGCGGGATGGCGAGCCGAGCGACGTCTTTCGGCCTAACGATGTAATGCTCGGCCTCGAATGTACTGGTGGGCCGGACGATGAAGCTGAACCGATGTCCGGCGGCATCGACCAGGGTCTG
>Ga0070681_10006067_pt1 | contig 11719 bp, 9 predicted proteins | sample KBSC83BmetaG_FD_65650 | JGI IMG/M metagenome (GOLD analysis project Ga0070681, IMG submission 65650) | Corn rhizosphere microbial communities from Kellogg Biological Station, Michigan, USA - KBS C8-3B metaG | ecosystem: Host-associated > Plants > Roots > Rhizosphere | place: USA: Michigan...
GGTCTCGATCGTGGTCACGTCGCCGAGCGCGGGCGACGGCAAGTCCACAACGGCCGCGAATCTGGCGGTGACCCTGGCGCGCTCCGGCCGGCACGTGATCCTCCTCGACCTCGACCTGCGCCAGCCCGGCGCCGACCGATTCTTCGACGTCAAAGACAGCCCCGGCTTGACGAGCGTTGCAGTCGGCGACGCGCGCTTGGCGGACGCATTGACGGTGGTCGACGTCCATCCCGAGTCGGCGATTACCAACACCGGCCTCCTCGAGGTCATGAAGGTCGGCGCACCGCCGCCTGACCCGGGCGAGTTCCTCTCTTCGGCGTTCGTCGCCGAGGCGGTAGGGACGCTGGCGAGGCGCTGCGACGTGCTCCTGATCGACTCGCCGCCGATGCTCGCCGTCGGCGACGCGATGGCGATCGCAACCTCCGCCGACGCCGTGGTCGTCGTCACCGAGCTGAACGAGATCCGGCGTGTGACACTGGCCGAGACGCGCCGCATCCTCGAGGCGTGCCCGGCCCAGAAGCTCGGGTTCATCGCGACCGGGAGCGACCGCGCGTCGGGCTACTCGGACGCCTACCGGTCGAACGGGCACAAGGATGCGAGCGGTGTCTGACGAGGTTTTGGCAGCCACGCCCGCCGAGGCGCCGGAGCTTCCCGCAGCCCCCGCGGGGGCCGGCCCCGCGCTGGCCGTGCGCTCGCGGCCGGGACCGATCGGCCCGTTCCTGGCGGCGAGCGATGCGATCGCGCTCGTGGCGGCGTTCGTCGCGACGAGCATGGCCATCCCGACGATGGACGGCCGCGCCGGCGTCCACGCCGAGGGCGTGCTGCTCCTCGCCGTGGCCCTGCCCGGCTGGTTCGCGGGTGCCCGCCTCTACGGGCTCTACGCCGCCGAGCCGGGCCGGGAGCTGCTCGGACGCGCGGGCGAGTGGACGAACGTCGGCCGGCTGATGGTCGTCGGCACGTGGCTCCTGCTCGCGGTCGCCTGGCTGGCCGGGCTGGGCCAGCCCGCCACCGCCCGCCTCGTCGTGTTCGCCGTCCTCGCCGTCGTCTTCGTCGTCTGCGGCCGGATGGCCGTGCGGGCGGCCGCCCGCCGTCGCAACTCCTACGCCCAGAGCGCGGTCATCGTCGGCGCCGGCGATGTCGGCCAGCTCGTCGCCCGCAAGCTCCTGCACCACCCGGAGTACGGCATCGACCTCGTCGGCTTCGTGGACGCGCCGCCGAAGCACGTCCGCCGTGACGTCGCCGGCGTCCCCGTCCTCGGGGTGATGGACGACCTCGCGCAGATCGTCCGCGACCGCGGCGTCGACCGCGTCATCGTCGCCTTCTCGAAGCACAACGACGGCGACGTGCTCACCCATGTCCGCCCACTGATGCGCCAGGACGTGCGCGTCGACGTCGTCCCGCGCATGTTCGAGATCATCGGCCCCGACCTCGGCCTGCCCGACCTCGAGGGCATCCCGCTCGTCAGCCTCTCGCCCTGCAGCCGCCCCCGCAGGCTGCTGCTCGTGAAGCGGGGGATCGACATCGTCGGGGCGAGCATCGGCCTGCTACTGGCGGCGCCGGTCTTCGTCTGGGCGTGGTGGCGGATCCCGCGCGAGACGCCCGGACCGGTCTTCTTCCGCCAGACCCGGCTGGGCGCGAACATGAACGAGTTCACGATGCTCAAGTTCCGCACGATGACCGCCGACGCGGACGCGTCCGGGCATCGCGACTTCGTGGCCCAGTCGATGAACGGCGACGCGGCGGCCGGCGAGCTCTACAAGCTCGACCGCCGCGACGTGATCACGCCGACGGGTCGGTCGCTGCGGCGGCTGAGCCTCGATGAGCTGCCCCAGCTGTGGAACGTCCTGCGCGGCGACATGTCGCTGGTCGGGCCGCGACCGTGCCTCGATTACGAGACCGAGCACTTCGCCCCACACCACTACGAGCGCTTCCAGATGCCGGCGGGGCTCACCGGCCTGTGGCAGGTGAAGGCGCGCGCGCACGCGCCGTTCGCCGAGGCGCTCGAGATGGACGTCGCCTACGTGCGCGGCTGGTCGCTCGCCCTCGATCTGCGGCTGATCGTGCGCACGCCGGCCGAGATGCTGCGCCAGCGGAAGGCGACGGTATGACGTTCGACCTGCACCACGCGGTGCGGCCCGAGCTGCCCGACGTCGTCTCGGCCCGGCCGGGCGAGTCCGAGCGCCAGGCCGTGAACGCCGGGGTGGTCGGCCTCGGCTACTGGGGGCCGAACCTGGTGCGCAACCTGAGCGAGCTCGACGGCGCCGAGGCGGCCTGGATGTGCGACCTGCGCCCGGGCCTGCTCGAGAAGCTCGGCCGCCGCTTCCCCGCGGTCCGCCAGACCCGCGACTTCGACGAGATGCTGGACGACCCGGAGCTCGACGCCGTCTGCGTCGTGACCCCGGTCTCGACCCACTACGACCTGGCGATGCGCGCGCTCGAGGCGGGCAAGCACGTGTTCGTGGAGAAGCCGCTCGCGCCCTCGTCGGAGCTCGCCAGCGCGCTGATCCGGACCGCCGAGGAGCGCGATCTCGTGCTGATGCCGGGGCACACCTTCCTCTATAGCCCGCCGGTGATCCGGATCCGCGACCTGATCCGCTCGGGCGAGCTCGGCAACATCTACTTCGTCTCGATGTCGCGGGTGAACCTGGGCCTGCATCAGTCCGACGTGAGCGTCCTCTGGGATCTCGGGCCGCACGACTTCTCGATCCTCATGTTCTGGCTCGGGGAGCGGCCGTCGCGCGTGATGACGATGGGGCGGGCGTGCATCATTCCCGGCCAGCAGGACGTGGCGTTCATCAGCTGTGAGTTCGCCTCCGGCACCATCGCCCACATCGAGCTCGCCTGGCTCGCGCCCAGCAAGCTGCGGCGGACGACCGTGGTCGGCTCGAACAAGATGGTGGTCTACGACGACTGCAGCAACGAGCCGGTGCGCGTGTACGACTCGAGCGTCGTTACCCGCAACCCCGAGTCGTTCGGCGAGTTCCTGAAATACCGCGCCGGCGACATCGTCTCGCCTCACCTCGACCCGGCCGAGCCGATCGGCCTCCAGATGGAGGACTTCTGCCAGGCGATCCGCTCCGGCACGATCCCGCGCTCCTCGCCGCAGCTCGGCCTCGACGTGGTGCGCATGATCGAGGCGGCGGAGGGATCGCTCCTCGGAGCGGCCTGACCCCCGCGCGAGCCGGAATCCCCATGCCAGGCAACGGCGACATCCGGGTGCTGGTGCTCACGAACATGTATCCGACGGCGGCGGAGCCACACCTCGGCTGCTTCGTGCGCGATCAGGTGGAAGACCTGCGGTCGCTCGGTGCCGACGTGGAGGTGCAGGCGTTCGACGGCCGCCGCGACAAGCGCCGCTACCTGACCGCCGCCGGGACCTTGCGGCGGGCCCTGCGCCGCGGCCGCTTCGACCTCGTCCACGCCCACTACGGTCTCTCCGGTGCGGTAGCCGCGGTGCAGTTGCGCACGCCCGTGGTGACGACGTTCCATGGCAGCGACGCATGGGTGCACTGGCAGCGGTGGGTGTCGCAGGCGGTCGCCCGGCGCACGCAGCCGATCGCGGTCGCGCCGGTCGTCGCCGAGGCGCTGCGGCTCGACGGCTGTGCGCCGGTGATCCCGTGCGCCGTCGACCTCGACCTGTTCCACCCTGGCGACACGAGCGAGGCGCGCCGGCAGCTGGGCTGGCCGAAGGACGCGCCCTGCATCCTCTTCCCGGCCGCCCGCGGGGACCGCTCGAAGGCGGCCAACAAGCGCGTCGACGTGTTCGACGCGACCGTCGAGCGCGTGCGCCGGCGCATCCCGGAGGCCCACGCGGCCAGCCTGGACGGCCTGCCCCGGCACGAGGTGGCGCTGGCGATGCGGGCCGCCGACGTGGCGGTGATGACGTCGGTGCGGGAGGGGGCGCCGGTGGCCGTGAAGGAGGCGCTCGCCTCGGGGACGCCGGTGGTCTCGGTCGCGGTCGGCGACGTGCCCGGGCTCGTCGACGGCCTGCCGGGATGCGCCATCGCCGCCTGCGACCCGGATGCGCTGGCGGCCGCGGTGGACGATGCGCTCCGTTCACGTGGCGATCCGCAGCTGCGAGAGGCGATGGCGGCGTACGGGCGCCGGCCGATCGCCGAGCGCGTCCTGGCGGTCTATCGCCGCCTGCTCGCGGGACGGGCGCGGTGACCCGCACCCTCCGCCCCCGGCTCGTGTTCGTATGCCCGAACCTCGAGGCAGGCGGGGCCGAGCGGCAGTGGCTCGCGCTCGTGCCGGCGCTGGCCGAGCGCGGCTTCGACGTCAAGGTCGTCACGCTGGACGGGCGGGGCGCCTACTACGACGACCTCCAGGCCGGCGGCGTCCCCGTCGCCTGCGCCCGGCTGCGCAACCGGGCGGACCCGGCCGGGCTCGCCCGGGCGCTGCGCCTGGCCGGCCCGAGCTCCTCGGCGGTGGTCAGCCGGGGCGTGAGCGCGCACGTGGTCGGACACGCGCTCGCCCGTCGCCAGCGCGCTGCGCACGTCGTGACCGAGCACCTCGGCCCCGACCCGCTCGGCGTCCGGCCCCTGCGCCGGCACCAACGGGCGCTGCTTCGGCTCGTCCGGCCGCATGTCGCCGCCGTCGTCGCGGTGGCCCGCAGCCAGCGCGAGCACCTCGTCCGCGACGGCTACCCGAGCGGCGCGATCCGCGTGATCCCGAACGGCGTCGCCTCCGACCCGGCGGTGCGTCCGCGCGAGCAGGTGCGCGCCGAGCTCGGCGTCGCGCCCGGCACGTTCCTCGCCGTGCTCGTGGCGACGCTTCGGCCCGAGAAGCGCGCGACCTCGTTCGTCGAGCAGGTGGCCGCCGCCCATGCCGCAGCGCCCTCGGTCCGCGGCCTTGTCGTCGGCGACGGGCCCGACGCCGCGGCGGTCGCCGTGGCCGTGCAGCGCTCGCAGGGGACCGTGCGGATGGCGGGCTTCCGTGCCGACGCCCTTGACATCATGCACGCAGCCGACGTCGTCTGTCTGACAAGCGCGGTCGAGGCCTTGCCGATGTCGGTGCTCGAGGCGATGTCGGTGGCGCGGCCGGTGGTCGCGACCGGCGTCGGCGGCGTCCCGGACGTCGTGCGGCACGGCGAGACGGGGCTCGTGTTCCCGCCCGCACGCATGTCCGAGATGGCCGGCGCCCTGGCCGGCCTCGCGCGTGACGCTGACCGAGCCGCGGCGCTCGGCCGGGCCGGCCGGGAGCGGCAGCGCGAGGAGTACTCCATCGAGGCGATGACTGCGGGCTACGCCGCGCTGCTCGAGGCGGTCGGACGATGACGCCGGTCAGCCGTGTCCGGCTGATGGGATCGCGCGGTGCCGGCTAGACCAACCGAGCCGCTGCGCGTCGCTGTCCTGGTCGAGTCGCTCACCGTGCCCGAGTGGGTCAGGTGGACACTGGAGCGGCTCGACGCTCTCGCGGGCTGCGACCTCACGGCGGTGGTCCCGTGCACCGGCGCAGACGATCGGGCGGCCGTGGGGCGCGATCTGCGTCACCTAACCTACCGGCTGTACGGGCGGGTCGACGCGCGTGTCTTCGGCTCTGCGCCCGCACTGGAAGCGGCCGATGTCTCATCAATTGCCGCCGGCCGGACCGGGCTCGCCGGCATCGACGCGCTCGACGTGGTTGTGTCGTTTCTGCCTGTCGAACGCACGACCTGGGCCGGGCCGATCCCGCGCCACGGCGTGTGGGCGATCACCCCCATGGACGACGGTCGGGCTCTGGGTGCGCCCGACCGCTTCTGGGAGCTCCACCGTGGAAGTGAGACCACCGCGACCGCTGTTGTCGCCCTGGTGGGCGGGCGGGCACGCGTGATCGCACGAGCCGCGGCGCGCGCGGACCCGCTCTCGCTCGGGCGCAGGCGCGACGCGGGCGCGTGGGAGGCGGCGCGGCTCGTCCTTCGCAGCCTGCGCCGGCTGGGCCGCGACGCCGGCGGTCTCCTGCTCGGAGACGACGTCGCTGGTCCGTCCGACCCGCCCTCGCCCGCCGTCACGATCGCCCACACGGCACGGACGGCTGCATACGGCGCCGCGGCGAGAGGCCGCACCGCGTGGCGGCGGGAGGAGTGGTTCGTCGCCGTGCGGGAGCGATCCGCCGATGGACGTGTCCACGGCCCTGTGCGGGCGCTGCCGAATCCGCCCGGACGCTATCTCGGTGACCCGTTCCCGATCGAGGTCGGCGGTCACCATTACCTGTTCGTCGAGGACTACTCGCGCGCAGCCGGCCGCGCGTCGATCGCCGTCCTGGAGGCGGCGGGCGATGGCACGTGGTCGCCGCCGCACACCGTGCTCGAGTGCGGCCACCATCTCTCGTACCCGTTCGTGTTCGAGCACGGCGGCGTGATCTACATGCTCCCGGAGACGGGCGAGGCCGGCCGGGTCGAGCTCCACCGCGCCCTGGAGTTTCCCGGCCGCTGGGAGCTCGACCGGGTGCTGCTCGACGGGCTCACCGCCGTCGACGCGACGCTGCATGTGGACGGCGACCGTCTGTGGCTGTTCGCGAACGTCGTCGATGGTCCCGGAGATCGCGGCGAGCTGTGGCTGTACTCGGCGGCGTCACTCGACGGCGAGTGGCGGCCGCATCCGCGAAACCCGGTCGTGACCGACCCCGGTAGGGCGCGGCCCGCCGGCCGGCTCTTCACGCGCGACGGCGTCCTGGTCCGCCCCGGGCAGGACGGCTCGCGCCGCTACGGCGGTGCGGTCGTGCTGAACCGGGTGGATCTGCTGTCGCCGAGCGAGTACCGCGAGACGCCGGTGGAGCGGATCGACCCGGACTGGATGCCGGGCCTCGTGGGCACGCACACGTACACGTTCGATTCGCGGTGCGAGTGTCTCGACGGGATCCGCCGTGTGCGCCGCGTGCGCCTCCGGCGCTAAGGCAGCCGAGGCTCGCCTACGAACCGCCGCGCAGCTTCTGCAGCGAGCGGAACACGGCCGCCTTCGTCTTGTCGACCGGCTCCGAGGCACCCAGTGGCCGCGGAGCGAGGTGGAGTTGGCGCAGCCGCCGGTTGATCCGGGACACCCCCTGGGCCCGCTCTGTATATGCGGTATAGAAGGGAATCGAGAACGAGATCGAGACGCCCGCCTCGGTCTCGACCCAGTGCGGTACGAACGACGGCAGGTACACGCCGACGCCCGGTCCCATGACGGTGGTCTCGGCCTTCGCCTGCATCGCCTCGAAGTCGCAATCCTCGCCGTCGAGGTAGCGGTCGAGCTCGCGGTGGCGGGCGACCACGTCGTCGCCGTACGACGCCACGCTCACGTGTTTCGTCCCCTTGACCTGGAGCAGGAAGCTGTGCTCGACGTCGAAATGCATCGGCGTCGTCGAGGCCGGGCACGAGATGAACAGGTAGCCGGCTCGGTGTGTCATGCCGCCCTCGCGATCGGAGACGAGGTCCGCGACCTCGTTCAGGCACTCGTTGATCAGCTCGGCGTATTCGGGTGCCTGCTGAATATCGCGCAGCGTGATCCGAAGACCTGTGCGCTCCACATCGCGGATTGACTCCGACGGCGGGCCCTGCCCGACCTCGACGTACCCGAAGCCGGAGTTCGCGAGTGGGAGGTCTCCCTGCTCGCGCCGGACGGAGTCTGGCGGCAGACGGTCGGCAAGCTCCGCGATGGCGTCGATCGTAAACAGCGGGTGGTCTGCCAGCCTGTGGTGAACGGTGACGGATCGCCGCGCGAACGCGTCGGCGAACGACGCGGCGTCGATCTGGAAGACCTGTGTCGTATTCATGCCTCCACCCCTTCCCCTGCATGACTTCGACCGCACGCGGCCGAGACGACTCGTTATGACGCCTCAGCGTAGTCCCGAACTGTGAGCCGTGCAACACCGGACGGCGGCGGCGGGTCTGCTAGCCTTCGGCGCTCGGGTGAGACGGGTTGCGCGGCGCAGCCCCGCCCGAAAGGACATGGGTCAAACACCGCTTGCCCGTCTCGGGATGTGTCGTGTGTGCGTCCTCGCCTTCGTCCTCATCGCGGTAGCCGCGGGGGCGATTGTGCTGGCCGGTGCCTCTGCAGGCGATACGCCCAGTGGTCGCAGCGGGCTGTCGGGCGTCGCGCGGCCGACGTCTGCGGTGGCGGCGCGCATCGACGACCCGTTCTTCCGGGTCGTGCATGGATTCGGGGGCACACGCCCGGCGCAGGAGGGAGCCCGCCGCCGGGTGATGGTCCTGAACGTGCGCGACGCGGCCATGATCCCTCGGCTGAAGGCCGGCAACCCGGGCCTCAAGGTGCTGATGTACGTCGACATGATGAGCGCTGACCCGCGCGATCCCGACGGTGAATCGGACTGGGTGGGCTACACCGACGCTTCGCAGAACCACCCGGAGTGGTTCCTGCGCGACGCGAAAGGGAACCCGCTCGTGTTCAAGGACTACCCGACCTCCCGCGTGATGGATGTGGGGAACGCGGCCTACCAGGATGCCGGCGCTGCGCGCGTGAGTGGCCTCGCCGTGTCGGACGGGTTCGACGGGGTGTTCCTCGATGACACGAGCGCGTCGCTGAGCTGGGTCATCGCGGGTGGCGAGGCGGCCTGCGTCACCTACCCGACGACGGTGATGTGGCAGGCCGCGGTGTACTCGTTCCTCACGAATGTCGCCCCCAAGCTGCGAAGCGCCGGCCTCCTCGTGGTCGCAAACATCGGCGGATCGACGATCACCCGCGGTCTGTGGAAGGCCTGGAACGGGCCGATCGACGGGGCGATGGAGGAGTCGTTCACAAACGCCGGCGCCGGTCGCGACTCCATCGCGAACGGCCAGTGGCCGGCGAAGCTCGGGCACGCCCTGTGGTCGGAGGCCAACGGGAAGATCGCCCTCGACCATGCCGTCACCGCAACGCGCGGCGGGGCGCGCTACGGCCTGGCGACGATGCTGCTCGTCGCCGGCGGAAAGAACCTCTACTCGGCATCGAAGGGCTACGTGCACGAGGCCTGGTGGCCCGAGTACACGACGACGAACGCGCTCGGAACGCCGCGGGGGAGCTATCGAGTCCTCAAGAACGGCGTCTACCGCCGTGACTTCACACACGGCGTCGTCCTGGTGAATCCGCATGCGAAGGTTGCGAGAGTCGTGCGCTTCGGCAGGCCCTATCGCGGATCGGGCCTCGGCCGCACGAAGAGCGTCACGCTCGAGCCGACGACCGGTGTCGTGCTCTTGAAGTCATAAAGAGCGCTTCGCGGTCACGAGCCCGCGGTAGAGCTCGATCGAGAGCTGCGCCGAGCGCTCCCACGAGAAGTGTGTGCGGGCGTGGCCCAACACCGCCCTTCTGACGTCGGCGCCGTCGTCGACGTGACGGACGATCGTGTCGGCGAGCGCGCGTGGGTTCCCCGCCTCGGCGACGAACGACCGGTCGTACGCGAGCTCGGGGAGCGCGCCGAGATCGCTGACGACGATCGGGACGCCGCGTGCGATCGCAAGCAGCCCGACGCCGCTCTGGCTCGCCTGGGTGTAGGGCAATACCACCAGGGAGGCATCGGCGAGCAGTGGGTCGACTTCGCTTTCCGGGATATATCGCGCGACGAGCGAGATACGAGGATCGTCGGGCACGAGGCGGGCCGCCTGTCCCTCGCCGGCCACCACGAGCCGCACTTCGGGGCGCCGCTCCCACACGAGTTGCATCGCCGCCACGAGCACCTCAACGCCCTTGTACTGCTCCAGCCGGCCGAAAAGGAGCACATTCCGCGATGGCGGCGGCACGAGCGGTCGCGAGCGCACGGTCGTCCCGTGCGGGATCACGACGATCGGGGTGCGGCCGGCGATCGGCGCAAGCTCCTCGACGAGCGCCTGACCGTGGACGACGAACCGGTCGGCACGCCGGAACCAGCGCCGGAAGGCCCAGTCCTCGCCGCGCGTCAGCGGAGGCGCCCCGGGGTGGCCGAGCGGATCATGCACGGTCAGAACCGTCCTGTATCCCGTCGTCAAGGCGAGCAGGCGGGGGTCGTGGTTCTCGTGCACATGGACGACGTCGGGGTCGAAGCGGCGGAGCTCCCGACGGGTCGCAAGCAGCGCCGGAATCGCGGAGACCGACCGCACGCGGCCGGAAACGACGAAGATGTGCACTCCCTCGCGATGCAGGCCGTCCAGCACGTCCGCGCGCTCGTCGGTCGAGCCCCCGAACTCGATCGCGTGCGATCGGCACAGTACGGCGACGTCGTGGTCGATGTTGGCCAACGATCGGGCCTGCTGCGCACCGTACTTGAAGAGGAAATCGCAGACGATCAGGATGCGCATCGCTGGTCAGGCGTCCCGCAGTTCGCGTGCCGTGTCTCGCACCGTAGCCACGACCAGCTCGGTGGTCCGGGCGCCGCGTTCCGTTGCCGTGTGCGGGAGATTCGGCGCCTTCTTCTCGAACGTCAACTCCGTGCCGCCGTCTCGGAGGTCGACGAGCCAGCCGAGCCGGATCAGCTCTCTGTCGACGGCGGGCAGCTTGCCCGCGAATACGGTATATGCGCGGGTGCCGAGAATGGCTGCCTCGCGACTCATCGTCCCGCCGGCGCCGATAAAGACGTCCGCCTCACGGAGAAGCGATATACCATCGACCGGAGTGTCGGGCACGACCACGCCCGCCATAGTTCTGAAGCGCCTCTCTTGCGCCGTGAGACGTGGGAGGACGACGGTCTGCACGCCGTGACTGATCGCTCTCTCAAGGATGACGTCGAAAACCACATTACCCCCGCGGTGATAGAGCGCGCCTTCAGGCGGCGGCCGGAACACGCCGATTATCCGGTCCTGAGCGAGACCCAGGACCCGTCGGACCCGTTGCCCGTCCCGGTGTGATGCAACGGACAGGTACATATCCTCTTTGAATCCGTCGTAACGCACAACCTTCGAGGCCTTGGCGCCGCACCGCCGCAGATCAGAAGCCGGAAACACAGCCGGCACGATCACCCGGTTTGCTATCCGGAAGCTCAGGTGATTTGCGGGCTGAAACTCATAATCCATCATCGTCACCGCGGGAATGCGGAGGCTCCGAGCCGCCAGCAGCTGGGCGTACGACCCGTGAGAGAACGCCACAGATACCCGTCGGCCTCTGCACCACTCCCTCAGCATGCGAGTCCTATCTCCGATTCCCCGCGCCTTGCCTATCAGACCTTTGGGGCTCTCCCTGCCGATCGGGGTGAATTGCTCGCCGAGCACCGTGGCGGCGAGTGCGATGGTCTGGGCGTGATCGCGAGCGGTCAGCACGACTTGGTCGCCCCGGGCCTGGAGCGCATCCACGATCGGCTTCATCACGTGAATGTGCGGAGAGTTTGCCAGGTCGATCCAGATTCTCATCGTGTGTCCCGGAACGCCTCAGTAGACTCGACGATCGCGGCCGCCGCGCGCGGCCCGGCCAGGCCGTCCCACCCCTCGGGTGGCTCCTGCGGCCGGTGGACGTTTCGAAGCCGCGCCCAGATGTCGCGTAGCCCATCCGGCCCGCTTCCGATTACCTGGTTCGTCCCGGCCGCCACGGTGACCGGCCGCTCGGTGTTGTCGCGCAGCGTCAAGCATGGCACTCGCAGAAACGTCGTCTCCTCCTGTACACCGCCAGAGTCGGTAACGACTGCTCGTGCGTGGGCTTCGAGATGAAGAAAATCGAGATACGGCAGCGGCGGCGTGAGCGTTAAGCGTCCGCCGATCGCCCGCCGGTCCAAGGCATCCCGCGTCCGCGGATGCATTGGGAAGATGACCGGGATCTCTTCGGCGAGATGTTCGAGCACCTCTACGACCGATACCAGATCGTGC
>Ga0070681_10006069_pt1 | contig 11718 bp, 10 predicted proteins | sample KBSC83BmetaG_FD_65650 | JGI IMG/M metagenome (GOLD analysis project Ga0070681, IMG submission 65650) | Corn rhizosphere microbial communities from Kellogg Biological Station, Michigan, USA - KBS C8-3B metaG | ecosystem: Host-associated > Plants > Roots > Rhizosphere | place: USA: Michigan...
AAAGCGATTGGAATTGAGGAGAACGTCATGAGCTATGCTGCTAGGGTGGGATATGAATTCCTCGGCGATATCGAGATAAGAATTTTGCAGGACACTGGTAGCGAAGTCGCGCCGCCTGATTTCGCTGAGCAGCGATCGATCTTCAGCACCATTCCTCAGAAAACAACCTCCACCACATTCAATGCCTTTTTCAAATTCCCAGACGGTGATTCCTATAGCTGCGCCTTGCCCGACTTGCCGAACGAAGAACTGTCAGCAACATCTGACCCGCGAGCCTATGGCCAACGACTCTTCGACTGGTTGTTCAATCGGGAAATGAAGGAGAGGTATTTCAAGATCCGCCGCAGTGCGGAGTTCTTTGCCAACGACTCAGTAACAAACTTCAATGGACTTCGGCTTCGTCTATGGCTCGATCCGTACTCGATCAAACTACATCGCATCTGGTGGGAAGCCATGTACGATCCGGAACAAGAACTGCCTTTAAGTGCCAGCATGGCGTTCTCACGTTTTATGAGTGGGTCTGGAGGCAGACCTAACAGTCCAATATCGAAAGGTTCCTTACGGCTTCTGCTGGTTGCCTCAAATCCGGAACAATTGAGACGCCTGGAACTCGAAGACATCAACCTGTCGCTGGAAAAATCGATAATCACACATGCTACTGAGCCATTGGGCGAGAGCCTCAAGGTAGAGAAATACATGCCCAATGTTACGGTCGATGGCCTGGCCCGGAAGCAGGCCGCCGAGGGTTTCCAAATAGTCCACATTCTGACTCATACAGTTGTTAAGGGTGAGCGATCGTTCATGGTGCTGGCTGACGACAACGGCAAGGCGCAAGAGGTAGATTGCCAGCAGGTTGTTTCCGCTTTGACGTCGACCGAGGCTCTACCGCACCTGGTGTTTCTAGCCACTCCGATGGCAGCGGAGTACGTTACTGGTCCGGCCCTCGTGACCATGTCGCCGTGGCTTGTCGACGCCGGCGTGAGGGCCGCCATCGCTATTCAAGGACCAATACGTGAAGACAGGCTGGTTACTTTTTGCAACTGCTTCTACGAGACGCTGATCACCACAGGTGTCATTGATGTGGCCCTGATGGTTGCGCGAGGCGCGATATTTGATCCTTTGTCTTGGGAGTGGGCCAACGCGGTTTTGTACATGCGTACTCCGAGCGGCGAACTGTTTCGACCACTGCCTGAAAACCTGAGGGGATTAGTTTCTGCGGCGGCGGCCTTATGAGGGTAACTTTGAGCAGAAGCGCACTGCGATAGAAGGAGGATCTCAATGCCGGAACTTACCGCTGACGCGCGAAAGACGCTAAGACAATCGTTTGAAGAGATAGCCGATCGGGCGAGCAGATTAGGTGAATGGATAAGCTATCAGGAAAAGCTTCGTCCATTGCAAAGCAATTTCGTCACGGTATTGCGAGAGGTAGAAACTGGAGTCACCCAGCAGGGATTTATAGATGGCGCTTTTACCCGCATAAAGGCTGCCTGGGTCACCTGTCGACAATTCGGTCTGTTGGATCTTCAACTTTTTAACGAGGGCATCCAGTACATTGATAAGGCTCTGGAGAACGGGGCCAAGGTTAGATATGACGCCACCAAATTTTTTACGTTGGCTGAACAAATTGATGCGGATCTTAGAAAGGCGAGCGCACAGGACTTGAACGATCATTGTTCAGAGTTTGACAGAGCCATGACAATGCAATTAGCAGTTCTGCTAACCACCCTCAAATCCGAGATGCGGGACCTGTGCACACTGACACAGCAACTGCACCAGGATTTTTCCAAAGATTGAGAAATTTGGCTTTCGTGCCAAAACAAACTGGAGAAACAATGCCGGAAGATGCCAGTGATCAAATCGTTTTCAATGGGATCGACGGAACTACGGGTCAATATCTGCTCGAGCCAATGAAGCTCAGCGAGGCAGCCGTTCTTGCACGTGAGAAAGTCGTCGACGCCTATGTATTGGATTGGCTGAAAGGTATGTGGCGCACTCTCAGTCAGCCGCACCTGGGCTTACCTTTCTTCGTCGATCCCGCTGACTTTTGTCAGGCAGGGTGGGGCGTTGTTTTTCATGACGAAGAAGACAAGGCTGTCAAGGAGGCGCTCCAGCCACTCATCGATCATCGCAAGCAACGAATCACAGATACCATTCGCTGTAAGATTCTCGATTATAAAAGTGGTGAGGACTGGTCCAGTTGGCTTGCTCGAAATGGCGTAGCCGCCGGAAATGTCGATCCTAAAAAAGTTCCTTTTTACTTACTGTTGGTCGGAAGTCCGGACCGTATTCCGTTTTCGTTTGGTCATCTGCTTGATGTCGAGTACGCAGTAGGACGTCTGCACTTTGACACAGCCGCGGAATACGCAGCTTATGCGAAGAGTGTGATTGACTATGAAACGACCACGGTGGTACCAACTTCAAAGGAGGCCGTTTTCTTTGCGCCTCGTCATGCTTTCGATTCCGCGACCCAACTGAGTGCAGATCTGCTCGTGAAGCCACTCATGGAAGGTGATCCCTCGACAGGCTTCAGCGCGATTACCGAATATGGTGAGTTCAGGTCGCGTCAACTCTGGGGACCGCAAGCAACCAAGAGTGCGCTTACCGAAGTTTTTCACACTCCTGCTGCTGAAAAACCGCCGGCTTTTCTCTTTACGGCTGGACATGGTATGGGTTGGCCCAGTGCTGATGCGAAGCAATTGGACTACCAGGGTGCGTTGGTGTGCCAGGATTGGCCGGGCCTGGGTCAGATAAATGCTGACCATTATTTCGGCGCCTCAGATCTGACGGATGATGGTCGCGTAGGTGGAATGATCACGTTTCACTTCGCGTGTTATGGAGCCGGCACACCTGATCGCGATCGTTTTGTTCATAAGCCCGGCCAACCTCCTCCGGTTATCGCGAACAAGCCGTTTTTCTCCGCACTGCCGAAAAGATTGCTGACTCATCCCAAAGGTGGCGCGCTCGCTGTTATCGGACACGTCGAGCGAGCGTGGGCGTACTCAATCGTCACTAAAAGTGCAGGGCCGCAACTGATTCCTTTCCAGAACACCATCGGAAGACTTCTGAAAGGCGATCCGATTGGTTATGCGATGAAGGATTTCAATGAAAGGTACGCAGCACTGTCGACGAACTTGAGCGATCTGCAAGAGAAGATCAGCTTCGGCCAGCAAGTTCCGAATCAAGTTCTGGCTTCAACGTGGATCGAGCGCAACGATGCCGAAGGCTACGTTGTACTGGGCGATCCAGCCGTTAAGTTGCGCGTGCAGGACATGGTTTAGTCCGACGCGAAGCCGCGCAGGTATTTCAATCCGGAGGTCCCTCATGAACTACGTGGTTATTAGCGATCTGCATATCGGCGCAGACACCAAGCTCGACATCTTTCGAGCACAAGCATCACTGGCTAACTTCCTGAAGTTTGTCGCTACGGAGCCGACGACGCTGATCATCAATGGTGACTTTCTCGATTTCTTGGCGGTTCAGCCATTCGGCGTGTTTAGTCGAGAGGCAGCCGAAAAAAAGGTTGAGAACATAATCAAGGCGAAGTCCAACACGATTCTCTGGGAAGGATTTCGTACGTTCCTCTCAGCGAATACCCAGAATCGCATCGAAGTGCTACTCGGCAATCACGATATCGAGTTGATTTTCGACCAGGTCCAGAATGCTTTGCGCGGCGTTATGGCTCCCGCCAATGAAGGCGAACGGTTGCAGTTCAAAACAGACCACGTCACCCATCTAAATTTTACTGTTGGCGACGTGCCCATCCATCTCGAACACGGCTTCCAGTACGATCCGTTCAATTGGTACAACCACGGCAAACTGCTCGGGTCGACGATTCATGGCAGTAGCGGCGAAACCTTTGATCTCCCGTTTGGCTCGCACCTCGTCTATGACGTTCTGAACAAACTCACGCCCGAGCACCCATTTGTGCCGCTTATCAAGCCCGAGCCGGCGGTGGCGATGTTGATGTTGGCCCTCGCACCGCGGGAAGTGAGTTCACGTCTAAGAATGATTCCGGGAATGGCAATCGACAACTTGAAAATCAAACTCAACATGCGGTTGACAGGTCAACAATTCGCTCCCGAGCCGATCGATAGAGAGGGAGGTCAGAGCGCAATCGAAGCGCAAATTGACGAAATGATTTTCCAGGATGATCTGGATGAAGAGACGACTGCGGGTGTGATTGAATTCCTGGAAACCGGCGGTGACGATGCGGTGTCGTTCAGCTTCCTCGGAGACCTGAAGACGAAAGGAAAACTGTACCTCCTGCGTCGCGGCCTCATGACACTACAAGACGACCGAAATGCTTTTTTTGACGCCAACCAGCGCGATGATTTTCAGAAAGCACTGGAAGGCATACTCGACCTCGGCGCGAAGGCAGCAATCCTCGGCCACAGTCACGCGATGAAGATGTTGCCCTTGAATAGCGCAAACGATCCACAGCGCAGCTTGCTCTATGTTAATACTGGCACCTGGGCTAACCTGCTGGACTTCGATTTAGCTCAGTTAGCAACTGACGAAGCGCTGCTCCACTGGCTGGACGACATGGACCATGGCAAGGTCTCGCCTACCCTTATTTTTACTTGCGCCAAACTCATTCCTGTCGCGGGTGGCGGCGTAAGACTCTCGCTCGAGAGATGGAAAGACGATGATTTAGCTACAGTTAGCGAGGTACAGATCACGCCTTGAAGTAAGCAGCATTCGCAGTACCTTTCAGTTTCTAAATATTTCAGAGGGAATTCATGAGTTCCATGGATGATGAGCTGACGAAAATTTCTGCGAGCAACGGCATCAATGCGAGCACGGGAGATTACTTCTTCGAACCCGAAACGATTGATGAAATTGCCGCAAGAGCAGCCAGGCCGCCGCTTGACCAGGAGCACATCGACGAGCTGGTAGAGCACCATCAATCAAAGAGTTTCGCAGTGGTCCCATGGGCAAGCCCGAAGAACCTGAGTGAAACCGGCTGGGGCGTTATTTTTCCGGCAGGCGATGACCCGACGATTCGAAAAATCAGAGATGCGCTTTCCGAGCTGCTGGATCATCGAAAGGAGCAGGCCGGCGCCAACAAACCTCATTACTATCGTGAATTCATCGGTGACGATGGTTATTACCCGGGCATCACGAAGTCAGCGTTCCTGCAAAAGTATGGCGCGACGTACAGTTCTGCCGATCCTGAAAACGTGCCCTACTACCTGCTTATCGTTGGCGATCCGGAAACCATTCCCTTCAGCTTTCAATACCAGTTGGATGTTCAATACGCCGTCGGCCGTATTTACTTCGAAACCCTGGAAGAATATGCAAGTTACGCGCGTAGCGTTGTGATGGCAGAAAAAGGAATGGTCACACGCCCCAGGCGACTCAGCTTTTTTGGGACGAGAAATAATGACGACCCATCCACGCTTTTGAGTTCGACGATGCTCATTTCGCCGCTAGCCGAAGAAATAACAAAGCTGACCTCCGGTGGTGCTTTAGCTGCCGGGTGGCAGGTTGAGACGTTGCCGTATGAGGAAACAAAAAAAGAGCGGTTGGTTCGTTTGATGGGAGGAGCAGATACACCGGCACTGCTTTTTACGGCCAGTCACGGTGCGGCATTCAATCAGGGCGATCCGCGCCAGCTCAAACATCAAGGCGCGTTGATGTGTCAGGATTGGCCTGGTCCAAAAGAATGGCGCAAGAAACCCATACTGACTGACCACTACTTCGCCGGCGAAGACGTCAGCGACGATGCGAACCCTTTGGGAATGATCACCTTTCACTTCGCATGTTTCGGCGCCGGTACTCCCCGCAGAGACGATTTCTCCTACACGTCGTCGAGAGAAATCGCACCGCACGCGTTCCTTTCGAAGCTTCCCCAACGCTTGCTCGGCCACCCGAAAGGAGGCGCACTGGCTGTGATCGGCCACGTTGAGCGAGCCTGGGATTATTCATTCAAGTTCGATAAGACCAAGCGACAGACACAAACTTTCACGTCCACGCTATTCCAAATAATGGACCAACATCCGATCGGCGCGGCGATGGAGTTTATGAATGGACGTTATGCAGAACTCTCAACTGCGATCACTGAATACGAGCACAGCGTGAAGCAGGGCAAACAACCCGACAACTATGAGCTCGCGGGTTTGTGGATGCAGAACAACGACGCACGCAGTTACGTCATCATCGGCGATCCCGCGGTGAAACTTGTGGGCAGTGAACCCAGTGCAGCCGCCCGGCCCACAATCGAACCAGTTACCGTGACTGGAATCGTTATCACTCCTTCGGCCGTCACAACTGAATCGACTCCAGTGCAACCAACCGACAAGGAAGAAGAGGAAAAGATCGTACCGGAGGCGGCTGACTTTGGTCTCTTCTCGTCTCTGAAGGAATCAAAAGAGGGAATTCAAAATTCTCTGAATGAATTACTGGACAAGACGAAGCAAACTTTATCTCGAGTCTTATCGGACGCCACCAGTCTCGATGTCTTGACGTATGTGAGCGATGAGATGGAAACCGTGGAATACGAGAACGGGAAACTGAAGGGGGCGACCCAATTGCGTGCGATGACGCGTATCAGCGCGGACGGCGACACAATTGTCTGTGTGCCTCGCACGGGAGGACGAATGGACACCGAGCTTTGGCAAGTGCACAAAGACATGGTGGACCAGGCGCTGACTCATCGGACGGAAATGATTAAGACCCTCAGCGCAGCGCTGGCCGGATTGGTCGACGCTCTCAAGGTGCTGTGAAACGATGAATCCCGGCAGTTCGTCACCAGTCTTTCAGTTCTACGACACGGATATCATTTACTCGCAGTCTGATCTGATGGGTATCTGGAAGTCAGATGAGCAGGTTGAATCAGTTTCCTATGACATCAGCGGTTCGCAAACAGATGATTCGCAAGTCTGGCGTGCTAATTTGCCTGCTGATCTGAATCAGGCGCGGAGCTATCTGACCGCAGGGATAAAAAAACTGGAAATTTCCCGACAAGTTTTGGAATCAGTACCTTCGAGGTTGGACCAACTGCGCGAGGAGTTGGACCGCGGTAGATCTTTCGGCATAAGCGAACGGCTTCGACCTGAGGCTGAGTTGCTTGAGTTTCTTGCAAACTCTGAGGCCCAGGCAACCGCCGTCAGTTTCGGTCTCGCAGATCAATTTGACTCTAAGATCGGAGATATTTTTTCGGAACTTCTCCATCGTCTTAGGAATTCCTTCAACAAATATGCCTGGGTGGAAACTTCATTCGGAGAACGTTTAATTGCGCGTACCGCTGTGGACTGGTCAGGAGACTTCCATACTGCCTGGACCATCGGCCTGGACCAGAGTGAGGCCGAGCTCCATTCGAAGACTCTGCGCCTCGCATTGAAGACGCGCGATGTGCTTGCCCGAATGATCATCATGATAGCTCGGGCAACGGTAAAGATCTCGTTACTTTTGTCGTCGCCGATCACGGCGCCGCTGGCGTTACCTGCGGCTTACAAATATGTACACGCGATCATGGCTGACCCGGAGCTAATCGCATTTATCAAAAACGAGGAGCATTGAAATGCCAAGTGAAATCGAGCAAACAATCAAGAACGTTGCCGAGAAGATCGGAAAGTACATTCAGGATGCGGCCACGCTTACGGTGCAAACTGATTACCTGAACACCGAAGGTGCTGCTGATTTTGCGCAGAGCAAAGCTGCCGCACTGACTGTGATCAAACTCGATGGCGACTGTAAGACGGTAGTGCCCGTGAGACAAAGAGACGACGGACCGGCGGAAATCGAGTCAGGAATTTTCGGGCTCCATCAGCAGAATGTGACGACGGCCATTGAATATCGTTCTCGCATTCTGCATGCACTGCTCGAGGTAATTAAGCAGATCAGGATCTGAAAATGGCTTTGGAAAAAGAGTCGGCGCCAGTATTGAAGGTCTTTGCTCCGGTCGCGGTGAAGCCGCGGCATGCGATGACGAGTGACTTTTTGACAACGGAGTCGTAGCAAATATGCCAGACTATTCCGAGCTTGAAATTGCCCTCTCTCATCGCGATGCCGAGAGCTATTTGGTCGAGCTGCGTTTCACGCAGCCAGGGTCGGAAGTGGACAATCCACCGGAACTCGGCGTTGCCAGCTTTAATTTCCTTACACTGCGTACGCTCATTTTCCAACCGCAACGCTACGGTAAAGAATTGGCTCGAATGCTCTTCTCAGATGATCGACTTCTGGCTAAATTCGAACTCTTCTGCGGTCTTGCCTTAAATAATGAAGAAAGACTTCGCCTGCGATTGTTTATTGATCGGAGTGCCCCCGAGCTACACACGCTGCGCTGGGAAATGCTCCGGGATCCGCGCGAGGGCCATCAGGATTCGTGGCTTATTGCCGACGAGCGAATCGTATTTTCGCGTTACCTGCGCAGTTCCGATTGGCGACCGGTGAAGTTGAAATCGAGGGGGCAACTACGCGCGTTAGTGGCGATTGCGAATCCCAGCGACACGGCAGCTTACGGTCTCGGAGATCCGCTCAAACCAGGAGAGGTCGCGGACGAGCTGTCGCGAGCGCGCAGCAGTTTGGGGGAGATAGTTGCGAGTGAATTGGCAAGTGATCTGCTCCACCGAGGACAGGTTGGTCTGAATCAAATCATCGATCACTTGCACGAAGGGTTCGACATTCTATATCTGCTCTGTCACGGTGCATTTCGACCTGATGAGCTGGGCAACAAAGTTCCACATCTATGGCTGGAGCAGCCGGATGGAACCGCCAAAGTCGAATCGGGAATCGAGTTGGTCGAGCGTCTGCGCAGGCTATCTATACAGCCGCGTCTGATTGTCCTCGCGTCGTGTCAAAGTGCAGGCAGCGGCGAAACTGCCGATCGAGCCGAGGAGCAAGACTCTTCCGACGCAGACTCACTCGACGCAGGGGATCTGAAAGGTCCGTTAGCGGCGCTGGGTCCGAGGCTGGCTGAAGCAGGTATCGCGGCAGTCGTGGCGATGCAGGGCAATGTATCACCGAAAACCATTGCTGAGTTCATGCCCGTCTTTTTTAAAAAGCTTTGTGAAGATGGTCAGCTCGATCAGGCGATGGCGACGGCCCGGTCTTTTGTAGGCAAAAACGGAGACGCATGGATGCCGGTCTTGTATTCCCGGCTGCGAAGCGGGCGTTTCTGGTACGAACGCGGATTCCGAGCAAGTGATCAGAAAGCGGAATTCGAAAAGTGGGCGAGCCTACTGGGACGTATCAAGGAAGGAAAATGCACTCCTATCCTGGGTTACGGTTTACTCGAGACTGTATTGGGGTCGAAACGTGAGATCGCTCAGAGCTGGGCGGATACTTATAAATTTCCCATGGAACCAAGCGGCAGAGAAGATCTGCCTCAGGTTGCACAGTACTTGATTTCCGCACAGGATGAATTATTTCCTCATGAGGAATTGGGAAGATACCTTATGAAGCGACTAAGTGAGCGTTATGGACTTCAAATCGATCCAGAACGTGAGAGACAAAGCGACGTGACGGAGAAGCGTGCGGTTCAGGCGCTCCAAGCCGCCGAAAACAGTGATGACACACTGCGGAACACTTTAATTAATGACACAAAGAGTGATTTGGAAGCGGCGCTCAAACAACCTCAGGCTCGGCGCCACGGTAAAGAAAATGGAAAACTTCGGAAGAGGGCCAAATTGTTGGCGCGAGGAGCGAAAAAGTTCGAAAGCGTGTCAAGCGAAGCCTCCGACTTGTGTTCGAAGAATGATTGTTCAGGTCTAAGAAAGGCACTCGAACATTTAGAGACGGATAGTGAAAACAATTGGAAGAGCTTTAGTCTTTCAGATGACGACGTTCGTGCATTGTTGGGTGCTACTACCAACTCGATTTTAGCAGTGACCTACTTCCTGGAGAGGACGGGCGGGGAGCAAGTGGCAAACGGTGACTCCGGCCGGAGAGTCATCTTTCTCCAGGGGAGCACTAAGCAGTCGATAGATTCTGACAGGTTGCCTCTCATCCAGGAGTTTGTCCGCAAGGCTGACCCCAAACAGCAAGACTTCAAAATAAAATCGGAAGAGGTTCGACTGAGATTAATGGTCGCCGAAAGGAAACTTCAGAAAGCTCGTGAACAGAAGAACTGGACTAATCTCCAGTTTGACCAGGAATTGCGTGCTGTAGAAGAGTCGACAGAGTTCAACTTCAAATTCTCCCTGGACCCTCTCAGGAAGTATGAACAAAAAAACTATCGACGTTCTGATTGGCTTAATGAAAAGGAAAAACAGATAAAGGGCGCGAAATGGAAATATGCAGCGGTTTCTCCGCTCTCCATACTTAGGCCCGAGCAGATGACGATATTGCTTTACGGTTTGTGGTGCTTGCTTTTGGTTTTCTACATCGGTTATCTGGCAAACGCCATGGGAGGCGCTGAGCAGGTAGTCTCCGGTTTGGACCTCACACACACAAAAGTGGATATCTCCGACGCTCTCGGTTGGCGATTGACTCATCCGGCTCCGCCAATGATGACAATCGTTGCGGTTTGCTGTTTGTTGCTGATACATGTTGGTCCGACCTGGCTCGCTTACGAGGTATTGCGAGCCCCAGGTTCTGACAAGTCGGGATTGGTCGTACTGATGGTCATGCCGTTCGTAGCTGCCATCTACTACGCGAGGCGGCGTTTCAATTTCGCCCGATCTTTACAGATAAAAGAGCTTGAACCAGGTCAAGCTTCAGCTTCGATAGTTTCTCCTGGACCGGTCTAAACATGAGCTCCGACGACGATTCGAAACAGGTTAAATTGATCTCGCGACGCAGGTTTTTGCCCTGGGTGATTACCGGCGTCGCGGGCATTGGTTTCACCTTTTCTGTAGTACGAGAACTACTTGGCTCTGACGCTGTGCCTCCAGCTCCAAAATATGCGGGGACGGGATTAACACCACGCTTTCGTAAGAAGACGATGCTTCAGGCATTGCCGCATGAGCCAGGGTTCTACTTGTATTCGCCAACGAATGTAGTTCGCTATTTCCCCGAATCCCAAACCACACGTTTTACGGGCGACGGCACGCGTTTACAACCGGTCGATGCGACTCAGGTTTCAATTAAACCTCCGCAGGCCAACTTCCATCCATCAACAGTTGCCAAGCCCCGAGCCGTGAACCGGCAGCTTCCTCCGCCCGGCATCGCTCAGGCGCGGGTGTCTTTTGCCTTTGAACAGGAAGCAGTCTCAGAGATTAACGCAAAGAATCTTCAGCGGGCCTTCGATTTATTGACCTCTGCAATTCAACGTGAACTTCAGTTAGAGTATGCGCGAGACTCTCGACTCTATGATCCAAGTGTTCGACTCTGTGATCTGCTTGCAGGACTTTCTGTTCGCTTCGACCGGCCTGACATTCGCAGCCGCATGATTGAGCAGATAAAGGCCTCGAAAAACCAAAAAGCCCGACAAGTCTTAGACGGCCGCATTAAAAAATGGCAAGATCCGCAAAGTCGGTGGTACAAGCGGTGGAGCAACCATAACAAGCGTATTAAATGGTCCGTAAATGGTCCTGCGGGGCTAGTTCTTCTAATGTAGGATACCCATAACAGGGAGATGCCGTTCGAGTCGGTCACTAGCCCCTACCAGTTTTCGAAGTAGCAATGTTTGAGTCAAAGTTAGTTGTCGTTGCACGACGCGGCTTCGCCGCCTAACGTGAGGTGGGGCTCGGCCGTTGCACGGCGCGGCTTCGCCGCCTGATGTGAGGCGGGGCTCGGCCGTTGCACGGCGCGGCTTCGCCGCCTGATGTGAGGCGG
>Ga0070681_10006070_pt1 | contig 11717 bp, 11 predicted proteins | sample KBSC83BmetaG_FD_65650 | JGI IMG/M metagenome (GOLD analysis project Ga0070681, IMG submission 65650) | Corn rhizosphere microbial communities from Kellogg Biological Station, Michigan, USA - KBS C8-3B metaG | ecosystem: Host-associated > Plants > Roots > Rhizosphere | place: USA: Michigan...
CTGCATCCATCCCGGACGTCGTTCGACAGACTGGCTGTCAGCAGGTTCATCTCACCGCCTTCAAAACCGTCGCGGATACCTCTACACAAGCTCGTCCCAAGGTGACTTTTGGAGGCGCCTTCGAACCGCGTGAAGATCAGTTCCAGGTCACCGACCGCGAACTCGTCCGCCGTATCTTAGATTCCAGCCCCCGGGAATAGCTTCTCCAGTCCGAGAAATTTGCAACCCTTATTTACGCGAAGTCGATGCCGTCCGGGACCCACGAGCCACGGTACTCCTGCCGGGGTATGTGACTTTAGTCACATCTCGTTGGCATCGAAACTCGGCTAAGATGCCCACATTCATATCGGGCAAGTGGCGTAATTCGGACGTTCCTCCCAATCCGAGTGGGCTGCGGGAAATGGACTTTTTTGCTGAATCGAAGTCACTATCGGAGTTTTCTGGTAGCCGCTTCCGCCATTCTGGTGGTGGTCTATTCATTTATTGCCGCGTTCAGCTCTCCCTCAGAACATCTCACCATCTTTGCTGATCTCGGCCAACCGTTTCTCGTTGGTCTCGTCCTCGCTGCGTTCATCTGCAATCTGGTAGGAGCGCGTGGCAGCGCTCGCAAGTTCTGGCGCCTTATGACTGCGGGAGCCGCGCTCTGGTTTTTCAGTTCGGCGATGTGGCCCTATCTCGAACTTGTCCGCAATGTCGACGTGAGCGCACCCACATTTCTCGATATCGTCCTCTTCCTCCATCTTGTGCCCATGATGGCGGCGCTCGCCACGGTTCCGCACGAGCACCGCGAAGTTCCATCTCTCGTCGGACTTCCTTTGGCAATGATTGCCGTCTGGTGGATGTACCTCTATTCGTTTGTGGTCATCCCCTGGCAATACCTGATGCCTGACCGAGCCCAGTACGGCTCAAGTTTCAACGTGCTGTACCTCACCGAATCGTTAGTTCTGATTGCCGGCTGGCTCTTGCTTTGGTCTCGCGCCAAGGCCGGTTGGAGAAGCCTATACGCTGCATTGCTGCTGGCGTCCTTGGCGTACACCATCAGTTCACTATTCATCAACATGGCGATGGATCGCGGCGACTATTACACCGGCAGCCCGCATGACATCCCGCTGATGCTTGCCATCGCCACCATGGTCTGGGCCGCGTCACTGGAGCCCGGCTGCGCGCCGAGCAACGAATCGCAGGTCACTGAAGATGAGGACGCGCAACACGCCACGTGGATCAGCCGTCTCGCGATCTGCGCGATGCTCTCTGTGCCGGTGCTCGCTATTTGGAGCCTGGAATACAGTCATGCTCCCGGGCCCGTCCGGAACTTCCGAATACTGATTTCCTTTATCGCCGTGGTGGCGCTCGCCATTCTGCTTTTTGCGAATCAACAGATCCTCAGCAAAAAGCTTCGCACCACTCTAGCGACCGTCCGCGAATCCTTTTTCGAACTGGCTCGCACGCGTGAAGCTCTTGAATATCGCGCGACTCACGATGGGATGACTGGCGCCATGAATCGCAGCGCCATTCTTGGAGCGTTGGAACGCGAGCTATCTCGTTCGGCTCGCTCTGAGATTGGTCTTGCGATCCTGCTGATTGATCTCGATCATTTCAAGGCGATCAACGACCGGTTTGGTCATGCTGCCGGAGACATTGCGATTGTCGCTTCCTGCACTCGCATGCAGGACTGCCTCAGAGCCCACGATTACGTAGGGCGTTACGGCGGCGAAGAGTTCCTCATCATCGTTACGGATTGCGACCAGGCCGCTGCTCTACACATTGCTGAACGAATTCGCACCCGCATCTCCGAACATCCCATCACCTTGAACGCGAATCCGCTCTATGTCACCGCGACCATTGGCCTAACGATGTCGCGTCCGGAAGACGTGCCGGAGTCGCTGCTGCGGCGCGCCGATCTGGCTCTCTATGAAGGCAAGGAAGCCGGACGAAACCGAGTAAGCGTCTCCTCGGAACTCATGTCTGGCCAGTCCGAGTTGGCGCAACCCGCACACAACGTCTCTCATTAGCCCGTACTCCACCTGAAGCCAGGACTCTCGCTGCACAGTCTGGAGTGCTCACAAGCCTAACCCTGCAATTCAGCGTATACTAGAGACTACTTAACCTCGAAGACACACCTACCGGCACCTTGGCCTTCGCGATTGAGGAACTCAGAGGGGGCGTCGGGTGTCATCAGATTTCAAATCGATTACTTCTTGAGCAGTATCTCGGTTAATCGGTCTGTAAGTCCAAAACACCTCTTTCTCGGCCGCTTGGCGGGAATCACGAGCAAGAATCGCGAGCTCTTACGCTCCAGCGAAGTGAGTAGCAGACGGGTTAAGCAAGCGCAGCTAAAACAGGAGCCAGGCAATGTCTAGTCTCAACGGCGACAAGTCCAGATTCAACCGCGAACGCAAGCGAAAGATCCAGCGCCGGAAACAAAATCGGGAGCTCCTGAGCGCCTCCACGCAGTCCAAGAAAACCGGCTCGGGAACAGCTAAGAAAAATCAAAAGAGGGAACTATGAAGAATTTGTACGTAGGTAATGTCTCGCACAGCACAACAGAAGCTGAGCTTCGCAGTGCATTCGAGGTTCATGGTGCGGTTGATAAGGTAAGCATGGTCACCGATCGTGACACAGGCCGTTCGCGCGGTTTTGCTTTCGTCGAAATGACGAATGCCGCCGAAGCTGATAAGGCGATTGCTGCTCTCGATGGCGCCGAACTCGGTGGAAGGGCGTTGAAGGTCAATGAAGCGAAGCCCAAGACCAGCAGCGGTGGTGGCGGACGGCGATTCGGCGGAGGCGGTGGTGGTGGACGCGACGATTATCGTGGACATGCACGTCAGCCCAGAGAGCCTCGCTGGTAGCTCTTTTGCTCCGCAGCTCCGACACATACAACCAGGCAGTACAGATGAAGGTGAGGGTTAATGGCTGGACGAACAAGCTTTACGAAGCGACAGAAAGAACAGGCAAGACAACAACATCAACGTGACAAGGCGGAACGTAAGAGCCAGCGCAAACTGGAGAAGCCCGCTGAACCACTGGATGACGCCAACGAATTAGCTCGCCTCGCTCAAGAGCAGGCAGCCCTGTTTCGCGTCGGTATGGATGAAGCCGAAGATAAGCATCCGGCAGATGACGACGACCGCGATTAGCAATCAGTAGATGCAGGAAGTCTGAACATCCGGAAAGGACTGTTTCAGTGCGTAATCAGGCGACATCACTACCCGCTTCTCTTCAGCGCAAGGTGCTGCTGGTCGACACGGCCACCAGCACGCGCAGCCTAAGGGCGAAAGCTCTTCGCGATCGTGGTTTGGATGTTGTCTGCGCCGGCGGCCTGAGTGAAGGCCGCTCCTTGTGGCAGCCCAACGCCTACAAACTCGTGCTGATGCATATCTGCAATGACGCGTTCCATGCAGCCGAATTCCGGGACGAGATCAAGCACGACAGTCCCGAACAACTGGTGGCTTTCTTTGTCGGCAAGCCGCTGTTTCTTGCGTCAACTCCGAGCCCAGACGGCATGGAGATCGAACGCGATCATCGCGAGGGCTGGACCTCCATGGTGGCGGCCATTCTGGCCAACGGATGCAAATCGATTGAAAACCGTGGTGGCATTCTCGAAGCCGCCATGCGCATCTCCGCCGCACGCACTTGTCACCAGGCGCCAGAGAAAACGAACGCCTTATTGCCGGATCCTATCGCGCCCCGCGTCGCGCGGCCTTCGCCGACACCTTCTGACCCGATTTCTGCTTTGGCTTCAGCAGTTGGAGGTTCTTCTCAATGAGCGCGTACCGCTGCTTCACGCACGCATGACTGCGTAGCGGGTCTTCGGGTGTATTCAACGCATAGTCGAGCAGACAATCGACTGTGCTGGTTGCTACGTGCAGTCGCGTATCGGAAGACCCGTAGTAGATCAAAACCTCGCCGTTCTTCCGCGCCACCCAGCCATTGCTGAACACCACGTTGGAAACGTCGCCGATGCGCTCGTCTCCCTGCGGACCCATGAAGTATCCTGCCGGACGATGCGTGATCACCTGCGGCCGTTCCAGCTCACAGAGGAACATGTAGAGCACATAGCGCAGACCTGCCGCCGTATTGCGAACGCCGTGCGCTAAATGCAGCCAGCCCTTCGCCGTCTTGATCGGCGCCGGTCCCAATCCATTCTTTACTTCCTTGATCGTGTGATACTCGCGGTTGTCCATGATCACTTCTTCTTCGACTACCGCGTTTTCCATCGAGCTGGACAGTCCCCAGCCAATGCCGCCCCCTTTGCCTGCCTGTATGAATTCGTCTTGCGGACGCGTGTAGAGGGCGAATTTGCCGTTCACGAACTCCGGGTGCAGCACGACGTTCCTTTGCTGCGGAGATTTGGTCTTCAGGTCCGGCAATCGTTCCCATTTCTTCAGATCCTTCGTGCGCGCCAGTCCGCACTGCGCCACGGCTGAAGACGTGTCCCACGCTGGTGCCTTGGGATCTTTTCTCTCAGTGCAGAACAGGCCATAGATCCATCCGTCTTCATGACGGACGACACGAACGTCGTACACATTCACATCAGGATCGCTCGTCTCCGGCATCAGGATCGGATAATCCCAAAAACGAAAGTTGTCGATGCCATTCGCGCTCTCCGCTACGGCGAGAAACGATTTGCGATCCGCGCCTTCCACGCGCGCTAGCACCAGTATTTTCCCCTCGTGCTCGATAGCCCCGGCATTGAACGTCGCATTGATTCCCATGCGCTCCATCAAATGCCGATTCGTTTTCGGGTCCAGGTCATAGCGCCAGAAAATGGGCGTGTGATCCGCGGTAACCACTGGATTCTCGTACCGGTCGAAAATCCCATTCCCGTTCTTCAGCTTTGAATTCTTCCGCCCGATCAGCTTCTCGTGCTGTTGGAATAATTGCCGTACCTTCGTTTGAAATTGGGCCTGATTCATTTTGTATTCCCCGCCTCTTTCACTCTATGTTGTCCGCCAGACTCCGCACTATCCAACCGTGCCATCACCTCAAAGCACATCCGGCTGTTGTGATACGGGCACTTCCACGGGTCCACCTTAAACTGATTTTGGCTCGGAACGCGTTCTCGCGAAACCTTCCAGAACCATTCGCCGTGCTGGTGATCGATGATGTACTGATCGACAAATTCCCACGTACGCTCGGCGGCCATTCGAAAATGTTCTCTACCGCTCAATTCATAAGCATTCAGGAATCCGACTACCGCTTCCGCCTGCGGCCACCAATGTTTGTCGGTGTCGATCATTCCCGTGCGATTCGCTTCATACAACAGCCCGCCATCCGTATCGATCGCTTCCTCATAGACAGCCTGCGCCATCTTTACCGCTTCGTCCTGGACTTCACTTAGCAACTCCGCATCCCCGAGGGTCTCAGCCGCTTCGCAGAGCAGCCAGCTTCCTTCAATGTCATGACCATACGAGATGTGATCGGATTTTGCTGTCCAGTCTTCATCAAAGAACATGATGAAGTGATGAGTCTTGCGATCGATGATGTGGTCCAGGAACAGACGAATCAATTCACGCAATCGCCCTCGCAACTGCTCATCATCCCAGGCGTTCAGCAGCGTCGCGTACGCCTCCAGGACATGCAGATGCGTGTTCATGGACTTTTTCTCGTCCATATCGACAGCGCTCAGGCGCTGCTGGCCCGCGAGCGTCCAATCGCGTTCATAGGTCTCGAAGTAGCCGCCATGCTTGCGGTCGTAGCTTGCGATTTCGATGGATTCGTATATCTGCCGCGCCGTCGCCAGCGCGTCTACCTGTCGTGTCGCGAGGTAGTATTCTGCCAGCGAGTACACCGTGAATGCCTGGCCGTAGATTCGCTTCTTGGTTTCCGCCGGATGCCCCTGGTAATCCAGCATCCAGTACACTCCTCCGTACTGCGCATCGAGAAAATATCGCGAGATGTATTCATACGCGCATCGCGCCGTATCACGGTAAATCTCGTCCCCATACACGGTGAACGCCTTCGAAAACGTCCACAAGATGCGCGCGTTCAGAATCAGCCCCTTGTTGGCCAGAGGATCAATCGTCAGATCGTTCGCGATCTGGCCGCGAAACCCGCCATATTGATCGTCGATCGCGTATTTCAGCCAGAACGGCAAGATATTGGACTGCAGTTCGTTCTCGACACGCTGACGCAGGCCCTGCATGAACTACTCCCGTATGTGCTCGATGCGTGAAGCTCCCAATTCTAGTCTGGCAACTGCGGTATGCACAGACGCGATGTCAAAGAGTCTCGAAGCTTGCGAACGATCGAATGGCCTGGCTCAGGACGGTGCCTTTATTTGTTCTGGTTCTGGTTGTGCTCTTCCCGCATCCATTCCAAAGCAGTAGCAGACGAAATTCGAAGGAGAGCAACTCATGACCTTGGAAGACGCGCGCCGGGTGATTGCAGCCGCCGAGAAGAAAGCAAAAGAAATTGGCCAACCTATGAACATTGCCGTCGCTGACGAGGGCGGCAATCTTGTTTCTCACGTTCGCATGGACGGTGCATGGCTCGGCAGTATCGACATTTCCATCAACAAGGCATTTACCGCTCGCGCATTCGACATCGCAACAAAAGATCTGGCCGCGCACTCGCAATCCGGAGGGCAATTCTTTGGGATTCATGCGTCCAACCACGGGAAGATAATGATCTTCGCCGGAGGGATTCCGCTCAAGAAGAATGGCAAGGTGGTCGGTGCTGTCGGTGTGAGCGGAGGATCGGGCGATCAGGATCACAGCGTCGCCGAAGCCGGAGCCGCCGCGTTCTAGTTGTTCAGAGTCGGCAATGCCGTCGACCCTCAGCGCTCACTCATGCTGACGGTATTGTCTGCGCGGGCGCTCTCAAAACTTGGCCCACCTTTTTTGCGATCCCGCGCAGACTGAATGGCTTTTGCAGAAAAGGCGCCGATGAATGAAGGATGCCCTGCCGCAACATGGCATCATCTGTATAACCTGACATGAACAAGAACCTGGCATCGGGCCTCTCCTTTTGCAGTTCGGCAGCCAACTGGCTGCCGCCGATGCCGGGCATCACTACATCCGTGAGCACCAGTTGAATCGGCCCCTTGTACTCTCGCGAAATCTGCATCGCCTCGCTTGCACTTCGTGCCACCAGCAGATTGAACCCCAAGCTATCCAGCATTTCCTTGGCGGAATCGCGCACCGCGTCATCATCCTCTACCAGCAGGATGGTTTCACCACGCGCCGTACACTCTTCTCCTGCGTCCTCATCGTCGGCACTGTCCGCAATCGGTTTCAAAGCAGGAAGGTACACATCAAACTGAGTGCCTTCCCCCGGCGCTGAAGTGCACTCGATATGACCTTCGCTTTGTTTCACGATTCCGTATACAGTCGCCAGCCCCAGTCCCGTGCCTTTTCCTTGTTCCTTGGTGGTAAAGAATGGCTCGAAGATGCGCGCCTTCACCGATTCAGGCATACCGCAGCCAGAATCCCGCACCGATAGGCACACGTAATCGCCGGCGGCCATTGAAGAGGGCAGGTCCTTGAATTCCACATTCTTCGTGCTGATAGTGAGCTTGCCACCTGCTGGCATTGCGTCGCGCGCATTCACGGCGAGATTCATGATGATTTGCTCTACCTGGCCCGGGTCCGCCTTCGTGCTCGCCAGATCGGCTTCCAGGTCTGTGGTCAAGATGATGTCCTCGCCAATTAGCCGGCCCAACATCTTCGAGGTATTCATCACCGACTCATTCACGCAGAAAATTCGCGGGTTCAAAATCTGCTTGCGCCCGAAGGCCAGCAGTTGGCCGGTCACATCGGTTGCGCGTTTGGCAGCCTCTAGAATCATTCGCAAGTGACGCTTCACCGGGCTCTCCGCAGTTACCTGAAAGCCAGCAAGCTCGGCGTACGACATCACTACGTGCATCAGGTTGTTGAAGTCGTGTGCTACTCCTCCCGCCAGTTGCCCTACCGCCTCCATCTTTTGTGCCTGCAGCAATTCTTCTCGCAGCAGCTTGAGTTGCTCCTCCGCCTGTCGCTTTTCCGTAATGTCGATCAGCACGCCACTGGTTCCCACCGGCTGGCCCGACTTATTCCGTCGGCCTTTGCCACAGGCATAGACCCAGCGAACTCCCGCAGGCGATGCCACTCGGAATTCGAGCCTCATTTCAAGATCTTTGGACTGCGGCCAGAAATCCGTCTCCAGCGCCTTGCGATCTTCGGGCAGTACACGACTCAGCAGATCAGGGATCGAGATATTTGTTCGTTCGGGAAGGTCCAGCATCTCCTTGCCGCGAGAGTTGGTGACAAATTCTCCAGTCACCAGGTCGTAGCTCCAAACCGCCAGGTTGGCCGCCTCGGTGGCAGCATCCAACCAGCGCTTGCTCTCCCGCAGTTCGTGTTCCGCTTGTCTGCGCGCCGTGATGTCGCGCACCATCCCCTGTAACCTTCCGTCCGGAAGTTTCCGCCCGGAGAGCTCGCCGACGAACGACGTTCCATCCTTTCGCCGAAACTTCCACTCCGTCATCACCAGTTTCGACTCGGACAATCGCTCCACTTCCGGAGCAATCCGTGGAAGTTCTTCCTCCATCAAGATGTCGGCGAGAGAGGACTTCAGGATCTCTTCCCGCGAGTAACCGAGCATCTCGGCTCCCGCCGAGTTCACATCGACGTAGTGTCCGTTTTCGTCCGCCACGAAAATTCCATCCGAGGCTTGTTCCACCAGCAGGCGGAAGTGGACCTCACTTTTTCGCAGCGCCGCCTGCGCCCTTTCTTGCTGGATTGCGTTTGCCCGGTACAAATGCCGCAGGGTAAGGAAGAGCAGTACAGTGGTTATAACGAGGAAGAAAATACCCTTCAGACTGCTGAGTACAACAATGGTCTCGCGATCGACGGACAGAGATTCTAGCAACTTATCGGTCGCAACGATCCAGACGCATGATGCGAGAAGATAAAGAACGCCGATCGCGAGAGGCTGGTTGGAAAGAAGTCTACGCACGAATTTCATGCGCACCTCAAATCTGGGGATAGGTGGAATCCGTCGGTTCGTCCGGCAGTTTCAGCCAGAAAAGCGCGGGTATCTAGAGTAGTAGCGGGATTACAAACCACCAGTGAGTTAGATCACTGCATCCGGTGACGCTCTTCTAGCCGCGCCCGGGTGTCAATGTGGCTGTGGCTGGGGCCTCCGCATACAAAAGCCTCATTGCCGGGGACACCCCATTACATACTTTGCGATTCGATAAGAAGTCGCAAAGAAATTCACTTTTAGTTACAAGTTGTCACAATCATTGCAACCTCCTCTGCACTACTGATATCCAACTGCAGGATCGTAAGGCCCAGCATGACAAAAGAACGGGACCAAACGGCGGAGGCTTATTTCGCAGTCGTCGGCCTACTGGAGAGCGCCATCAATTCTCCTATCAATCGTCGCCAGCTTGAGATATTGCGTGACAAATTAGTGGAACAGATGGCGCTGGAACGCAATAAATCCGGTGATGTCGCTGCGGATTGATTCCCTTGTCATTTGGAAAAAGAAGTTTGGTTCTCCTATTGCGACCGGAGCTACTTTGCCAAAGTTCGGTCTCAACCTATGCCACATGCTTCGTTCCGGCCTCACGCAGGTCGAGTTCATATTCCAAGTCACGTAGAACTGCGTCGCTGATTCGTCCTTCATCTCGCAATCGCGCCAGCGCCTCTCGTTCGGCCGAGAGTACCTGCTGGGAGATCCGGAAATACTGCTTGTGATCTTCGGGGCGATAGCCGATCGGCTCCTCTTCGCCCGCCCGCGTCAGCGCGAAAAGTTTCTGCTGATAATGTCCCACAAGGTCGTCGTAGATTTCATCTGAGTCTGATCCGTCGTTTCGGCGCGCCTCCTCCATGTAGGTGAGTGCCGCTTCCAGAACTTCACGCCGCGCTCTTTCCTCCTCCAAATTCGGGCCGGTCTTTTCTGCGATTCCCAGGACGCGTACCACCCATGGCAGCGTCAGTCCCTGCAACACCAGCGTCACCAGGATTACGCAGAAAGCCAGGAACACAATCAGATTGCGTTGCGGAAACGGACTGCCGTTTTGCATGACTTGCGGAAGAGCAATCGCCGCAGCGAGCGCGATCACGCCTCGCATCCCGGTCCAGCCAACGAATAGGATCGCCCGTAATGTCGGAGGGCTGACCTGGTGATGCAGGAATTGCACGCGGATCCAATACGCCAGGTACGCTCCGGGAAACACCCAGATCATCCTCAGTCCGATCACCAGCGCACTGAACAGCGCTCCATAGAGGAAGAGCGTGCTCCAGTGATAGCCTTGGATTCCCGCCAGCACATACGGAAGTTGCAGGCCGATGAGCACAAAAACCAGCCCATTCAGAATAAAGGTGATCGACTCCCACACTGACAACGCTCGCAGCCGTACTCCTGGAGAATAGAAACGCGAACTCTTTCGGCTCAAATAGATTCCGCACGTCACCACTGCCAGCACTCCTGAAGCGCGCACTTTATCGGCGGTAAAGTAAGCTGCATACGGTACGAGAATGCTCAGCGCGATCTCCAGAGGAGCATCGTCAATGTGTTGCTCGATCCAATCCACGATCCAGCCAATGGCAAGACCTATGACAATGCCTGCGAGGATCAGATACCCCATCCGCACAATGCCGCCTGCCACGGTTGGCGTCTGTCCCCGCAGCACAATAGCAAGCCCGAATTCGAGCGCTAGCAATCCGCTCGCGTCATTCACCAGGCTCTCGCCTTCCAGGATGTCAACGATCCGCTTAGGCAGGCCGATCTTGTTGGCAATCGAAGTGGCCGCAATCGCGTCGGTCGGAGCGATCACCGCACCGAGAACTAATCCGACTCTCCAGTCGAATCCAGCGAACAGATATTTCGCTGCTACGGCTACGCCCACCACCGTGAAAAACACCAAACCTATCGCCAGCACCAGAATGTTGACGATATTGCACAAGAACTCGCGCCACGATGTAGTCCATGCTGCCGAATAGAGCAGGGGAGGAAGAATCACAAAGAAGATCGTGTCTGGATTGAGCGCAATCCTCGGAATGCCGGGCACCAGCCCCAACAGCGCGCCGGCGATCACAAGCACAATGGGATAGGGAATCTGCCAACGCCGCGCGAGCGCGCCAAACGCGATCACAAATAGCAACAGCAGCAGAAAGACGAGTTCTACCGCTTGTACCCCACCATAGCCCATCTTATGCGACGCCCTCAGTAGTTTATCGAGACAGGGTCTCCCGGCAAATTTCCTTGCTGGCCGCCCCTGCTGTTGGCGGCCAGAATCTCTGCTCCTGCGCTCTTCATAAAGTTGTCAAGCATCGTAACTTGATTGCCGCCTGCGAAGCGTTTGGATGCGCGCTGCACTCAATTGCTTTGTAAGCAGTGACAGGAAGTGCAGGAAGTTCGCGTAAACAGATCCACCATTTAGCTCGTGCGAAGTGACAAAGGAGGTCCGCTGGCAGCATCCTATGCTTTGGGAACTCTCGTGAGTCGCAACGTGCCATTAATGAAGATACTGTCACTGCTCGCGGTCATCTTTGTCGCGACATTTGTCCTGGCGCAGAATCAACAATGCCCCTGTTCAGGGGAAATGAATCCCACAAAGTGGCACGAGGATCTCGCAATACTTCGTGAACAGATGGCAAAGAAGCATGGGAACCTCTTTCATACCATCTCACGTGAACAGTATGAGCTCGCATTTGACGATTTCGAGCGGCGGCTCCCTGAGATGACGGACAACCAGGTGAAGCTCGGCATCATGCAGATTGTGGCAT
>Ga0070681_10006074_pt1 | contig 11712 bp, 11 predicted proteins | sample KBSC83BmetaG_FD_65650 | JGI IMG/M metagenome (GOLD analysis project Ga0070681, IMG submission 65650) | Corn rhizosphere microbial communities from Kellogg Biological Station, Michigan, USA - KBS C8-3B metaG | ecosystem: Host-associated > Plants > Roots > Rhizosphere | place: USA: Michigan...
CCGCATCACCACGACCCGCCCCCACGCGCGTGTTCTACGAAATCTGGGGAGAGCCGATCTTCACGATCGGCGGCGGCCATCTGATCAGCCAGGCGATCGCGCTGTGCGGCGGGGTCAACGTGTTCGGCGGCCTCACGGTCGCCGCGCCGGTCGTCGACACCGAGGCGGTGATCGCCGCCGCGCCGGACGTGATCGTCGCCGGCGCGGACGACGCGAAGCGGCCCGCCTGGCTCGACGCGTGGAAGCGCTGGCCGCAGATCCCGGCGGTGCGCGACGGCCGCCTGCGTGTCGTCGACGCCAACCTCTTGCACCGTCCGGGCCCGCGGTTCGCGCAAGGCGTCGCGACCCTCTGCGCGGCAATCGCGCGCTGATGCCGGTGCATCGTCATCCCCGCGAAAGCGGGGATCCAGCCTTGACACCGAGGCGATTCGGCGACGCGATCACTGCTGCGTCACGACTGGATTCCCGCTTTCGCGGGAATGACGGCAGCCTAGCGCGGTACGAACGTGCGCAGCCGCCCTTCGCCCAGCGCGACGAGCGGCCGCGCGAACAGCGCCGACAGCCGTCCGGCGTCGAGCATCGCCGCCGCGTCACCGGCGTCGGCCCGGCCTTCGCCGAGCAGCACGACATGGTCGGCGTAGCGAGCGGCGAGATGCAGGTCGTGCAGCACCATGACGAGGGCGCGTGCCTGAGTGCGCGCCGCCTGCGCGAGCGCATCGAGGGCGGCGACCTGCTGGCCGACGTCGAGATGCGACGACGGCTCGTCGAGCAGCATCAGGGGCGCCTGCTGCGCGAGGAGCTCGGCGAGCGCCACGCGCCGGCGCTCGCCGCCCGACAGCGTGCGCACGTCGCGCTGCGCGAGCGAGTCGACGCCGAACACGGCGAGCGCCGCCATCGCGACGTCGCGGTCGTGCGGGCGCTCGAACGCGTGCCACGCAAGATGTGGATGACGCGCGGCGAGCACGCTGTCGAGCGCCGAGATCGCGAATGCGTCGACGTCGTCCTGCGGCAGCACGGCGCGCGCCCTGGCTCGCTCGCGCAGCGGCATCGACGCGAGCGGCGTGCCGGCGAGATGGATGTGCCCGGCGAGCGGCGGCACGAGGCCGGCGAGGGTGCGCAGCAGCGTCGTCTTGCCGGCGCCGTTGGGGCCGACGATCGCCCACACCTCGCCGGCGGCGACGCGGATCGACAGCGCGTCGCACAGCACACGCCCGGCGATGCCGACGCGAAGGTCGCCCGCGGCGAGGAGCGGCGGCTTCATCCGGCGCGCCGTTGCAGCACGAGGAATGTCGGCACGCCGACCAGGGCAGTGACCACGCCGACCGGCACCGACATCGGCGCGAACAGCGTGCGTGCGAGCGTGTCGGCGACGACCACCAGCGCGCCGCCGGCGAACACCGCCGCGGGCAGGAGCACGCGCTGGTCGTTGCCGATGACAAGCCGCAGCGCGTGCGGCACGACGAGGCCGACGAAGCCGACGCTGCCGGCCTGCGTGACGGCCGCAGCGGCGGCGAACGCGGCGATGCCGTGCGTGACGAGCGCCGTGCGCCGCACGTCGACGCCGAGCGCCTCGGCATGATCGGGCCCGCGCGCGAGGCGATTCAGGCTCCGCGCGATGAACAGCGATGCGACGAGCGAGACCGCGAGCGCCGCGAGCGCGGCGCGCGGATCGGCGGCGCCGTTGAGGTCGCCGATCAGCCAATACAGCATGCCCTTGACCTGAGCTGACGGCGCCACCGACAGGATGAGCGCGATCAAGGCCCCCCATCCCGCGGCGACGACGACGCCGGTCAGCAGGAGCCGCGGCGAGGCGCGGGCGTCGCGGTGGCCGGCGAGCGTGAACACGATCGCCGTCGACACGACGGCGCCCGCGAATGCGGCGGGCGCGACGAACGCGACCGCGCCCACGAGGATCGCGCCGAGCGCGCCCACGGCGGCGCCGCCCGACACCCCGAGCACGTACGGATCGGCGAGCGGGTTGCGCAGCACGACCTGCAGCAGCGTGCCGGCGAGCGCCAAAAGGCCGCCGACGGCGAACGCGCACAGCGCGCGCGGCAGCCGCAGCGACAGCACGATTGCGGCGGCATCCGGCGAGCCTGGCACGCCGCCGAAGAGCGCCACCAGTACGCTCGCGAAGTCGACGTGGACGCTGCCCGCCATCGACGCCGCCACCAGCGCGAGTGCGCTCGCGAGGGCGGCGATCGCGACGATCCCGAGCGTGCGCGCGGGCGTGAGCGGATCGCGCATGATGCCCGCGATTATAGGAGCGTGGGGAGCTCCCGCCGCGCGCGTAAAATCGTCGCTGCGATCCGCTTGGACGCGGACGGGGTCGCGATGAACAAGGCATTCACCAACGAGGAAACCGCCGTCGATCCGTTCGACGACGACGACGGCGAAGCGGCGTCGCCGCTGCCGCAGGGCGCGCGGAACTACATGACGCCCGGGGGCCACGCCCGGCTGGTGGCCGAGCTCGAGCAGCTCAACAAGGTCGAGCGGCCGGCGCTCGTCGCGACGGTGTCGTGGGCGGCCGGCAACGGCGACCGCTCCGAGAACGGCGACTACATCTACGGCAAGAAGCGCCTGCGCGAGATCGACCGGCGCATCCGCTTCCTGGTGAAGCGCCTCGATGCCGCCGAGGTCGTCGACCCGGCCGCGCGGCGCGACGACGACAACGCCGACCGCGTCTACTTCGGCGCCACGGTTACCGTCGGCGACGAGAGCGGCGCGACGCGCACGGTGTCGATCGTCGGCATCGACGAGATCGACACCGCGCGCGGTTACATCAGCTGGATCTCCCCGATGGCACGGGCGCTGCTCAAGAGCCGCGAAGGCGACGTCGTGACGCTGCACACCCCCGCCGGCGCCGAGGAGCTCGAGGTGCTGCGGGTCCACTACGAGCCGCTCGCGACCTGACGGCGGACCGGCGGTCGGCAGCCGCCGGGGGACGGCCCGCGCGATGTTGACGCTCCTGCGGCGGCATGCCACAGTTTCACGGATGGACGCCGAAATCGGACAGCTCGAGCAGAAGGTCGCGACACTGATCGCGCACGCGCGCGAGATGGGCACGGCCAACGAAGTCCTGCGCCGCGATCTCGAAGCCGCGCAGGCGCGCAATCGCGAGCTCCTGACGCGGATGCACGAGGCCGGCACGCGCCTCGACATGCTGATGGCGCGCATCCCCGAGGCGTGACCGCGCGCGACATGATCCCGCGCCGCACATGACGACGCATCCGACATGACGACGCATCCGACATGACGACGCGCGATACGGCGCCGCGCGATGTGGCGCCGCGCGATGTGGCGCCGCGCGAGGTGGCGCCGCGCGACGGCGCCGCGCGCGCGGCACCCGATCGCGCGGTCACGCTCGACGTCAGCATCCTCGGCCGCGATTACCGGATCGCCTGCAAGGAGAGCGAGCGCGCCGAGCTCCTGCAGGCGGTGACGTTCCTCGATCGGCGCATGCGCGAGATCCGCGACCAGGGCAAGGTCAGCGGGCCCGATCGCATCGCGGTGATGGCGGCGCTCAACATCGCGCACGATCTCCTGCGCGACAAGTCGCGGCACGCGCGCGGCGACACCACGCCGCGAAGCGCGTCCGAACCCGCGATTGACGGCGGAAGCGCGCAGCGTAGAATTCGTGACATGGGCACGGCGATCGATTCGCTGCTCGCGAGCCAGGACAAGCTGTTCTGACGCGCGCGGCGCGCGTCGCGGCGCCGCCCTCCGTTCAATCCCCTGCGGTGTTCGACACGGGCCACGTGTGTCTTTGAACCAATGCCATTAGTGCGAGGTGGTCGAGCCAGCGAGCCGGTGTGCGCGTCCCACGCGGATGTGCCTGAAGGCTCCGGCAGACCGCCGACTTGAACTTCGGTTCAAGGCCAGACGGCCACGACGGCACTTGCGGGGGTCCTTTCGGGCATGCGATGGCGCGATCCGCTGGACGGATCGCGCCATCGCCGTCCACACCGCGCGCGCGCCGGGACGCCGATCATGCGCGGCGATCCTGCGCTCGGCGCAGGGTTTAGACTGGCGCATGGTCACCGGATCCCGGATGCACGCGGCTCGCACGGCATGCGTCACTGGCTGATGAAGTCCGAGCCCGACGAGGTGTCGATCGACGACCTCGCGCGCGCGCCCAACAAGACGATCGCGTGGTTCGGCGTGCGCAACTACCAGGCGCGCAACTACATGCGCGATGACATGCGCGTTGGCGATCTCGCGTTCTTCTATCACTCGAGCTGCCCCGAGCCCGGCATCGCCGGCATCGTCGAGGTCACCAAGGCGGCCTACCCCGACGCGTCGCAGTTCGATCGCAAGAGCCCGTACTACGACGCCAAGTCCACGAAAGACGCGCCGCGCTGGTGCAATGTCGAGGTGACGCTGCGCGAGAAGACGCCGCTGATCGCGCTCGCCACGCTGCGCGACGATCCCGCGCTCGACGGCATGCTGCTGCTCAAGCGCGGCAATCGGCTGTCGATCACGCCGGTCGAGCCGGCGCACTGGCGCCACATCACGCGGCTCGCCGCGCGCACGGCGCGCGCATGACGCCCGCCCTCTGGGCGATTTTCGTCGCGCTCGGTGCCTATGTCGGCTTCCTCGCGGGGCTGCTCGGCATCGGCGGCGGCTTCACGATCGTGCCGGTGCTCGCCGAGGTGTTCGCGTACCAAGGCCTCGACCACGCGCACCTGTTGCCCCTGGCGATCGGCACGTCGGCGGCGTCGATCGTGTTCACCGCGTTCGCCTCGGCGCGCGCGCATCACAAGCGCGGCGCGGTCGCCTGGCCGATCGTGCAGGCGATGGCGCCCGGCCTCGTCATCGGCTCGCTGGTCGGACCGCAGATCGCCTCGGCGCTGCCGATGCGCGTGATGGCGGCGATCTTCGGCTCGTTCACGTGGGTCGCCGCGCTGCGGATGCTCGGCACGCGCGCGCCGCGCGCGACGCACCCCCTGCCGGGCAAGCCGGCGATGTTCGGCGTAGGCGCCGTGATCGGGATCGTTGCAGGCATGGTCGGCACCGGCGGCGCGTTCCTGGCGGTGCCGTTCATGACGCGCAGCGACATCAAGATGCACACCGCCGTCGCGACATCGGCGGCGATCGGCTGGCCGGTGGCGCTGGCGTCGGCGATCGGCTTCGTGTTCGCCGGCTGGCGCGTCGATGGCCTGCCTGCGGGCTCGGTCGGCTACGTCTACCTGCCGGCGCTTGCCGGGATCGTCGTCATGAGCATGCTGCTCGCGCCGCTCGGCGCGCGCGTCGCGCATGCGATGCCGGTCGCGCGGCTGCGCGCCGCGTTCGCGCTGCTGCTCTTCGTGCTCGGCGCGTGGATGTGGTGGAAGGCGATGCGGCCCTGACGGCCCCATCGAGTCAGTCGGCGGGTGCGGCGGCCTCGCGCTGGCCCTCGAGGTCGTTGTAGCCGGTCGCGACCGGCGCATCGCCGCCCGGACGGATCCTGACCGCGCAGTACTTGAACTCGGGAATCTTGCCGAACGGGTCAAGCGCCGGGTTGGTGAGCAGGTTGGCGGCCGCCTCGTAGTAGCAGAACGGGATGAACACCGCGCCGCGCGGCGTGCCCTCGTCGGCGCGCGCGAAGAGCGTCACCGCGCCGCGTCGCGACGCGATGCTGATCGTGCCGCCGGGCTCCACGCCGAACGCTGCGAGGTCGAGCGGATTGACCGACGCCACCGGCCCAGGCTCAATCGCGTCGAGCACGGCGGTGCGACGCGTCATGCTGCCGGTGTGCCAATGCTCGAGCTGGCGGCCGGTGATCAGCACGAACGGGTACTCGGTGTCGGGACGCTCGGCGGCCGGGATGAGCTCGGCCGGCACGATCTTCGCGCGCCCGCTCGCGGTCGGGAAATTCTCGGTGAACACGACGCGGTCGCCGGGGTCGCCGACCTTTTCGCACGGATAGGTGACCGCATGCTCGGCCTCGAGCCGGTCCCAGGTGATGCCGGCGATCGATGGCATCGCCTCGCGCATCTCGTCGAACACCTCGCGCGGATGCGTGTAGCGCCAGTCGAGGCCGAGCTCGCGCGCCATCGCGACGATGATGTCGAGGTCGGGGCGCGCCTGTCCTGGCGCATCGAGCGCCTTGCGGCCGAGCTGCACTGCGCGGTCGGTGTTGGTGAACGTGCCGGTCTTCTCGGGGAACGCCGTCGCCGGCAGGATCACGTCGGCGAGGTAGCAGGTCTCGGTGAGGAAGATGTCCTGCACGACGAGCATCTCGAGCTCGGCGAGCGCCTGGCGCGCGTGCCGCACGTCGGGATCGGACATCGCCGGGTTCTCGCCCATGATGTACATGCCGGTGATGTCACCCGCGTGCACGGCGTTCATGATCTCCACCACGGTGAGGCCGGGCTGCGGGTCGAGCTCGGCGCCCCACAGCTTCTCGAACATCGCGCGAATCCCGGCGTCGCCGACCGACTGGTAGTCGGGATACACCATCGGGATGAGGCCCGCATCGGACGCGCCCTGCACGTTGTTCTGGCCGCGCAGCGGATGCAGCCCGGTGCCGGGCCGGCCGATCTGGCCGGTCATCATCGCGAGCGCGATCAGGCAGCGCGCGTTGTCGGTGCCGTGCACGTGCTGCGACACGCCCATGCCCCACAGGATCATCGAGCCCTTCGACGTCGCGTACATCCGCGCCACCTCGCGCAGCGTCGGCGCGTCGATGCCGCAGATCGGCGCCATCTTCTCCGGGCTGTACGCCGCGACGTTGCGTTTGAGCTCGTCGTAGCCGCTGGTGCGATCGGCGATGAACGCGGGATCGGTGAGGCCTTCCTCGACGATGACGTGCATCATCGCGTTCAGCATCGCGACGTCGGTGTCGGGCTCGAACTGCAGGTAGCGCGTGGCGTGGCGCGCGAGCTCGGAGCGGCGCGGGTCGGCGAGAATGAGCCGCGTGCCGTTCTTCACCGCGTTCTTGATCCACGTCGCCGCCACCGGGTGGTTGACCACCGGGTTGGCGCCGATGACGATGACGACGTCGGCGAGCAGCACGTCCATCACCGGGTTCGACACCGCGCCCGAGCCGATGCCCTCGAGCAGCGCCGCCACGCTCGATGCGTGGCACAGGCGCGTGCAATGGTCGACGTTGTTGCTCCGGAAGCCGGTGCGCACGAGCTTCTGGAAGAGGTAGGCCTCCTCGTTGCTGCCCTTGGCCGAGCCGAAGCCGGCGAGCGCGCGCGGGCCCTTGGTGTCGCGGATCCGGCGCAACGTGCCGCCGGCACGCGCGAGCGCCTCCTCCCACGTCGCCTCGCGGAACACCTTCGAGTAATCGGCGGGGTCGACGACGAAGTCGGCGGTCTTCGGCACGCCGTCGCGGCGGATAAGCGGCGTGGTGAGCCGCTGCGGGTGCGACACGTAGTCGAAGCCGAAGCGCCCCTTGACGCACAGGCGCTCCTCGTTGGCGATGCCGTCGCGCCCTTCGACGCGCACGATCTTGTTGTCGCCGACGTGATAGGTGATCTGGCAGCCCACGCCGCAGTACGGGCACACCGACTTCACCAACTTGTCGACCGGCTTCAGGTAAGCGTCGTTCGCCGGCGCGAGCGCGCCGGTCGGGCAGGCCTGCACGCATTCGCCGCAGGCGACGCAGGTCGACTCGCCCATCGGGTCGCCCTCGTCGAACACGATCGCCGAATGCGACGCGCGGAACGCGTAGCCGATGACGTCGTTGACCTGCACCTCGCGGCAGGCGCGCACGCAGCGCGTGCACTGGATGCAGGCGTCGAGGTTGACCGCCATCGCCGGGTGCGAGAGGTCGGGCGCCGGCTGTGCGCGGCGCGCGAAGCGCGGCCTGGCGATGCCGAGCGCCTTCTGCCAGTAGAGGAGCTCCGAGTCGGGCTTGTAGACCTTGTCCGGCATGTCGGAGGCGAGGAGCTCGACGATCGTCTTCTGCGCGTGCACGGCGCGCGGCGAGTCGCTCTTGACGTCCATGCCTTTCGTCGGCTGGCGGCAGCACGACGGCGCGAGCACGCGCTCGCCCTTGATCTCGACCATGCACGAGCGGCAGTTGCCGTCCGGGCGCATGCCTTCCTTGTAGCAAAGGCGCGGGATGGCCACGCCGAGGCGGTCGGCGGCTTCGAGGATCGTCTCGCCGGGACGCGCGACGACGTCGGCGCCATTGAGCTTGAATTCGACCGATTCGGCGAGTTCGCGGGGCAGCGGTGCGTTCATGTCTCGAGCTCGTGCGGGAAGTACTTGTAGACACAGGCGATCGGATTCGGTGCCGCCTGGCCGAGGCCGCAGATCGAGGCGTCGGCCATTGCCTGCGAAAGATCGTCCAGCAGCGCCTTGTCCCAGCGCGGCTTCGCCATCAGGCCGACCGCCTTGTCGGTACCGACGCGGCAGGGCGTGCATTGGCCGCAGGACTCGTCGGCGAAGAATTCGAGGAGGTTCAACGCCGCGTCGCGTGCGCGGTCCTTGTCAGACAGGATCACCACGGCGGCGGAGCCGATGAAGCAGCCGTACGGCTGCAGCGTGTCGAAGTCGAGCGGGATGTCGCCCATCGACGCCGGCAGGATGCCGCCCGAGGCGCCGCCCGGCAGGTACGCGTAGAACGCGTGGCCGGGCTGCATGCCGTCGCAGTATTCGTCGATGAGCTCGCGCACGGTGATGCCGGCAGGTGCGAGATGCACGCCCGGCTTTTGCACGCGGCCCGACACCGAGAACGAGCGCAGGCCCTTGCGGCCGTTGCGGCCCTGCCCCGCGAACCACGCCGCGCCCTTCTCGAGGATCTCGCGGACCCACAGGAGCGTCTCCATGTTGTGCTCGAGCGTCGGCCGGCCGAAGAGTCCCACCTGCGCGACGTACGGCGGCCGCAGCCGCGGCATGCCGCGCTTGCCCTCGATCGACTCGATCATCGCCGACTCCTCGCCGCAGATGTACGCGCCCGCGCCGCGCCGCAGGTGGATCGTCGGCAATGGGGCTGGCGGATCGGCCTCGAGCGCCGCGATCTCGCGCGCGAGGACCTCGCGGCAGCCGGCGTACTCGTCGCGCAAATAGATATAGATGTCGCCGATGCCCACCGCCCATGCGGCGATCAGCATGCCTTCGAGGAAGCGGTGCGGGTCGCGCTCGAGGTAGTAGCGGTCCTTGAACGTGCCGGGCTCGCCCTCGTCGATGTTGACCGCCATCAGCCGCGGCGCCGCTTCGGCGCGCACGATCTTCCACTTGCGGCCGGCCGGGAAGCCGGCGCCGCCGAGTCCGCGCAGCGCCGAATTCTCCATCTCCGCGATCACCGCGTCGGCGTTGCGGCGGCCCTCGACGCAATCGACGTAGAGGCGGTAGCCGCCGGCCTTGCAGTATTCGTCGTAGCCGAGCGCGCGAGGCAGCTCGGCGTCGACGCGCTTCTTGGCGACCGCATCGGCGACTGCCTGCGGCGTGGCCTCGTCGATCGTGTGCTTGCCGACGACCGCGGCCGGCGCGTGCTCGCAGCGGCCGATGCACGGCGCGCCGATGACGCGGACGTCGCGGCCCTCGAGGCCCGCGAGTGCCGCGCGCAGTGCGTCGGCGCCCGCCATCTTGCACGACAGCGTCTCGCAGACGCGCACCGTGATCGGCGGCGGCGGCGTCTCGCCTTCCTTCACGACGTCGAAGTGGTGGTAGAACGTCGCCACCTCGTAGACCTCGGTCATCGCGAGGCGCATCTCCTGCGCGAGTGCGGCGATGTGCTGCGCGGAGAGGTGGCCGAAGCGGTCCTGCAGCTTGTGCAGGTGCTCGATCAGGAGGTCGCGGCGGCGCGGCGCCTCGCCGAGCAGCGCGCGCACCTCGGCCAGCGCGGCCGGGTCGACGGCGCGGCCCTTGGTCTGGCCGCGCACGCCGCGGCGGCCGCGCAGTTGCGAGAGATCGACGACGGCGTCGGCGGTGGTGGAAGCGGTTGGTGGCATCGTGGGCGTCAGTCCAGGAAATCGCAGTGCTTGTCGACGTGGGCGGCGAGATCGAGCGAGTGCTGCCGCACCAGGCGCTCGGCGAGCTCGGTGTCGCGCTTTTCGAGCGCCTCGATGATCCGCATGTGGTCCTCGATCGATCGCGACGCGCGGTCCGACTGCGAGATCGTCATCCGCCGGATCGCGCGCACGTGCAGGAACAGGTTCTCGATCGTCTTGCCCATCAGGTGCGAGCCCGACAAGCCGATGATCGCCTGGTGGAAGGCGATGTTCGCCTCCGAGTACTCGTTGATGTGCTCGGCCGGCGTCGACGTGCGGAACTCGTCGAACATCCGCCGCAGCGAGCCGATCTCGGCGTCCGAGGCGTTCACCGTGGCGAGCCGCGCCGCCATGCTCTCGACGGCCGCCCACAGCTCGATCATCTCGATGATCTGCTTCTTGGTCTTGCGCACGATGAACACGCCGCGCCGCGGCACCGTACGCAGGAAGCCTTCCTGCTCGAGCAGCGTCATCGCCTCGCGGATCGGCGTGCGCGACACGCCGAGCGACTTCGACAGCTGGCGCTCGTCGAGGCGGATCTCGTGGCGCTGCGTGTAGATGTCGGTCTGCATGATCGCCGACTTCAGCGCCGCGTACGCCTGGTCGCGGAAGCTGACGTTGGTGTTGATCGGCGCGAGGGCAAGCGGCGTCGCCGGCGCGACGGCGCTCAAGACTGAGGCCACGTCCGTTCCTTCCTCCTCGGTTCCGGCGCCGGCCAACACGCGGCGCCGAATACGGGTGCGCCGGATCGCCGGCGACCCTGTTCTCGGCCTGTTATATACCAGATGCCAGCGAAGCGTCTACGACGCGGGCCAAGCACGCCGACGTTCCGATATACGGTTGCGGGGCCGGCGGGCGCGAAGCGCCTAGCGACCCGTTGCGGCCGCGCGATCGCCGTGCGGGCAGCGGAAAAGGCGCGTTCTGCGAGATCAGGCGGCCGCGCGATGCTGCGCTGCAGCAGAAGCGGCGCTGCCGCCGCGCGCGGGGCTCGCCTGTCGCGCCATCGTCGTCGCGACGAGCTCGGCGATGAAATCGGCGTCGTACGCGGTGAGGAGGTGCGGATGGTACGTCGTCACGTAGGCGCGCACGCGCGCCTTGTCGCCGGCGATCGCGGCGAGCCCCGCGAGGGTCGCGCGATCCCAGTGCCAGTCGAAGCCGAGTTCGTCGAACGCCGCGTTGTAGGCGTCGACCTCGGTATCCGTCCGGTCGCTTGCGGGATGGGGGTGGCGCATCGCGAATCTCCTTGCATTGCCTGCCGGGCGGCCCACGCTGCCCCGACGACGCTCACGTTAGACCGGTTTAACCATAATGCGTAGTAGTATTTTTTTGTCATATTTATAATCTATTACTTATAGGTCATGCGCCACGTCACGCTGCGCCAGCTCCGCGTCTTCGACACGGTCGCGCGCCACCTGTCGTTCTCGCGCGCGGCCGAGGAGCTGCACCTCACCCAGCCGGCGGTGTCGGCGCAGGTGAAGGAGCTCGAGGGCCATGCGGGCATGCCGCTCTTCGAGCGCGTCGGCCGCAAGACGTACCTCACCGACGCCGGCCGCACGCTGCTCCCCTATGCGCGCACGATCCTCGCGCAGCTGCACGAGGCCGAGGAGGCGCTCGCGCGGATGAAGGGCGTCGCCGGCGGCCGCCTCAACATCGCCGTGATCAGCGCCGGCGACTATTTCTTCCCGCGCCTCCTCGCCGTGTTCCTCGCGCGTCACCCGGGCGTCACGCTCAACCTCACCGTGCATAACCGCGAGGAGCTCCTGCATCGCCTGTCCGAGAACCTGAC
>Ga0070681_10006075_pt1 | contig 11712 bp, 7 predicted proteins | sample KBSC83BmetaG_FD_65650 | JGI IMG/M metagenome (GOLD analysis project Ga0070681, IMG submission 65650) | Corn rhizosphere microbial communities from Kellogg Biological Station, Michigan, USA - KBS C8-3B metaG | ecosystem: Host-associated > Plants > Roots > Rhizosphere | place: USA: Michigan...
ATGAAGGTCACCGTATTGCAAAACCGGAAAATCGACGGGATATCGTCCGGCGCGCTATCGCATGGTTCGACGAGCACTTGAAGTAGCCTTACCGCGAGAAGCGGCCTAATAAGCCTGAGGCGAACGACAGCAGGCATAAACCGGCGCAGAAGACCGTCATATCGGCGATGTCTTGTGTGGGATCGATTTCGACCAAGTCCAAGACGCGCACTTTCGGATGCGCGCCACATAGGCGGGCAGCATTGCGCAGCTCGGCCGGAGTGAGTCCGCCGGGACGCGATCCTGGCGTTGCCGGTGCAAATACACGATCCAATACGTCCAGATCCAGGTCCACATAGATGCTTTCGACTTCTTCCCGATCGAGTAACTCGAGAGCTTCCTCGACCGTATTCTCGATATTCCTGGCGCGTACATCCGCGATGGGGATCACGCGGATTCCGGCTTCGCGAGCCACCTCGAAATAGGCGCGCGAATTTGTGAATGGCTGAATGCCTATCTGGACGATGTGCGAGCCCGGTAAACCATCTGCCAGCAATGCCCGTACGGGATTCCCGTTGGTTAGCATGGGATCTATATCCCGCAGATCGAGGTGCGCGTCGAGCGTAAGCAGTCCGGTGCGCTCGAGCTTCCCGGCCATGCCGCGGCAGGCAGGCCTGGTGATGCTGTTATCGCCACCCAGCAGAACCACGGCGTCAGCTGTCGACACGGCGATTCGAACCGCTGCGGCCAGCAGATCGAATGCGTCGGCCGGCGAGAGATCGGCGATCGGGAGGTCACCCAAATCGGTGACTGCGATACGGCCGAGGTCGCGGTCGAATTCCAGGTCATACGTGCTCAGACGAGCGAGGATGGCGCGGATAGCAGCTGGCGCCAGGTCCGCCCGCCCGGGTGTGATCGACCCCAGGCACAGAGGTGCGCCCAGGACGGAGAGGCGGCAGGCGGCGTCGGCAGCGTGTACTCCGTTCAGCCACGCGGCGGCCCTTGGCCAGTTCGGATCATCGGGCATCGGCTGGGCTTTCTTCTGGCAAGTTGTCGAGAATGTCGCCCTCCTGATAAATAATCGCGCCCCGTTTCAGAGTCATGGCCGTCAGGTTAACACCGAAATGATAGGGGATTTCGCGGTAATCCTCAGCATTCATCACCAGGATATCGGCTTGCTTGCCGGGCTCGAGCGAGCCCAGGCGATCGGCTCGGCGCACGGCATGAGCACCGTTCATGGTAGCGGCAACGATGGCTTCCGCCGGGGACATCTGCATGCGCGTACACGCCAGCGACAGGATCATCGGCATGCTGCACGTGGGGCTGGTGCCCGGATTGAAATCGGTAGCCAATGCCACGGTGGCGCCCGCATCGATCAGCGCACGGGCCGGCGCGTAGCGATCGAGAGCCAGATGAAAAACCGATCCCGGCAGCAACGTAGCAATTGTGGAAGACTGCGCCAGAATGTGGACATCGTCCGTATCGGCCTGTTCGAGATGGTCCGCACTGACTGCGCCCAGTTCGACTGCCAGCCGAGCCGCTCCGGTATGGGTGAACTGTTCGGCGTGGATCTTGAGATCCAGTCCGAGCTCTCGCGCACACGCGAGATACTGGCGCGACTGATCGACGGTGAACGCGCCACGGTCGCAGTAGACATCAGCGAAGGATGCCAGCCGCTGCCGCCGGATGCGGGGCAGCATTTCCGCACACATCCAATCGACATACGTTCCAGGATTGCGCGCGTGCTCGGGAGGCGCCACGTGCGCGCCCAGATACGTAGAGACGATGTCGAGCGGCCGGGCATCTATCGCTGCCAGCACGACCAACGTCTTCAGCTCGCCTGTCTCATCCAGGGCGTAACCGGATTTCGCTTCAATGGTAGTAGTGCCGTGTCGCGCAAAATGGTGAATTGCACGGCGTGCCTGGGCTTCCAGATCTTCAGGAGCCGCGGCGCGGACGGCTTTGACACTCGAGAGGATTCCACCGCCCGCCTCCGCGATCTGATGATAATCCGAGCCACCAATGCGCATCTCGTAATCCAGCAGCCTGGGATGGCCGTAAATCAGGTGAGTGTGGCTGTCGACGAATCCTGGCATGACTACCCGGCCGGCGGCGTCGATCTCTTCTACGTCTGTCAGGTCAGCGGCGAGCCGCTCCACTTCATCAGCGGGGCCCGCGGCTTCAATCAGTTCGCCGCGGATAAGCACGGCGCCATCGTGGACGAGTCCCACATCGCCGAGCGAGGCGCCGCGCCGGGGCTCCGCATGGCCATGCAAGGTCAGAAGCTGCCCGGCACGCCGAATCAGCAGGGCGTCGCTCATTTATGCGGTGCTTCTTTAGTTGGCGCGCGAAGTCCAGCGCCGCGAGCGAATTGGATTGCCGGATCGTATCCGGCATCGACATGCCGCAAGACTCCGATACCCGGGTCGCAGGTGAGCACGCGCTCGAGGCAGCGTGCGCCGGCAGGCGTTCCATCAGCAACGGTAACTTGACCGGCGTGCAGCGAGTAGCCGATGCCAACGCCGCCACCGTTGTGTACGGAGACCCAGCTTGCGCCGGCGGCGGTATTGAGGAGCGCATTCAGGATTGGCCAATCGGCAATGGCGTCGCTGCCATCCGGCATGGCCTCCGTTTCGCGATACGGCGACGCGACCGATCCGCAATCGAGATGATCGCGGCCAATGACGATGGGAGCTTTCAGCCGTCCGTCTGCGACCATACGGTTCATCTCGAGAGCGAAGCGCGCGCGTTCACCGTAACCGAGCCAGCAAATGCGCGCGGGGAGACCCTGAAACTGGACGCGCTCCCGCGCCAGCGCGATCCAGCGCGTGATATTCGGATTATCGGAGAACAGGCGGCAAACCAGTTGGTCGGTGGCGGTAATATCGGCCGGGTCTCCGGACAGCGCGACCCAGCGGAACGGGCCGCGGCCTTCGGCGAATAAGGGACGAATGTATTCGGGAACGAAACCGGGGATGGTGAAGGCGTCGCTCACACCCCGATCGGCGGCCATGCGGCGGATGTTATTACCGTAATCGAAAGCAATGGCGCCGCGGTGTTTGAGTTCCAGCATGGCGCGGACGTGCGCGGCGATGGAATCGAGCGCGCGGTCGACATACTGCTTGGGATCGGTTTTCCGCAGCCCGGCTGCGTCTTCAACCGAGTACCCTGCCGGGATGTAGCCGTTCAGGGGATCGTGAGCGCTGGTCTGGTCTGTTAAAAGGTCCGGGACGATGCCGCGCCGTACCAGCTCGGGAAGCACCTCGGCGCAGTTGCCGGCCAAGCCTACGGAAAGCCCGCGTTTCGCGGCCATGGCCTCGCGCAGCATGCCGAGCGCATCGTCGAGATCGCGCGTCATGCGGTCGCAATAGTGGCTTTCAATGCGCCGTTCAATGCGCTTTACATCTGCCTCGATGCATAGCAAGGCCGCGCCGTTCATAGTCGCGGCAAGCGGCTGCGCGCCCCCCATGCCGCCCATCCCGCCCGTCACGACGAGTTTACCGGCGAGCGATCCGTCGAAATGTTTGCGCGCCGCTGCCGCGAAGGTTTCAAACGTGCCCTGCAGAATACCTTGTGAGCCGATGTAGATCCAGCTCCCCGCAGTCATCTGCCCGTACATGATCAGGCCAAGTTGTTCGAGCCTGTGAAACTCATCCCAGTTCGACCAGTGGCCGACGAGATTGGAATTGGCCAGGAGCACCCGCGGAGCCTCTTCATGCGTGCGAAAAACTCCGACAGGCTTGCCGGACTGTACTAATAGCGTTTCGTCGTCGCCCAACGCTTCGAGCTCGCGCACGATCGCGTGATAGGAAGGCCAATCGCGAGCTGCCTTCCCGCTGCCGCCGTAGACGATCAGATCCTGTGGCCGTTCGGCGACTTCCGGATCGAGATTGTTCATGAGCATGCGTAGCGCGGCTTCCTGCTTCCAGCCTTTGCAGCGGAGCCCGGAGCCGCGCGGAGCCCGAATTTCAGTTGAAGCCGGAATATCGAGGATCGGCATATGGCGCAAGCCCTCCTTTGGTTTCATCATACGCGCTTAGATGGACTTTGCCGCCTGCGTATGCGTGCCTGTCACCCGTAGCGTTTCAGCTTTTTACGAAAGCCCGGGCGATCCAGTACCTCCCGATTCACGACGTTTTCCGGAATTTCACCGGCGGCGATTTTCAGCACGTGCCCGCAGGCCTCGACTCCGTTGTCATGCATGATGTGTTTAGTCCAGGCGAGCGCGTGCGGCGCCACGATGACATTGTCCAACTCGAAGAGGGGATCGTTCTTCGGTGGTGGCTCCTCGGGAAAAACATCGATGCCCGCGCCCGCAATCCACTTTTCCCTCAGCGCTTTCACTAGAGCGTCGTGCTGTACAATCGGGCCCCGCGCGGTGTTGATGAAGTAGGCAGTGGGCTTCATCAGGCGGAAATGCCGTTCTCCGACGAGGCCGCGGGTGCTCTCATTCAGGAATGTGTTCACGGTTACGAAATCGCTCTCGCGAAATACAGTATCCATATCCACCAGTTCAACACCGAGCGACTTCACCTCCTCCGGTTTTACAAGCGGATCACATGCCAGCAACCGGCGGAAACCCAGAGGCTGGGCAATCTGGAAAAGCTCGCGCGCAATGTTGCCGCATCCCAGGGATCCGAGCACGCTCCCGCGAAGGTCGCCTCCGAGCTGTGTCAGCGTGCCGCGCCACTGTCCGGCGCGGGTCATCCGGTCGAGCGCAAATAGATTTTTCGAAAGGGCAAATGCAAAGGTTAGAATGGCTTCGACGACCGGCCGCCTCACGCCTTTCGGTGTAATGGAAAGAACCGCGTCAGCCTGGGTCATTGCGGCGACGTCGACGCGATCATAGCCAACGCCCCAGCGAGCTGCAATCGCGAGGCGATCTACGCCCTTGAGACTCTCCTCGCTGATCCGCGTGGCGAGGACAATAATCGCATCGAAGTGGTTCAACGCCTCGGGAGTGGCAATATTACCCGGCTGCGGCGGCATGGGCCCGTATTCCAGGCCGGGAACGCCGCCGAACATTTGGTCGGTAACGTCCTCGAAATACCCTTTTGCGTCTGTATAAAAATCGGGCGTGATGCCCACACGGAATTTGTCGGGTCTTGGCACGCCGCTATGGTAACGCAGTTGTTCATGAGCCAGGGCTCACAATCGAAATACGAAAAAGAGTGCAGGCATGAATGCCTACTCCACTGACCTGCCGAGCATTCATGCCTGTATAGTTTCACGAGATGGGGCCGCTGGATGTGCGCGGCCCTGTTCGGCGGATTAGAAAATCAATTTCAGCGCGAACTGCAGCTGCCGGTTGTCGGCGGCTGTGCTGCTGATCGAATTGAACGAGCCGATTTGCCCGATCGAAAGCGCACCAACCGGGTGCCCGGTTGCGTCGTATGTGGGATAGGTATCTTCATACTGATTCGGCATCGAGAAGATGGGATGATTCAGGAGGTTGAACGCTTCGAACCGGAACTGGAGTTTCAGCCGCTCGGTGATGGTCGCCGTCTTCTGAGCTGTGAAATCGATGCTCACGAACTTGGGGCCGCGAAGGATTCCCCGGCCTGCACCGCCGAATACCTCCGCGTTGGTTGGCGTGGCGAAAGCCGCCAGGTTCCACCAGTTCAGGAGGTTCTTCGGGCCATTATTGGGGTTCTGCCCTGCCACTATGTCGCAGTCGTCCACCTCCCAGTTGGCATTGTTGACAGCCGCGTCGCTGGTGTTCAAGCAAGAAGTCGGAAAACCAGTGCGGACCACGCCGATGCCACCGATCTGCCAGCCGCCCAATATCTTATCGACGGGGCCGGACCAGCTTGATCCCCAATGCCTGCCTTTGCCGAAGGGGAGTTCATATAGGGCGCTGTTCACCCAATTGAGTGTGGCATCGAACGAAGATGGACCATAATCCAGCCCATAATTCCAAAGGTGCGGGTTCGATGAACCACTGCCGCCGTCGCGCGTGGACGATGCGGTGTCCAGCGACTTAGACCAGGTAAAGGAACTAAGCCACGTGAAGCCCTGCGAGAACCGCTTTTCGACTTTCGTCTGCAGCGATTCATAGTTTGCCGACGTCACGCTTTGGATCTGGTTGTAGTAGGAAGCGAGTTGCGGGTACTGCTGCGGAAGCAAGACCACGGGCTGGACCAACCGGCCGCCGTTTGTTACAGGGGTAGGATCGTTCACGTCCACCAGATGCGGCAAGTGAGTGGAAGCAGAAGCCACATAAGCCACCTCCAGTACCAGGTTCGGAGCCAGTTCCTGTTGGATTCCGAAGCTCCATTGCTGAATGCGCGGCGTCTTCAGGTGCGTATCGACAGTGAACATGGACGGTTGAACGATGGTTTGCGCAGTGTTATTGAAAATCTGGTCGACTACCGAGAGTGTACCTTTCCGGATCAGCTTGGCCGAATCCGGCGCGCTGCGCGCGAAATCGAACCACGGATCGGCATTCATCGGAGAATAAAAGATGCCAGCCCCGCCGCGAAATACTGTCTTGTTATGTCCCCAGGAGGGCGACCAGGCAAATCCAATCCGCGGCGACCAGTTGGTGAAATCCGTAAAGACCAGGCTGCGGCCTAGAATGTTGCTCCGCAAAGTCGGCAGGTAATTGGGTGAGTTGGGGTCGGTAATAAAGCGTGCGGGTGAAAGCCCGGCATAAAAATCGCCGCTGCCCGGGCGCACGACCGTCGGGACGCCGTTTATGTAATCCAAGTTCGTTATCGCGTCCCTGTTGTCATACCAGTAAGGCGAAATTTCGTATCGCAAGCCAATGTTCAGCGTGAGGTTTCGCGAGATCTTAAAATCGTCCTGAACGTAATAAGCCTGCGTCCAGCGGAACAGGTGGTCATGGGCGTCGCCGGTGGCTACTTCGGAATCGTTGCTGATACCCAGCAGCAACGAAGCCAGCGAAAGCCCGCCGCTTCCGTCCAGCGCAGCGGTCGCCACCGTTGGAGACGTAAACGAACCACGGGCGATGTTGTGATTGAGAAGATTCAAATATTCATGGCGGAAATCCACGCCGGCCTTGATGACGTTTCGCCCTTTAATGAATGACCAGTCATCGCCATATTCCCACACGTTCTGGAGCTTTTGCAGCGGGTTACTGAAGGCGTTCTCGCCGAGGCTGAGAAACCTGTCGCCGGCCCCATTGAAGCTCGGGGTTCCGAAATCAAGCGGGATGCCTGAGACACCGGGGATGCCCAGCAAGCCGCCCGCAACGTTCTGCGTGCCGGCCAAATTGCCAATGCTGGTTGCATTCGTGCGTACGTAACTGGCCTTTAGCTCGTTCACCATGCGCGCCCCAATCGTCCAGGAGTGGTGCAGGCTGGCAGTCTGGGTGGGCGATGCCTCGGTGAGGCCGGTTCCGGGAAGAAGTCCGTAGCCGGGCGGATTCGTTTCGTCCTCGCGCGCCCACGAGTACCGGCCCCACAGGTTCATGTTCGGGCTTATCACATAGTCGATGCGCCCCGCCACTTGATCCCAATTCGTGGGGGTGCCGACCACACCGATGTAATTATTCTGCAGGCCAGACCGATTCGGCGCAGGGACGAACTGCGACGCCAAAAACTTGGCGGTGGACGAATTCCAGCACTGCTGCGGAATGGTCATATTCGGAAATGGCACATTGGTGTTGGGGTCGGGGTTGAAACAGCCAGCCGGGAGAGTGTTGCCCGCAAAAAACTTTGAGGAGCCGTCGGAATTGGCGGTGTGTGGCATATAAATGGGAATTCCGTAGTCCGAGAAATTGCCATTTTTAACATTGGCCACAGGCACGGTAGCCGTTTGGGCGCTATTTGTGCGATCGCGTAAGCCTTCGTAGCTGGTGAAGAAAAACAGCTTGTCCCTTTTGATTTTTCCGCCCGCTGTGGCGCCGAACTGGTTGCGCCGGAATGCCGGCTTGGGCGCGCCGGGAAAGCTGTTGATGTCGTTAAAGAAGTTCTTGGCATCCAACGCATCATTGCGCAGGAAGTCATACGCGGTGCCATGTAATTGGTTGGTACCCCCCTTGGTAACGGCATTGATCTGGGCAGCGCCGCGCCCGTATTCGGCGGTGTAGGAATTGGTCTGCACCTTGAACTCCTGAATCTCATCGATCGACGGGATTGCCGCAATGGTATTGGAGTCCGGCGCAGTGTTGACCGCTCCATCCAGAAGGTAATTGGCGTCTTGGGCGCGTGCGCCGCCCAATGAGTACTGATTGGTCGTTCGCCGGCCGCCGTTGATGCCGCGCGCATCCTGAAAACCCGTGTTGCCGTCCTTGGTATAGGTCACGCCCGGGCCGAGTGTCGCCAAGTCCAAGAAACTACGGCCATTCAGCGGCAGGTCTACCACGCGCTTGTTATCGATCACCTGGCCGACGGTACTCGATTCGGTTTCAAGCATAGGCGCTTCGCCGGTGGTCGTAACGCTATCGCTTACCTGGCCGATTTCCAGCGTCACGTCCACGCGCGCTTTCTGATCGACCTGTAGTTGAAACGCCGGGACTGCGGAGGTGCGGAAACTGGCATGCTTCACTGTCACCGAGTAGTGGCCGGGCTCCAAAGCGGTAACGGTGTAATCGCCGGTGCTGGTGGTGCGCGTTACGTGCGGAGTGTTCCGGTCCACATTCGTAACGATCACTTCAGCGTCCGGGACCACGGCGCCGGTCGAGTCAAACACCAGACCGGTGACGCTGCCGGTGCCGATTTGTGCGAGGCAAATTCCCGTGGAGAGCGAGATCGCCGCGAGGCAAAACAAAACGTAGACAAGCCTTTTAGTTGTGGCGGACTGGTACTGACTGAACATAGTCTTCCTCTAATCTGGAGGATCCTGTAGATCCCCAGACCATCAAAGATTGTGCTGCCCCTGTACTTTCCGGCCTGCTGGCTCACTTTCGTCCAGCTCGCAAGAAAGTTACGATTGAGGAGAGGATACCGCTGCTTATGGGTATTAAGCAACATCCAGCGACCACTTGTTACAAGAGTTGCCTTACTTAAGTGGCGTTTGTCCGTGGTTCTGATAGAATACCTTCGCGAGAGGTACGCACATGCCCAAGAAAATTGATCCCCTAAACAAGAAAAACTATGGCCCGATCACAGTGATGCTGATCGTGAGCGATGTGAAGGCCGCGGCAACTTTTTACCAAAAAGCTTTTGGCTTTGCCAAGCGCGGCATCATGAATGGTCCCGATGGTAAGCCGATGCATGCTGAGCTTACACTGCGCGGCACAACATTAATGCTCGGACCGGAAAGTCTCGAGCGCGGCGCTAAAAGTGCCAAGACACTTGGCGCGTCGCCCGCCAGTTTGTATCTGCTGGTCGAAAATGCCGATCAAGTGGTGGCCAAGGCGGTAAAGCAGGGAGCCGAGGCTAAGGGTCCGGTCATGGATATGTTCTGGGGCGATCGCACTGGAACGGTGGTTGATCCAGATGGCTATACGTGGATGATCTCCACGCACAAATCCGAGCCCACGCCGGCGGAGATGAAAAAAGCCATGGCGCAAATGATGAAAGCACAAGCTGCCACAAACGCGACGTAACTGAACGATTCAGGTGGGGCCGGGCGTGCTCGGCCCTACAGCTTCACCTTCTCGTCTTTTTCCACTTTTCCGTCGCGGATGTGGATGACGCGGTGAGCGTGCAGGGCGATATCGTGCTCGTGGGTTACCAGCACGATGGTATTGCCTTGCGTGTGGAGCCTCTCGAACAGGCCCATGATTTCGTTGCCGGTGGCGGTGTCCAGGTTTCCGGTAGGCTCGTCAGCCAGCAGAATCGCAGGATTATTCACCAGAGCGCGCGCCACCGCCACGCGCTGCCGCTGACCGCCTGAAAGTTCATTGGGCTTGTGATACATGCGCGGGGCAAGATCCACCTGCTCTAGCGCTGCCTTGGCTTTAGCCAACCGCATTTCAGCCGGCATGCCGCTGTAGATCAGGGGCAACTCGACGTTATGCAGGGACGTCGCGCGGGGCAGCAGATTAAAGGTCTGGAAAACGAAGCCAATCTCTTTATTACGGATGCGGGCCAGTTCGTCGTCGTTCATCTCGCTGACCAACCGGCCGCTGATGTAATACTGGCCGCGCGTAGGCGTGTCGAGGCACCCGATCAGGTTCATCAGCGTCGATTTTCCCGAGCCGGAAGGGCCCATGATGGCCACGTACTCGCCGCGCTTGATTTCGATATCCACGCCCGAAACGGCATGGATCTCCTGATCGCCCATCAAGTACGTCTTCCACAGGTCGTACGTGCGAATGACGACGCCTTCTTTTTTTAACTGCTCGCCGCGCTCGACTAGTGCATCAACCGCCTGTGCCATCCATGCCGTTCTTTCTGACTACGCGTTCACCTTTAGCGGGGCCTTGTTGTCGACCTTCACCTGCGCTTCATTGCGTATGGTGCGGATTATCTGATAACTTCCCGTGATAATTTCGTCGCCGTCTTTGAGACCGCTCAACACCTCGATGTCAGTCGCGCCGGTGATTCCGGTTTCCACCTTGCGGAATTCGGCTTTGTTGTTGGCAATCACAAAGACGCCTTGAATCTCTTCTTTGCGGGCTTTCTCAGCGGCGGGATCGAGCTTCACCTGCTGAACCACGCCTTTCTTCGGCTCCGGATCGAGATCGCCCTTCTGACGGATGGTCAGCGCCTGGATCGGAATCGTCAGCGCGTGCTGGCGCGTCGCGGTTGTAATCTTGGCCGTGCAGGAAAGACCCGGCCGGATATTTTCCGGCGGATTATCGAGCGCTACCACTACCCGGAAATCTTTGGCTTCCTGGCTCGACACGTTACTCTGCGACGCCGCCAAGCCGGTCGAGCGAACGATTGCGGTGTTGCCGATCTCCGTTACGTGTCCTTTGAAGATTTTATTCGGCATGGCGTCAATGGTGACATCGGCCGCCTGGTTCATCTTGATACTGACAATGTCCGTCTCATCAACCTTCACTTCCGCCGTAATTAAGGACATGTCGGCGATCGTCATAATGATCGAGCCGGGCAGGTTTGGAAGGCCGGGGAGCACGGTTTCGCCGACTCTCACCGGCAGATTGGTGACCACGCCATCGAGCGGTGCGTATGAATTGAACTTGTGCAGAACATCGGATGCGCGGCTCACCATCGCGTGCAGCTGGGTGATTTTCTTTTGTGCGGAATACAATTGCGATTTTGCCTGCTCGCGCTGTGCTCTTGCCTGTGTGAGGCGTGCCTGGGCCTCGCTCACGGACGCCTGTGCACTAGCCAGAGCCGCTTGCCGCAGATCGTAATCCTGCCTGGGGATGAGCTTGGCTTTGTAGAGGTCTTCGCCGCGTTTGAACTCCTGTGAGGCTTTCGCCAGGTCGGCTTTGGCGCGGTCCACGCCGGCTTGCATCGTTGCCAGATTGTCATCCCAGGACTTAAGGCCGGCTTCGGCTGCGCCTGCATCGGCCTCTACCGAACTCAGCGATGCGCGCTGCGCGTTCACGTCCGCCTCCGGCTGTGTGTTCTCGATTTTGGCCAGCAACTGACCCTTGCGCACGCGATCGCCCTCTTTGACCGGGATGGCGGTCAGCTCGCCCGTAGCATTCGCGCCGATATTGATATACTTCAGCGGCTTGATCTCACCCGAGGCGGTCACAAGGCTGGTGAGATCCTGGCGTACGACTTTACCCGTCTGCACCGTGACGATGCCGCGCCGGCTGTAGTGCACTCCGGCGGCCAGGGCGATGGAACCTAGTACCAACACAAGTACCGCGATGAGGATCTTCCATTTGCGCTTCAATTGAGA
>Ga0070681_10006076_pt1 | contig 11710 bp, 13 predicted proteins | sample KBSC83BmetaG_FD_65650 | JGI IMG/M metagenome (GOLD analysis project Ga0070681, IMG submission 65650) | Corn rhizosphere microbial communities from Kellogg Biological Station, Michigan, USA - KBS C8-3B metaG | ecosystem: Host-associated > Plants > Roots > Rhizosphere | place: USA: Michigan...
CGATCACCACGCGATCGGGCGGGGGCGCAATCGCAACGTCCACATAGGCGCGGCCGCCAGGATAGTAAGGTCCGGAAACCACACAGGCCGACAGGCCCGCCGTGGCGGCCGCAGCCAGTAGAATTGTGCGTAGCTTCATCTGTGCACCTCGTTTTGCGGAGATCCTCGGGGACCGCTCGCTGCGCACGCATGCGCGTGCTCGCAACCGGCCTGGGCACGTCCTGCGGGCGTGCCCGCGCAACGCATGCGTTGCGCCCGCTGGCCGCGGTGCCCGTGCGCCGCATGCGGCGCACCCGTAGGCTAATAACGCGTGGCCGCGCGAAAAGTTACGGATCCAAACGGTTCAGCCACCATTCATCCAGTGAGGTCTCGTCATGACATCCTCGACACACACAGCCGGCGTTCGACTGCCTTCTTTGCCGATCGCCGGCTTTCTCAGGCCCGCGCTGGCGGCTCTCGCCGCCGCGGCCGTGTTGGCTCCGCCGCTCGCGGGCGCGCAGAATTCAGGGCCACCGCCCGCAGGCGCGAAAACGCCCACAGCCGCGCAAACACCCCCTGCCGCACAAACACAAGGTCCGCCGCCCGTCGCACGCGGTGTCATCGTTGCGGTGAACGACGACAGCGTCACTCTCAAGTCCGACGACGGCAAGACCACAACGTATGGGCTGCTGAAGATGTGGGACGTCACCGTGCTCAAGCCGGTCGATGTCAGCTCGATTCAACCCGGCAGTTTCATCGGCACGGCGGAGATGCCGCAGAAGAACGGCTCCGGCCGCTCGCTCGAGGTCCACGTTTTTCCGCCGGGGGTCAAGGCGGGCGAGGGGCACTACGGATGGGATGTGAAGAAAGGGTCTATGATGACCAACGGCACGGTGGGGAAAGTGACCTCCACCCCGAAAGGGCGTGAGCTGGAGGTGAGCTATCCGAACGGCGAGCGCAAGATCGTCGTGCCGCCGAATGTGCCGATCGTGCAGCTCACCAAGGGCGAGCGTTCGATGATCAAACCCGGCATTCCGGCGTTTCTGATTCTCATCGGCAAGACACCGGACGGCAAGCCGGCCGCGCCCGGCATCACGATCGGTGAGAACGGGGCCAGGCCTCCGATGTAATCCCTATGTCCAAGGCGGAGTATCCATTGCCGGACGGACGGGTGGTGTTCTACCGCCACCCGCTCTTCGTGCGCATCGTCCACTGGATCAACGCCGTGTGCCTGCTGCTGTTGCTCATGAGCGGGCTGCAGATACTGAATGCGCATCCGGCGTTGTATTGGGGGCAGGTTTCCACGTTCGACCAGCCGTTCATCAACTTCCGGTCGGGTGAGGGCGCGGCTTTTCCGGCATGGGCCATCCTTCCCGGCTGGCAGGACCTGGCCAGCGGACGGCGGTGGCACTTTTTCGTGGCCTGGGTATTCGTGCTCAACGGGCTCGCGTACGCCGTCTACGTCGTTGCCAGCGGACGACTGCGGCGAACTCTGTCGCCAACCCGCGAGCAGCTGCGGCACCTCGGGGACTCGATCGTCGAGCACCTCAAGCTTCGGTTTCCGCATGGCGAGGAGGCGCGGCAGTACAACGTTCTACAAAAGCTCAGCTATCTTGTCGTAATGTTTTTTCTTTTGCCGTTGATGATTCTGACCGGGTTGACGATGTCGCCGGGGATGGATGCGCGCTTGCATCTGCTGACGGAAGTGTTCGGAGGCCGGCAGTCCGCGCGCACCCTTCACTTCCTGACGGCCGCGGCGATCGTGTTGTTTTTCGTCATTCACGTCCTCGCCATCCTGGCCGCGGGCCCGTTGAACGAGATGCGCTCGATCGTCACGGGCTGGTTTGCGATTCGCCCGGGACCGACGGTGAGCCGGGCGCCGCCTGTCCATAAGGAGTTGACGAAATGAACCGCCGAAACTGGCTGCAACGCTCGCTGGCCGCCGCCGGCGCCCTGGCGCTGAGCGGCTGCGACCGGATCGCTCAATCCGAGCGCGTCAACTCTACTCTGGACTGGGCAGAAAGCTGGACGCGTGGGGTGCAGCGCGTGCTGCTCGGTCGCAACGCGTTAGCGCCCGAGTACTCCGAAAAGGATATCTCGCGGGAGTTTCGGGCCAACGGCACGACGCACCCCGACACCGACGAATACAACGCACTGGCGCAAGCCAATTTCGCCGGCTGGAAGCTCGTAGTCGACGGCCTGGTCGAGCGTCCGTTGCAGTTGTCGTTGAACGACCTGCGGCAAATGCCCTCCCGTACGCAGATCACCCGACATGACTGCGTGGAGGGTTGGAGTTGCATTGCGAAATGGCGCGGTACACGGCTGAGTACTGTACTTCAGCGTGCAGGGTTGAAGCCGCAGGCTCGCTACATAGCGTTCTACTGCGCCGACACGTTGGAGCTGGCGCTGGATGGTACCGGTCAGTATTACGAAACGATCGACCTGATCGACGCCATGCACCCGCAGACCCTTCTCGCGTATGACATGAACGATCGGCCCGTCGACATCGCACACGGAGCGCCGTTACGGCTGCGCCTCGAACGGCAGCTCGGCTACAAGATGGCGAAGTACGTGATGCGCGTCGCAGCGATCACCGACTTCACGAAGCTCGGCCGGGGCAAGGGTGGCTACTGGGAGGACCGCGGATACCAGTGGTACGCGGGCATCTAGAGGTGAGGCCTGGGCCGACCGCTCCCCCGGTGCCGACGCACCGCGCCTTGGGCCGCTCGCCCGGGGCCGACGCCCGCGCTGCGGCCCGCTGCTTGCGATGACCTAACTCAAGACCGCCGTCGTCCCGTGCCGGATGCGGTCGAAATCGATCTTGGCGCCTAACCCAGGCCCGGTGGGCGCGTGCACCAGTCCCTTGGAGTCGACCGTGATGTCCTCGACGAGGCCAAACTTGTTCACCTCGTCGGGCAACAGCACCTCGAAGAACTCGCAATTGCGAATCGCCATGGCGATGTGCAGGTTGGCGACGTTGTTGAGCGAGTTGCAGCCGTGATGAATCTCATAGTTCATCCCGAAGGCTTCGGCGAGATGCGCGGTCTTGATGCAGGTGGTGATGCCACCCTTGAAGCACACATCCCCACGCAGATAATCAGTGGCCTGTGCCAGCAGCCACGGGCTGTATTGATCGAGGCCACCCAGGGGTAGCTCCGTCGCCATCAAGGGCACGCGCACCTGCTGCCGGAGTTTGACGTACCCGTGGATGTTCCACTCCGTCAGCGGGTCCTCCAGCCAGTAGAACTTCAGCTCCTCGAGCGCTCGGCCAACACGGACCGCCGTCGGATAATCGTAGCTCCACGTGGCATCCAGCATCAGCGTGTAGTCATCGCCGACGGCCTTGCGAACGGCCTGGCTGACTTTGATGTCCTGGCGCCAGGGATGGGGCGGGTGAATCTTGTAGGCCGTCCAGCCCTGGGACTTGTAGTGGAGGGCCTGTTCGCAGTACGCCTCGACTGAACCGAGCACCGCAGAGCTGGCGTAAGCCGGCACGGTGTCGCGGTATGAGCCCAGGAGCTGATGGATGGGCAGGCCGGCGATCTTGCCAGCCAGATCCCACAGCGCCACGTCCACGGCGCCGATGGCACGCGCCATGGTTGCCCGGCCCCGGCCCCAGATGCGCTGGTTCAGTCGCTCGCGGTCCAGCGGGTTCTGTCCCACGAGCACGGGTTTGAGCACGTCGATCAGCTGCTTGCCATCGAAGTCGGCGCCGCGATTGGCTGCGCCCAGAAATGCGTGCCCGGTCAGGCCCTGGTCCGTGGTGATGGCCAGCAACCCCATGGTGCACGACCCGCCCGAGAGCGGGATTTCCGGTCCATACACCACCACGGGGAGCCCGTCCCACGTGAAGAGCGTGAGAGTGACGTCGACAATCTTCATGCCGCGCGCATTTGGTCCGCGGTGACGAGCCGGCCCTTGTCCACATAGAGGCGCCGCGAGGCGTGATCGGCCGCGCGCGAGTCGTGAGTGACCATGATGATGGTTTTGCCGTGCTGCTGGTTCAGAGTCTGCAGCAACCCCAGGATCTCTTCTGCCGTTTCGCGGTCGAGGTCGCCCGTGGGCTCGTCGCATACCAACAGAGTCGGGTCGGCAACGATGGCCCTGGCAATCGCCACGCGCTGCTGCTGACCGCCGGACAGCTCAGCCGGCTTGTGCTTGGCGCGATCGGACAGTCCGACGACTTCGAGCGCCGCGGCCACGTTCTTCTTGCGCTGCGAACGCGAAAGGTTCGTCAGGAGCAGCGGCACCTCCACATTGCGCTCCGCGCTCAGCACGGGCAGGAGGTTGTAGAACTGGAAGATGAAACCGACATGGCGCGCGCGCCACTTGGCAAGCTGACTTCCGGACAGGCGGTCGAGGCGCTGTCCCGCCACCATGACCTCGCCCTGGTCCGCGCGGTCCAGTCCGCCGATCAGGTTGAGGAGGGTGGTTTTACCCGATCCCGACGGGCCCATCAGGGCGAGGAACTCGCCGGCCTCGGCCTCCAGGTCTATGCCATGGAGCACCTCCACCTTCTGCTTGCCTCGGGTGTAGCGTTTGACGACATTTTTGAACGAAACCATGGACGTCATGAGCGGTTCCTTTGATGGCTCCAGGAATAACGGTCAGGTGGCCCGCAATGCAGTCGCGACAGGCATGTCGGCCGCTCTCAGGGCCGGCAGAAAGCCGCCGATGAGAGCGATCGCCAGCGACCAGCCGATGGCGATCCCCACAGAGTGTAATGACACAGTCAGCGGAAACGTGAGTCCCAACGTGGCGACGACGTGCCCGTTGAACAGATACCAGGCGATCGCCGCGCCGAGGAGCGCCGCCGGCAGGGCGAGCACCATACTCTCGACGAGCACCGAAATGACCACCGGTCCGGAGCTGAAACCAATCGCGCGCAGCGTCGCAATCTCGCGGCGCCGCGCATCGACGGCGGCATAGAGACTTGCGAGAGCGCCGCAGACGGCTCCGAGGGCCATGATCCCGCCGACGAAATAGCTTACGAAGTCCAGGATGCCCTTCAGGCCGGTGAACATCTCCTGGCTGGACACCGCTTCCGTCTTGGCCTGCGCTTCCAGAGTGGGGTCGTCGGCGACGGCCTTCTTGAACTTGTCGAACGAGGAGGGTGAATCGAGCACCACCGCGATCGTGGTCAAGGTGTTGCGGGAGAGCGCGGAGTTCAGCGTGTCGGTGTCCGTTACCAGGTCGTTGTCGAACAGGCCGCCCCAGGCGGCAAACACGCCGACGATCGTCCAGTCCGTGCCGTGCACCCGGATGTGATCGCCGAGCTCGAAGCCCTTGAAACGCGAGCGTACCGTCTCGCACATGATCAGCTCATGCAGCCCGGGCTGGAACCAGCGGCCCTCCGTGACGCGGATCTCGGGCCACACCTCCTTGACCCGCGGACCGGTTCCGAGGACACCGACGCTCGCGCGCTGGTTTTGTTTGGACACCGCGTCAATCAACAGGGCAGAGGTGCCGGCGGTGAGCGGCTGTCCCTGGGCATCGCGTTTCACTCCGGGCAGCTCGGAAATCTTGCCGAAGACATTGCGCGGGAGGTTGCTTTGCAGAGCAGAGGCGGCGCCGCGGGATGTGACAACCGCGCGGTCGGCGCGAACGCCATTGCCTGCCAGGTACGTGACGCCTTGCCCCAGCGCGAGCAGCGAGACGAGAACCGCCATCACGGTCGTGATGCCCACGATCGTCACGAGAGATGCGCCAAGGCGCTGCGGGATGCTTCGCAGGCCGGAGGCCGTCAGCGCGCCGATTTGCCGCAGTGTGTTCATTAACGATCCGCCAGCGCGTCAACGACCTTCAGGCGCAGACCGCGCCACGAAGGAATGGCCCCGGCCGCCATCGCCAACAGGACCGCTGCGATCAGGCCGAAGATCACGACGTCGCCGGGTACCGAGCCGATGCCGATCTGACTTTTGGCAAGCGGCAGGATCAGCGAGGCCAGCCACAGCCCGATGGCGGCCCCGGCGAGGCAGAGCACGAGGGTCTCCGCCAGAATGAGGATCATTACCCGAGGGTCGGAAAACCCGAATGTCTTGAGGACCGCCAGCTCCGGCGTGCGCTCCCGGATCGATTGCATCATGAGCGCGCCGGTGGCGAACAGGAGCACGAAAAAGGCCGCTCCCGTGATGCGGCGGACGACCAGGGACAGGTCCCCGATCCGGCTGACCTGCGCCTCGGCGAGCTCGTGCTCGGACTGGGTGAGCGTCTCGTTGGAGGAGTTGGCGAACAGGCGGTCGATTCCGTCACCGACGATCGCTGCGCGGGCCGGGTCGTCGATGCGCACGGTGGCGATGCCGATCTGGTCCTTGCCCTGACCGGCGGGCAGCGCTTCGTTCACGTAGGGATAGTTTGCGATCAGCCCGATCGCGGAGTCCGGGGTGTCGCTGTTCTCATAGGTGCCGACGATCTGGAAGGTCCAGTCGCCGGAGCCGTTCGCCTGGCGCAAGGGCGTCTTGATCGTGATTCTCTGGCCCACCTTCAGGGCGTAACGCCGCATGGTCTCGCCTCCGGCGATCACGCCGTCGCGAGTGTTCTTCAGCGCCTGGACCTGCTTCGGATCGACGACCAGCTCCGGGTACATCGGCATGAAGGTCGCCGGGTCCGTCGCGATGACCACCATGGCCTGCCCCGGTTTCTGGTACTGGCCGGCGAACTGGAAGCGATACGTGGCGAGGCTTACGCCGGGTGCGGTCTGGAGCCGCTGCATGAGGGAGATCGGCAGCGCCTCGCCCAACCGCAGACGGCTCGACACGTACAACCGGTTGGCGTGAGTGGCGTCCACCGCATGCTGGATGCCCGAATTCAATCCCTGCAGCACACCAAACAGAGTGAAGGCGATGATCACCTGCAGGAATATGAGAATGGAGCGGCCGCGCTTGCGCCAGATGCCTGCCCAGACCAGCGGAAAAAACTTCACGACAAGGTCCCACGCGTCGCCATTCGAGCCCCCTGGCCCGGCAGTCTACAGGCGGGGCGTTTGGCTTGTCTGCCCGGGAGGACAGCCTCCGGCCCGCGCTACGCTCGGTTGGTCGCGTCCGGAGCCTGACGACGCCCATTGTTGAGACACGCTCTATACTGGCAGCGTGGCAAGTCCAGCCGAGCGACCGCTGCGTGGGCTCACTCGAGCGCAGATACTCGAGAGGTTCGAGTCGTCGCTCGCGAGCGCTGACGGTGACGCGGGCGCGCACTGTGTGCACGAATTGTGGATGCGCGGTGAGTTTCCCACCCACATCGAAACGGCCCTGGAGCGTCTGTGGCGGCGGGCCTCGAAGTCGATCCCCGAGTGGCTGCCGATGCGCTATATCGATTGGTTGCCGACCGCGTACGAGGTCGCCGGCGCTTTCAGCGCCCGCCGCACCGGCCGGTCCAACATCTATCTCGTGTTGCTGGACTTCGCGGACCGGAAGAACGGACCCCACGGCCTCTATGTGGGAATGAGCCGTTATTCCGCGGCGCAACGCTTCGATCAGCACAAGGCCGGCATTCGCGCGGCCGGCAGTGTGTTGAAACGTGGCATCGAAGTGCTCACCGGCCCGGTGATGCATCTGCAATGGATCTCGCGGGCGGAAGCGGCGCGGATCGAGGCAGAGCTTGCGCAGTCATTAGCCGACGCGGGGTTGTTGGTCGAGGGAGGGCATTGAGAGTCAGGGATGCAGTGGCGCCGTACCCGGCGCCTCCACAGCCCGCGCAGCGGCTCCTGCCCCCGGTGCGCTCACTGGTCCTGTATGTGGTAGACGCCGATGCCCAGCCGCAGGTGCTGCGTCGTTTCCTGCTCCTCGGCAGGCACCTCGTGTTGCGCCAGCCAGTTGTCCACCCGCTCGAGGAAGGACTGCCCCTCGCGATTGACGAACTGGCGGAACTCCCCCAGCGCGGAGGCGCGCACCCGGATGTTGGCGGCGTTTCGCTCGAATCGGGGAGGCACGCTGGGCGTGCGTGTCAGGTTGTGCACGAGAGTGGTGGAGAGATCCGCAACAGCGGTCGCCCACAGATGAATCATCGCCTCATCCATGTTATGTGGGATGTAAGCGCGCTGCAGCGCTTCAAGATTTCCTTCCGCGGTCACGCGGACTGCGCCGGCGGCGCGCAATTCCTTCAGCAGAGTTGCCGGGCGTACATCGCTCGCTCCACAGCGACGCACTAGCGATGCGAACGTGACGCCATCGCCTGTGATGGGCAACTGACGCGGCTTGCCGTCAGGTCCCAGAAATTCGGGGTCGAGGTGCCACGAAGCGAGCACGAGCGAGGCTTTCGAGACATACGCGGACCACGCCTCGGGACCCATCGACAGTCGCTCGCGCTGTGTGCGGACCTCGCGGCGGGCCAATCCCGTGAGCACTGCGGTGCGGGAAACGTTCGTTGGCCGGCCCCGCTTGCCGAACTGCCGCGTTGCCACCTCGACGTAAGTCGTACGCGCGAGGGCGGCGAAGTCCTTCCAGGTGACGCCGCAGCGGATGAGAACGTGGATGAGCGGCTTCAACCACTGCCGGGTTGCCGCGAGAACCTGCGATGAGGAAGCGGATGTCATGGCGTAAGAACTATGGCACACCCGGCCATGGGTTCTAGCGGTTAACGGACAAAAGACCTTGCGCCCGTGGGACAGACGCTGCGGTCGGTCGCCGGGGTGGACGCTGCGGTCGATCGCCAGGCGGGCCGCGCCGCGACCGCCAGGCTGTTCCGGACCGCGAGCCCGCGGTTCTACTTTTCGACGAACGCCCGCTCGATGACGTAATCGCCCGGCTCGCCGATGTGCGGGGAAATTCGAAACCCGCGCCGGTCGAGCAGCGCCTGGGTGTCGGTGAGCATGGCGGGGCTGCCGCACACCATCACGCGGTCTTCGCCCGGCTCCAGCGCGGGCAGGCCGAGATCGGCGGCCAGCCGGCCGGACTCGATCAGATCGGTCAGGCGGCCTCTGTTGCGGTAGGGCTCGCGCGTTACCGTCGGGTAGTAATGCAGTTTCGCCTGCGCCAGCTCGCCGAGATACTCGTGGTTCTTGACGGATTCGACGAGCGCCTGGACGACGGCGGTCTCCCGGGCCCAGCGGACGCCATGAACCAGAACGACGTGCTCGAAGCGCTCGTAGACCTCGGGGTCCTTGATCACGCTCATGAAGGGCGCGGCGCCCGTGCCTGTGCTCAGCAGATACAGCCGCTTTCCGGGCTTGAGGTCGTGCAGGACGAGGGTGCCGGTCGGCTTGCGGCTGACGAGCACCGAGTCCCCCGCGCGGATGTGTTGCAGGCGGGAGGTGAGGGGGCCGTCAGGCACCTTGATGCTCAGGAACTCGAGGTGCTCCTCGTGGTTGGCACTGGCTATGCTGTAGGCGCGCAGCAGCGGCTTGCTATCCACGTGCAGCCCGACCATCACGAACTGGCCGTTTTCGAAACGCAGGCCGGAGTCGCGGGTCGTGGTGAACGTAAATTGCGTATCGGTCCAGTGGTGGACTTTGAGTACGCGCTCGGTGCTGATCGCCGCCACGGATGCCTCGGGATCCAGTTTCGGATACGAAATGGTACCTAAGATGCTGGTAGAGACGAGGTTTTTCGGGGAATGGCCTCATAATCGGGCGGCATGAGGGAACCCGAACCCACAGGTCCCGCCGGCCGGGGCGCCACTCTGGAGGGCCGTACGCTCTTCATTACCGGAGCCAGCCGGGGTATCGGCCTGGCGATCGCCCTGCGGGCGGCCCAGGACGGCGCCAGGATCGCGATCGCGGCCAAATCCACCCAGGAACACCCCAAGCTCCCCGGAACGATCTACACCGCCGCGGCGGCCATTGAAGCTGCCGGAGGGCAGGCGTTGCCGCTGGCCGTGGATATCCGCAACGACGAACAGGTGGCCGAAGCGGTGGAGCGGACCGTGGCCACCTTTGGCGGAATCGACATTCTGGTCAACAACGCGAGCGCAATAAGTCTAACGGGCACGCCCGAAACGCCGATGAAGCGTTTTGATCTGATGTACGGGATCAACACGCGGGGGACGTTCCTGTGTTCGAAGCTTTGTCTTGCGCACCTGGAGAAGGCTGTCAATCCGCACATCCTGACGCTGTGTCCACCGCTTGATCTGCAGGAGCGCTGGTTTGCGCCGCATGTGGGCTATTCCATCTCAAAATACGGAATGAGCCTGTGTGTGCTCGGGTTGGCCGGCGAGCTGCGCGGGCGGGGCATCGCGGTGAATGCGCTTTGGCCGCGAACGGTGATCGCGACGGCCGCACTACAGGTCGCCATGGCTGCGTACCCGCCGGAGCAGCGGCGCAGAGCGCGTGCGCCACAGATTGTGGCGGATGCGGCACACGTCATCCTGACCCGGCCGAGCCGCGAATTCACCGGCCAGTTCTGTATCGACGAGACGGTGCTGCGCGAGGCGGGCCGGACGGACTTTTCCGCCTACCGCCTTCCCGGGGTGGCCGAAGAGGACCTGCTGCCCGATTTTTTCGTCTGAAATCGTGACAGGAACTCCCATGACCGCACCCGAGACTCTGGTCCATGAGCTGCGTCAGCCACTCACCGCGATTCTCAGCAACGCCCAGGCGGCGCACCGGATGCTCGCCGCGGGGTCGCCCGATCTGCGTGAAGTGCGGGAAATCCTCAGCGACATCATCGCTTGCGACAAGCGCGCGGCTGGCATTCTCGGGCGACTCGAAGATATGCTGAAAACCGCGGCTCCGAAGACACGGTTCGGGCACGGGGAGTAGGCATGAAAAAGCCGGCTGGGACGCTGTTTATCGTTGACGACGACGCGCAGGTGCGCCGCTCGCTCTCCCGGCTGCTGCGCGCCTGCGGATACCTGACACGGACATTTGCCTCCGCGCCGGATTTCCTGGCGGAACACGACCCGGCCGTGCCCGGGTGTCTGATTCTCGATCTGGCCATGCCGGGAATGGGCGGACTGGAGTTGCAGGAGGCGCTGGCCACCTCCAGCTACCGGCGGCCGATCATTTTTCTCACCGGCCGCGGCGACATCTCCAAAAGCGTGCACGCGATGAAAAGCGGCGCGGTGAATTTCCTGACGAAGCCCGTCGACATTCCCGACCTCACCGCGGCCGTCGAAGAGGCTCTGGAAATCGATGCGGCCGAGCGCGCAGCGTGGCTGGAACGCCACGGAGCCGCGGAACGCTTCGCGACCCTCACCCCTCGTGAGCGGCAGGTCCTGCGTCATGTCGTGTCGGGGAAAATCAACAAACAGATCGCGGCCGATCTGGGAACGGCGGAGAAGACGATCAAGGTCCACCGCTCGCGCGTCATGCGCAAGATGCACGCGGGCTCACTCGTCGAGCTCGTGAAGCTCGCCTCGCTCGCCGGCATTCCGGGATCCAACGCGCAGCAACATCGATGAAATTTTTCTTACATGGGACCAAGGGCCAATTGGTCTTCGGATTCCCTGGGGCGCATGATCGTCCGCGGCTGTTAGACCGGCCGCTCCTGCGGGAGACCAGGGAGAGGAAGAAGGGATGCTTCCTCTCCCAGCCCGCCCGTAACCCCTCCAGTGATTCAACGCGCGCGGCGGCTGCTCATCAAGAGGTTGCCCGTCCGATGGCCGCGAGCAACTCCTGCTCATCGAACGGTTTCGCGAGGTGTGCGGCGAAACCCGCGGCCAACGAGCGTGCGATGTCATCCTGAAAAACACGCCCGCTGATCGCGATGGCCGGCGGCGCCCCGGTACGCGACTGACGCGCTGTTAGATCCCGCAGACGCGCGGGCAGGTCGAGGCCGCTTCCGTCGGGGAGATTCAA
>Ga0070681_10006077_pt1 | contig 11710 bp, 10 predicted proteins | sample KBSC83BmetaG_FD_65650 | JGI IMG/M metagenome (GOLD analysis project Ga0070681, IMG submission 65650) | Corn rhizosphere microbial communities from Kellogg Biological Station, Michigan, USA - KBS C8-3B metaG | ecosystem: Host-associated > Plants > Roots > Rhizosphere | place: USA: Michigan...
ACAAGCAAAGCATCTTCTACGCCGAATCGTGGGCACTCATGCACTACCTGATTTTGAACAGAAATCCCCAGCGGATTTCTCACGTGACAAAGTTTCTCGAGTTGCTTTCTGCGAGGGTACCGGTAGAGACCGCGTTCCCTGCGGCATTCCAAACCACCTTTGAAGAAATGGAAAGTGAGCTTCGTCGATACGTTAGCCAGGACCGATACCCAATTGTACGCGGCCATTTCGAACGCAAATTAGAGAGTAAGAGCGAACTGACAGTCAGGCCAGTTTCTGAGGCAGAAGCTCAAGCCTATCTTGGCGATCTGATGGTCCATAGCAATCGAATCGAAGCCGAGAGCTATTTGCAAAACGCCCTCCGACTAGATCCGAATCTAGCCCTGGCCCACGCGGCGCTGGGAATGTTGCGATTTCGCCAAAACCGGCTGCAAGAAGCTCGTTTGAGCCTGGAACGCGCGGTGGCCGCGAACTACGAGAACTACCTCATTCACTATTACTACGCGCTTATCCTGGCGCGGCCCAATCAGGAAGATATTCAGTTGAGCTCCGGTTTTTCACTGGAGACGGCTCAGAAGATTAGAACTGAGTTGAAGAAGGCCATCGCTCTCCGTCCGGATTTTCCGGAGTCGTACAACCTGCTGGCTTTCATTAACCTGGTCACAAACACCGATATCGATGAATCGATCTTGATGTTACGACAAGCACTCGGGACCTCACCTGGGCGCGTCGACTTCACTTACATGTTGGGCCAACTCTACATGAATAAGGACGACTACAAATCGGCCCGACCTCTCCTTGAGCAAGTAGCTTCGTCTGACGCTGAGGAACGCGTTCGCAACCACTCAAAGAGATTGATCGACACGATTACCAAGATCGAAGAACAACGGGCAAGGCTGGCTCGGGCCAAACGAGACGGGCTTTCAGGACGTATCGGCGCTCAGCCCCTTCGCGGTAAGGATCCGGAGGATCTACCTCCCACCGATGATTTTACCCCGCCAACTCTAGAGGATGTGTTGCGCGTTCCAGAACCGGATGAACGACAATTACAGGGAACACTTTTGCATGTTGAGTGCCATTCCAATGGACTGGTGTTTGTCGTAAAAACCTCTTCAGGTTTCCTGCGGCTGAAGAGCGATGATTTCACCCAGGTTCAATTAATGACGTTCGACACTCGCATCCGGGGAAAACTAACGTGTGGTTCTGTTAAACCCGAAAACTCAGTGGTTGTGTGTTACGTTCCTGAAAGAGATCGAAAGACCAGCACCGATGGCGTTTTGCGTTCAATTCAGTTTGTCCCGGCCGATTTCCATCTCGCGCCAGCCGCGTAAATTTAATCAGTCCGTTAAACGTACTCTCCCGCACACGATCATCAGTATCTGTGCAAAAAGTTGAGCGTACCACCAGGTCGCGGCCGCCAACCGCAACTAAAAAGTTATTGACCGAATCCGCAGCCTGATGCCAACATGTGTTTGGACCTCCCAACGGGTTCGCTTGCTCCACTGATTCAAAAAACTCAATAACCTCAAGGAGCTTTCTCATGTTCAATGCTGATTCTGTCCAGCGACTGCATCTCAGTCAGAAATACAGGTCTGGTGTTCATTGGTTTTATTGGATTGCCGGACTCACACTTGTAACTTCAGTGATAAGCCTCGCCGGCGGCGGTTGGCGGTTCTTCTTGAGCCTGGGCATCACTCAGCTGGTGGATGCGATTGCAGTCGAGCTCTCTGCTTCACTCGGCAATGCCACGAAGGTGATCGCCATCGTCCTCGACATTTTTGCCATCGCGGTTTTTGCCGTCTCAGGTTGGCTAGCCAGTAAACGTCACCTGTGGGCGTACGTTGTGGGGATGGTCCTGTTCCTACTCGACGGGGTTGTGTCGCTCGTATTTGGCGACTGGCTGGGTGTCATTGTTCACGCGATTGTCCTCGTTGTGATGTTCCGTGCATTTCAGAGTGGCCTCGAACTGGCCGCGCTGGAGCGTGCACAGGTATCACAGCCCCAGGAGACAACAGCTACAGCATCGGTTTAAGACTTTACCGAACATAGAAACCGCAACACTCTGATTCCAACAAAGCGGTAGAAAAGAGGGAACCAGAGCAGCAGTCGAGGCCATTCTTTCCTACAAAAGATCCGGCATTACAAGTACCATCGAGTAGACGCCGCCATCGCTGTCCGTGTGAGTTGCTCGCTGTGCTTAACCTTTCGTATTCACAATTATTACTGCGTTGCAGCGATGGGTGAGTTCTATACTTCTGGTTGAAGCCCACCTCTCCTATCCGTTTACACTCAGCGTACAAAAGATCGTCAGCGGCCTTCCTACGCGTCACCACCTCCATCATCGCTTTGCACTTCTCGTGCGAGGGTTGCTCGATACAATTGATCTGGGTTCTAAGATTTGAAATCGCAGCTTCTGCACTGCGGCACTTGGTAGAAAACGCTTGTGGTAGTTCAGGCTTAGAACAGTTCTCTTCATAGAAGGCTGGCGTGAAATCAAACCGATCCACATCTGGTCCACCCCGCGATACCTCGCTAACATGCAGCTATCAGCCTGTTCTGAGAAACATATTCTGCAGAATTGATCTTTCACGCATTTTCGCGGCGACTCTCTTGTACTGGCCGGATCAAAAGCGTTCCGAGTCCCATTCACTGAAGGATGAAAAACTACATGTGCGTCGCAGTTGCCGGGACAGGATTTACCGTCATCGTACGTGGTCGGGAACATTCTCCTTGCTTGTGGCTGTGCGCTGGAAGCCGGTAAGGTGAGAAAGATCGCGATTAGGACCGGGAGGAACAGCACCAGTTTTTGGAAAAGTTTGATCATTGGTATATCCGGTGAGAACTTCAGCGTTAGGACGCCAGGATGTCTTGACGACAATTCTTAGCCCTGCAACTACAACTAAATTGTGATCCTGATCCGTCTTCACCGTAGTTACTGGTGATTTCTTCACCGAGTCTAATTGTCTTGATCGCTACATCACAAAAGTCTTTTACGACCGTGTTGTTATCACAACTGTGATTGACGAATCTCTCGGGGCTCTGGACCAGCAGCGTTCTAGTTTCATCGAACGGGTGAGTGTACTTGCGCTCGTCAGGAGACAGGGAACTTAAGGACTCATTGGCTATTAAGCGCGACACATCCCATCGTAAAACCACTTCGCCCGATTCGAACTGACGACACGCAAACAGACCATTACCGTGAATGGCTGACGGTTTTATCTCAACAAATTTAGACATGTGCTCAACTGCGAGTGCTGTCTCAAATCATTCGTCTGGGAATTAATACTCTTTCCAGCATCGTCTCATTCCGCCGAATCGTTAGCTTGTAACGTTCAGGTCTTTCGAACATTTCATTCAGTCGACTCAAGGTAAACTGCTTTGCTGATTCGCCATTAACACTCTCGATGATGTCATCTTGTTGAATTCCGGCTTCAGATGCGGGCGAATTCTCCATCAATCTCCTGACTCGAAAGATACGATAGTCGGCGCCTTCTGCAACCAAACTCATTCCGGACTGGGCTTGATCGAAAGGCTGGTCAAAAGTTTTGTTTGGTTCAAAAATAATTCGCTTCCGGTCGTAATCAAGGAACAATCGGAATTTGCTCGCGATCCTGGCGCCGATATTTCCACTAAGGCCGGCATCGGCAAACGCGCCGGCTTTGTCCTGTGAAAAGAGTGTAATCGGCTGATCGATTTTGAAGCGTCCTATAGTTAACTCGAGGACCCGGCCAATTTCACCAACGGTTTCTCCACCTGCGCCGGCTCCGCCAAGCGATTTGATCGTCTTTATATCAGACTTCAAGAGTTGCTGGCTGGTTACAAATGGACTGTAAAGCGCAAGCGCAAGACCCGCGCCTAAGTCGAGCACGAATTTGCCTTTGAGAGGTGTCGTTCCGGCTGGTGTCACAGTTGCATCAACAATCGGATGTCCGTGGCGCAATTGAATTGGCACGATGTCGCCTGGTCCATCGTAAGAGAACCTGTCCTTCTTGTGGAGCTTCAACTCATGGTTTATGTAGTCAATTTCCACTACAAACTGTTCGATAAATTCGCTGCCGATTATTCCATCGAAATCCTGGCCCAGCCTGGGGGCGAGCGTTCGAATGGGGAGCGCCATCGTTACCCGTTGCGAAAACCCCGGCAGCTGTGGAATCGTGAAGGATGCATTTTTGACAAATGCGCCGGACTGCGTTGCGGCGCCGGCACCACCAACTTTGACTTGTGCTCCTAAGGAGAGTCCGATCGTCTTCGCCAGCTCCAAATCGATAATTGCAAACTGATCTCCCGTGTCCAGGACAAATGAGAGTGGCCTGGAATTGTTAACCCTAACTTTAAGCACCATGTGCTTGTTCACAAGTTCGAAAGGAACAGTAACCGACTGCAACGAGGCTTTCGCAGCGGTACTTTGAGCGACAACGGTGAAAGGACTAGGAAAGGCAGAAGTTTGCAGACTAAAAGTGACGGCCGTGAGTAATAATGAGAACGAAAGGGCTTTGCACAAAAACCCTAATCTTGCTGAGGGTCTGGCGATGAGTACACTACCGTCGAAGCGACCGGGTGGCAGCCTTGGCTCTGGGCCTCCATTCTGACAATCGTCTTCTTTAGTGTGCCATCCTGTCGCGTTGCTCGCGGTACTGTGCTGTTGGCATGTCGCTTTTTGTGGCAAGGCGACCGATAGAGGCGTTGTCGTTGCAGCTTGTTTTTTCATAAGGTTGTCGTCAATTGTGCCGTCTACCTTGGCGCGTGTGTAATTAACTAAAGGATCAATGTTATGCCTGATAAAGAAGACTTCAAACACCTCCACTTACGTTCGTCCGCTCCCAGGGTTGACGCGCGCGTCAGGCGCACCAAAGTCGCGTTAGGTGAAGCGCTCGTGACGCTCATGGAGGAAAAGCCGTTTGATTCAATCACCGTTCAGGACGTGCTTGATCGTGCCCATGTCAGTCGAGCGACCTTTTACACACATTATAGTGACAAGGATGACCTTTTGATGACCGATGCCGAGGAGTTTTTTGAGATGATCTCCAACGCGCTGTCAGAACACAACGACCAGAGTGACCGAGTTTTCCCAGTCAAAGAATTTTTTCACCATGTCAGTCAAATGGGTGCCTTTGTGAGAGCATTGAGTACCGCAGGAAAAGTCCAGGACAACTGGGAATTAGCGCGTGGGCAGTTTGCCCGGGGAATTGAACGCCGGATTGCCGAAATACCTCGTGGCCAGCAAGTGCCCGTGGCAGATCGTCCGGCAATCGCCTTTGCTCATGCGGGAGCGCTGCTCTCTTTATTGACCTGGTGGATTGATCGAGGAATGCGTGAAAAGCCAGAAGAGATGGACCAGCTGTTCCATCGCATGGTCTGGACCGGTCTCAAGAAAGAAGAATAGGTCTTATCGACCACAATACTTCTTCGCCAGTCTTCTTACTGTATTGACATTTCGCACTGTGGCCTGAACACCCATCGCCTTCTCCAGCGGCGGCCCGTAGAACTTCGATTCGCCGGCATTTCGTCGATAGAGCCAGTAGACCTCGCGTTCGCTGCAACAAAATTCATCGACGTCAGAATGCATCGACGTTAATTTTCTTACTGCCGCGGCTTCGGGCTTCTCTGAAATAAAAATCACATATAACTGATTTCCATCCGCCGCCAGTTCTTCATCTGAAAAAGGCTTAAAGGCAGAAATCCTGGCAATCTCATCGATGGACCGCACAAAGGTACTTACCGAATAGCCCAGCGAGTCGTGCAGGTGGCGGTCGATTTTCTTTTCAAGCGCCGCGATATTTTTCGACTTGGTATCAAAGATGACATTTCCACTGGCGATGAATGTTTCGACATTTTCAAATTGCAGCTCTTCAAACAGTTTGCGCAGCTGGTCCATCTTTACAATATGTCCGCCCACGTTAATTGCGCGAAGGAAGGCAATGTACTTTGGCATAAGCGTTGATTTTAGGGGTAGTAGTCAGAATTAATTGGCGATTTGTCATTCTCAACATCAAGTCACATCGGATCATAAATGAGAAATGAGCGTTGGCAAATGATCAATGACCGATAATCTCTTCAATCAATGAGCACTCGACTACTGAAAGCTTCGGCTTTTTCTATCGCTGACAACAAACGTAAATATTGTCCGTAGTTTCGACTGCGTGCGGTCAACCTTGTTACCTCCGAAACGGTTAACTCGCTTCGCAATAGCAAATCAAGAAAGTCGTAGTAATCACCGGCTGCCGCCAAAGGAAATTCGCGCGTGTAACTGGTTGAGTCTTGTTCTTCCGAGCGAAACCCGGCCAGTAGATCAAAGACGTGGTCCGTGGTGATTCGCGCACCTTCCCGAGTTAATCCGATCGGAACTCTTAACTCAAAAAAGCGCAAGCCCTCAGGTGTCACCACGCGCCTTAACTCCTTTGAGGCTTCTCCATCGAACGGTGACTCTGGATCAATCAGAATACGAAGCAAGCGTGGTTGGTCTTCTCGATCCAGGGTATCGAGTGACAACTGAATTCGATCCGCCAGAAATTTCTCAAACTGCGCCTCGATCGGATAATTGATTCGTCCAAGACACCCTACGGACTCACCATCCCCGGCGTTTTCAAGCGGCAAACTTGCCGGACACTGGGGACAAATCTTCGTTGCCTCCTGAAGTACTTCCACTTCATCCCGCGCTCGTTCGATCCAGCTAATTTTCTCGCTGGTAGGTACGGCTTCATCACCAGTGGTTAAACGCGCGTGCAGGCTGCTTAAACGCCCCCACTCTCTTAAGTGTTTTTCGGAATAGGTTGCACGCAAAGGGCACGCATATTGTAGGGCAAATTCGATTGACATAACTTGATATGAGATTAGTTACTTCTGAGGAAAGAGTCCAACGGCTGGGCTGGACGTTTGTGGTTTGTTGAATGGGGTCTGTGCGAAACAACGATGTACCAGGGCAAAAGCACAAGAGGCGAAGTTCAAAGCCGCCGCTCCCGTGTGTTAAGCTTCGATAAACTTACCACTTAGAAAGGTCATCGTATGGCAGTAAGTCAGGAACTATTAGAAATACTCGCTTGTCCTGCTTGTAAGGCCAAAGTCGAGCTCAAGCCCGATGGTAACGCGCTAAAGTGCGTAGAATGTAAACGTGTGTACCCGATTCGCGACGATATCCCAGTGATGCTGATTGATGAGGCCACTGTCGAAGCATAACCAATGAATAGCCTGCGTCACATCGTAGAGGAGTCACCTCTGTTGCGGGCAATTGAAACAGACACTAGCCGGTCATCACACGACGAAGAGACCGCCCAGCCTCTCGGAGCGGCGCGTTGGGACTGGAACGAGGTTCAACGAATTCTGCTGGTTCGCTTACGGTCGATCGGTGATACCGTCCTCGCAACTCCGTCGGCAGCAGCTCTTAAGAGATTTGTTCCAAACGCAAGAATCGATGTTTTAGTTGAAGACTGGGTAGCGCCGCTACTCGACGAACACCCGCTTATCGACCAGGTGCTTCAAGTTCCGAGGCGAGGAATATCATCACGCACCAGGATTGCCCGCGAGCTAAGACGCAGACGATATGACGTAGCCTATAACTTGCACGGAGGAACCACCGCAACGTTCTTGACGCGAGCCTCCGGCGCTCGGCACCGGGTTGGATACAAAACATATCAATATGCGCAGCTTCATAATCACCAGGCACCCTCGCCTCTGGAATTGTGGGGTCAGCAAAAAACACACTCTGTCGAACAACAGCTCGCTCTTCTTGGTTGGACCGGCGTTCCAGTCACAGATCGACCCCGCACTGTACTTGGTGTTTCCAGGGAAGCTTCCGCAAATATTGAACAACGGCTGAAGAATCGACTTTCTGGACCGATCGCCTTAATTCATCCGGCCGCGGCTTTCGCTACCAAACAATGGAAGACCGAGAACTTCGCTGAAGTAGTGGATTATTTGAGTGGGAAGGGCTTCAATTGTGTGGCGGTAGTTGCTCCATCCGAACGAGAAATTCTCCAGGAACTCACCAACAAAACCAAGTCTGTGCTTATAACCTACGACGATCTGAAGCTCCCGGAGATTACCGCGCTGGCCGCGCGTTCAAAACTGTTCGTCGGAAATGACAGCGGCATTGCGCACATCGCTGCAGCCGTTGGTGCACCTGCAGTGGTAATCTTTGGCTCATCAAACATCGCACATTGGCGACCATGGAATCACGCGCCGGCGGAAATTGTTTATGAAGAGCTTCCTTGCCAACCTTGCCACGGCTACTTTTGCGAAAAATTCCCTGTGCCGGAATGTATCCTGCGTGTGCCAGTTAACCAGGTGGAAGCCGCAATCGATCGCGTAATAAATAGTTCTAACTTAGAGCCTCGACGGATGCAATCTGATGGTCCAATCGAACGGTCCACATGAAGAGACAACGCGCTGCACAGATACTGAAAGATCTAAAGTTGCTTAACATCACCGTCCTCGGCGATGTGATGCTGGACGAATTCGTCTGGGGAGATGTAACTCGAATTTCTCCAGAAGCACCTGTTCCGGTTGTCGATGTAAGAAAAGAGTCGCGTCATCTCGGCGGGGCGGCGAATGTACTGGCGAATCTTTCAGCTCTTGGCGCCGTTGGTTCGGTTGTCGGTGTAGTAGGTGATGACGCGGCCGCTGACTATTTGCGTTCTGATCTTGCTTCGTTAGGTTCTGTTGCGATTGAGAACCTGATTACGGACAAAACACGTCCTTCGACTACAAAGACTCGCATTGTCGCGCACAGTCAACTCGTCGTACGTGCAGATCGAGAGTCACGTAAACTGGTCGGGCCGGAAATTGAGAACCGGATTATTGAACGATTGAAAGCTTCATTAAACGAAGCTCATGCTTTTGTCGTGTCAGACTATGACAAGGGAGTTGTGACCCCTCGAATCCTCAGTGAAGTTCTCCCACTGGCTTACGGACGAATTCCGGTTCTGATTGATCCGAAATTGCGAAACTTCGACTCGTATCGTCCCGCAACCTTGATAACCCCGAATCATCATGAAGCTCTGAAGATGAGTAACACCGAAGAGGACACAGACCAGGGACTCAAAATAGCCGCCGAAATAATCCAGGAACGTTTAGGCTGCGATTCTGTCTTAATAACAAGAGGAGATCGCGGGATGATGCTGCTGGGCAAGGATCGGAGCCCAGTCTATGTTAAAACCGCCGCCAGAGAGGTATATGATGTGACCGGCGCCGGCGACACAGTAATCGCAGCACTGGCAGGAGCACTCGCGGCCGGAGCTTCCATGCTCGAGGCCGCAACATTCGCGAACCATGCCGCCGGTATAGTTGTTGGCAAAGTTGGAACCGCCACGGCCACAGCAGCCGAATTACTGGAGACGTTTGAAAATGCGTGATCAGTAATTATACGGACTTGCGGATTTCATTCGATTTGCGATCGACTGGGCGACTACGTAAGCTCACGAACATCGTTGGCCCACTCATTTGACCTCACGGCAACGGACACGCAGGATGCGAGGTCCACGACAAGTTGAACTAACATGATTGGAAAAACTCTCCGCAACTACCACATCACGGAGAAACTCGGGGCGGGTGGACAGGGCGCTGTGTATCGGGCGACCGACTCCAAGCTGGGCCGATCAGTCGTAATCAAGGTACTCCCTCCAGAGCTCACTGCGAAAGAAGCTAACTTGAAGCGTTTTGAACGTGAGGCCCGCCTCGCCTCGGCATTGGACCACCCAAATATTTGTACCATCTTCGATCTCGATGAAGTTGATGGGGTCCACTTCATCGCAATGCAGCATGTTGAAGGTAAAAATGTCAGGCAGTTGGTGGCCGGTCGTCCTCTTGAGTTGAAGACCGCCGTCTTGATCGGCCTCCAGGTAGCTGAAGCTCTGGCGGTGGCCCATAGTCGTGGAATTATCCATCGAGACATAAAGTCGGGAAATGTGATGGTCACTCCAGCAGGACAAGTTAAGGTGCTGGATTTTGGGCTGGCAAAACTTTTAGATGACGAGCAGGCAGCAACAACTGGCATTCACCACACCGAATTAACTGAGGTCGGCGTTCCCTATGGCACGGCCACCTACGCTGCTCCAGAACAAGCACGCGGCGATCGTGTTGACCGGCGAGCCGACATTTTTTCACTCGGAGTCCTTTTGTACGAAATGCTGACGGGAACGTGGCCCTTCCGGGGAAAAACAACCATCGACGTCCGTCATGCTGTCCTCTATGACGCAGCGCCTCCGATAGAAGAGATGCGCGCGAGCCAAATCCCCGCTCGGTTACAGAAAGTTGTCGATCATGCTCTCGCAAAAGATCCTAAAGATCGATTTCAACACATGGAGAATATGAGGGACGAGTTACGACTGGTCCTGCAGGAAATCGATTCGGGTGCGACTCACTTGCAGAGCGTTGCGCCTGAGCCGCCGCGACATCTTGGAGGGGCCAATCCTGTTTCGCGAGCAATGCGATGGCTGAAATCGATTACGCGAAGCGAAATGCCAACGACCTCGCCAAATGTGACCGGTCAAACACGTCAGGGTCTTGATGAAACGCCGCTGACGACAGTGGCCGATCAAGACAAGAAGAGCCTTGCGATCTTGCCCTTCAGAAATCTTGCAAATGACCCCACGAAGTCTTTTTACGAGTTCTCACTGGCTGACGCGGCAATCACCGAGTTGGCGCGTGTCCGCTCGCTGGTAGTTAGACCATCTTCGGTGATTGCTAAATATCAAGGACAGCTCATCGATCCGCGTCAAGTGGGCCAGGATCTAAAAGTCGGTGCGGTACTAACGGCTGGCTTCATTCACGGAGGTGACAATTTTCGGGTAACAGCCCAGCTGCTCGACGTCTCAACAGGAGACATCATTTGGAGCGACCGCATTGACACGGGAACATCGGACATCATCGCTCTACAAGACACTATCGTACAAAGAATCGTCGAAGGACTTAGGCTTGAGTTGAGCCCGGCCGAGAAAGTTGGAATCACCAAGTCAGCCACGAATAGCGCTGAAGCTTACGAACAATACTTGCGCGGGCGGGACCTTTTTGCGCGTTTCATATTCAGCAGTATCGCACCGGAAGATTGCGATGCCGCGATACAACACTTCCAGGCTGCAATCGATATCGATCCGAACTTTGCGTTGGCCCATGACGGTCTGGGCGCGGCCTATGTCAATCGAGTCTTGAAGGGATTCGGCGGTGCGGAAGACTACGAAAAAGCGGAGGCTGCCTTCACTAAGGCTTTATCCATCGATGGCAACATCTTTGAAGCGCGAATGCTGATGGTGTTCGTTTATTTATGGCGCGGTCAAAAGCAAAAGGCGCGCGAGGAAGTTAGTCGCGCCAGACGTGAAGCACCTAACGAAGGCGTGGTCCACTTTGTAAAAGCCATGCTTCATCGGCTCGATGGAGAATATGGCAGAGCCCTACGAAGCTACGACCGGTTGGTACGGCTGGATCCTGCGGCACACGTCGTCGCGAGTTATGGTCGGGCCCTTGTTTATATGTACCTGGGAAATTTTGATGAGACGTTTCGCCAGCTCGATAACGCGGGTGATCCGGACAATCCGTTGGTCGGCACGTTTCGCGCCCTGGGATTGTATTACACCGGTAAGACCGATGAGGCCGCTTCACTAATGGCTGATATTGTCGACGAGCATCCGAACATGCATGGCATCCGGCCATTCCTTGCCATGTTCTTGAGCGCGCAGGGAAAACATGAAGAAGCCCTTGCACAAATCAACGAGCACGTGAT
>Ga0070681_10006079_pt1 | contig 11708 bp, 7 predicted proteins | sample KBSC83BmetaG_FD_65650 | JGI IMG/M metagenome (GOLD analysis project Ga0070681, IMG submission 65650) | Corn rhizosphere microbial communities from Kellogg Biological Station, Michigan, USA - KBS C8-3B metaG | ecosystem: Host-associated > Plants > Roots > Rhizosphere | place: USA: Michigan...
GGCGGCGTCTGCTGGCCGATGCCGAGATTGACCGTGACGATCAGGCCGAAGTGCACCGGGTCGATGCCGACGGCGTTCACGAGCGGCATGACGACGGGGACGACGAGAATGATCGCGGCCGCCGAGTGCAGGAACATGCCGAGCAGCAAAAAGAGCACGTTCAGGAGTGCGAGCACGAGCCACTTGTCGTGCGTCGTCGCCGAGACGGCCTGCGCGAGATGCTGCGGCGCCTGCACTTCGGACAGGTACGTGCCGAGCAGCGCGCTCGTCGCGACGAGCAGCATGACGACGGCCGTCTGCACGCCGCCTTCGACGATCGCGCGCTTCAGTTCCGCGATGTCGAGCTCGCGATAGATGACGAGGCCGACGAAGAGCGCCGCAACCACCGCGAGCGCCGCACCCTCGGTCGCCGTCACGACGCCGCCGAAGATGCCGCCGAGGATGATGATCGGCAGCAGGAAGGCCCACAGCGCCTCGCGCCCGGTCTTCGCGACGTTCGCCCACGAGAACGCGTGCTCCCGCGGCAGGTTGTAGCGGCGGGCGAACACGTACGCCATCCCCATGAGGCCGATGCCGCCGATGATGCCCGGCACGATGCCGGCGACGAAGAGCTGCACGACCGAAGTTCCCGCCATCACCGCGTAGAGGATCATCGGGATCGATGGCGGGATGATCACCGCAAGCGTCGCCGCCGACGACATCACGGCGGCGGCGAGCGGCGCCGGATAGCCCTTCGCCTTCATGCCGGGGATCAGGATCGAGCCGAGGGCGGCGACGTCGGCGACCGCGGAGCCCGAGATCTCCGCGAAGAACAGCGACGCGCCGATCGACACGTGCGCGAGACCGCCGCGGATCCAGCCGAACACCGACGACGCGAACGCGATCAGCCGCCGCGAGATCCCCGACGCGTTCATGATCGAGCCCGCCAGGATGAAGAGCGGGATCGCGAGCAATGGAAAGCTCGTCGCGCCGTTGTACGTGACGACCGCGAGATTGGGCAGGACGGCGATGCCGTGCGAAGCGACCATCGCGACGACGGCGACGATCCCGAGCGACACGGCGATCGGCACGTTGATCAGCACCAGCGCGAGCACGGCGGCGAACAGCACGAGCATCGTCATGGCGCGCTCTTACGTCAATGCAGGCCTTCCGACAGCGCAAGGCCGCCGGTCGCCACCGGCGCCGCGCGCTCGCGGATCAGGTCGACGAGGTGCATGGCTTCCGCGACGACGATCAGCGCCGACGAGATCGGGATCACCGACTGGACGACGCTCATCGGGATCTCGGGAACGCTGACGAGCGCGTCGGTCGCGAGCACCGGCATGATCGAAACGCCGACGCAACCCAGCAGCACGAAGAAGCCGATCACGAGGAGCTGCGCGACGATGTTCATGATGCGGCGCGCGCGCCAGGGCATCGCCTGCACGAGCTCCGGGCAGCCGATGTGCGCGCGCTTGACCGACCCGAGCGCCGCGCCGTAGAACGTGAGCCACGCGAGCAGCACCGAGGCGATCTCGTCGTACCAGATGAGCGACGCGCCGATTGCGCGGAACACGACACCGAGCGTCACCTCGGCGAACAGCACGATCATCAGCGCCGAAACGAGCACTTCGAGGAAGCGCCCGTACACGGTCCGGAAATGATCCCCCCACGCTTGCGGCTCACGCCGCTGCGCTGCCCCCCGAGGGGACGGGTTCGCGCCTCGGGGCGGCCCTTCGGCGCTCACGTCCTTCATTTGCGGAGCGCGTTCGCCTTGTCGATCGCGGCCTGCGCGCCCGGCACTTCCTTCGCGAATTCGTCGTAGATCGGCTTGCTTGCGGCGACGAACGCGTCCTTGTCGACGTCGTTGACCTGCATGCCGGCCTGCTTCAGCTTGCCGAGCAGGTCCTCCTCGTCGTGCGCGGCGGTCGTGTAGACGAACGCCTGCGTTTCCTTCGCCGTGTCCTCGAGGACCTGGCGCACGTCGGCGGGCAGGCTCCTCCAGTGGTTCGTCCCGACGGTCAGATACGCCGGCGTGTAGACGTGCCCCGACAGCGAAAGGTATTTCTGCACTTCCTGCAGCTTCGCCGAATAGATCTGCGTGAGCGGATTTTCCTCTCCGTCCATCACGCCGGTCTGCAGCGCGGTGAAGAGCTCGGAGAACTTCATCGGGCTCGGATTGGCGCCGTAGGCCTGGAACATCTTCACGCGCCACTTGCCTTCAGGCACGCGCAGCTTGATGCCGGCCAGGTCGCCGGGCACCTTGATCGGACGCTTGTTGTTGGTGATGTGGCGAACGCCGTTCTCCCAGACGGCGAGCACGGTAAGGCCCTTCTTCTCGATCGCCGGCTCGATCATCGGCCAGAAGACGTCCTTCTCGATCCGCTTCATGTGCTCGCGGTCCTTGACGATGTAGGGCATCTCGAAGATGCCGGCGATGTCGACCTCGGAGCTCATCACCGTCGAGGGCAGCGCCATGTCGAGCGTGCCGAGCTTGAGCTTCTGGATCATCTCCTTGTCGCCGCCCAGTTGGCTCGAGCCGTAAACGATCACCTTCGCCTTGCCGCCGAGCTTCGCGTTCGCGCGCTTCGCGAACTCGTCGGCGCTTTTCTGGAACAGCGAACCCGGCTCGCCGACGTGGCCGAGCTTGATCTCGGTTTGCGCGACAGCGGCGGGCGCGACGAGTGCCGCACACGCGGCCGCCGCGATGACGAGCGCGGCGCGACGCACCACGCGAAGTGGCTGGAAGATCGGATTCATCGTTGCCCCTCCTTCGATGGTCCTGCGCGAAAACGCCTTCGTCGGCGCCTGGATTCGACGACGCGCGTCGCGCGCGTCGATATCGGAATCGACGGCGGCGATCGGGCGTAGGGCCGGTTCGAGCGGACGGCTCATCCGGCGAAAGACAAGGCGCTTCGCGGCTTTGGTGTCCGATACTACACAATCTTCGCGCTTCGTCACAAGCCGGGTTGCGCGCTTCGCGGCTCCTATAATCGGTGGGCGCGCGCTGACCGGATGTTCGCACGCGGCACCGCGCACGACCGCAAACGAGGCCTTCTCTTCCGGTGAATTCGCCCGCCGTCCGACCGCTCGTATTCCATTCGCCAGGCGACACGGGCTCCGCGTTCTGGCGCCTGCGCGGCGCGATCGAGGGTGAGCTGCTGACCGACATCGCATCGCGCGGCCGATACGCGACCGACGCGTCGATCTACCAGGTGATGCCGCTCGCCGTGCTGGTCCCGCACAGCGACGACGACGTGCGCGCGGCGATGGCGATCTGCACCGATCTTTCGATGCCCATATTGCCGCGCGGCGCCGGCAGCTCGCAGTGCGGGCAGACGGTCGGCGCCGCACTCGTCGTCGATCACAGCAAGCGTCTGACACGCGTCGTCGCGTTCGACCCGGACGCGCAGACCGTCACCGTCGAGCCCGGCATCGTCCTCGACGCGCTCAACGCGTGGCTGCGGCCTCACGGCCTCTGGTTCCCGGTCGACGTCAGCACGTCGGCGCAGGCGACGCTCGGCGGCATGGCGGGCAACAATTCCTGCGGCTCGCGTTCGCTCGCCTACGGTAACATGGTCCACAACGTCGTCGCGATCGATGCACGTCTCGCCGACGGCACCGAGGCGCGCTTCGGGCCGGAGCGCGCGATGGACGAGGCGATGCCCCGGATGCACGCGCTGCTCGGCGGGTTGCGCGAGCTGGGCCTCCGCGAGCGCGACGAAATCGAGCGCGTCGTCCCGAAAGTGCTGCGGCGCGTCGGCGGCTACAACGTCGACATCTTCCATCCGCAGAGCGTGCGTCCCTACTCGCCCGACGGCGACGTCAACTTCGCGCACCTGCTCGTCGGCAGCGAGGGGACGCTCGCGTGGACGCGCACGCTGACGCTGCGCTGTGCGCCACTGCCGCGGCACCGCGCGCTGGGGGTTGTGAACTTCGCGACGCTGCACGACGCAATGGAAGCGACGCGTCACCTCGTCGCGCTGTCGCCCGCCGCCGTCGAGCTCGTCGACCGCACGATGATCGACCTCGCGCGCGACAACCCGGCGTTCCGGCCGGTCATCGAGCGGGCGCTTACGGCTTCGCCGCAGGCGATCCTGCTCGTCGAGTTCATCGCGGACGACGAGGCGCCGGCCGCGCGGAAGCTCGCCGATCTCGAAGCGCTGCTCGGCGACATCGGACACGCCGGCTCGCTCGTGAAGATCCCGGATCCGAAGGCGCAGAAAGCGCTGTGGGACGTGCGCAAGGCGGGGCTCAACATCATGATGAGCCTGCGCGGCGACGGGAAGCCGGTGTCGTTCATCGAGGACTGCGCGGTGCCGCTTGCGCACCTCGCCGATTACGTCGACCGGCTGAGCGAAATCTTCGCGCGGCACGGCACGCGCGGCACCTGGTACGCGCACGCGTCGGTCGGGACGCTGCACGTGCGGCCGATCCTCGACATGCGCCGCGACGGCGCCGCGAAGATGCGCGCGATCGCCGAGGAGACCGCAGCCATCGTACGCGAGTACAAGGGCGCCTTTTCCGGCGAGCACGGCGACGGGCTCGTGCGCAGCGAATGGGTCGACTGGCAGTTCGGCCCGCGCCTTGCGAAAGCGTTCGCGCAAATCAAGGACCTGTTCGATCCGCGGGGGCTGATGAATCCGGGGAAGATCGTGCGCGCGCCGCGAATGGACGACGCGTCGCTCTTTCGCTTCCAGCCGAGCTATCGGACGCTGCCGCTCGAAACGGGCCTCGACTGGTCGGCGTGGAACGTGCAGAACGACGCCTTGAGCGGCGCGCTGACGCCGCCAGGCACCGGCGGCGACGCGTCGCAGGGCTACGCGAAGGCGGCGGAGATGTGCAACAACAACGGCCACTGCCGCAAGTTCGACGCCGGCACGATGTGTCCGAGCTACCGCGTCACCGGGGACGAGATCCACCTGACGCGCGGCCGCGCGAACACGCTGCGCCTCGCGCTGTCCGGTCAGCTCGGCGACGACGGCGCGGCGCTCGCCGCGGTGCGCGAGGCGCTCGACCTTTGCGTGAGCTGCAAGGGCTGCCGCCGCGAGTGCCCGACCGGCGTCGACATGGCGCGGATGAAGATCGAGTTCCAGTACCAGTGGCAGCGGCGGCACGGCGTGCCGCTGCACGATCGGCTGATTGCGAAGCTGCCGCGCTGGGCGCCGCACGCGGCGGCGCTCGCGCCGCTCGTCGATCTGCGCGAGCGCGTGCCTCTACTGGCGCGCGCGCTCGAAACGCCGACCGGCGTCGCGGCGCAGCGCTCGCTGCCGCGCTTCCGCTACAACACGTTCTTCCGCGGTTATCGCGGGCGAGCGACGCACGACATCGAGCCGGTGGACGTCGTCCTGTTCGTCGACAGCTTCACCAACGCGTTCGAGCCGGAGAACGCGCACGCGGCATTGCGCGTGCTGCGCGCGGCCGGTTATCGCGCCGAGGTCGCCGTGGCGTCGCCACACGAAGGCGCGAATGCGCGGCCCCTGTGTTGCGGGCGCACGCTCCTCGCATATGGCTTCGTCGACGAGGCGCGGCACGAGGCGCGGCGGATGCTCGACGCGCTCGCACCCTACGTCGCCGCCGGCGCAGCGATCGCCGGACTCGAGCCGTCGTGCCTCTTCACGCTGCGCGACGAGTTCCTCGCGATGCGTCTTGGCGACACTGCCGACCGCATCGCCGAGCGCGCGCTTACGATCGAGCAGTTTCTCGTTCGCGAGCGCAAGGCAGGCAGCGCGCCGTTGTCGCTCGCGGCACTTGCGCAAAAGCGCGCGCTCGTGCACGGGCATTGCCATCAGAAGGCGTTCGACGCAGCCGGTGCGACGCTCGACGTTCTGCGCTGGATCCCCGGCCTCGCCGTCGAGCCGATCGATTCCGGCTGCTGCGGCATGGCGGGCGCGTTCGGCTACGCGGCCCGGCATTACGACGTTTCGATGCGAATGGCCGAGCTGTCGCTGCTGCCCGCGGTGCGCAGCGCCGGCGACGACACGCTCGTGGTCGCCGACGGCACGAGCTGCCGCCATCAGATCGCCGATGGCACGCGCGCAACGGGCCGCCGCGAAGCGCTGCATGCGATCCGCGTTCTCGCGCACGCGGTCGACCGCGCGGCCGGTGTCCCGCGGCGCCGCGACGGCGGCAACCGGCTCGCCGATGCGCTGCGCGCCCGCGATCAGTAGCGCTATGCCCGACTCCGATCACGACACGATCTCCCGCGTCACGCTCGATCACTACGAGCGTCAGGCGCAGCCGTTCCGCGACGCGACGCGCGATCACGACGTCACGCAGAACATCGACGCGCTGCTCACGCAGATCGAGGGCGCGCCGCCATTCACGATCCTCGACTTCGGCTGCGGCCCGGGACGCGATTTGCGCGCATTCAAGGCGCGCGGTCACCATGCGATCGGCGTCGACGGCGCGCCGGCGTTCGTCGCGATGGCGCGCGCCGCGAGCGGCTGCGACGTCTGGCAGCAGGATTTCCTGCATCTCGCGCTGCCGGCGTCGCACTTCGACGGCGTCTTCGCCAATGCCTCGCTCTTCCACGTCCCGACCGATGCGCTGCCGCGGGTGCTGCGCGAGCTTCGCGCTGCGCTCAAGGCGCGCGGGGTCCTCTTCGCGTCGAACCCGCACGGGCACAACGAGGAAGGCTGGAATCGCGGACGCTACGGGGCGTACCACGATCTGCCGACATGGTCGCGCCATCTCGCCGACGCCGGATTCACCCTGGTGGATCACTACTATCGGCCGGCCGGCCTCCCGCGCGAGCAGCAGCCGTGGCTCGCGACCGTTGCGCGGCGCGATTGACGAGCGGCACCGCGAATCGTCATCGGGTCGGCAGTGTCGATTCGACGAACGCGTCGCAGCGACCGGGCGACGACGGACACGTGATCGTCCCGCTCGACGGCTCGTAATTGCGCACGCTGTAATAGTAGGTGCCGCCCGGCGTGAGCGTCGAAAAGCCTGCACGCGGCGTCGTCGTGAACCGGACCGTGTTCGAGATGCCGGCCTGTCGAACGAGCGGACCGTTGACGCCGCTCGCGTCGGTCGCGCGGAAGTCGCAAGGCGTGCGCGAGATCGTCACTTCCCGGAACGTCGGCTCGCCGGAAAACTCGGCGGACGACAGCGACCCCACGCTCGACCCCGACATCGTCGGCGGCACGACGAAGCTGACCGTCCACGCGCCGTTCCAGGCGAATGCCGGCGGCACCGGCATCAGCACGCTTTCGACGCGCGTCGTCAGCGACGATAGATCGCTGTACAGATAGCTCGGGAAAGCGTTGCAGAGCCCCGGCGGCGACGGCGCGCTCGCGGCCCAGTTGAGCGTCATCGTCACCGGCGGGCTGCTGCCGCCCGCGCTCCGCGCGATCACCGTGTAAGCGTGCAGACCGGGCGCGGTCTCGCGGATGACACACGTGCGCGTCGTGCTCGTGCAGCCGTCCCACGTGTACGTGCCGATCGCCACGTTGCAGCTCACCTCGAACGCGGCGAACGTGCCGACCGTCGGTGGATTCGTCTGCGACGTCCGCGCCATCGTGCACTTCGGCGCGTCCGCCGACACGCTTTGCCACGTTACGGTCACGCTCGAAGGCACGCTCGCGCCGGCCGCGTTGCGCGCGACGACCGTGTACGTGACCGGGCCCGTCGCCGCCGACGTGGTGCTGCACTGCGCGGCCGCGCTCATGCAATTCGTCCACGTGAACGCCGTCGGCGCATTCGTGCACGAAGCGATCAGCGTCACGGCCGCGCCTGCGACGGGCGCCGCATTCGACGCGGTGACGAGGCAGACCGGCACGTTCTGTGCGGCCGACGACGACGGCGAGCACATCGCGACCGGCATCGACGCCGGGCCGTAGCCCTCGGCGATGTAGCCTTTCGCGACCATCGCCTGCAGCGTCGCCGGATCGGTCGTGAAGCGGTGATTGGAATCGGCGCGGCCGTTCCACGCGCGATACACCGGCACGCTCCCCTGCGGGCACTCGCCGGTCAGCATGTCGGGCAGGTAGATGCCGAACGCATTGTCGGTCTCTTCCATCCACGCACCGGCGAAGCGCTGCAGGACGTCCGCGCATTCGGCAGGCGATGCCGAATAGAAGTGCGAATCGAGACCCGCCGACGGCAGGCCGTAGAAGCGGCATACCGGCGACGCGCCTGCGATTGGCGTCGCCGGATCGAAGACGGTGAAGTGCTGGCCGGTTCGCTGCCAGCCGACGAAGTTGCCTGCGTCGAGCTTCGCGATCTCGTTGGCGAACGACGTGACGAAATAATGATCGAGCGCGGCGTTGTAGTACTCGATCGCCTCCAGCGTGGCGGCGCGGGCGCCGCCGCACGCGACGAGCCACACGACGAGCAGCCATTTCGCTTGCGAACGGATCATGGGGGCAACCTTTTCGCGACCGGCGCGGTGACGAACGGACCGGCGCGGCGGTGGCCAAGTTCCCGACCCGCGCGACGGCCGGCAGACGATCGCGGCGTCGATTTGCCCCATGCTATGCTGGTTTGCCGACACACGATGGCTGCTTGCGCGTCGCGTCGGCCACGACAAGACGACGATCAAAAAAGGAGGGTTCGATGCACCTGCTGCGCCACTGCCTGCTCGTCATCGGGTGCGCGCTCGCGTTCGTCGCGGGCGCGTCGGCCCAAACCCTGCGGATCGGCCTCGCCGAGGACCCCGACGTTCTCGACCCGACGCTTGCGCGAACCTTCGTGGGCCGGATCGTCTTCGCGGCGCTTTGCGACAAGCTGTTCGACATCGACGAGAAGCTCGACATCGTTCCGCAGCTGGCGACGGGCTATCAGTGGTCGCCCGACAAGAAGTCGCTCACGATCAAGCTCCGCTCCGGCGTCACGTTCCACGACGGCGAGAAGATGGATGCCGCCGCGGTCAAGTACAGCCTCGAGCGCCACAAGACAATGCCGGGATCGAACCGGCGCGGCGAACTCGCGCCGCTCGCAAGCGTCGAGGTTATCGATCCGCTGACCGTCCGGCTCGATCTGTCGGCGCCGTTCTCGCCGCTGCTCGCGCAACTCGCCGATCGCGCCGGCATGATCGTGTCGCCGAAGGCCGCGCAGGCCGAGGGCGACAAGTTCGGCGTGCATCCGGTCTGCGCCGGGCCGTTCAAGTTCGTCGAGCGCGTCGCGCAGGACCGCATCGTGCTCGAGCGCCATGCCGATTACTGGAACAAGGGCGCCGTGCACTTCGACCGGATCGTCTACACCCCGATACCCGACTCGACGGTGCGCCTTGCGAACCTGCGCTCGGGCCAGCTCGATTTCATCGAGCGTCTCGCCGCCTCCGACGTGCCGCAGGTCAAGAGCGACGGGCGGCTCGGCATCACGAAGATCACCGAGATCGGCTACCAGGGCATCACGATCAACGTGGGCAAGAGCGATCTCGCGCAGAAGAATCCGCTCGGCCGCGACCCGCGCGTGCGCGAGGCCTTCGAGCTCGCGCTCGACCGCGACGGCATCGTGCAGGTCGCGATGGACGGCGAGGCCGATGTCGGCAACCAGTGGGTCCCCCCGACGAACGCGTTCTATGCGAAGAACGTTCCGATCCCGAAGCGCGACGTCGCGCGCGCGAAGGCGCTCCTCAAGGAAGCGGGCGCCGTCAATGCGTCGTTCACGCTGATGACGCCGACGACGGCGGACGCGCAGCGGATCGCGCAGGTCGTGCAGGCGATGGCGCGCGAAGCCGGGTTCGACGTCAAGATCCAGTCGACCGAATTCGCAACGTCGCTCGATCTGGCCGACAAGGGACAGTTCGACGCCTACGTGCTCGCGTGGAGCGGCCGTGCCGATCCCGACGGCAACATCTTCAGCTTCGACGCGTGCAAGCAGCCGCTCGACTATGCCGGCTACTGCAAGCCCGAGGTCGACGACATCCTGAAGCGCTCACGCACGACGCTCGACGTGGGCGAGCGCAAGAAGCTCTATGCGGACCTCGCCGCGATCGTGCTGAAGGACCGGCCGATCGTGTACCTCTATCACCGCCATTGGCTGTGGGCGTACACGAACAAGCTCGCGGGACTGCGGCCGATTCCCGACGGGCTCGTGCGCGTCACGGACCTTCGCTTCAAGTGACCGGCTGAAGCGCGGAATTGCGCGTGGATCGATCGGTGGACTTCGCGTCCACGGCGGCGTAGGCTCCATGCTCCGACGCCTCGCTCGCCTGGGGAGGCTTTCGCGCGAGGCGTTCTCCTTCGGAGGTCACCATGCGCGCCATTCGCCTTGCAATGGCTGCGGCGGGACTTGCCGCAGCCTCCCATGCCGCGCCCGTCGCGGCAACCGCGTACTCCGTCGACCAGAGCGACCTTTGGTGGATCCCCGCCGAATCGGGCTGGGGCATCCAGCTCGTGCAGCGAGGTGCGCTGATCTTCGCGACGATGTTCGTTTACGCGGCGAACGGCACGCCGACCTGGTACGTCGCGCTGCTGAAGCCGCCGGGCGCAGCAAGCGAGGATGCCGCGAAGGCGACGACGCTCTCGTGGTCCGGCGATCTCGACGCGACGACGGGAACGGGATTCGCCGCGCCGTGGAATCCGACGGTGTTCAATTTCACGAAGGTCGGCACGATGACGTGGACGCCCACCAACGCGACGAGCGGGGTCCTTGTCTATTCGGTGAACGGCGTGTCGGTCAGCAAGAGCATCGTGCGCGAGTTCATCACGTTCGACGACTTCAGCGGCACGTACCTGGGGGGCATTCGGCTTACGCAGACCGGCTGCGCGGACCCTTCGAAGAACGGCACCTTCGACGATTTCGCGACCATCACGATCACGCAGAACGCCACGAACCTGGGGCTCGCGCTCACCACGACGACGACCGGTCTGAGCTGCACGTTCCAGGGCACGCTGACGCAGGCCGGACACTTCGGCGCGGCCAGCGGCACGTTCGTGTGCAACGGGAAGACGACGCCGGGCAACCTGTTCAACATGGTCGTCGGGCCCGACTCGCTGGTCACGCATTTCTCGAGCTCCGACCCGACCAACGGCTGCAACAGCGGCGGGGCCGTCTCGGTCGTCCGGCAGATGTAGGCGTCGTCGCCGTACGCGTTGCGTCGGGTGGTCCCGGCCGCGGACCGGGTCCAGGGCTCGCGCATCGTCTCGCTTCATGCTGACGTACGTCATACGCCGCGCCGCGACGATCGTGCCGACGCTGGTCTTCGCGTCGATCCTCATCTTCGGTTTGCAGCAACTGCTGCCCGGCGATCCCGCGATGGTGCTGGCCGGCGAGGAGCGCGACCCGACGGTGATCGCGCATCTGCGCGAGACGATGCATCTCGATCAGCCGTTTCCGGTCCGCTACCTCTATTGGCTGCGCGGCGTCCTGCACGGCGATCTCGGCGAGTCGCTGCGGATGCAGCAACCGGTGGGCACGCTGATCGCGCAGAAGCTGCCGGTGACGCTCGAGCTCGCCTGCATCGCGATCGTCATCGCGCTCACGATCGGCATCCCGGCCGGCGTCATATCCGCAGTGCGCCGCGGCGGCGCATGGGACTACGGCGCGAACGTCGTCGCGCTGTGGGGCCTGTCGACGCCGAATTTCTGGCTCGGCATCATGCTGATACTGCTCTTCTCGGTGACGCTGCACTGGCTGCCGGCCTCGGGTTACGTGAGCCCGTTCGAGAACCTCGGCGCGAACCTGGCGGCGATGATCATGCCGGCGTTCGTGCTCGGCAACGCGATCGCCGCCGTGCTGATGCGCCATACGCGAAGCGCGATGCTGCAGGTGCTGTCGTC
>Ga0070681_10006082_pt1 | contig 11708 bp, 12 predicted proteins | sample KBSC83BmetaG_FD_65650 | JGI IMG/M metagenome (GOLD analysis project Ga0070681, IMG submission 65650) | Corn rhizosphere microbial communities from Kellogg Biological Station, Michigan, USA - KBS C8-3B metaG | ecosystem: Host-associated > Plants > Roots > Rhizosphere | place: USA: Michigan...
GAGCAAAGATGAGGTCGAGAAGCTGGTGAAAGATGCGCAGGCCCATACGGAAGAGGACAAGAAGCGGCGGAAGACCGCCGAAGCCAAAAACCAGGCCGATACTCTGGTCTACCAGACGGAAAAGAACCTGAGCGAGCATGGCGACAAGATCGCCGCAGAAGACAAGACCAAGATCGAGGAAGCGGTTGCCTCGCTGAAGAAGGCGATGGAGGGCACGGAGCCTGAGGCGATCGAATCCGCCATCCAGACATTAACCACTGCGTCTCACAAGCTGGCCGAGGAAATGTATAAAAAGGCCTCTGCATCAGCCGAAGCCGGCACAGGCGGCGACGCAGGGAGTGGAAACGGGGCCGGCGAGACCAAAACGGATGAGAAGGTTGTCGACGCGGAATTCGAAGAAGTGGACAAAGAAAAAAAATAAGCTAGAATACCGTCATCGAGACCGAGCTTCGTTGAGATACGGGGCTCGGTCTTGCTGCAGTTTTACCCAGAGAGAACCCTCCCGTGTCTAAACGCGACTACTACGAGACCTTGGGCGTCGAGCGGACTGCATCCGATGACGACTTGAAGAAGGCGTATCGGAAGATGGCCCGCCAACACCATCCCGATCTCCAGACCGGAGAGGCCCAAAAAAAATCGTCGGAAGAAAAGTTCAAAGAAGTCAACGAAGCGTATGAAACGCTGAGCGACCAGGAAAAACGCAAGCGTTATGACATGTTCGGCCACGCCGGGACTCAACAGGGAGGGGGCCCCGACGGGTTCGGATTCGGAGGAAGCGGGTTCGGCGACGCCTTTAACGATATCTTCGAAGATTTTTTCGGGGGGCAGCGGGGTGGCAGCCGGGCGGAACGGGGTAACGATCTTCAGTACAATCTTGAATTGACCTTCGAAGAAGCCGTCTACGGGAAAGAAGCCAAGCTCAAAATTCCACGCTGGGAAGTGTGCAACGACTGCAAAGGATCCGGCGCTAAAAGCGCGGCGTCGGTCAAAACGTGCCCCAGTTGCAAAGGGGCCGGTCAGATGCGATTCCAACAGGGGTTCTTCAGCATCAGCCGCCCGTGCGGGCAATGCGAAGGAGCCGGACGAATCATTACAGAACCCTGTCCCGCCTGCCAGGGCCGTCAACGCACCTATCGGGAACGAACCATCGCCGTGCATATCCCGGCCGGCATCGAATCAGGCATGCGCCTCCGCCTCTCCAACGAAGGGGAACACGGGGTCAATGCAGGCCCGCCTGGCGACCTCTATGTGGCGATTACCGTCAAACCGCACCCGATCTTCCAACGCCAGGGACACGACATCCTCTGCGAAGTGCCGATTCATTTTGTCACAGCGGTACTCGGTGGAAAAATCGAGGTCCCGACCTTGAAAGGCAATACCGTCATCAAGATTCCTGCCGGCACTCAGCAAGATAAGATCCTCCGTATCAAAGGCCTGGGGATCCCCAGCCTCAAGAGTCAGAGTACCGGCGACCAACTCTTTGCCATTAAGATTCAGATCCCCACCAAACTGACCGCGCGTCAGAAAGAATTACTCACGGAGTTCGCCAAAGAGAGCGGCATGTCGATGGAAGAGGACGGCGACGGATTTTTCGACAAGATGAAGACCTTCTTCGAGTAAGCGCTGACGGACTCTCCGCCCGATACCCGCACTATGTCCACGTTCTTCGTCACCCAGGACGCGATCACTCCCCCTTCGATCCGCATGACCGGCGACCTCCTCCGTCATCTACGAGACAGTCTCCGTCTCCATCCGGGAGACACCCTCACCGTGAATGACGGATGCGGAACCAGGTATCGCGTGGAAGTGACTCACGTCACTCAAGAAGCGATCGACAGCCGCATCCTGGGTCAACAAACAGAGCCAGTGCGCAAAAATTCACCCATTGTGCTCGGCCAGGCCCTGATCAAGGGCGACAAGATGGATTGGGTCATCCAAAAGGCCACGGAACTCGGCGTCGAGACCATCGTGCCAATTCTCAGCACACATAGCGTCATCAAACTCCGTCTTGAACGAGTTGAGCACCAGCGGTCCAGATGGGAACGTATTGCGCGCGACGCGGCTCAACAGTCAGAGCGATGGACGATCCCCGCCATCGCAGAACCCCTAGACCTCGCCCAAGTCTGCCGACAATACGCGACGGCGTCGGCCAAAGGCTTGCTCGCGGAACGCTCCAACGGAGTGTCCCTTGCGACCATGCCGCTGCCGCAAAACCAGGGGGATCAGATTATCGTATTGGTGGGGCCGGAAGGGGGATGGGCAGCAGACGAGCAGCACCTGGCGCAGGAGCAAGGCTTCCTTCCACTCACCCTTGGACCACGAATCCTGCGAGCGGAGACCGCTGCCATCGCGGCAATCAGCATACTCCAATCAAGACTCGATGAAATGGGATAGCGCGGCCCGTTGGCCAGTCAAAAATCCAGAACCAATCAGCACGCCGCATCGCGAAATCCAAACGGCTATCATCGAGCCGTGGTCAGCCGAATGATCGTCCCGTTTTCTCCACTGGCCCAGCCCTGTGTTCCATCAGGAAACGAAAGGCCGAAGAGTGAGACCTTGGCGATCGCGCCCTGCTCAGTCCAGGTAAAACCGCTATCCGTCGTTCGATAGGCCATGCCCCGTTCCCCCACGATCCATCCGGTCTGAGGGTCGGTAAACCGCACACGCAAGAAGTCGGTCAGCTTCGTACAGGTGCGGGTGCAGGGGAGCGTGCGATCAAGCCAGTGCTCCCCGCCATCAGTCGTGTGAAAAATGGCGCCGGCGTTTCCAACAACCCAACCGGTCGACTCATCGGAGAAATACACATCGAATAGCGTGACGGCACCTTGCGTCTCTTGCGGAGTCCAGGTGACCCCGCCGTCGTGCGTCATCAAAACTGTTCCGACCGCCCCGACTGCTGCCCCATGCTGCGCAGTGAGAAATTGCACAGCATACAGAGCCGCGCTCGTCTTACTCGCTTGATCGACCCAATGCGCCCCGCCATCTTTCGTATGGAGGATGGTTCCATTGCCACCGACGACCCACCCCTCGTTAGGCGACACAAATGAGAGTCCGTAGAGCCCCACCTGGCTATCAATGAGTTGCGAATGCCAGGTCTGTCCCCCGTCCCGGCTCTGGCGGATCGTCCCATTGGCACCGACGGCCCACCCCTGTTTGTCGTCGAGAAAGAAGACGCTCGCCAGCGTCACCGTGGTGCCGCTGGCAACCTTTTTCCACTTCTTCCCGCCATCGGTCGTTTTCAAAATGGTGCCACCAGACCCCACGGCCCAGCCCAGTTGAGGCGTGCGAAAATGGAGCCCCATCAAGATGGCTTCGGTGTGGCTCACTTGAGGGGTAATCGTGAGACCGGAATCAGCGGTCCAGGAAAGAGAAGCGCAGAACACCGTCGTCAGCAGCGCGACGACTATGAGACATCCCTGACGGAACAGGAAAGACAGCGGCCATGATCCGTTCGATCCGTATCTCACTGGTTGGTCGCGGGGTCAATGCGGTTATTATTGAAGAAACTCGAATCGGGCATGCCCTTGGCTTCAATGGTGAAGGTGCCCGCTTCCAACGTCAACCACTTCTTCGACGTACAACAGGTTCCGTCTGGCTGTACATCCCAGGAGCCGCGCCGCACGATCAGCGGGCCCGTGGCGAGCTCATTGAAGAACTCATTGCGCTTCCCCACGCCGTACAGGTTGCGATGCGGCACTCGCACGACAATCTCCGTATCCGTCCAGGACATCACCTGAGCCGCGATGTCGCTGAATAAGACCTCCGTGCGAGAGACGTTTTCGCCCAAATCCAACGCTTCCCGCCCCTTATACACCCCTTGGTTGAGGCTTAAATTGGCATGTTCGGCTGTTTTGAGGAAAGAGCCGAATCCAGACCCTTTGATCGTGATCAAGTCATCGAGCCCGCCCGAATGCGGACTGTAGGAATCGATCTTCGGCGTCACGAGTGTAAACATCCCGGCGTCGGTCTTGAGTATCTCCTTCGACGCGCAACAGGAACCGTCAGGATTGGGCCTGGTAGCACCTCGGGAGATCACGACCGGTCCGCTCTTCGCACTGAACGGAACCCACACATCAATGCGGTCGTCTTGCCAGCGAAAGATTACGGCGCGGACACCCCCGATATCGACCCTATTCGATCCTATATTGAAGTCGGTGAACGAGTAGGCGGAAGCGCCACTCTCCGAATAGAATCCAAAATGTTCCCCGCTGATTTTGAGCAGAGTCCCGATCGGTGCGGCCTGCGGCGTCAACGCCGTCACTTTTGGTACATGAACCGTAAAGGTCCCGACTATTCGCTCGCGCGCCTGCGTGGTCAGAACGACCGGTCCTGATTCCGCATCCATCGGAACGTGCACCACGATGGCATGATCGGACCACTGAGCAATCGTGGCGAGACGTCCGCCGAATGTCACCTTGTCACCCGCCCCGTTTGCAGCGCCGAAACCCTGGCCGAAAAACACAACTTTTGTACCGATCGGCCCGCTTACCGGATCGATGCGAATGCTCGGAATCAACTTCAGAGCGACGGCATTGCTCACCTTGTATTGCACTGGGGCGCAGCAGGATCCGTCCGGCAAGGGATCAGACGAGGCCAATCGAACCACCACATCTCCCGACGCAGCATTGGTGGGAACCTCGGCTTCGATGATGTCGTCTTTCCAGCGACGGGGCCTGACAACCACGCCACCGATCATCACATCGTTCACTCCGAACATCGTATTGGGATCGCGAGGACCGGCCGTGACGCCGAAATGCGCTCCCGTGATCTGGACCGTATGTCCCGGCTCGATCTCCGCCGGTGTCACCGCGCTAATCGTCGGCTGCACCACAGTCAAGGTCCCAGCCGACAGTTTCTTCTTTCCTACCATGATGTCTACGGGACCGGATTGAGCTTGGAAGGGAACTTTCACCTCGATCAGGTCAGATTCCCAGCGCTGAATCAGTGCAGGGTACCCTCCGATCGTCACGCGATTGACCTGGACGGAACGAAATCCCCCGAACCCCTTCCCGCCGATTGAGACGGTGGCACCGGGAACCGCCGTTGAAGGATGTAGCTCGAGCGCAGGAGGGGGTGCCGCGAGAACCGCAGCGCTCAGACCGGCCCACAGCATCATCGTACTCATGCCGGCGAAGAACACATTCATGAATCGACTCCTGTCAGGTAATAAAGAGAGAGAGCAACCCAGCACGCACCACACAAGTCCCCCACATCCGACTCAGCAGGATGCTCAAAACGGCCGTCCAACAAGGCGCAGCACGTGAAGAAGCATGCCGTACGCTTCTGTACGTGGAACCTCTGAGCGCGGCGAGAACGACACTGGCGGACTTTATCAACATCCTGCCAGAAAGGGTACAACGGGGATACCACGCGAAGCGAAGAATCGATCGAACTATAGCAAGCGGTTTTTTCGAGAGTCAAGCCGCCGAGCCCGCGCAAGTCACGTGTTTCCGTCGAGGGGGGCAGGCCTATTAAATCACAGAAAGAATCATTTCGACCTCGACCGGAGCTCCACGAGGCAATTCTGCCGCCCCCACTGCCACGCGTGCATGACGACCGGCATCTCCAAAGATCTGAACCAGGAGATCCGAAGCCCCGTTGAGCACTTGAGGCTGCTGGACAAATCCCTCCGCCGATGCCACGTGACCGACGACCTTCACGACGCGGGTAATACGGTCCAACGTCCCGAGTTCCTGCTTGGCAATCGCCAATGCGTTCAGGACAGCAAGGCGGGCCGCTTCCATCCCCTGCTCGACCGTCAGATCCCGTCCAAGTTTGCCGGAGATCACCAACTGTCCGTCCCGCATGGGAAGGACGCCGGACAGAAACAGGAGGTCGCCGGCACGAACCACCGGAACATAGGTCGCGAGCGGTTTCGGCGGAACAGGCAACTCAATCAAAAGTTCAGCGAGTCGTGAGTCGTAGGAAGGACGAATTGTCATGCACTATCCAGCGCGAAGCGCGTTGAGAAAACTTTCTCCCACGGAGAGTTGATCCCCCTGCAACGCTTCCACAATCGTGTGTCCCAGATCAGCGGCCGAAGCCCTACTACCGAGATTGACCCCCTGCGCCAGCTTCGGTCCTGTGGCCAGGAGAGGGACATATTCCCGCGTGGGCAGGTGATCAGCCTTTGTAAAATCCCGCCCATGATCGCCGGTAAGAATGAGCAGGTCGCCCGGCCGAAGCTGTTCCAGCAACTCGGAAAGACGTCGATCAAAGTCATGGAGGGCTGCGGCCGACTGTGCCGCATCCGGCACCAGCACATCAAGACCGGCAAAAATAAGCCCGCGGGGGACCTTCTTTAACATTCCCGTTATCTCATCAAGCAGCGCCGTCCAGTGCCCGACGGGAACGGAACGGGTGAGTCCGCGACCGCTGAAGAGATCGCCGACTTTCCCCATCCCCACCAGAATCTGGCTCGCGCGATTGAGCACATCAAACATGGTCAGCCCCGGCGGTTCAAGCACAAACTCACGGGGTTGCGGACTAAACCGAACCGCCCCGGCATCCCCTATGAGGGGATGAGCTGAGACACGCCAAATTCCCCACGACTCTTTGAGTAGTTTCCTTGCGTCCCGGCAACGCTGAAAGAGATCGTCCGGGCGCATGGCACTCTCATGCAATGCCGCATGGCAGGTTCGTCGTCCATCCGTCCAGACAATCAAGGCACCGGACGACAGATGCTCGGCCTCACACTCGCGCAACATGGCCGCTCCGGTCGAGCGTCGATTGCCGATGATCTTACGGCCGAATGACTGCTCGAGAATCGCGAGCATCGCAGGGGGGAATCCATCGGGGTACGATGGCCCAGCCTGGTCTGTCAGACAGCCGGCCATTTCCCAATAGCCGACCATGGAGTCGACACCCTTTGAGAGAAACCCAAGGCGCCCGAAACACCCTTCCGGCTGCCCCATGACACGGACACCTTTGAGTTCGGTGATATGACCCAGTCCGAGAGCTTCCAATGCGGGAAGGTTGAGTCCTCCGGCTTCATTGGCGAGATGGGACAGGGTATGGCAATCGGCATCGCCATATTCAGCCGCATCTGGCATGGCGCCGACTCCCAACCCGTCAATGACAAGCACAATGACACGTGTAATCATCGGCGCACTATAGCACAGGTCATCATCGGTAACGGAACGCGACCGGCATGGCTACTTTGCACTCTGCTTCGCCACATCGGTAAGGAAATGGTCCAATCGATGCTTCGAGTCATCATGGATCACCAAGAATTCAACTCCGAATTCCCGTCTGGTCGCCCAACACACCTTTCCGAGTTCTACACGTATCGCCTTCGATTGATCAGGCGCCATAATCTGGAGACTCACAGAATCTCCTTCATGGGCCATCGCCTCACTTTCGATCGCACAACCTCCACGCGACAAGTTAAACGTCGTTCCTTCACTGGATGAGTCTTCGAACACAAACGTGACAACGCACCGGACCGAAAACCTCGTGTCCTTACGAACGATCATGACGATTCACCCCTTCCGCCTTGCGGCGGACCATTCGGCCATAATCGCGAGACTTGCGCTGGTGCCGATGCGATCTGCGCCTGCCTCCAGCATGGCGGCGGTGGATTTCCAGTCTCGTATTCCGCCGGAAGCCTTCACCTTCGCGCGACCGGCTACCGTTTCTTTCATCAATCTCACGTCCTCCACCGTGGCACCGGCGGTGGCAAATCCCGTCGAAGTCTTCACGTAATCCATTCCTGCTTCAACGGCCAGCCGGCAGGCCGTCACCTTTTCCTCTCGTGTCAGACAGCAGGTCTCCAGGATGACTTTATGCTCTGCCCCCGGCGTCGCATTGACGACCTCGGCCATGTCGGTCCGGACTAGATCGTAATCGCCTGATTTGAGCCGGCTAACGTTGATCACCATGTCCAACACCCTGGCTCCTCGTGCGACCGCTTCACGTGCCTCCGCAACCTTCGTAGCTGTCGTATGACCGCCCAGAGGAAATCCGATAGGAATACCGACACGAATCTTGGTGGCGGCCACGGCCTCAACCGCTTCACCGATATAGCAGGGAGGCACAAATATGACGACGAATCCGAACTCTGCCGCCTCCCGGCAGAGGCGCAGCACGTCGGCCTTCGTCGCATCAGGACGAAGCACGGTATGATCGATCAGTGCTTGAAGAGCCAGGTTGTGCAACATCGCGTTCACACCCTTATAGCAAGTCCTGGATCAGAGATGAAGAGGGAATAGCACAGGGAGGAGGGGCGAACGATTACAAATGCGGGAGAGAGGCCCGGCGAAAAGGCCGCTTTTGATACTTCTCTACAGCCTGGTTGTGTTCAATAAGGCTCGAAGAAAACTGGTGCGTGCCGTCGTTCCGAGAGACGAAATACAGGGAGCGTGAATCGGATGGATAGAGTGTCGCACGGATCGCCTGAATCCCCGGGTTGGCGATCGGTCCGGGAGGTAGTCCCTGCACCCGATAGGTGTTATAGGGACTGGGACTGGAGAGATCTTTTTTGTGCAAATTTCCGTCAAATGCCGACAAGCCGTAAATAACAGTCGGATCGCTCTGGAGCGGAATATGTTTCCTCAGCCTATTGTGAAACACTGCAGAAATTTCCGGTCGCTCGCCGCCGGACCCGGTTTCCTTTTCGATGACGGAGGCGAGGGTCAGCACCTCGTGCATCGTCATCTTGAACTCCTGCATGCGAACGAGCAGGTCCGGTCCAACCATCTGTCGAAGCCGTTCAACCATCGCCATCAATACCTCTCGCGCCCTCACAGGGCGGGGAAACTTATACGTGTCGGGATACAGGTAACCTTCCAGTGTCTCCGCCTGAATCCCAAGAGACGCAACGAACGCCCGATCCTTCGCCAGCCGGAGAAACTCTGCGCGATCCGTGATGCCCTGTTGAGAGACCAGATCGGCGATTTGGGCGATAGTCAGACCTTCGGGAACCGTCAGTGCATGAAGCAGCACCTGACCGGTGAGCAACTTTGAGAGAATCTCAGCCGGCGTCATGCCGGGATTGAGTTCATACTCCCCCGCGTGGACTTTACGTTCGGCAGAGAGAGATTTTCCAAAAAGAAGAAAAGCGGAACGGCTCTTGATCAGTCGTTCGCGCTCGAGCAGCCCGGCCACAAATTGAAACGTTGCGCCATCCGGGATGACGACGACTTTCGAGAGGGGATGCTGCTGAGGGGGAATGACCGGGCCTTCAGCCCAGCGAATCGTCTGGTATGCGGCGGCGCCGAGTGCGACCATCGCGACCAGCAGAAGCACGAGAATGGTCCGTACTTTCATGAAGTGGTTGTGCCGTTCCCCTTTCCGACAACCCATCCGCCCATGATTCCGGGTCCAGTTTCGGTGTCGGTTCTAAACTCGCCAAATAACTCTGGAGCAAAATCGATGCGGCTATGCGATCCACCACCCCTTTTCGCTTTTTCCGACTCACATCCGCCGCGATCAGGAGGTCTTCGGCTGCCTTCGTCGTCAATCGTTCATCCCACAAGATAACGGGAACGGACACCCCTTGCTCCAAGCGCGCCTGAAACTCGCGCATCGCCTGGATTGCCGGCCCCTCACGACCGTCCAATTGAAGGGGAAACCCTAACAGCACTTCCTTGACTTCATGGGTCCCCACGAGAGCCGCGATATGGGCAATGTCCCGGTCCAACGTGCGCCGATTCAGCGTCTCAAGCGGCTGAGCGGTCCACCCCAGTTCATCGCTCAGGGCGACCCCGATTCGCTTGGTCCCATAATCAAGTGCCAGTATTCGTTTACCCTCCATTAGTCTACCGCTGCAACATGCGTTCGACCAGTCCAAAAACATTTTCCAGCGCGACATCCAGCCTGGCCGGGTCTTTTCCACCAGCCTGTGCCATCTCGGGCCTACCCCCGCCGGTACCGCCGACTTCCGCCGCCATGGCCTTAATGATGTCCCCCGCTTTCAATCGGGCAATCAGATCCTTCGTGACGACGACCAGTAACGATACCTTGCCGTCATTGACGGCGCCCAGTGCCACGACACCACTCTTCAACTTGTCGCGCAATTGATCGGCCAGCGCACGCATGCCGTTCGCATCAAGACCATCGGCTCGCTGCACATGCACCTGGATACCGGCGATGGTTTTTGCTGTGGCGTCGGCTGTTGAGCCACCGGCCACCTTCAATTTCAGGTCTTCCAATTCTCGTTCCTTGTCTTTCAGCTGTGTCATGACCTTGCGTGTTTTGGCAACCAGTTCAGACTGGCCTACTTTGAGCAAGTCCGAGAGTTCTCGAATGTCCGTTTCCAGTTTCTTCACGTGCGCGAGCGCCCCGCTCCCGGTCTGGGCTTCGATACGACGGACGCCAGCCGCAACGCCGGTCTCCGACATAATTCTCACCAGGCCGATTTCCCCCGTATGCCGGCAATGGGTTCCTCCGCACAGTTCCTTGCTGAAAGATTCGACCGTCACGACTCGCACCTGTTCACCGTATTTGTCGCCGAAGAAGGCCAGCGCGCCCTTGGCCACCGCATCCTGAATACTCATCACCTCGGTTGCAACCTGCTCGTTCCTCCGCACTTCATTGTTTACAACCGTTTCGATGTCATCGATGTCGCGAGAGTTCAGCGGCCTGAAATGGGCAAAGTCGAATCGCAGGCGATTCGGCCCGACGAGCGACCCATACTGTTTGACATGAGGCCCCAGCAGATCGCGCAACGCAGCGTGAACCAGATGGGTCGCGGTGTGGTTTCGCTGCGCGTCCTGCCGGGTCGTGGTATTGACGGTCATTCGCAGCTGTTCCCCTTCTCGAATCCTTCCTTTCGTGACGGTTCCCCTGTGCAAAATCAAGGTCGGTACCGGCCTCGTCGTATCCTTAATCTCCACCCTGCCATCGTGCCCCATTAACACACCCTGGTCGCCGACCTGGCCACCGCCTTCCGCATAGAACGGGGTCACATCCAGCACCAATTCAACCTCATCACCTTCCGCTGCTTCTTTGACCAGCCGATCGCCTTTTAAAATCGCCTGCACCAGACTATCGCTCTCGAGGCGATCGTATCCGATAAATCCCGTCGTTCCGAGGCGCCCCGCCAATTCCGTGAGCGTCGGTCGAGCCGTTTCCTGCTCGAACCCTCCGGTCTTGCGTGCACGATTTCGTTGTTCTTCTATGGCCAGGTCGAACCCTGCCTCATCCAACGTCATACCCTGCTCGCGGCAGGCTTCTCCCATCAAGTCCATCGGAAAACCATAGGTATCGTAAAGCTTGAACAGGTCAGTGCCCTTGAGGACGTGACTGCCCGCCAAGCGTGCTTGTTCGATGATCTCGTTGAGAATGGGCAAGCCCTGATCCAGCGTGGCAATAAATCGCTCTTCTTCGCCTCTCGTCGCCTCGGCGATCGTCGCGGCAGCGCTTCGAACTTCCGAATAGACTCCGCCCATCTGGCTCACCACCGCTGCCGTGAGTTCGTGAAGGAAGGGCTCAACGATCCCCAACAGCCGTCCATGGCGTGCTGCGCGGCGCAGGATCCTGCGAAGCACATAGCCACGTCCCTCGTTCGACGGCAACACGCCATCAGCCATTAAGAACGTCATCGCGCGCAGATGGTCCGCCACGACACGCATCGACCGATCGGTCTGCTCCGTCTCCCCGTAGCGCATGCCGGCCCTGGTCGCTACGGCATCAAGCAAGGGAGTGAACACATCGCTGTCATAATTGCTGTAGACCCCCTGTGCCACTGCCGCCAGCCGCTCCAATCC
>Ga0070681_10006085_pt1 | contig 11706 bp, 8 predicted proteins | sample KBSC83BmetaG_FD_65650 | JGI IMG/M metagenome (GOLD analysis project Ga0070681, IMG submission 65650) | Corn rhizosphere microbial communities from Kellogg Biological Station, Michigan, USA - KBS C8-3B metaG | ecosystem: Host-associated > Plants > Roots > Rhizosphere | place: USA: Michigan...
TCGGCGAAATCCTGGTCGAGGAGTTCATGCAGCCCATGGGGCTGACGCAGGCCGCGTTGGCCGAGGCGATGGGCGTTCAGCGCAAGCATGTCAACGAGTTGTGCAACGACCGCCGGACCGTGACCGCGGCGACGGCGCTCATCCTCGCGCGCGTGTTCGGGAACAGCCCCGACTTCTGGCTCAACGTGCAGCGGCGCAGCGATCTGTGGGAGGCGATGAACAGCCCCCGCGAGCGTGAGCGGATCGAACGCGCGAAACCAATCGGTGCCGCGGCGTGATCTCGGTCGCCGGGAAGGGGAAGGATGCCCTGGCGTAGAAATCGGCCGTTCCGCTCCCGGAGGGTTCGCGCGATAGTCGGGGAATGTCTCGACCGCGCGCCAACATGGGCTTTGTGCCCAACGATCTTTACATCGAGCCGGAGCCTTGGCCTCGTGGCGGCCGGCCGCCGAAGCACGATCTTGAGACGTGGACCGTCACCGACGATTGGCCGGAGCATGTCCCGGTCACTCAAGCCGAACTCGACATGTTCAAGGCATGGTTCGGCGACCTGTTCGATGAACTGTTCGGGCCCTGCCGATGATTTGAGGAGACGAGTGTTATGACCAAGCCACCTTCGATGCTGTGCAGGCGCATTCGCGCTCCCGCAATCCGAAGGTCACGCAGGTGCGCGTCGTCAGTGGCCCGACCCTCCTTACCGGCATCTGCTTCTGTGCCGACTGCGGTGGTGCCATGACGCTCAGGACCGGTAAGGGAGGGCGGTATCGATTGAAGCGGCTTTACGACGCGATCGAGGCTGGCGTTGCGGCGCTCGACGATCCGGCGCTGAAGGAGCGCGCCACCAGCCTCAAGGCGATCCGCGACCAGGCGCAAGCCGACGCCGAGCGGGCGGCCGCAATGCTGGAATCGTCAGTCCAACAAGCCATCACGCCGCAGATGGTCCGGAGGTTCGCCACGACGGCGCGTGAGCGGATCAGGATGACGGCTGCGGCTACCGCCGCGACCATCTCCGCGCGCTCGCCCAGCGCGTCGAGGTCGCAGACCGCGAGGTCCGCATCATCGGCTCGAAGAGCAATCTGCTTCAGACACTCACTGCCGCGCCCGGCGCGAAGCCGGCTACGCCCGGCGTTCGCAGTTCTGTTCTGAAGTGGCGGAGGGGGCGGGATTCGAACCCGCGAGACGCTATTAACGTCTACACACTTTCCAGGCGTGCGCCTTCGACCGCTCGGCCACCCCTCCGGCAAGAGGGCGGGAGGATAGCGAAACCGCCGTCCCATGCAAGATAGCCGCGAGCCGGCCGCGTCAGGTCGCCTCCCAAGCCGGCGACGGGCCGAACCGCCACCGCGGCCGACGCGTCACACCGTCACGGGGTCACCCGCCGCCGTCAACTTGGGCTTTCGCCGCCGGACCTGGCGCGGTATCAGACCTCCGCGCGTTCCTCCCCTGATGATAAGGCTTCGCTTGTCATAAATGTCGGCGCCCCGCAGCGCTGAAGATCTCGGCCGATTGCGCCGCCCGTCCTTCGACGAGCTGAGGCGCCGGCTGGCCTTGCGCGCGATTCGGGCCTGGCGCCGGCTCAGCCGCGAGAATATCCGCAACAGCGACCTGGCGCTGATCGTGCTCGGCGCCCTCATCGGCGCCATGGTCGGGTCCGGCATCGCGCTGCTGCAGATGGCCCTGCAGCTCGTCCATATGCTGCTCTTCGCCATCCCGCTCTCGGCGCATCTCAGCGAGGGCACGGTGCTGGATTGGCAGCGGGTGCTGCTGGTGCCGCCGCTCGGCGGGCTGCTGCTGGGCCTCGCCAGCTATGCGGTGCGGCGCTGGCGGCCGCGCGACATCATCGATGCGATCGAGGCCAACGCACTCTATGGCGGGCGCATGTCGCTGGTCGACTCGGTCCTGCTCGCCGCCCTCACCCTGTGGTCGGCCGGGGTCGGCGCCTCGGTCGGCATGGAGGCGGCCTTCACCCAGCTCGGCTCGGGCGTCGCCTCGAAGCTCGGACGGACGGTGCGGCTGCGCCGCGCCGATCTGCGCACGCTGGTCGGCTGCGGCGCCGCCGCCGCCATCGCCGCCGCCTTCAACGCGCCGCTCACCGGCGCCTTCTATGCTTTCGAGCTGATCATGGGCAGCTACACGCTGGCGACGCTGGCGCCGATCACGCTCGCCGCCGTCGCCGCCACCTTCATGGTGCGCCAGGTGTTCGGCGCCGAGCCGATCTTCGTCGTGAGCCAGATGACGGGCGCGGTCGGCGGCCGCGACTATTTCCTGTTCACGGCGATGGGCGTCGTCGCGGCGCTGCTTGCCATCGCCGTCATGAAGGGGGTGACCGGCGTCGAGTTCTGGTTCCGGCGCCTGTCGATGCCGAGCTGGCTCAGGCCCGCGATCGGCGGCACCGCGCTGTCGCTGATGGCGCTTGCCTATCCGCAGGTGCTGGGCGCCGGTCATGGCGCCCTCGTCTATGCCGTCGGCACCGGCTACAGCTGGCAAGTGCTGATCGGCGTGCTGGTCGGCAAGATGATCGCCTCGGCCATCTCGCTGGGGTCGGGCTTTCGCGGCGGCATGTTCAGCTCCTCTTTGTTCATCGGCAGCCTGTTCGGCAGCCTGGTGGCGGTGCTGGTCGGCTGGGTCGTGCCGAGCTTCCATCCCGATCTCGTCTCCTTCACCCTGGTCGGCATGGGCTCCTTCGCCGCCGCCGTGGTCGGTGCGCCCATCACCATGATTCTGCTGGTGCTCGAATCGACCTCGGATTTCGGGATCAGCATCGGCGTCATGGTCGCGGTGATCGTCGCCTCGGTCGGAGTGCGGCACTGGTTCGGCTATTCCTTCGCCACCTGGCGTTTCCACCTGCGCGGCATGCGCGTCGTCAGCCCGCACGATATCGGCTGGATCGAGGATCTGACCGCCGGCAAGCTGATGCGCGCCGACGCCAAGCTGGTGCCGGCCGTCATGAGCCTTAAGGAGCTGCGCGAACGCTTCCCCCTCGGCGCCACCAAGCGCCTCTTCGTGACGCGGCCGGACGGCTATTACATCGGCCTGCTCGATATGAGCGAAGCGCACAATCCCGACCTCGACACGCGCGAGGCGGAGCTCACCGCCCAGGACCTGATGAAGAGCCAGGAGGCGGTGCTGCTGCCCAACTACAATGTGCGCACGGCGCTCGCCATGTTCGTGGCGCAGCAGGTCGAGACGCTGGCGGTGGTGAGCGATCTCGATTCCAGGCGCATCGTCGGCTTCCTCACCGAGGCTTATGGGCTCCGGCGCTACAACCAGGCGCTCGAGCAGCAGCGCACCGCCGAGCTCGGCGACAGCGCCCTGTTCAGCCCGGCGCGGACCGAGTAGCGCGCAACGCTGCCGCGACCTCGCTCATCGGCCGGTCGGGCAAGCAGGCGGCAAGGATCTGCGCGGCCTCGGGCTCGCCGGCGATCGCGACCGGTTTGCCGTCGATATCGAGGAGATGCGCGAGATTGGCCGCCGTCGCCTGCAGCGGATCGGCGGCCGAAGCCGGCCAGCCGCCGAGGCCATAGAGCAGATCCTGCTCGATGCGCTCGGCATCCAGCTCGCCTTTCTTCACCAGCGACCGCAGACCTTCGGTTTGCGGCCCCGGTGCCGGCGGCGGCCCGTCTTTCAGCCGCGTGCGCAGGCCGCGCAAGCCGCGCACCAGCTCGGCATGCCAGGCGCCGACGGTGGCGTAGGCGTGCCGCCATTCGGCGTCGCTCAACACATGGCCGTGCGCAGCACCGGCCCAGGCCGCGAACAGCAGCAGATTGATGTCGAGCCGGTAGCGCTCCTGCAGCACGAGGCAGGCGGGCGCCACGCCGGGCCTGCCATAGACGCCGAGCGAGAAGGTCCAGAGGGAATGCGCTTCGCCCATGACGGCCGCTCCTAAGCTTCTGCCTCTGCCGGCGCCGCCTCGTCGGGCCGGCCGACGCGGCGCAGGCTGGGAAACCACCAGGCCCACAACACGGTGCTGAGCAGCGTGACGCCACCGCCGAGCAGCACCGAGCCGACGGCGCCGAACCAATCGGCGGTGACGCCCGATTCGAAGGCGCCGAGCTGGTTCGAGGTGCCGATGAACAGCGAGTTCACCGCCGCCACGCGTCCGCGCAGCTCCTCGGGCGTCTGGGATTGCACGAGGGTCATGCGGATGACGACGCTGACCTGGTCGGAGACGCCGATCAGCATCAGCGCCAGCACCGACAGCAGGAAATCGTGCGACAGGCCGAACAGGATGGTCGCGAAGCCGAACACCGCGACCGAGATGAACATGAGCCGGCCGCCGGCGCGCGCGATCGGCCGGCGCGAGAGATAGATCGCGACGAGCAGGGCGCCGGCCGCCGGCGAGGCGCGCAGGATGCCGAGGCCGGTCGGGCCGAGATCGAGAATGTCGCGCGCGAAGATGGGCAGCAGCGCCGTGGCGCCGCCGAACAGCACCGCCGCGAGATCGAGCGAGATGGCGCCGAGCACGGGCTGACGGCGGCGGATGAAGCCCAACCCTTCCATCATCGAGTGCCAGCCGAGCGCGGCGCGCCGCTCCGGCATGGGCAGGCGCTCGAGCAGCAGGAAAGAGACGACGGTGCTGCACAGCAAGAGACAACCCACGCCATAGACCCATTCCGGCCCCAGCGCATAGATGAAGCCGCCCAGCGCCGGCCCGAGAATCGTCGCGAACTTGCTCGCCGACGAGGTGGCGGCGACGGCGCGGCCGAAGATCTCGCGCGGCACCATGGTCGGCAGGATGGCCTGCACCGCCGGCGATTCGAAGGCGCGCGCGACACCCGACAGCAACAGCACGCCATAGATGCCGGTCACCGGCTCGGCGACGAACAGGGTGAGCAGCACGAGGCCGACCATGGCGGTGAGCTCGATGCAATAGCAGATCCGCAGGATGAAGCGGCGATCATAGCGGTCGGCGATCTGGCCCGCCGGCAAGGTGAGGCCGAGCGGCGGCAGGAATTGCACGAGGCCGATCAAGCCGAGCGCCAGCGGGCTGCCGGTGAGGTCGTAGATCTGCCAGCCGACCGCCACCGCCTGCATCTGCAGCGCGACATTGACCGAGACGCGGCTCCAGAAGATCAGGCGAAAGGCGCGGAAGGCGAAGAGCGGCGCCTTGTCGGGATCGCTCGTCTGCATGGCCTTATTTCGGCAGCGGCTGGTCGAGCCGGTCGATGCGCCGCAGGATCGGGAATTTCCAGGCCCACAGGCCGACGACGGCCAGCGTCGCAACGGCGCCGAACACGACCGAGCCGACCGGGCCGAACCAGGCCGCCGTCACGCCCGATTCGAACTCGCCGAGCTGGCCCGAGGACGCGGTGAAGAGGCTGTTCGCCGCCGTGACGCGGCCGCGCACCTCGTCGGGCGTGTGCGCCTGCAGGATGGTATGCCGCACCACCATGCTCAGCATATCGCCGGCCCCCGAGATCATGAGCGCGGCACAGGAGAGGATGAGGCTGTGCGACAGGCCGAAGACGACATAGGAGAGGCCGTAGACGACGATGCCGTAGAGCATCACCTTGCCGGCCGAGCCCCGGATCGGAGAGCGCGCGATGAAGATGCCGGCGAGGATGGCGCCGACCGAGGGCGCGCTGCGCAGGATGCCGAGCCCCCACGGCCCGAGATCGAGGAAGTCGCGCGCGAAGATCGGGAACAGCGCCGTGGCGCCGCCGAACAGCACGGCGACCAGATCGAGCGAGACGGCGGCGAGCAGCACCTCGCGGTGGCGGATGTAATCGACGCCGGCCAGGATCGTCGCCCAGCTCACCTTCTTGACCTGCGGCGGCCGCGGCGGCTTCTGCACCAGCATGCTGGCGACACCGGCGAGGAAGAGGGCGGCCGCCACCAGCGCATAGACCGCCTCGGGACCCAGCGCATAGAGAAAGCCGGCCAGCACCGGCGTGGTGATGGCGGCGGTGCGCTGGCCGGCCTTGTAGGAGGCGACGGCGCGGCTGAGGAGGGCGGGCGGCATGATCGCGGCGACCAGCGAGTCGGCAGAGGGCGGCTCGAAGGCGCGGGCTGCCGAATAGACCGCCATCAGGAGATAGATCCAGGCGACCGGGTGAAGGGCATAAAGCGTCACCGGCACCAGCGCCGCCGCGACCAGGATCTGCGCGCCGAAGCTTAGCCGCATGATCACACGGCGGTCGTAGAGGTCGGCGGCCTGCCCGCCGGCGAGCGAGGAAGCCGCGAAGGCCACGAACTGAAACAGACCGATGAGACCGAGATTGAGCGCGCTGCCGGTCAGCGCGTAGATCTGCCAGCCGATCGCGACGGCGAGCGCGTTGCTGGCGCCGGTCGAGAGGATGCGCAGCAGGAAGAGGAAGCGAAAGTCGCGGATCGCAAAAGGGGTGACGGGTTCGACAGGGAGGCTGGCGGAGGCCGGTTGCGGTCCGGCGCTGTCGAGGCTGCTCATGGCCGGCGACAGTACAGGCAAAGTGCGCCATGTGCCCAAGTCTTTGACGCTCTCGCCCGCCGCGCTTGCGGGCCTGGCCGGATTTCCGCATGATTCCACGCCTTGGACGAGGCAGGAGCGCGAGACCGGATGGGGTCGCCAATCGCAGCGGTCGGGCTGATGAGCGGCACCTCGCTCGACGGCGTCGATGCCGCCCTCATCGAGAGCGACGGCGAACGCGTCACGGCGATCGGCCCGTCGCTCACCATTCCCTATCCCGACGCGCTCCGTACCGCCCTCGCTGCCGTCGCCGCCGATCCGGCACGCGCCGAGCATGAATCGCTGCACGATCTCGCCCGCGCCGTCACCGAGGCCAATTTGGCCGCCATCGAGGCGCTGCGCGCCCGCGCGCCCGCGCGCGCGCGTCCGGCCGTGATCGGCTTTCACGGCCAGACCGTGCTGCACCGCCCGGAGCGGCGTTTCACGCGGCAGCTCGGCGACGGGGCCCTGCTGGCGCGGCTCACCGGCATCGACGTGGTCGACGGATTCCGCCTGGCCGATGTCGCGGCGGGGGGCCAGGGCGCGCCGCTGGCGCCGCTTTTCCACGCGGCGCTCGTCCGCGATCTCGCCCAGCCGCTGGCCGTGCTCAATATCGGCGGCGTCGCCAATGTCACTTATATTGCAGGCGACCGGCTGATCGCCTTCGACACCGGCCCCGGCAACGCCTTGATCGACGATTGGATGGGGCGTCACACCGGCGCCCGCTGCGACGAGGGCGGCCGCATGGCAGCGGCGGGCCGCATCGACGCGGCCTGCCTCGCGCGCCTGCTCGACCATCCCTATTTCGCAGCGCCGGCGCCCAAATCGCTCGACCGCAATCAGTTCTCGCCGCAACCGGCTGCAGGACTGTCGGCCGCGGACGGCGCCGCCACCCTCACCGCCTTCACGGCGCAGGCCGTGGCGCACGCCTGCCCGCTGCTGCCGGCCGCACCGCTGCGCTGGCTGGTCACCGGCGGCGGGCGCCATAACCCGGCTCTGATGGCGATGCTGGGCGAAGCGCTGGCGGCACCCGTCGAGCCGGTGGAAAAGGTCGGCTGGGACGGCGACGCGCTGGAGGCGCAGGCCTTCGCGCATCTCGCCGTGCGTTCGCTCTACGGCTTGCCCTTGAGCCTGCCCGGCACCACCGGCGTGCCGCGACCGATGCCGGGCGGCGTGCATCACCGGGCAAGATCGGCCGCATGATCCACGCCGACCGGCTCGACGGCGCCGTCGCCGATGCCTTCGCCGCCGTCGAGACGGCGCTGGCGGCCAGCATTCCCGGCGCGGCACTCGGTGTGGTGACGGAAACCGGCGCGCGCTCGGTGCGCTTTGCCGGCGATGCCATGCGCCTGCCCGAGCGGCTCGGGCTGCAGCGCGCCATGCTGTTCGATCTCGCCAGCCTGACCAAGGTGATCCTCACCACGCCGACGATGCTGCGGCTGGTCGAGGCCGGCGCGCTGCAGCGCGGGCTCGAGGAGCCGCTGGCGCGCCTGGTGCCGGACCTGCACCAATATGATCTGGCGCATCCGGTGCGCAGCCTCACGGTCCGCCAGTGCCTCGCGCATCTGAGCGGCTTGCCGGCCGTGGTGCCGCTCTATAGCTGGGGCAGTGACGCGCGCACCCTCAAGGCCAATCTGCTGCAGCGCGACTGGGAGCTCGCCGCGCCGGTCTATTCGGACATCAACTTCATGCTGCTCGGCATCGCCATCGAGCGGCTCACCGGCCAGCCGCTGACGAGCCAGATTCCGCCCGGATTCCACGCCACCCCCGGGCCCGGCAACGCGGTCGCGACCGAGCATTGCCGCTGGCGCGAGCGGGTGCTGCGCGGCGAGGTGCATGACGAGAATGCCTTCGCCTTGGGCGGCCTTGCCGGCCATGCCGGCCTGTTCGGCAGCGTCGATGCGGTGCTCAATTTCGCCCTCGGCCTGCTCGACGGCAGCGGCATGAGCCATGCCTCCCTCGCCGCCATGCGCGAACCGCAGAGTGCCACGCGCGCGCTCGGCTGGGAGCGCCGGCATGCGGGCTGGACCGGCGGCCAGGCCTGCTCGCCCGACACGCTCGGCCATACCGGCTTCACCGGCACCGGCCTCTGGATCGATTTTGCCGGCGGCTATGGCTGGACCCTGCTGACCAACCGGGTGCATCCCTCGCGCCATGTCGAGACCGGCATCCAGGCGCTGCGCCGCGAGGTCGGCGAGCGGCTCGCCCGGAGCTTGTCCTAGGCTTTTCGCGCCCTCTTACCTCGCATTTGGGCGACTTTCTTCCAGCTGATCGCTTGCGAATCGTGGGCTTAGGCCGTAAATGAAGGACGGCGGCTCCCCTTTTTGCGAGGGGACGCCGGTCGGCATGAGGATGCAGGATCGATGCTGGGCGGGCGCGAAACCTCGGGACGAGCGGGTGGCCGGATGGCCAGCCTCGCCGCGCCCGCGCTCACCCTGCTTGCGATCGGCGGCGGGCTGCGACTTAGCCGCCCCTGAGCCGCCCGACCTCCGGTCCAATCTCGGTCCGTCGTCGCGGTCGTTCAGGGGATCTCGCCCGGGACGGCATCCGCCTGGGCGTTGTCAGCTTCGCAATCCAGCTTTCGAGCATGCCCCGAGGTCTCCACAGATGACATCCGCCAAAGCCCCCACCGAAACGCGCGCTCCGAGCGACCGCGTCATCATTTTCGACACCACCTTGCGCGACGGCGAGCAATCGCCCGGCGCCTCGATGAATCTCGAGGAGAAGCTGAAGATCGCCGCCGCCCTCGAGGATCTCGGGGTCGACGTCATCGAGGCGGGCTTCCCGATCTCCTCGAACGGCGACTTCGAGGCGGTGCGCGCCATCGCCGCGCAGACCAGGCAGTCGATCGTCTGCGGCCTGTCGCGCGCCGCGCAGAAAGACATCGACCGCGCCTGGGAAGCGCTGCAGCAGGCCAAGCGGCCGCGCATCCACACCTTCATCTCCACCAGCCCGCTGCACATGAAATACAAGCTGCAGATGGAGCCCGCGGCGGTGCTGGATGCGATCCTCGCCAGCGTCACCCACGCCCGCAATCTGTGCGAGGACGTCGAATGGTCGGCCGAGGACGGCAGCCGCACCGAGCCTGACTTCCTGTGCCGCGCCGTCGAGATCGCCATCAAGGCCGGCGCCCGCACGATCAACATCCCCGACACGGTCGGCTATGCGGTACCGGAGGAATTCTCGGCCATCATCGCCATGCTGTTCGATCGCGTGCCCAATATCGACCAGGCCGTGATCTCGGTGCATTGCCACAATGATCTGGGGCTCGCCGTCGCCAATTCGCTGGCCGCCGTGCGCAAAGGCGCGCGCCAGGTCGAATGCACCATCAACGGGCTCGGCGAGCGGGCAGGCAATGCGGCGCTCGAGGAGATCGTCATGGCGTTGCGCACCCGCAGCGACTTCCTGCCCATGACGACCGGCGTCAAGACGCAAGGCATCACCAAGACCTCGCGTCTCGTGTCGCAGATCACCGGCTTCACCGTGCAGCCGAACAAGGCGATCGTCGGCGCCAATGCCTTCGCGCATGAGAGCGGCATCCATCAGGACGGGGTGTTGAAGCACGCCGCGACCTACGAGATCATGACGCCGGAATCGGTCGGGCTGTCGCGCTCCAACATCGTGCTGGGCAAGCTCTCGGGACGTCATGCCTTCAAGGAAAAGCTGAAGGAGCTCGGCTATGACTTGGGCGACAACGCGCTGAACGACGCCTTCCGCCGCTTCAAGGACCTGGCCGACCGCAAGCGCCAGCTGTTCGACGAGGATCTGGTGGCGCTGGTCGACGAGGGCGACCATGGCAGCGACCGCATCCGCTTCCTCAGCCTCGGCGTGGTCTGCGGCTCGGAGGGTCCGCCGACCGCGAGCCTGAAGCTCGAGATCGACCGGGCGACCAAGGAGACCACCGCCACCGGCAACGGGCCGGTCGATGCCAGCTTCAACGCCGTGCGCGAGCTCTTCCCGCACGAGGCCAAGCTGCAGCTCTACCAGGTGCACGCCGTGACCGAAGGAACGGATGCCCAGGCCGAGGTGACGGTGCGCCTCGAGGAACAGGGCAAGTCGGTCAATGGCCAGGCGGCGCATCCCGACACGCTGGTCGCCTCGGTCCGCGCCTATATCAACGCTTTGAATAAACTTCTCACTAAACGCCAAAAAACGGCACCGGAAGCGCTAACGGCCTAGCAACCAATTATGGTAAAACTGCCATCCTTCGGACCCGCGGACCGGCGCTAGCGCCGGTCCCACCGGGTCGGGGGGCGCGCGACGCGGTTCCATCACCAAACAGAGGTCGGTCCAAAGCTCATGTTCTCCGGTTTCCTCGGCATGCTCTCGGCCGATATGGCCATCGACCTCGGTACCGCAAACACCCTGGTCTACGTTAAGAACCGGGGGATCGTGCTCAACGAGCCCTCCGTCGTCGCCATCGCCACCGTGCGCGGCAAGCGCCAGGTGCTGGCGGTCGGCGACGAGGCCAAGATGATGCTGGGCCGAACGCCCGGCAACATCCAGGCCATCCGCCCCTTGCGCGACGGCGTCATCGCCGATTTCGAGGTGGCGGAGGAGATGATCAAGCATTTCATCCGCAAGGTGCACAACCGGCGCAGCTTCGCCTCGCCGCAGATCATCATCTGCGTGCCGTCGGGCTCGACCGCGGTCGAGCGCCGCGCCATCCAGGAATCGGCCGAGAGCGCCGGCGCCCGCCGCGTTTTCCTCATCGAGGAGCCGATGGCGGCGGCGATCGGCGCCGGCCTGCCGGTGACCGAGCCGACCGGCTCGATGATCGTCGATATCGGCGGCGGTACCACCGAGGTGGCGGTCCTGTCGCTCGGCGGCATCGTCTATGCCCGTTCGGTCCGGGTCGGCGGCGACAAGATGGACGAGGCGATCATCGCCTATATCCGCCGCATGCATAATCTGCTGGTCGGCGAGGGCTCGGCCGAGCGCATCAAGAAGGAGATCGGCTCCGCCTGCCCGCCCGAGGATGGCGAAGGCCGGGTCATGGAGATCAAGGGCCGCGACCTCATGAACGGCGTGCCCAAGGAGCTGGTCATTTCCGAGCGCCAGATCGCCGAATCGCTGGCCGAGCCGGTCTCGGCCATCGTCGAGGCGGTCAAGGTGGCCCTCGAGCACACCGCGCCCGAGCTCGCCGCCGACATCGTCGACAAGGGCATCGTGCTGACCGGCGGCGGGGCCCTGCTCGGCAATCTCGACTTCGTACTCCGGCATGCGACAGGCCTGCCGGTCTCGATCGCCGACGATCCGCTGTCCTGCGTGGCGCTCGGCACCGG
>Ga0070681_10006087_pt1 | contig 11704 bp, 8 predicted proteins | sample KBSC83BmetaG_FD_65650 | JGI IMG/M metagenome (GOLD analysis project Ga0070681, IMG submission 65650) | Corn rhizosphere microbial communities from Kellogg Biological Station, Michigan, USA - KBS C8-3B metaG | ecosystem: Host-associated > Plants > Roots > Rhizosphere | place: USA: Michigan...
CTCCTCGACGAGCCATTTGGCGCCCTCGACGCTATTACAAGGGCGGATCTGCAGGACAGCTTTCGTGCGCTGCGTGCGACCGGCGCGGCGCGGACGATGACCTGCGTACTCGTTACCCATGACCTTCACGAGGCCTTCCTGCTCGCGGACCGCGTTGCCGTGCTGCGCGGCGGACATCTCGAGCAGATCGGAACACCAGCCGAACTCGTGAGTGCACCGCGGACGACCTACGTCCGCGAGTTGCTCGCACGGGCGCACATTGACGGTCTCGCTTCGAGCCGCGCCGCCATCGTGCCGGGGGCGGCGTCGTGATCGCGAGGCTCGGACTGGCGGCGCTTCTGCTCGCGACTCCGGCCGAAGTGCCGACGGCACGGCCAGTCGTCGTGGCGTCGAAGCCATTCGGCGAATCGTACATTCTGGCCGAAATGTTCGCGCAGCTGCTCGAGGCGCGCGGGATTCGGGTCGATCGGCGGCCGGGCCTCGGGGCGACGGAGGTCGCGATCCGCGCGCTCACGAGCGGTGCGATCGATGTGTATCCCGAGTACACGGGCACTGGGCTGCTGGTACTCCTGCATGAGACTCCGCGCGGCGGCGCGCAGGATGTCTATGCCCGCGTCGCGGCAGAGTTCCCACGTCGCTTTCACGCGCGATGGCTTCCGCCGTTAGGCTTCGAGAACAGCTACGCCATCGCGATGCGCAGAAAGAGCGCCGATTCGCTCGGCGTGCGAACGCTCTCGGATCTGGCACGCGTCGCGGGAGGGCTACGTGCTGGATTGACGCCCGATTTCATCGGTCGCTCCGATGGCCTGCCTGGCCTCGCGCGAGCCTACGGTCTCCGCTTCCGCGACGTGCGTGCTTTGCTGCCGGCAGTGAAGTACCGCGCACTGGCGGCTGGAGAGGTCGATGTCGTCGATGGCTATTCGACGGATGGTTTGATCGAGCGCTACGACCTTCGCGTGCTGTCAGACGACAAAGAATTCTTTCCGCCGTACGAAGCCGCGGCGCTCATCGGGGAGCGCCTCGCTCGCGAGAATCCCGCTGCGGTGGCGGCACTCATCGAGCTGAGCGGCCGCATCGACGTCGCCCGCATGCGCGCGCTGAACCGCCGCGTGGAGGTCGAGGGCGTGCCGATTCCACAGGTGGCGCGGGAAGCCTTGCGTTCGCTCGCTCTCGTGGATGCGCCGACCGCGATGGAGAGCGCGAGTGGGCGCCCAGGGCTCGCCGGATATCTCGTTGCGTCGCGCGGGACGCTACTGTCGCTCACGGCGCGTCATCTGCTGCTCGTTGGCGTATCCCTCGGCGCCGCGATACTGGTCGGAGTGCCGCTCGGCCTCTTTCTCGAAGGCCGCTCGCGGAGCGCTGAGCCGGTGATTCGCGGCGTTGGAGTGATACAGACGCTCCCCGGCATCGCGCTCCTCGCGTTCATGATTCCGGTGCTCGGCATCGGGATGGCGCCGGCCCTCGTGGCGCTTGCGCTCTACTCGCTGTATCCGATCGTGCGCAACACCTTCACCGGCGTGCGCGACGCGGACCCATCGGCGGTAGACGCCGCGCGAGCCCTGGGAATGACGGACCTGCAGATACTCCGGCAGGTCCGCTTGCCGCTAGCAGCGCCAGTCATAATGGCTGGGATTCGCACGGCAGCAGTGATCGACGTCGGAACGGCGACGCTGGCCGCATTCATCGGCGCGGGCGGGCTTGGCGAGCCGATCGTGAGCGGGCTGGCGCTTTCGGACTCGCGCATGATCTTGTCAGGAGCGGTCCCGGCGGCGCTGCTGGCACTCGCGGTGGATGCCGCGCTCGCGGGCGTGGAACGACTCGTTCGTCCGCATCGCTCAACAGATTGAGGCGAGGGTCTTGCTCGCCGCGACAGGTCGCGACGTCGCTGGACCAGTCCAGGTTCGAGATGGCAGGGTCGAGTGGACAGGCGTGAGATCGACGGCGGTCTCAGATGTCTGAAATCGCCGCTTATCTCACCCTGCAATCTCGTTCCTGGCCTCTCGCCCCTGGACTCGCTCTCGACGTCGCGATGTCCGTTCGGAACAATGATCCTTAACTCCGCGGTACTCGCGCGAGTTTTGCCGGAGGTAGATCCATGACCACTGCCATCACACCGACGACGGGCGTCGTGCGCCCATTGTCGTCGCGAAACGAGATCGCTGCCCTGCTCACCGAAGCGCGCGAGCGCACGCTGCTGCTCATCCAGACGGTGAGCGAAGACGATCTGCGCGCGCAGCACGATCCGCTGATGGGGCCCATCCTCTGGGATCTCGGGCACATCGGACACTTCGAGGCGCTCTGGCTCGACCGGAATCTCGACGGCAAGGTGGAGTTCGTTGAAATGCCCGGGATGTACAATCCGTTCGAGCATCCGCGCCGCGTGCGGGGCGCGCTGCCGCTGCCAACGCTCGGCGCGACGCTGGACGCGATGGCGGAGATCCGAGAGCGCGTCCTCGAGCGACTCGAGCGCGTGGACCTGGAGTCCGACGATCCGCTGCTTCGTGACGGCTATGTATACCAGATGGTGCTCCAGCACGAGTATCAGCATAACGAGACGATGCTGCAGACGCTGCAGCTCAAGAGCGGTGCTCCATATGCGCCCGCGTCCCGGCGGGAGCTGCCGCGGCGCGGCGCGCCTAACGGGCCAGACGGACGGATGGTTCGCATCGAGACGGCCGGCGCCACGATCGGCACGGACGATCGGCGCCGGGCGTACGACAACGAGCGCCCGCGGCATGCCGTGGACGTCGCACCGTTCTGGATCGACCGCACAGCGGTGACGAATGGCGAGTACCTCGACTTCATGAACGATGGCGGGTATCGCCGGCCGGAGCTCTGGAGCGAAGCTGGTCTTGCGTGGTTGTCGGAATCGAAGGCGGAGGCGCCAAAGTACTGGTGGCGAGCGCAAGGCTCGTGGCTGCGGCGCAGCATGGACCGTGTGACAGCGCCTGATCCGGCCGCACCAGTGATTCACGTGTGCTATCACGAAGCGGAGGCATTCGCGCGCTGGGCCGGGAAACGGCTTCCGAGCGAGAACGAGTGGGAGATCGCGGCGTCGTGGGATGGCGGACACTCCATTGGGCGCGACTATCCGTGGGGCACGGCGGACGCGACGTCTCGCGAAGCGAACGTCGACCAGCTGGCGTTCGACGTCGCGCCCATCGATGCATATCCGGCGAACGTCTCGCCGTCTGGTTGCTACGGCATGATCGGAGACGTGTGGGAATGGACGAGCAGCGATTTCGCCGGCCATCCAGGGTTCAGCGCCTTTCCGTATTCCGAATACTCCGAGGTGTTCTTCGGGACGGAGTACAAGGTTCTGCGCGGCGGCTCGTGGGCGACGCGGCCGGGAGCGATCCGGAACACCTTCCGCAACTGGGATTATCCGATTCGGCGGCAGATCTTCAGCGGCTTCCGGTGCGCTCGCGATGACTAGACGCGCAGAGAACGCGGCGGCGCTGCCAGTCGAGCGAGAAGTCGCGCTCGACCGAACGGATGACCGGCTTGCGACGATGGCGAGTGACGTGCGGGACGGATTGGCTCGCCGACAGAAGGAGCTTCCGCCGAAGTACTTCTACGACGAGCGGGGATCCGATCTGTTCGAGCGGATCACGAAGCTGCCGGAGTACTATCTGACGCGTGCCGAGCGTGCACTCCTCGAAGAGCACGCTCGAAAGCTCGTGGATTCATTCCGGCCGCGGACGCTGGTGGAGCTCGGTGCGGGGAGTGCGGCGAAGACGCGAATTCTCCTCGATGCGATGCGTGATGCCGGCTGTCTCGAGGCATACGTGCCCATCGACGTGAGCGCGGAGTTCCTGCACGAGACCGCGCGTCGGTTGCGACATGAGTATCCTGGCCTTCGCGTCGTGCCGGCCGTGGCGGACATCTCTACATCGTTAGGCATCCCGGACCGCCTCCCGCGCCCCGTGCTCTTCGCCTTCCTCGGCAGCACGATCGGGAACTTCGACGCCCCGGCGGCGCGGCTGCTGCTCGGGCGCGTGCGTCAGGCGATGCGCCCGTTCGATCGGCTCCTTCTCGGCACCGATCTTCGCAAGCCGCGTCGCGTCGTCGAGGCCGCGTACAACGATTCTCGCGGCGTCACGGCGTCGTTCAACCGGAACATGCTGCGCGTCGTGAACCGGGAGCTCGGGGCGGACTTCGACCTCGCCGGCTTCACGCATCGTGCTTTCTACTCCGCGGAGCGTCATCGCATCGAGATGCATCTCGTGAGCACGCGCGAGCAGGTCGTGCACATTCCCCCCGCGGGCGAGGTCCATCTCGCGAAGGGGGAGAGCATCAGGACGGAGATCAGCTGCAAGTACGACCGTCCGAGCGTCCGTCGGTTGCTGCGCGCGGCGAGCCTGCGTCTGGAGCGCTGGATCGCGGATGACGGCCGATTCGCTCTGTCAGTGGCCTCGCCGCGCCCGTGAGGACTCTCTCGTCGGTGGAGTACTTCGAGCGATCCATCCGCGAGCGTCTGTTCGCGCCGGATACGCGCGACCGTCGGTTCATCGGTGCCGAGATCGAGATGCTCCCGCTGCTCGCCGAGAATGGCTGGCCCTGTCCGCTCGAGCGGAGAGGCGATGAGCCGCGGAGCACTCTCGGTTTTCTTCGGAGCTACGGATCGCCACGCGGTTGGCAGGAGCGCCGAACTGCCAAGGGATCGCCGTACCTTGCTCTGCCTAACGGCTCGACGATGACTTTCGAGCCCGGTGGGCAGCTCGAGCTGTGTACGGTGCCGACTGGCTCGGTGTCCGATCTGATTCGCGAGACGAAGGCGGCTCTCCACGACGTGCGCGCCGCGGCGCGCGACGAGGGGATCGTGCTGGTGAGCGTCGGCATCGATCCCGAGAATTCAATCGATCGTGTGCCACTGCAGCTCGCGAGCCCGCGCTACGTATCGATGACGCGGTACTTCGACTCGATCGGGCCGAGCGGCGTGCGAATGATGAGGCAGACGGCAGCGACGCAGCTGAGCGTCGACGCTGGGCCGCGTCCGGGAGAACGCTGGCGCCTGCTGTGTGATCTCGCGCCGTACCTCACGGCAATGTTCGCGAACTCGTCTCGTTATGCAGGCCAGGAGACGGGAGATCGGAGCTTTCGGGCCCGGTGCTGGCGGCGGCTCGACGCGTCGCGAACCGGGATACCGTACCCCGAATGTCCAGCGGTGGACGCGTACACGCGCTTCGCGCTCGAGGCCGTGGACATGACGAGGACGGACGTTGCGGGCGCGTATCACACCTTCGGCGAGTGGGCGGGTGACGGCGACGCCACCGAGGCCGAGTGGCAGAATCATCTCACGACGCTCTTTCCCGAGGTGCGGCCGCGCGGCCACTTGGAGCTCCGCTCGATCGACGCCATCGAGCCGGAGCTGGTCGGCGCGGCGCTCGTGCTCGTCGCCGGGCTGGTGTACGATCCGGCCGCGGCTCACGCGGCGCGTGAGCTCGTCGGCACGGCCGATGAGCAGATGCTCGATCGCGCAGCCCACTGCGGACTGCGCGATCGCGTGCTTCTAAGCGGGTGTCACGCCCTGGTGGAGATCGGGCTACGCGGTGCGCGCGACCTCGGCGCCGACGTCATTGCCGAGGCGGAGCTTGAGGAAGCGAGCGATCTGTTCGCGAAGTGGACGGGGCAGGGCCGCTCGCCGGCAGACGCTCGTTAGGCCCCGGGAACGCGCGACGGATCCGGACCGTGCGCTCCAGCTCGTCGCGCGTCTGCAGCACTTTCTGCCGGAGGTCCGTCGGCAGCGTCGGGTGCTCGGCGAGATAATCGTCGATCAAGCGAAGCGCGGCATCGTCGTGCTGGCCGCCAATGAAAGCGCCGAGCCAGGAGCCGAGGAAGAAGATGCGCCGGTTGCGCTGAATCCATGGCAAGCTGTCGAGCGCGGGCGCGAGGTAGCGAATGGTGAGCGAGCTCTGGTCGGGGTCATTGAAGGCGCGGAGACTCGCCGTGACCCATTCTTCGTTGAGCGCGGAGTCGGTAAAGTAGCGCGTGAAATAGGCGCGCTTGGTTGCCGAATCGGGGCGAGCGGCGCCGGCGACAAAGGCGCGACGCTGTCCACCGGCGGTGGTGTCGCGGCGCTGTTCATCTGCGAATCGGCGCTCAGCCGTCGGCGATGCCACGGCGAGGAGGTGCGTGACGATCGTCCAGCGGCTCGGCTGACGCAGAGGGAGACCCGCGGCCGTGGTGCTGTCGAGCCACGCGTCCAGTCGCGCGAGCGCGTCGGGAGAGGCCGCGACGTCGATGTACGCGTCGAGGGCCGTACGCCGGATGCCGTACGGTCGCTTCGCGTCGCCCGCGGTGGCGAGGAAGAGAAGCTCCGCTCCCGGTATGACGGCGTCGCGAGCAGCGGCCGGAAGATACGCCTCGATGCCGCGCCGCACACGGCCGATGATGCCGGCGGCGATCTGCTCGTCCGACTCGTTAGGTAGCTCGCGCATCGCGGCGGCGAGATAGCGCGCCGGCGCGATGCGCGTCTCGCGAACGAGGTCCCAGAGCGCACCCCAGAGCATCGCGCGCAAGAAGCCGTCGTCGACCGTGCCAATGTGCTGCTCCAGCCAGCGCGTCGAGACGCTGTCGGGGAGGACGAGGGCGTAGGCGTAATCGTTGGCGTTCGCGAAGACGAAGTCAGGCGCGGGAATGCCGGCGGCGGCGCGGACCTCGGTCGTCTCGCCGCGCAGCACGACGGGAAGGAGCGTCGCCGGCGCGCCTTGCCTAACGATTGCGACCTGCGTCCGGATGGGCCACGGAGTACTTCCCGAGAGCTTGGGCTGCGCCGGGCGCTGCACGAGCAGCAGGCGTCGGATCGTACCGCCGCTGACCTCGAGATGCTGCTCGACGATCGGCATACCGGGGCGGAGGATGTACTGTTTCCCCCATTCGTCGAGCGACTGCCCAGCGGCCCGCCCAACGGAGGCGAGGAGGTCGCGCCAGGTCGCGTTGCCGTACGGATGCGCCACGAGAAAGTCATGGACGCCAGCTCGGAATGCCGAGTCGCCGACAAGATAGTTCAGTTGCTTGAGCACGCCCGGCGCCTTGTTGTAGACGATCGCGCCGTAGTTGCTCTTTGCCTGATCGAGGTTGGCGAGCTGTTGCCAGATCGGTGTCGTGCCGGCGGTGAGGTCGACGTCGTACGCGGCGGGCTTGTTCCTCAGGTAGAAGGACATCCATGGATTCGGGAGGCCCTCGAGCTGCTGCATCTTGGCCGCCATGTACGTGGCGAAGCCTTCTTTCAGCCAGAGGTCATCGAACCAGCGCATCGTCACGTAATCGCCGAACCACTGGTGCGCGACCTCGTGATAGATGGTGGCGCGTCGCCCGAGCCGCTGATTCAAGGTCGGTGGCTCGCGATAGATGAACGACTCCTCGTTGAACATCGTGACGCCGGGATGCTCCATCCCTCCGAACGGGAACGAGGGCGAGAGCATGTACTGGAATTGCTGGAATGGGTACGCGACGCCGAAATAGCGCTCGAGCGAGCCTAACGCGGAGCCGACCTGACTCTGCAATGAATCGACCTCGACCTCGTGGGCCCGCGACGCGCGGACGAGGAGCGGCGTCGACCGCGGACCGCCGACGAAGCGCTGGTACGGCCCGGCGGCGAAGGCAAAGAGGTAGGTGGGGAGCCGCTCACTCTCGGCGAAGCGAAACGTTGTCGAGGCGGCGCCCACCTGCTGCGAGAGCATCTTGCCATTGGCGATCGCCGTCCATTCGCTCGGGACGGTGAGCGAGAGGGTCAGCCGCGCCTTGAGATCGGGCTGGTCGAAGCAGGGAAAGAGCGCGTGGGCGTCGGAGGGAACGAGCAGCGTGTACAGGTAATCGCGCCCGTCCGTCTCGTCGTGAAAGCGGATGATCGGTGCGCCCGCGGCCGCGATGAGTGTCGAGAAGTGTGCGTCGACGACGTTCACGCCGCTCTTCAGCAATCGTCCGGGAATCCGAAGGTGCTTTCCGTTCCACTCAGGGCGTTCGACGGGCGCGGCGTTGACGCTGACGATGCCGAGCGTCGGTCCGCGAAAATCGATAATGACATCGGCCGGTCGACGCATCGTGAAGCTGATGCGCGAGACGCCGCGGGCCGTATCGCGCCGCGAAAGGTCGAGGTCGATCGCGTAGCGGACGTCCCGGATCTCGGCAGCGCGACGGGTGGCAAGCTCACGGGAGACCCGCGTGCCATCAGGCCCGTCGAATCGGTCCCCGCCTGCGCCAGGAGTGCAGCGAGAATGAGATGAAGGAGCATGCAGTGAGGCTACTGGCGAAGGCGGAGGCCAGCAACCCGAGCACAACGGAGCGGTAGACGCGGGGGCGCGCCTGACCTATCGTTCGCGCGGCTCACACTCGAGACATGCCGACAGACGAGATGCTACAGGCGGCGCCCCGCGCCCCGGACAGGCCCGAATCCCAGAACCGCGCAATCGTGATCGAGCTGCTGCACGACGACGCACAGGCCCCGCGTCGCGCGACCGAAGGCTCGGCCGGCTACGATCTCTTCGCGTATCTCGCCGCGCGCACCGTCGACTGCTCGGACGGCGTCCGGCGCTGGTCGATCGACGCGGAGGAGGCGGAGGGAGATTGGCGCGTCGTGCTGGGCCCCGGCGCGATGGCACTGATTCCACTCGGATTCAAGGCGCGGCTGCCTAACGGCTACGAAGCGCAGATCCGGCCGCGGAGCGGCACGTCGTTCAAGAAGGGCCTAGGCATTCCGAACGCCCCGGGCACGGTCGATTCGGATTTTCCCGACGAGTGGCGCGTCATCGTACGCAACACCACGGAGCATCCGGTCGGGATCACCCATGGCGAGCGCATCGCGCAGATGGTGCTCCATCGCTACGAGGTGTTGCCATTCGTCGCGGGACAAGTCGGCGTCTCGAGCGAGCGGATGGGCGGGTTCGGGAGCACGGGCCGGTAGCTCTGCCGCTCCCCGCGGCCTTGCGGACGCAAAAAAACATCCGTAATACAGCCGAGCCGGCGCGCACCCGATGCGCGCCGGGTGACGGATGTCTTCCCAATACACGCATCGGCTGGAGGTTCGCTCATGATGGCAAGACGATGGCTCGCGCCGCTGGCGGCGGCCGCGGTGCTCGCGACCGCGTGCAGCGAGCAGACGAAGAGATCGCCGCTCACCGCGCCGGGTTCGCCCAGCTTGATCGTCAACGGCACGCCGACAGGCTCGAGCTACTCGAGCGTTGGCGCGCTAATGGTCGATTTCAACAAGGATGGTGTGCTCAACGGCGACGACGAGGATTGCACAGGAAGCTTGATCGCACCCGACGTGTTCCTGACGGCGGCGCATTGCGTCGTCGACCCAGTGTACTTCCCGCCGGGGACGCAGTTCTACGTATCGTTCGCGCCGGATCTCTACGCGAAATCGATCAAGGTGATCAAGGCGACCAGCGTCGTTCATGATCCGGGTTACGGCCACGACGAAGCCAACCTTCACGATGAAGCCCTGGTCTTCCTTCCGAAGGGATCCACCAAGGGGATGACGATTCTGCGGCTGCCGCCGGCAGGCGCGCTGGACGCAATGGCGGCGCAGGGAGGCCTAACGAATTCCATCTTCGTCAATGTCGGCTACGGCACGTCGGCATCAAAGACGGGCATTCCGTCTTTCGGCTTCGACGGCAAGCGCAGCATGTCGCTATCGCCGTTCATGGCGTTGCAGCCAAACTGGCTCGGCCTGCTGATGAACAACAGCGCCACCGGTTTGGGCGGCGACTGCTATGGTGACTCCGGCGGGCCGAAGTTCCTTCAGGGGGACAATCTCACCGTGTACGCTACCGTCACGACTGGCGATTACAACTGCCGGGCGACGACGTGGGACTTCCGAACGGATACACCGACAGCGCGCGCCTTCCTCGGCCAGTACCTCTCGCTGCCATAAGCCGGGTAGATCCTTCGCTGCGCTCAGGATGACAATGGAAAATGAAAAGGGCTGGCAGTCCGAATCTGCCAGCCCTCTCACGGTCGTTACGGGAGTCGTGTTGTCACGAGCGACCCATGACGATCACCGGTTCCGCTTGGGTCAGGGACCGGTAATGATTGCGTACCTTACGCGTTCACGTGACCCAAGCTAGAAGCCGAAATATTAGACAATGGATCACCTCCTCGCTTTAGGGTTGAACATGTCGGATCCAGACAGCAATCCATAACGCACTTCCGTACCCTAAAAGGCGGAGCGACGTTCCGCAACGCCACAAATTCTTTGCACCAAGATCAGAACTCGCCGTGATCTCGAAACGTAGTGGCTGCTGATGCCACCACGCGCATTCTCCTTCCTCAAGCGCGGCTCGTACTTCGACGTGAGCCGCGCGCCACGCTACAGCGTACTGTTCGCGCTGCCGCTGCTCATCGCGTACGAGGCGCTGGCTGCGGCGCTCACGGGACCGCGGAGCAGCTCGCAGGTCCGCAACGGCGCGGATGTGCTTCTCAAAGAGGCATTCATCGCTGTTGCCGGACGTAACGGACCACTCATCTTCATCGCCGCGGTAGTCGGCGCGGGCATCTGGTTCATCGCGCGCGACATCAAGCGCAGCGGACAGGGAGTACGGCCGCTCGTCTTTGGTGCGATGATGGCCGAGTCGATCGCGCTCGCCGCAGTCTTCGGCGTCGTCATCGGCACGTTGACGGTCAAGCTGCTCGGCTCGCTGCGCATGGCGTCGATGATGGGCGCGGCGACGAGTCAGATCGCGTCGATGAGCTGGTCCACGCGGCTGATGCTTTCGCTGGGGGCCGGGCTGTACGAGGAGCTGCTCTTCCGGGTTCTGCTCGTGTCAGCGCTCGCGGCCGGCGCGCGCATCGTGTTCGGATTCGGCACCAAGGGCGCCGGCGTGTTCGCCACGATGGTGGGCGCGCTGATCTTCTCGGCCTTTCATTACATCGGCCCGTATGGCGATCCCTTCCGGCTGTCGTCGTTCACCTTCCGGGCGATCAGCGGCGTCGCGTTCAGCGCGCTCTATCTCACGCGCGGCTTCGGGATCACGGCGTGGACGCATTCGCTGTACGACGCGTTCCTTCTCCTGGGGTGACCCCGCCTAACGGCGCCGGAGGATTTCCTCGAAGAGGTCGACGGCGCGAGGGTCGTTCGACTGTCCGAGCCAGAAGAGCGCCTGGGAGCGGGCCGCGGGGTGCGCGTTGCGACGGGCAACTTCCAACAGGCGCGGAATGGCGATGTCCTTCGGCTGCTGAGACAGGGCGAACACCGCGCTGCCACGAACGTCGTCGTCCGGGTCGTCGTCATGGTCGGCGACGCCGAGCGCGGCCGAGGCACCGCGAGCGAGCCAGAAATTGACCGAGCTGTGGGTCGAGCGCGAGAGTCGCTCGTCACGCGCGAAGCGGAGGAGCGTGGGCCAGGGATCGATGCTGTCGGCGAGCACGATTGGCAGAACGGCGTCGCTCGCGCTGCGACCATTCGCCTGTTCGACGAGCCGGGTGAGGTACGTTGTCGCCTCGCCGACACCGACGGTCCCGAGGTCCCGGCGCTCGCCTGCATCTCGGTCGCGGAGCGGTCCAGCGAACGTGCGGAGCCGGATGACCTGGCCCTGACTCACTGTGGCGCGAACGTGCACCGGTCCGGGAACGCAGGGCGGCCAGTCGTCAGTCCCGCGATTGTGGCCCGAGAAGTTTCCCTGCTCGCTGATGCGCATTCCCTCTCCAAAGCCGTCGCGCACGTAGGTCTCGCCGTCGCCACAGACGCCGGGCCGGGATGCGA
>Ga0070681_10006088_pt1 | contig 11702 bp, 13 predicted proteins | sample KBSC83BmetaG_FD_65650 | JGI IMG/M metagenome (GOLD analysis project Ga0070681, IMG submission 65650) | Corn rhizosphere microbial communities from Kellogg Biological Station, Michigan, USA - KBS C8-3B metaG | ecosystem: Host-associated > Plants > Roots > Rhizosphere | place: USA: Michigan...
TGGCCGATCGTCGCGCCCTCGCCCACCTCGCAGGCGGGGTCGCCGCCGCCGTGCAGCACGGAACCGTCCTGAATGTTGGCGCCGCGCCGGACGATGATCGGGCCGAAGTCGGCGCGCAGCACCGCCCCGTACCAGACCGACGCCTCGTCCTCCACGCGCACGTCGCCGACGAGCGTGGCGGTGGGCGCGATCCAGGCGGTGGGGCTGACGGCGGGTGCGAGCCTTTCAAAAGAGAACAACGGCATCAGGCCATGATGCACCCGACCCGGCGGTTCGCCGACGCCGCCCTGGCCGGCGGGGAAGGGGTTCTCAGGTCTCCGCCGCGCGGGCGATGGCCGCCGCCTCGGTCCTGGTCGCGGCGCCCAGCTTGCCGAGGATGTTGGAGACGTGCACGCTCGCGGTCTTCTGGGAGATGAAGAGTTCTTCGCCGATCTGGCGGTTGGACAGGCCGCGGGACATCAGCCGCAGCACCTCGCGTTCCCTGGCGGTGAGCGCCGCCAGCGAGCTGCTCCCGTCCTCGGTGCCCGCGTCATGGCTGCCGTGGGTGTCGAGGCCCAGCCGGCGGCCCAGGTCGTCAAGGGCGGCGCGCAGCGGCTCGGCGCGCAACTCGGCGGCCGTCGCCGCGGCCGCGCGCCACACGTCGGCGGCCTCGCGCGGCCGCCCGCTCACGGCCAGCGCCTCGGCCAGCCGCCACTGCGTCCGCGCGGTCTCGTACACGTAGCCAGGGCCGAACGCGGCCAGCGTCTTCTCCCACGCCGCGGGGTCGTTCCGGCCGATGAGCCGCTGGTACTCCGCCTCGGCGCGGGCGAGCCAGCCCCGGCCTTCCGGGCCGAGGACGGCCTTCGGCCGGGCCGGGAACCTGGCGCCCTCGCGCGCCGTGTCGACCAGCAGGGCCCCGGCCGCCTCCTCCGCGGCCACGGCCGTGGTGTTCCCGGCCGACCGCGCGGCGGCCGCGCGGTCGGCGCGGGCGGCCAGCGCGACCGCCGACACCCGGACGGCGGCGGGGGAGCGGCCGCCGCGGCCCGTGTCCGCGCTGAGCGCGGCTTCCGCCTCGGCGAGCGCCGTCTCCGTGTCTCCGCGCCAGAGCGCCTGCTCGGCGAGCAGCCCGCGGGCGATGTACGCGACGAAGACGTCGTCCCAGAACGGCTCGAGCCAGGTCCGCCGCTCGTCCGCCACCGCGTTGCCCCGCGCGACATCGATGAACAGCGCCATCGCCGACAGCACGGCCTCCGGCTGCTTGGTCACCCAGACGGGGAACGACCGGGTGATTTCCTCCGCGTGGTCCCAGGCGCCGTCCGCGTAGTGCGCCTGGAAATGCAGGTGCTGGACGTCGTAGCCGTAGGGGGCGAGCCCCAGGCCCTCGGCGTCCGCCCGCTTGACCCCGGCGTGCGCGGCGGCCGACGCCCCGTCGAGGTCACCGCCCGACAGCCGCTCGGCCGCCAGGTGGTAGGCGGCCCGCAACTCGACGCCGAACATGTGGGTGCCGACCGCCTGCTCGTGGGCGGCGGCGTAGAGGTTGATGGCCTCCTCGGTGTCACCCTCGCGGCTGGCGATCATGCCGAGCGTGACCAGGACGTCGGCGCCGACCCAGTCCGCGCCTGCCCGTTCCGCCTCCGCGCGCGCCCGCTCGGCCCACTCCCGGGCCTCGGCGATGTCGCCGTTGGCCATCCACGCGATGGCGCCCGTGGCCATCGCCCGCGCGCAGGTGACGGTCGGTGGATCGGCCGGTGTCTGCTCGACCGTTTCGGTGATGACCCGCAGGGACTCCTCGGCCCACCCGGGCCCGTCGGATTGAAGCAGGTAGAACGCGAGCCGCTCGCCCACCCGCGCGCGAAACTCGGCGGTCGTGTCGCCGGCCAGCGCCCCCGCCCGGACGTGGCGCAGCAACTGGATCGCGCGCGGGACGTCACCGCTCGCCGCCGCCGCGACCGCGGACTTGAGTCCGAGCGCGCCGCGGCTCATCCCGGCGAGGGTCTCCGCGTCCGCCGCCCGGTCCCACAGCTCAAGGGCCTGGTCGTAATGCCGCTGGGCCTCGGCGGGCGCGCCGATCCGCTCGGCCTCCTCCCCGGCCCGGACCGAAGCCGCGAGCGCGCCGGGGATGTCGTGGCCGGTGAGGCTGTGGTAGGCGAGTTCGGCCGCGACGCCGGGCCCAGTGGCGGCAAACACAGTGGCCAGCAGCGCGGCGAACCGCCCGTGCAGCCTGGTCCGCTCCCCGGGCAGCAGGTCGCCGTAGACGGCCTCGCGCAGCAGCGCGTGCCGGAAACGGTACCCGTCGGGCCCGTCGGGAACGAGCAGCTGATGGGCGACGAGTTCCCTGACCGCGTCGGTGTACGCGGCCTCGTCGAGACCGGAAACCGCCAGCACCAGCTGGTCGTTCGCCCGCCGCCCGGCGACGGCCGCCGCCCGCAGAACCTGCTGCGCCGCGTCGGACACGCGGGCCACCCGCGAAAGGAGCAGCGCGGCGAGTCCCGAGGGCAGCGCCCCCGCCGATCCTGACGAGGCGGCGAGCAGCTCTTCCGCGTAGTACGCGTTGCCCTCGGCCCGGCTGACCACGCTGCTGAGCAGGGCGGTAGACAGGCGCGACGGCCCGTTCGGCAGGCTCGACAGGTGCTCCGCGAGCGCGGCGGCGGGCAGCGGGCCAAGCTCGACAAGCGTGACCGACGGGAGCCTGCCAAGCTCCGCGACGACGTCGCCGAGCGGATGGCGCCGGTGCAGGTCGTCCGTGCGATAGGTGCCGACGATCGCGACGCGTTCGCGGCGCAGCATGCGGGCCAGGAACGTGACCAGCAGGCGGGTCGTCGCGTCGGCCCAGTGCAGGTCCTCGAGCACGAGCAGCACCGGGCTCGCTTCGGCGAGTTCGGCCAGCGTCCCGAGCACCGCGCCGAACATCTGCTGGCGGGCCATGCCCGACGTGTCGGCCTCCTGCGCCTGCTCGCCGCCGTCAGGCAGCAGCCTGGCCAGCACCGGGCGCGCCTTGACCACCCGCTCGACCTGCGGCGGCGCCGTGCGGAACGCGTCGGCGAACGGCAGGTAGGGCACGCTGTCGCCGATCTCGGCGCACTGACCGAACAGCACCGTGAAGCCGCGGCGCCCGGCCACCGCCATCACCTCGGCGATCAGCCGGGACTTGCCCACGCCGGCGTCGCCGCCGACGAGCGCGGTCACCGCGCGTCCCGCCGCGGCGTCATCGAGCAGGGCGCGCAGCCGCGCCATCTCGGTGTCCCGCCCTACCAGCGCCGCCATGTGCCCCTCTCCGTACCGGACCGCTCCTAAGCATGACAAGAAGTGGCCGCAACCGCCAGAAATCCCACGGTAGCAGCGCCGTGACGGTGGCAGGCTTGCGCGCGCGGCGGATAGCGAGTAGCGATAACTGCAGTGATGGCGGAGTGCTAGCCGAGACGGCGAGCCGACTGAAAGGTCACCGATGAGCCACGAGTACACGCTGATCGTCTACACAAGCCCGGTCGACGGCAAGGAAGACGAATACAACGCCTGGTACGACGACATTCACTTGCCCGAGTTCTCCGCGCTGCCCGGGGTCATCAACGGCCGCCGGTTCAAGGTCGCCGCGGACGGCAAGCCGCAGTACGCCGCGATCTACGAGCTGAGCAGCCACCCGGATGCCGTCATGGCGGCGATGAACGCCGGGATCAAGGACGGCACTGTGCGCATGAGCGACGCGATCGACGCGGGCTCGGTGTCAATGACCACGCTCACGCCGCGCTAAGGCCGGCTGCGCTCGCGCCCCGCGTGGGTGTCCAGGTACTCGCGCACGATGTCGTCGAACGACGTCTCGGGGCGCAGCGCGAGCGCGTTCGCGCGCGGGGACTCGACGCTGGCCGGCCAGCTGCGGACGATCGCGCCGATCAGCGGGTCGTCGGTCCAGTCGATGAGGTCGCTCGCGGCGTAGCCGGCGACCCGGTCAAGCGCGTCGGCCATGGCCCGCGGGGTCGTGGCGAGCGCGGGCAGGTTCATCGCGGTCGTGCTGCCCCACGCCAGGTCGCTCACCGCGGCGGCGCGCAAGATCCCCTCCAGGGTGCGGCGCGGCGAGGACAGCGCGACCGGGGTGTCGGGCGGTACGGGGCAGGTCGCCCGCACCCCGGCTAGGGGCTCGCGGATGATCCCCGACAGGAAGCTGGACGCCGCGGCGTTGGGCTTGCCGGGCCGGACGGACACCGTCATCAGCCGGACCGACCGTCCCCGCACGAACCCCTTGCGCGTGTAGTCGGCGACGAATTGCTCGCCGATGAACTTCTGGATGCCGTAGCTGGTCTGCGGCCGCGGCAGGGTGTCGTCGCCGACCGTGCCGGTCGGGTCTCCGGTGTTGGCTAGCAGGGCGGGGTCCTGGCCGAAGACCGCCAGCGAGCTGGAGAAGACGACCACGGGCGGCGTCCGGTGCCGCCTGGCGTGCTCGAGGATGGCGCGCATGCCGTCGATGTTGCCGTGCATCCCCAGGTCGAAGTCGGCCTCGGCCGCGCCGCTGACCACGCCGGCGAGGTGGAAGATGGCGTCGGCCTCGCCGAGGTCGTCGACGGTGCCCGCCAGGTCACCGGTCACGGCGCGGACGCGCGGGTCGGCGGCGACGTCGGGTGGCGGCGCGGCCAAGTCGGCGAGCACGAGCTCGTCGACCGGCGCCGGACTGCCGTCGCCGATCGTGACCGGCTCGGCGAGCAGCCGCCGGGCGAGCAGCGTCCCGATGAACCCGGCACCGCCGGTGACAATGACCCGGGTGCTCACGCCGCCTCCAGCCTGCCGGTCACCTCGCCCGGCGAACTCGCCCTCCACGTTACCGTCCGAGGGCACAGTGCCTCCAAACACGGGCGGCAATCGTTCGCTAGCATGCCAAGGTGATCTTTACTGTCGGCGGCTACGAACTCGACGACGACGCGAGCCGGGTGGACAAGGACGTCGTGTGGGCGTTCCTGTCCACCCAGGCGTACTGGAACCGGGGCCGCACCCGGGCGCAGTTCGAGGCGCAGCTGACCTCGGCCTGGCGGGTCGTCGGCGTGTACGCGGCGGCCAGCGGCCGGCAGGTCGGCTTCGCCCGCGCGGTCTCCGACGGCGTGGCCTTCGCCTACCTGGCGGACGTGTTCATCCTGCCGGACGCGCGCGGCGCGGGCCTTGGCCGGGAACTGGTGGCGACGATGATCGACCGCGGCCCCGGAGCCGGCTTCCGCTGGACGCTGCACACCGCCGACGCGCACGACCTCTACCAGAAGTTCGGCTTCACCGAGCCGGACGCGAGGTACATGGAACGCCCCCGCCACTCCTGACCCAACGGAGGACCCGACCGTGCCAGCTCTTGACGGTGTGATCGTCGCCCTGCTCACTCCGGTCGACCAGGAGGGCCGGGTCGACCACGGCGCGCTCGGCGCGCTGGTTGAGCGGCTGGCCGGCCGCGGCGTGACCGGGGTCAGCCCGCTCGGGTCCACCGGCGAGGGGTACAGCCTGGGCCTCGAGCAGCGGCTCGCGGTCGTGGACACCGTCGCCAGGTCGGTTCCGGCGGGCATGCCCGTGATCCCCGGCGTGTTCGCGCACAACCACGAGCAGGCGGCCGCCGAGATCGCGGCCTACGCGGACCGCGGCGCCACGGCCGTGCTCGCCGCGCCGCCGGGTTACTACCCGCTCAGGGCGGCCGAGCAGCAGGCGTACTTCACAGCGCTGGCGGACGCCGCGGCCCTGCCGCTCGTCCTCTACAACATCCCCGTGTTCACCAAGGTGCAGATCGCGCCGGCGGTCGCGGCCGCGCTCGCCCCGCATCCCCAGGTGGCGGGGCTGAAGGATTCCGGCCGCGACCTCGGCTACGCGGCCGGGCTGCTCGACGCGGTGGCCGCGGCGGGCGCGGCCGCCGACTTCTCCGTGCTGACCGGGACGGACTCGATGCTCGTCTCCTACATGCTGGCCGGCGCCAGGGGGACGATCTGCGCGAACGCCAACGTCGTGCCCGAACTGGTGCGCGCCGCCTACGACGCGGTCCGGGCGGGCAAGCTAGACGACGCGCTTCGGCTCGAGACCCGGCTGCGCGCGGTGCAGGCCGCGTTCGGCAGCGGCGCGCCGCCCGCGGCGTACAAGGCGGCGGTCGCCGCCGGCGGCGTGGGGGAGCCGTGGCTCGTCCCGCCCCGGCTGCCCCTCACCGAGGACGAGACCGCGCAACTCCTCGAGCGGCTGGCGGCGCTCGACGTCGCCCTGACCGGCTCGGCCCAGTCATAGCGGATCGTTAGGAGGCCCCCATGCCTCGTAACGATCCACTATCGGCCGGAGCCGGATAACCCGCGCCGTTCTCGCGGGCAGTCTGCTCGCGGATCCGCTGGTAGTGACGCGCGGCGCGGACCCGGTTGCCGCAGGCGACCGAGCACCATTCGCGGCGCGGGTGAGTCTTGATGAAGTACAGGACGCAGCCCGGCGCGTAGCAGGCGCGCAGCTTGGCGGCGTCGTCCCCGCCGAGCAGTTCCGCCGCCTGCTCGGCGACGCGCGCCAGCCCCGTCGTCACCGGCGACGGGCCGCCGTCCGCGCTTAGTTCGAGCCGGCCGTCCCGCAGGGCGAGCAGGGGAGCGGGAAGCGCCGCCGAGGTCAAGTTCACCTGGTCGAGCGCCGCGGCGATGTCGGTCGTCGCCGAGGCGGCGGCCGCCCGGCTGTCATGGGTGACGAAGGCGGCGAGCCGCCGGACGGCGTCGCGGAGCGCGCGCGCCTGCGCCAACTCGGCTTCCGTCGCGTGCGCGGCCGCGCGGTCGGTGCCGACGGCGTCGAGCCACTCGTCCAGGTCGACGGGGGTGCGCAGGTCGTCGTGGATACCGTCGGTGTCCGCCCAGATCGTGCTCGTCAGGCGCACGGGCTCCGGCTCGTCGGGCAGCATCCAGACCCGCGCCGGGGGGGCGGCGGCGGAGGCTGACTTTGGCATGCGATGATGTTATCACGGATGAAGGAACTTGCATCCGTTAGATAGGCATGGTAATACGGTCCTAACGGATAAAAGAACTAAGACGCGTTATTGGTAGACGGTTCCGGGAAGGAGGCACATGAGCAAGACCACCGCGCCTGTCGCGGCGCGCCAGCGCGCCGACGTCGGCTTCCACGCCGGCGAGTTGGCCGTACAGCGCAGGGCGGGCACCGCGGAAGAGGCGGCGCGCCTATCGCCGATGCTCGGCCCCGCCGAGCTGCGCGGTGGCCTCGCCGCGTTCCTCGCCCGGCGCACGTTCGCGGTCGTGACCGCGCGGGACGCCGGCGGGCAGCTGTGGACCTCGCCGCTGTCCGGCCCGCCCGGGTTCCTCGAGGCCATCGCGCCGACGACGCTCGCGGTCCGCGCCCGGCTACCAGAAGACGACCCGCTGCACGCGCTGCCCGCCGGGCAGCAGGTCGGGCTCGTGGTCGTCGAGCTCGCGGCGCGCCGCCGGGTCCGCGTCAACGGGACGTTGGTCGCCGCGGACGGTCAGGGCCTGGTCATCGAGGTCGAACAGGCCTACGGGAACTGCCCGCAGTACATCCACCAGCGCCTCCTCGCCCCCGCCGGCCCGGGGCTCGCCTCCCAGGGCGACGTCAGGCGGGACACGGTCCTGACGCCGGGGGATGCCGGGCTGATCCGTGCGGCGGACACGTTCTTCCTCGGCACCACGAACCCCGAACGCGGCTCGGACACCTCGCACCGGGGCGGCAGGCCGGGTTTCGTCCGCGTCGACGGCGGCAGGCTCTGGTGGCGCGACTACCCGGGCAACAACCTCTTCAACTCCTTCGGCAACCTGGCCGTCAATCCGGAGGCGGCGCTGTTCTTCGCCGACTTCGACACCGGGCGCACGCTGCACCTGTCCGGTACCGCCGAGATCGAATGGGACGAGCGTGGCAGGCCGGGTGACGAGAGGCACACCGGGCGTCGCGCTGTCTTCACGCCGGAGCGGCTCCTGGCCGGCCACCTGCTGCCGGCGTGTCAAGTCCCCCACAGCCCCAACCCGCGCAACCCCGCGTTTACCGACTGAAAGGAGCACCGATGTCCGAGTCCCGGCCACCGTTCCCGCCCTTCGACCTAACCAGCGCGCTGAAGAAGGTGCAGGGTGCCGAGGACGCGTGGAACACCCACGACCCGGTGAAGGTGTCACTCGCCTACTCGCCGGACTCGGTCTGGCGCAACCGCGACGCCCACGTCGTCGGCCGCGAGCAGATCGTCGAGTTCCTCACCCAGAAGTGGGAGCGAGAACTCGACTACGCGCTGCGCAAGAACCTGTGGAGCTTCAGCGACAACCGCATCGCGGTCCGCTTCCAGTACGAGTCGCACGACGCCCAGGGCCAGTGGTGGCGCAGCTACGGCAACGAACTGTGGGAGTTCGACTCCAACGGCCTGATGAAGCGGCGCGAGGCTTCTATCAACGACCGCCCGATCAGCGCGGACGAGCGCCGCATCTTCGGTCCGCGCCCGGAGTCCGAGCACGGGGTCGAGTTCCCGCTCTGGTAGCCGCGCGCGGCTCAGCAGTCGAGTTCGGTCAGATGGCGGCTGACGTCGTCGGCGAACCGGCTGATCAGCCGGGCGAACTCGCGGCAGTCGGCCGCCGGCCAGTCGGCGAGGAGCGTGGCGAGCCACTGGTGGCGGGCAAGGAGGAACTGGCCGAGCACCCGGTGCCCCTCGGGGGGTGAGCCGCAGCCGCCAGGCCCGCGCGTCGGAGGCGTCCCGCGCCCGGCTGACCAGCCCGAGCCGCTCTAGCTGCTGCGCCTTGCGGGTCACGGCGGGCGCGTCGATGTTATGAGGTACCGCGGGTCGCGGACATCCTCGCGCTGGTCAAGGGCCGGGCCAAGGGCCACCTGGACCTGAAGGAGACCGGCTACGAGCACCGGCTGGTCCAACTCGCGCTGGACGTTCTCGGCCCGGGCGGGTTCGTCGTCACCTCGCTCGAGGACGCTTCCGCCGCCGCGATCAGGTCGCGCTTCCCCGACGCGGCGGAGGTTCCCGTCGCGCTGAGCCTCGGGCGCGGCCTGAAGGGCGCGCCGCGCTCGCAATGGCTGCGGACCCGGGCCAGCGAGCTGTGGCCCGCGTCCCGGCTGCGGGCGTGCGGCGCGGACTGGGCCGCGGTCAACCACCGGCTCGCGCTCGCGGGGGCCGCGGCGCGGTGCCGGCGGCAGCAGCGCAAGGTCATGGTCTGGACCGTTAACGCCGAGCGCGAGATCAGGTACTGGCTGGGCCGGCCGATCGACGTGCTCGTCACCGACCGCCCCGCCCTCGCCGTCGCACTGCGCGACCAGGGAGGGGCGACCAGGGGATTAGCCCGGCCGGTTCGCGGTAACTATCTATAACTTCGCACCGCACGTACACGACAAAGAGAGGGTGATCGTGATGACGGCGTACACCGTGCCAGGGATGAAGACCGACGATGCCGAGCGGGTTACCGCGCTGCTGCAAGATCGGCTCAACTCGCTCAACGACCTCGCCCTGACCCTCAAGCACGTTCACTGGAACGTGATCGGACCGAACTTCATCGGCGTCCACACGATGCTCGACCCGCAGGTCGACGGGGTCCGCGTGATGGTCGACGATATCGCGGAGCGGATCGCCGCACTCGGCGGGTCGCCGGTCGGGACGCCGGGCGCACTGGTCAAGCAGCGCGACTGGAGCGACTACTCCATCGGCACCGCCGACGCCATCGCGCACCTCGGCGCGCTGGACGTCGTCTACACCGGAATCATCGAGGCGCACCGCGCCGCGATCGACAGGACCGAGGAACTCGACCTCGTCACCCAGGACATGCTGATCGGCCAGGCCCACCAGCTTGAGCAGTACCACTGGTTCATCCGGGCCCACCTGGAGGCGGCGGACGGGACGCTGAGCACCGCGGGCGCGAGCACGGAAAGCTCGGCCGCGAAGCGCGCCAAGAGCAAGAAGGACCGCTAAGCGGGAACGGGGCGCGACGGGCGAAGACCCGAATCCGTTCGGGATAAAGATCAAAATCCTCAGCCCGAACGGATTCGGCGTGCCTGCCTGCCCGCAACGAATTCGGTAGGCCCGGCTAGCGCTTCCAGTTGACGATCTCGCCGGCCGGGTGCCGAGCGAAGTCGGGCAGCGCGGTGAGCGCCTGCTCCTCGCCGCCCGGGGTGTAGGTGACGATAAGCCGCAGGGTCCGCCAGCCGGTGTTCATCGTGGAGTGAAGGGTCCCCATCGGGATGTAGACCACGTCGCCCTCGGCGACCGGGAACTCCTCGTCCCCGACGGTCTGCGTCCCGGTGCCTGAGATCACGTAGATGAGCTCGTCGGCGTGCTCATGCAGGTGCCTGACGTGTCCCTGGCCGGGGTTGATGATCACCTCGCCCTGGGAGTTGGCCGCCCCCGGGATCGTCACCGGGGAGACGAACCACTTCATCGTGCCCCAGTCGAAGCTGAACGTTTCCGCGTCGTCGGGCCTGATGTGCGCCACGGTCATGTCTGAGTCTCCTGTTCGGTCAGCGAAAAGACAGTTCGGTGAAGGCGCGCACCTGGGCGGTGAGCGCGCGCTCGACAGGCAGCCGCTCCATGGAGGAGGCGCCGAAGAAGCCGGCGACCCCGGTGGTGCGGGACAGCACGTAGGCGGCGTCGCGCGGCTCCGCGATCGGCCCGCCGTGGCAGAGCACCAGGATGTCCGGGTTGACGGCGACCGCCGCGTCGCGCATCGCCTGCACCCGGTCCACGGCCTGGTCCAGGGTCAGCGCCGTCCGCGCGCCGATCGTGCCGGACGTGGTCAAGCCCATGTGCGGGACGAGCACGTCGGCGCCCGCCGCGGCCATCTGCTCGGCCTGCGCCGGGTCGAACACGTACGGGCAGGTGAGATGACCGCGCTCGGCGGCGAGCCTGATCATCTCCACCTCGGCGGCGTAGCTCATCCCGGTCTCTTCCAGGTTCTGCCGGAAGACCCCGTCGATGAGCCCGACCGTGGGGAAGTTCTGCACCCCGGCGAAGCCGATCGCGGCCAGTTCGTCAAGGAAGGCGGGCATCAGCCGGAACGGGTCGGTGCCGCAGACGCCCGCGAGGACCGGCGTGTCCCGCACCACCGGGAGCACCTCGCCGGCCATCTCGACGACGATCGCGTTCGCGTCGCCGTAGGGCATGAGGCCGGCCAGCGAACCGCGCCCGGCCATCCGGTACCGGCCGGAGTTGTAGATGATGATGAGGTCCGCGCCGCCGGCCTCGGCGCACTTGGCGGACAGCCCGGTCCCGGCGCCGGCGCCGATGACCGGCCGCCCGTCCGTCGCCTTGGCCCGCAGCCGGGCCAGCACGTCCTCGCGTACCTGCTTGCTACCCACGGTCAGCTCCCCCCTGTAATGGACCGGCCGGTGATCATCGCGTGCAGCCGGTCCGCCATCGCGGTGGCGAAAGCCGGGTCGTTGAGGTGCGCGTCGATCCGGTGCAGCGACCGCCCGGCGGCGCTCAGCTCCTGGTCGAGGGCTTCGCGGCACGCTTCGTCGGCGACCGGGTCGCGGAACGGCTGGCCGTCGGCGTCGAGCGCGCTGACCCCGCGGTCGGGCCAGAACACTTCGACTGGGCCTTTCGCGGCCGCGGCTTTGCGGCCGATCCGGGCGCCGAGCTCGGCCATCTCCGCCGGCGTGGTCCGCATGAGCGTCACGGTGGGGTTGTGTTCGAAGAACAGCCGCCCGCTGAACGCGGCCGGCACCGTGTCCGGCGGCCCGAAGTTGACCATGTCGAGCGCGCCGGGCCCGATCACCTGCGGCAGCCCCGCGGCGCCGGCCGCGGTGAG
>Ga0070681_10006091_pt1 | contig 11701 bp, 11 predicted proteins | sample KBSC83BmetaG_FD_65650 | JGI IMG/M metagenome (GOLD analysis project Ga0070681, IMG submission 65650) | Corn rhizosphere microbial communities from Kellogg Biological Station, Michigan, USA - KBS C8-3B metaG | ecosystem: Host-associated > Plants > Roots > Rhizosphere | place: USA: Michigan...
CCGGGCAGGACACGCGGATGATATCGACCCCGGCCGCCTCGCAGCGCTGGATCTGCTCGATCGTCGCCTTGGCGTCGGGCGTGAGCGTATTGGTCATGGTCTGCACGGTGATCGGCGCATCGCCGCCGACCGGAACCGAGCCGACCATGACCGTGCGGCATTTCCGCCGGATGATGTCGCGATAGGGCCGAACGCTCATGCAATCCTCGCCGTGCCTGTCCTCACAGGGATAGATGCCCCCGCCGCCCCCCTGAAATCAAGCCGCGACGGGCGGAAAACCGGGATTTCCGGCCGTTTTCGCCGCGACGGCCCTATTGACTGCCGCGCAGACGCTCGGGATCGAGGGAGATGTTGCGCTTGACCAGGCCGACCGCCCCCAGCGACGGGGTCTGATTGCCGTCCACGAAGATGTCGAGCATGCCGGCATTGCCGGTCATCATGGTGAGGCCGGACTGGCTCGGCACACGGTAGCTGTCGCCGGCCCGCAGCACGCGCGAGGCGATGGCCTGGTTGGCGGCGTCGCGGATCTGGATCCAGCTTTCGCCATGGGCACGGATGACCACCCGGGCATTTTCGTTCTGGGCCCCGAAGACGCGCCCCTCGCTCGGCACCGCGGAGGAAGCGGGCACGGTGGGCAGGACCGGCTCGGGCTTGGGCGGTGCCGCGAGGAGGGCCGTCGCGGAGGGCGGCGGGCTCGGCGCTGCCGCTTCGGGAGCTGGCTCGGGCGGCGGCGCGGCGGCGCGCGGCGTTTCCGCGGCCGGCGGCGCCGGGTTGGCTGGGACCGCGTTGACCGCGACGGGGTTGGCCGGGACGGGCAGGCTCGCGCCCTGGCTCGGCGCGGTAGCCTCGCTGGGGCTCGGGGCGGGCATCTCGCCGCTGGCGGCGGCGGCCGGCGCCTCGGCTTCGATGCCGGCAGGCAAAGGAGGCGGCGGTGGCGGCGCCAGCCGCTCGGGCACCGCAGCGACGCGCGGCGGCAGGGGTGCCAGATCGCCGCGCAGCACGTACCAGCCGCCGGCGATCACGAGCAAGGCCAGCACCGCGACGCTGAGGGGCCAGAAGCCGGGAACCCGTCCGTCCGGCGCCGGCGAGGGAAAGGTCAGCGTCGTGCGGCGATCGATGCCGGCCGCCTCGCGCTTGAACTGATTGACCAGGGCGACGCCGTCGAGCCCGAGATGGTCGGCATAGGTGCGCACGAAGCCGATGGCATAGGTCGAGCCCGGCAAGAGATCGTGACGCCCCTGCTCTAGGGCGCTGAGAAAAGCGGGGCGGATGCGTAAAATTGTAGCGATCTCTTCGAGGCTGATGCCATGTGCTTGGCGCTGGCTGCGCAAGATCTCGCCGACTGTGCCGGTGCCGTTGGTGGATAAACTCTCTTCGGCCTCTTGCGGGCGCGAACTTGCCGACATGCAGTCTCCGGGGCTTTAGCTCGAAGTATTTACCCCTAATCTCATAACAGAGATCGGGCCGGAATGACAGTGATCGTGCCCTAGACTGCCACTTTCCGGTCACGGGCAAAAGCGCGCAGCTGCTCGCGAACGCTGTGGCTGGTGAGGCCGATCAGCCGCTCGACAAAGGGCGCGAGCGACCCCGCCTCGAGGCTGCGCGCCATCGCCTTCACGGGGCCGATCGAGGCCGGCGACATGGACATCGAGCGGAATCCCAGACCGATGAGGGCCATCGCCTCGAGCGGCCGTCCCGCCATCTCGCCGCACAGGGTGAGCGGCACCGCGGCTGCCCGCGCCCGCTCGACGATCTGCTTGAGACAAGCGAGCACCGGCGGCGACAGCACATCGTAGCGCTCGCCGACCTCGGGGCTGCCACGGTCGGCCGCGAACAGGAACTGCACGAGATCGTTCGAGCCGACCGAGACGAAGTCGACACGCTGGAGCAGCGGGTCGAGCTGCCAGATCAGCGCCGGCACCTCGAGCATGGCGCCGACGGTGAGCTCGGCCGGCCGTTTCAGCCCCTTGCGCTCGGCGCGCGCGAGCTCCTTGTCGAGGATGGCGCGGGCGCGGTCGAACTCATCGATCTCGGCGATCATCGGGAACATGAGGCCGAAGGAGCGGCCGTTGGCGGCCATGATCAGCGCCCTCAGCTGATCGCGCAGCATCGCCGGCCGGTCGAGGCTGATGCGGATGGCGCGCCACCCCATCGCCGGATTCTCGCCGGTTGCGGCGGCGAAGTAGCTGAGCTGCTTGTCGCCGCCGATATCGAGGGTGCGGAAGACGACCGGCTTGCCGGCGGCGATGTCGAGCACCTCGCCATAGATCGCCGCCTGCGTCGCGACCGCAGGATAGCGCGAGCGCAGCATGAATGGGATCTCGGTGCGGAACAGGCCGATGCCGTCGGCGCCGGTATCCTCGAGATGGGCGACATCGATCGGCAGGCCGGCATTGAGCATGAGACGGACGCCCATGCCGTCGCGCGTCACGGCCGGCAGGTCTTTCAGCGCGGCATAGGTGGCGCGCTGCTCGGCGCGCCGGCTGAGATGCAGGCGGGCGCTCTGCACCGCCTGCTCGTTGGGGCGGATCAGCACCAGCGCGTGGTCGCCGTCGACGAGCAGCGGATCGCCCCATTCGACGCGGTCGAGCACATCGGTCGCATGACCGATCACCGGTATGTCGAGGGCGCGCGCCACGATCGCGACATGCGAGGTCGGCGAGCCCTCCTGCAGCACGAGGCCGCGCAAACGCCGGCGGTCATATTCGAGGAGCTCGGCCGGCCCCATGGCGCGGGCCACCACGATGACGTCGTCGGGCAGCGTCTCCGGCACCGTCTGCTCGCCCGTCAGGTGCACGAGCAGGCGATTGGTCAGATCCTCGAGATCGTGCAGGCGTTCGCGCAGATAGGGGTCGGTCGTCTCGCGCAGCCGGGCGCGCATGTCGTTCTGCACCTTCTGCACCGCGGCTTCGGCGGTGAGGCCGCCACGCACCGCCTCGCCGATGCGCGCCATCCAGCCGCGATCCTCGGCGAACATGCGGTAGCTCTCCAGCACCTCGCGGAACTCTCCCGACGGCGCGAGATCCTCGGCCGCCAGGAGATCGTCGAGCGCCGAATGCATCCCGGCCATGGCATCGCGGATGCGCGTCATCTCCTGCGCCGGATTTTCCGCCACCATCTGGCGGATGGTGATGCGCGGGCTGTGCAGCACGGCCTGGCCGATGGCGAGCCCGCCATTGAGGCGCACCCCGTCGATGCGCTGCGGCGACACGCCGGCGGCGAGCGCGCTCGAGGCTTCGGCGGGATCGACGAGCTCGCCCGAGGCCACCATCTCGGCCAGCACCATCGCCACCGTCTCGAGCGTCTCCACCTCCTCCTCGGTATAGAGACGCATGGTACGGTTCTGCACCACCAGCACGCCGAGCAGATGGCCGCCGCGCTGGATGGGCACGCCCATCAGCGAGCGGTAGATGTCCTCGCCCGTTTCCGGGCGATAGACGAAGCTCGGATGGGTCCAGGCGTCGGACAGGGCGAGCGGGCGAGCATGCGCCGCGATGTCGCCGACCAGCCCCTCGCCGACCCGCAGCCGCGTCTGGTGCACGGCTTCCTTGGCGAGGCCTTCGGTGGCGAACAGCTCGAGCACCTCGCCGGCGCGCAGGAGATAGGCGGAGCAGACCTCCGCCACCATGTCGGCGGCGATGAGGCGCACGGTCTGATCGAGGCGCGCCTGGGCGGCACCGGGCCCCGCCATCACGTCCCGCAGCCGCTTCAAGAGCAGCCGCGAGCCGCTCCAGCCCGCGGCCTGAACCATTAGAGGAAGGCTCCGGCCGGGTCGGACCGCGTCGCCAGCGCGTCGCGCGCCTGCGCCACCAGCTCGGCGATGATCTCGGCCGTGCTCTGCTCGGCCATCACCATGCCGACGCTCTGTCCGGCCATCAGGGAGCCGTTCTCGACATCGCCCTCGATGACGGCGCGGCGCAGCGCGCCGGCCCAGAAATGCTCGATCTCGAGCTGCGCCTCGCGCTGGCTCAGCACGCCGCGCTCGAACTTGTCGAGGGCGGCGCGCTGCGCCTCCATGAAGCGCTTGGTGCCGTGATTGGCGAGCGCCCGCACGGGGATCACGGGAAAACGCGGATCGAGCTGCGCCGACGGCACCGCATCGCGCGCATCGGCCCGGATGAAAGCCTGCTTGAACTTGGGATGCGCGATCGATTCATGGGCGCAGACGAAGCGCGTGCCGAGCTGGCAGCCCGCTGCCCCCATCTCGAGATAGGACAGGATTGCCTCGCCGCGCGCGATGCCGCCGGCGACGAAGACCGGCACTTCGCGGATGGTTGGCAGGATCTCCTGCGCCAGCACCGAGGTCGCGACCGGCCCGATATGGCCGCCGGCCTCCATGCCCTCGATGATGAGCGCGTCGGCGCCCATCTTGACCAGCTTGCGGCCGATGCCGGGCGACGGCGCGAAGCACATGACCTTGGCGCCACCCGATTTGAGCCGCCGGATCAGCGCCGTCGACGGCAGGCCGCCGGCCAGCACGACATGCCCGACATGCTGCTCGAGGCAGGCGCCGGCCAGCGCCTCGAGCTCGGGATGGACGAGGATGAGATTGACGCCGAACGGCCGCTTTGTGAGCTCCGCCGTGGCGGCGATCTCGGCGCCGAGCGCCGTGGGGCCCATCGAGCCGCAGGCGATGACGCCGAAGCCGCCGGCATTGGAGATGGCGGCGACCAGCCGGCGCTCGGAGACCCAGGTCATGGCGCCGCCCATGATGGCGGTGCGCGTGCCGAGGAAGGCGCGCCCGCGCCCCCACAGCCGGTCGAGCGCGGCCGCTCCGTCCCTCCTGGTCTCGGCCAAGCGCTCCATGCCCCTGCCGTCCTTCCAAAAGCACCTGTCGCCGGCGTGACGCCGGCCGAAGGCCGCGCAGTTACGCGGCGTCGAGCCCGTAGGCGGTGTGGAGCGCGCGCAGCGCGAGCTCGGTGTAATCCTCGGCGATCAGAACGCTGATCTTGATCTCGGAGGTCGAGATCACCTGGATGTTGATGCCCTTCTCGGCCAGCGTGCGGAACATCTTTTGCGCGACGCCGGTGTGGCTGCGCATGCCCATGCCGATGACCGAGATCTTGGTCACCTTCGAATCCGGAATGAGCTTGCCGTAGACCCCCTGCTGCTCGGACAGGATCTTCACCGTGCGCTCGAGGTCGGTGCGATTCACGGTGAAGGTCAAGTCAGTCGTGCTGCCGTCGGCCGAGATGTTCTGCACGATCATGTCGACATTGACCGAGGCGTCGGCGAGCGGACCGAAAATCGCCGCCGCGACGCCGGGACGGTCCGCGACCTTGGCGAGGGTGATTTTCGCCTCGTCGCGGGTGTAGGCGATGCCGCTGACCACTTCCTGTTCCAAGATCTCTCCTTCGTCGACCACCAGCGTGCCCGGCCGGTCCTCGAAGCTCGACAGCACCTGCAGGCGCACATGGTGCTTCATCGCCAGCTCGACCGAGCGGGTCTGCAGGACCTTGGCCCCGAGCGAGGCCATCTCCAGCATTTCCTCGTAAGTGATCTTATCCAGCTTGCGGGCCTTCGTCACGATCCTGGGGTCGGTCGTATAGACACCGTCCACATCCGTGAAGATGTCGCAGCGATCGGCTTTGAGCGCCGCCGCCAGCGCCACCGCCGAAGTGTCGGAACCGCCGCGGCCGAGGGTCGTGACGCGCCCGTCGGGGGCGATGCCCTGGAAGCCGGCGACGACGGCGACCTGGCCGTCGGCGAAACGCCGGATCATCTCTCCCGTGTCGATCTCGGCGATACGCGCCTTGCCATGCACCTCGTCGGTCTTGAGCGGCAGCTGCCAGCCGAGCCAGGAGCGCGCCGGCAGGCCGATCTCCTGCAGCGCCAGCGCCGTGAGGCCCGCCGTCACCTGCTCGCCCGACGCCACCACCACGTCATATTCACGCGCGTCGTGCAGCACCGAGATGCCGCGCACCCACTCGACGAGCTGGTTGGTGGCGCCCGCCATGGCCGAGACCACCACGGCCACCTCGTGTCCGGCATCGACCTCGCGCTTGACGCGGCTGGCGACGGCGCGAATACGGTCCAGACTGGCTACCGAGGTGCCGCCGAATTTCATCACCAGACGTGCCATTCCCCAGTCTTTTCTCCTGCGACGGTCGGCCGCCCGATTCGAGGGCCGGCGGAAAAGCGGCTATACATACAGGGCCGGGCGCGCGAGGAGCCAGATTTATTCGCGGACGCAAAGCCGGATATAAGGAAGGCTCGCACCCGGCGTCGAATTGCCGGGCGCCCATGTCCCGAGGAGTGCATCGCCATGCCGGAAGCGAGCGGCTCGATCGACCAGGCCGAAATCGCGCGCTTCGCCGCGCTGGCCGAGGCCTGGTGGGATCCGGAGGGCACCTTCCGCCCGCTGCACCGGATGAACCCGGTACGGCTCGCCTATCTGCGCGACCATCTCGCGGCCCATTTCGGGCGCGACCGAACGAGCCTGACGCCCTTGGACGGGCTCGAGCTGGTCGATATCGGCTGCGGCGGCGGGCTGGTATCCGAGCCGATGGCGCGGCTCGGCGCCGCCGTGACCGGCATCGATGCCGGCGCCGCCAATGTCGAGATCGCGCGCGCGCATGCCGAGCAGGCCGGACTCGCCGTCGATTACCGCACCGTGACGGCCGAAGAGCTCGCCGACAGCGGGCGGCAGTTCGACATCGTGCTGATGCTCGAGATCGTCGAGCATGTCGCCGACCGCGATCTCTTCCTCGGCGCCGTGGCGCGGCTGCTCAAGCCCGGCGGCTGCCTCGTCGCGTCGACGCTCAACCGCACGCTAAAGTCCTTCGCGCTCGCCATCGTCGGCGCGGAATATGTGCTGCGCTGGCTGCCGCGCGGCACGCATGACTGGCGCCGATTCCTGCACCCCTCGGAGCTGGCCGAGGGCTTGCGCCGGCACGGCCTCGGCATCGGCGACGTCTCGGGCATCGTCTATAATCCCTTGTCCGACAGCTGGCGACGCGCCCGCGACGTCGGCGTCAATTACATGATGGTTGCGACCAAACCACGCTGAAAGGAGCGTCGCCATGCCCGATACCGCCGCGAAGCCGGCCGGGAGCCCGGCGCCCGTGATCCAGGGCCGGTTCCTCCACACCATGATCCGGGTCTACGACCTCGATCGCTCGATCGGCTTCTATACCGCTTTGCTCGGCATGAGGCTGCTGCGGCGCAAGGATTATCCCGACGGGAAATTCACGCTGGCCTTCGTCGGCTATGGCGACGACAGCGCCGAGACCGTGATCGAGCTCACTCATAATTGGGGCCACGAGCCCTATGAGATCGGCAGCGGCTTCGGCCATCTCGCGATCGGCGTCGCCGACGTCACCGAGGCCTGCGACCGGCTGGGCAAGGCCGGCGCCAAGATCACGCGCCCGCCCGGCCCGATGAAGCATGGCGGCAGCGTCATCGCCTTCATCGAGGATCCGGACGGCTACAAGATCGAGCTGATCCAGCGCGGCTGAGGCGCGCGATAGCTAATGGTCGCTCGGCGGCACCCAGGGCACGCGGCCGACCTCGATGCCCTCATCGGCGAGCGACTCGCTCTCCGATTCGGTCGCCTCGCCATAGATGCCGCGGCGGTCGGACTCGCCGTAATGCATCTTGCGCGCCTCCTCGGCGAATTCCTTGCCGACATAGTCGCAATTGTGCTCGACCGCGTGCCTGAGCGCGCGCAGCTGCTGCATGACGGCGGCCTGCGCGTGCACGGCCGAGATCTGCTGGGGCGCGGCCGGCGCGGGTGCGGCGGCGGGCGGGCTCGTCGCGGCGCCAGCGGCGACCGGCTCGGCCGGCGCTGCCGGCTCGGCGCGGCCGCGGCGCGAGATCAGGCGCGGCGCCATCGGCGCACGGGCAACCTCGAGCACGCCGCATTCGGCGCAGGCGATCTCGCCCGCGGCGGCTTGACGGTCGAAACTGTCGCTGCTCTTGAACCACGCCGTGAAGACATGGCCGTTCTTGCATCTGACGTCGTAGACGATCATTCCACACTGTCCCGTCGGTGGGCCGGGGCCACCCCCCAGCATATGAGCAGGCACAGCGCCAAGGACAAGCATCATGTCGCGGCATGAGGCCGGGGCCGGCCCTTCGCCCTGGGTGGTCCGCTTTTCCCCGCGCATTCCGCAAGGTCCGGTGCTCGATCTCGCCTGCGGCGGCGGCCGCCATCTGCGCTGGCTGATGGACAGGGGGCACAGGCTGGTCGGCATCGACCGCGACCTCGCCGGCGTCGCCGATCTTCGCGGCAGCGGCGCCGAGCTCATCGAGGCCGATCTCGAAGGCGGCGCCGCCTGGCCGCTCGGCGAGCGGCGCTTTGCCGGCATCATCGTCACCAACTATCTGTGGCGGCCGCTGCTGCCGCATATCGTCGCCGGCGTCGCCGCCGGCGGCGTGCTGATCTACGAGACCTTCGCGCTCGGCAACGAGCGGTTCGGCAAGCCGAGCAATCCCGATTTCCTGCTGAAGCCCGGCGAGCTGCTCGAGGCGGTGCAGGGGCGCCTCGCCGTCATCGCCTACGAGCATCTGCAGGTCGAGGCGCCGCGCCCGGCAGTGATCCAGCATATCGCGGCGATGCACGCCGTCGACCCAACGGCCGTCTAGCTTTATTCGGCCGCGCTTTTTTCCTCGACCGGCAACGGCGGCGCGAAGGGCCGGTCATGCTGGAGCGACGGCACGCGGGCGCGCGCATCGGCGATGCGCGCAAGATCGAGATCGGCATAGAGAATGCCGGTGTCGGTGCCGGCATCGCCGAGAATCTCGCCCCAGGGTGCGACGGCGAGCGAATGGCCGTAAGTGCGGCGGCCTTCGGCATGCGTGCCTGTCTGCGCCGGCGCCAGCACGAAGCAACCGGTCTCGATGGCGCGGGCGCGCAGCAGCACATGCCAATGCGCCTCGCCGGTGACCACGGTGAAGGCCGAGGGCACCGTCAGGATCGCGGCACCGGCCTGGGCCAGCGCGCGGTAGAGATGCGGGAAGCGCAGATCGTAGCAGATGGTGAGACCGATCGGACCGAACGGGCTCGGCGCCAGCACCGCCGCCTCGCCGGGCGCGAAGCTCGAGGATTCGCGGTAGCGCTCGCCGTTCGGCAGATCGACATCGAACATGTGGATCTTGCTGTAGCGTGCGGCGACGCGGCCCTTGTCGTCGAACAGATAGGAGCGATTGGCGAGCAGCCCGTCCTCGCGCTTGATGGCGAAGCTGCCGGCGAGCAGATGGATGCCGAGCGCGCGCGCCAGATCGGCGAAGAACGGGATCGCTGCATGCGACGCTTCGGGTGCCGCTTTCCCGAGCGCCTGGGCGCGCACCGGCTCGAGCATGGCGACATTCTCCGGCGTCAGCACGAAGCGGGCGCCGGCGCCGGCGGCTTGGCGCACCTGCTCGCCGACGGCGGCGAGATTCGGCGCGACGTCGCGGCCGGAATTGGTCTGGATCAGCGCGATCTTGACGGTGGCGGTCACGGCGCCGCTTCGGCGAGCAGCGGGTCGAGCTTGCCGGCCTTCTCGAGCGCGTAGAGATCGTCGGAACCGCCGACCCATTTGTCGTTGATGAAGATCTGCGGCACGGTCGTCCGCCCTTGGGCGCGGCTCACCATCTCCTGGCGTCGGCTCGTATCCTCCATCACGTCGATGTCGATGAACGCCACCTCCTTGCTCTCGAGCAGCTGTTTTGCCCGGTAGCAATAGCCGCACCACGGGCTGGAATAGATCTCGACCTTCGCTCTCGCCGCCATGACCGATCCTTAGCTTGTCCGCCTTTCCATGTAGGCACCCGCGCGTCTGCGGGCCAGGGTCACCTGCGCCCAAAGGTCGCGCCTGTCAAGGATCGAGGGCTGCGACGCGCGCTAGGGTCAAGACCTCGATCTTGGCGGCGCCGGCGCGGCCGAGCAGGCGCGCGCATTCGGCGAGGGTGGCGCCGGTCGTATGCACGTCATCGACCAGGAGGATCGAGCGACCGGGCACCAGCCCGGCACCGCGCCGGCCGAGCGCGAAGGCGCCGGCGACATTGCGGGCGCGGCCGCGGCGGCCGAGTCCGCCCTGGCTCGGCGTCGCGCGGCGGCGAGCCAGGAGATCGGGCAGCACGGGGATGCCGCTCTCGCGGCTCAGCGCATGCGCCAGCAAAGCCGCCTGGTTGTAGCGCCGGCGGAACAGCCGCCAGCGATGCAGCGGCACCGGCACGAGATAATCGGCATCGGCCAGCAGCTCGGTCCCGGCGCGCGCCAGCCAGCGGCCGAACAGCGACGCGAGATCGGTGCGATCGCCGTGCTTGAAGGCGAGGATGAGGCCGCGGCATCCCTCGTCATAGACCAGCGCCGAGCGGGCGCGGGCGAAAGGCGGCGCCAAGGCCAAGCACTGGGCGCAGCGGCTGTCGCCCGGTGCGGCAAAGGAGAAGGGCAATCCGCAGCAAGCGCAGAGCGGTGCCGTAATGAAGGTGAGGTTTGCCCAGCAGGCGGGACAGAGCGTGCCCTTCTCGGCGATCGGCACGCCGCATTTGGCGCAGCGCAAGGGCAGCACGAGATTGACGAGCGTGCCCAAGCCGCGGCGCGCCGCCGCCGATGCGGCACGCCGCCAACCCACGCCCCGGTCTTCCGTCTGCTCGACCATGCGGGCACGAGCTTAGCGCAAGGCGGCCGCCCGGTCAGTCGGCCGGGTGGGCGAGGAAATACTGGCCCGGCTCTGCCGATCCTCTAATCTTCGCGGCCGACCGCACCATATGGGCCGGGAATGGCAAATCAGGATTTTCGCGCCGTCAAACGGCTGCTGCCCTATCTGTGGCCCAAGGAGTCGCTAGAGCTGCGCCTGCGCGTCGTGGGGGCGCTCGCCTGCCTCGTGGTGGCGAAGCTCGCCACCGTGTCGGTGCCGCTGTTCTACAAGCAGGCGGTCGATGCGCTGAGCCCGGCGACTCCGGCGCTGGTCGTCGCTCCGGTCGCGCTCATCCTCGCCTATGCGCTGCTGCGCGTCGGCGGCCAGCTGTTCGGCGAGCTGCGCGACGCGCTCTTCGCCAAGGTGGCGCAGCGCGCGGTGCGCAATATCGGGCTCGAGACCTTCCGGCATCTGCATGCGCTGTCCTTGCGCTTCCATCTCGACCGCCAGACCGGCGGCATGAGCCGCGCCATCGAGCGCGGCACGCACGGCATCGAGTTCCTGCTGTCCTTCATGCTGTTCAACGTGCTGCCGACGCTGGTCGAGCTCGGCCTGGTCAGCGCCGTCCTGTGGAAGCTCTATTCGATCGAGTTCGCCGCCGTCACCCTCGGCACGATCCTCGGCTATATCGGCTTCACCATCATCGTCACCGAATGGCGGACGAAGTATCGCCGCGAGATGAACGAGCGGGATACGGAAGCCAACACCAAGGCGATCGACAGCCTGCTGAATTACGAGACCGTCAAATATTTCGGCAACGAGGAGCATGAGGCGCGGCGCTTCGACCAGGCGCTGAGGCGCTACGAGCACGCCGCGGTGCGCAGCCAGGTCAGCCTCTCGGCGCTCAATGTCGGGCAGGGCGCCGTCATCGCCGTCGGCCTCACCGCGGTCATGATCATGGCGGGCTACGGCGTCGCAGCGGGACGGCTCACGGTCGGCGATTTCGTGCTGGTCAACACCTACCTCGTGCAGCTCTATCTGCCGCTCAATTTCCTCGGCTATGTCTATCGCCAGATCCGTCAGTCGCTCACCGATCTCGAACAGATGATCAAGCTGCTCGAGGTCGATCGCGAGGT
>Ga0070681_10006092_pt1 | contig 11701 bp, 9 predicted proteins | sample KBSC83BmetaG_FD_65650 | JGI IMG/M metagenome (GOLD analysis project Ga0070681, IMG submission 65650) | Corn rhizosphere microbial communities from Kellogg Biological Station, Michigan, USA - KBS C8-3B metaG | ecosystem: Host-associated > Plants > Roots > Rhizosphere | place: USA: Michigan...
AGCAAAGGCACGTTGCTCTTGCCCATGACATGAAGATTGACCGAATAAAGCGCCGTCATCACGAGAATGCCCGCAAGCAGTGCTTGGATTTTGAAATGAGTATTAAGGATACCGGTGATCGTCCCCGCCAGCACTCCTCCGGCAAATGCGGCCGCAGTTGCCCAAAACGGATCGACGCCCTTCACCAGCAACACGGCGCAAAGCGCTGCGCCAAAAGTGATCGATCCGTCGGCCGTAATATCCGGGAAGTGAAAGATCCGAAAGGTAATAAAAACACCGAGGGCGAGCAGCGACAAAATCAAGCCGATCGTCAAGGCGCCGATCAGTAATGCCATAAGTCATTTCTCCGCGGAAATTTCTGCAATCGAGCCAATCCAGCAGGCGCCGCGCAGGAATTCACTCTGGCCCGCGCCCGATTCACGTTCGTCGTTGAGCAAGTGCAAGACTCCCTGCAGGTTCTCAAGTTCGAACAACCCGCTGGCCGCCTCCTTGAGATTCGTTTCGCCTTTTTTGAGCGGATGGTATGAAAACGAGGCAGCATGAAAGTGACCGGCGATGTCGCAATCTTTCGCCAACGGCCGGACGATTGGGTTGAGCAGCGAGTTTGGGTCAGAGGTAGCGACGCCGACCAGGAACGCCAGTGATCTCGCGTAGGCGCGCTCGGCGGTAAATGAAAGCCATTGGCGAATCTGCGGGTGCTCAAAAGCGGGTTGCGGCGGCGCTGCGAACGCGGGCGAACGGCGCAGGGCCGCGCCCACGAGACCCGCCGATTCGGCGATCATGGCGACCGCAATGGCATCGCTCCCGGCCATTTCCCGACACGCTTGGATGATCTCCCGCAATGTCAATGGCAAGGAATTTTCCCTGCTCTCGAAGTAAACGATTTTTGAAAAATCGCCCTCGCAAGCGAGGCCATAAAGAACTTGCAAGCGCGGCACGAAATCACCCGTGGACAGAACATAATCGGGAACGTTGCTGCCATCGGTCGGCAGATACGCCGCAACACCGGCCGCTGCCAAAAATTCACCAAAACGCGACTGGCAGTCCGCGAAATTTTTACCGAATGCGCCCAAGCCAATTCCCAGTGCTTCCTGACCAAACGGCAACTCTTGACAATGCTCCTGGTGGAATTGACATCCAACCAGCAGCTCGGGAGAGCCAATGACCCGCGCTGTCATTTTACTGGGGCGGCTTTCGAGAATCTCATAGCGCGCATTGCCTCGGACAAAAGTCTCCGCTTGCCTCGGCGCGGCCACCTGAACGTCGCCGCTGGACGCTTTTTCAAACAGCAGCTCGGTCAAGCCGGCCAATTCCAACACGGACTGCACCGCTTCGGAAGGTTCCGATACGGCAAATGTCCCGTGAATGTCTTTGAGTTGTTTATAAGCCTGGAACAGCACTCGGATGCCGGCAGAGCTAACGTACTCCACCTCTTTCATATTGAGCCGGATCGACCGTGCGCCCTCGCGCAACACCCCCGCCACTTCATCTCCCAAATGTCCGGCCCAATAAGCATCGAGCCTACCCTTCGCTTTTAACTCGAACGTGTTGTCCAAGCGGTGTCGTGTAATTTCCATCGCTATTGACTGATGACCTCTTCGGCTTTTTTTACGAGCGCGGGCGGAATCGTCAAGCCGATGTGCCGCGCCGCTTTGGTATTGATCACCAATTTCGTTTTGTTGTAGGGAATAAACGGAATTTTGGCAGGGTTCTCGCCGCGCATGACGCGAGCGGCCAACAAACCGGCTTCTCTTCCTGCGTCACCGTAGTCGCGCGCCAGGACGACCGCCGCGCCATATCGCGCCTGAGAACTTTGAAAGGCAAAGATCGGCAATTTCGCCTTGTTGGCTGCTACCGCGATACTCGGAAAAGCCGCAGCCGTCAAGTTTCCCGGAAGCTGGCAAATCACGTCGATGCGCTGACTCGTCAAAGCCAGCGCAGCGTCTGCCACATCGGCACTCGTATTGGCGGCCAGGGCGACGACCTTGAAGTTAAGTTTTCGGGCCGCCTCATTCAGTTGCTCTCGGTGGTAAACCATGTTGACTTCCGCCGGCACAAACAAAGTTCCCAGCACGTGGGCGTCGGGCCTCACCTGGCGAATGAGTTCGAGCATCTCGGCATAAGCGGCCGTATTGTAGACCCCGACCACGTTGGGCAGATGATCCTCATCGCTCCGGCCCGCTCCCGCAGCCACCGCGTTGGCCAGATACGTAAAGACGATGGGCTTTCCTGCCGCCCGTTTTAGCGCGGCCTGCAGTGTTGGTGTCGACAGCGTGATTAGAAGTTCCGCACCCTCGGTGACCGCGGCATCCACCAGGCTATTCACCGTGGCCATGTCGCCTTGGGCATTGCGAACATCGACAACGTAATCCCGTCCCTCTTTCAAGCCGGATTCACGCAAGCCCGCGCGCACGCCTGCTTCCGATTCTTCCACGTCTTGGACGTTGTTATATTCGATGATTCGCACTTTCCACTTCTTTGCCAGCGGGCCTTGGCTGTTATCGGCCGCCCGGCGCGGCGCCGCCTTGGCGTGCACTCCGGTTTCGTTCACGAGAATATCCGCGCTGGCAGCGATGTCGTCCGGAATACGCCACGGGTCCTTCAAGCCGTTCACGGCAAGTTCGTTGACCACCAGCCGCCTCGGCGAGAAATCACGCACGGGTATCTGCGCCGGATCAGCGCCTCGAATGATGTCCACCGCCAGTTTTCCGGTGAGTTTACCGATTTCGTGAAAATTTGCCCCAAGATCGAGGATCGTACCGCGCTCGGGATCGCCGGGAGAAATACCGAAAACCGGAATGCGCGCTTTTTTCGCGGCGCTCAGGACCGAGTTCAAGGCAGAAAGGATCGTATTGTCTCCCGGCACCCACAACGCCTCGGCCCCTCGTGAAGCGAGCGAACTGGCCGCCTCAAGAACCGCCGATGAATTATCGACATGCGCTTCCAAAAGCTCGATTTGTAATTCCTGCGCGGCCTTGCGCGCCTGGCCGACGAACCCGACGGAATTCGACTCTGCGGGATTCCAAGCCACGCCCACGGTTTTGAGGCGCGGAAACATTTTACGCGCGAGCAGAAAGGATTGGTCCACCGGAAGAGGGATGCCGGTTCCGACGAGGTGGCGCGGGTGGTCCAACGGCGCATCGCGTCTAAGCCCAACGCCTGCGGCAAAAGGATCGGCAACCAAGCCAAAGACATGAATCGCCTTGCCCTTCGTGTTCGCCTTGGCAACCGCCTGCATCGCCGGCGTGCTGAAGGTCATGACCATATCGAATTGGCCGTCGGTGACTTGCCGCGCGATCGCGTTGAGCGTTGCCATATCGCCTTCGGCGTTGTACTGGTGGAGCGCGATATTCTGCCCGTCGATGAAACCGTTCTCGCGCAAGGTCTCGAGGGCTCCCTCGAGACCTTCGACGAGCACCGGTTGAGAGGACAAGAGTAGAATCGCGACCTGGGGAATTCGCTGGGCCGCGGGTCTCCGCTGATGCCAATCCGAAGCAAGCAAGAGCACCGCTGTCAGGGCAATGAGCGAGAAGCCCAGAGATAATCGCGCAATCACCGAACGCATGGAGTATATGTGTCCATGCTATTTTTTGCCGACGGTGTCAATAAAATCGCTAACTTCCTTCATTTTTCTCACGGCCTTCTGCTCTTTCTTATGGGCACGGAACGAGTCGCTCTGGAATGCGAAAGAGGGATGTTTAGTTTTGACACTACGCCCAACTGGAGTGATCCGGATTTTCTAATTTTTATAATCGTGCCAGGTCTCGGCGGGGCTGTGCAGAGTGCCCGCCTACGGAGCAGGAACCCCCTGCGGCTGGATGATCGCCGCGAGGGTCCGCTCATCGCCGACGATATGCACGATTGTAACTTCCTTATCTGGTATATGCACTGCGGGGGCGAAATTGATCGAGCCGGTAACGCCTGGAAAATCTCCGGTGCGCTCGAGGGCACCGGCGATGTCCTTCTGCTTGGCCGAGTCCGCGCGCTCAATGGCGCTCGCGATCAACATCACCGCATCGTAGGCGAGCGCTGCAAAGGCGGTTTCTGGAGGAACGCCGTACTCAGTTTCATAGTCTGCAATGAACTGCTGCACCACGGGCGGTGCCTGCGACGGATCAAGAAAAGCATGGGTTGTGAAGTAAGTGTCATGAGCGGCCACGCCCGCCGTCTCGACGAGCAGCGGCGTATCGTATCCGTCGCCGCCAAAGATGGGTTGATCGATGCCGGCCTTTCGCATCTGCTCGACGAGTCGGCCGATGTCGTCAGGACCGGCGGAAATGTAGAGCATCTCTGGAGGAGTCGCGAGCGCGCGGACGCGCGCGATCTGCTTTGAGAAATCGGGGTCACCGCCCCCATACGTATCTTCGCCGAGGATCTGACCACCGAGCGCCGTGTATCGCTTCTTAAAATAACCCGCAAGTAGCACCGTGAAGTCGGTCGTCTCGTCGAAGAGCAGCCATGCTGTCTTCAGTCCGAGTGCACCGAACGCATACTCGGCTCCTGCGGCCGCCTGCGTGTTGTCGCCGAAACACGCCATAAAATAGAACCGCGGGAACTGAAGGGGTACTTTCGGGGAGGTGGCGCCCGAGGTCAGAAAGACCATTCGTGCCTTTTCGGCAATCGGAGCAGCCGCGAGCGCCATTTCCGTGTCGTTGAGACCGGTGATTGCCGCCATGTGCGGCATGTGCACCAACTCGCGCGTGATCGCGGCAATGACGGCCGGGTCGCTGTGTCCATCGCGCACGACGAGCTCGACCGGTCGTCCGAGGACGCCACCACGGTCGTTCAGCTGTTTTGCCGCGAGCAGCGCACCGTCAAGTGACGGTCCGCCAATCGAACCCAGGGACCCGGTGACGTTGTGGATCACGCCGATGCGTATCGCCGTCTTATTCGACTGCGCCATACCATTGCCAGCGAGCAGGAGAAGACCAATCACGCTAGCTAAGCAAATTTTTGAAATCAACAGACGCAAGCTCATTCTTTTCCTCTTTCAACCATTCGAGTCATTCATAAATTCTACGGGTCAAACTGCAAACCCACCATCGAAACCACCGCTGCGTCGAAGACACCAACGAAAATTTCAAACGTCAAACCACGAGATTTGACCTGAAGCTCACTCACTGAATCTACAAGAAAGCACAAAACCTTGACAAATTTCCGACACAGCAAGAAACTTGCGCAGACTGGTTTTCGCAAAGCGGTTGGAGGGAGTCACAATGGGCGCAACAGTTATCGCGTATTGGCCCGGCATGACCGAGGCGCAGTTCGAGTCACAGCCCGGATTCTATAATGATGACCGAGCTTGGGGAAACTGGATGGCGGAGCTGGAGAACGAAACCGCAGTGGGCGACGCCATCAGAAAGTTGAAGGCGGAAGCCATCCTGACATACAAGACCGATGGTATGGACGATGAGGATGTCAGTTGGGTGAGTCCTCAACAACTACGCGATGCCGCAACACGACTGTGTGAAGCGGTGCGGGCCGGATCACCTGAGACGCGAATCATCCTTGAAGTTTATGAACGAAATGCAAACGGCATTGATCCATTGGCCCAAGAGTTTGTCCGCGATCTAGATGACATCATAACGATGACAAATTGGGCTGAACAAGAAGGCGCAACCAGGATGACCCTGGAAGTAAACTGGTAGGTTGATCGCGGCGTGACCGGGATTCTACTCGCCAAGCGGCGCGCAGCCTTCATCGGACTACGGCTCCAATTGAAATCGCCTGCCGGGAGGCGCCCCCGCGATGTACTCCACAAGCTTCGTGCGCGGAACTGTGACGTCCCTGTAAACCTTGCGAATTTTTATTAACTGCGTGGGCTCGTCCCAGCCGGTCTTCGACTCGCAGCTGATTTTTGTGCCGGTGGTCTGCTTAAGCCAGGAGCACACTTTTACCGGGCGGCTGGCTGCATCCACCAGCTCGGTCTTATACCAGGTGCCGAGTTTGTCTGTGTTATCCTCCAAGTGCACGGCTGGCAACACTGTATAGAAGGCGCCGCCGATCTCAAGCAAGCTCAGCACCTTCTCGACGAATCGGGACAAATTTTCCGTGTAAGTGAAACCGCCGTACACATCGGTGATGATCTGGAATTTCCCAAGCTCGTCAAGCGAATACTGCCGCAGGCGCTTGCCGGAGAGATACCGTAGGCGGTCATCGCCAAAACTCGCCGCCTGCTCTTTCCATTTGTCCGTCCGGCGATCCTCGATTGAGATCGCGACCGCGCCCGCCTTGGGGCCCGACCCACCGCACTTTTCGGCAGATGCCGCAGGGTCTTGCGGTGCGTAGTAGTCGAGTATGGCCTGCCCCTCGCCCGCGCCGATATCCAGCCATCGGTCCGAGCTGCCGAGGCTGGCGAGCGCATCGCAGAAGCCGGTGGGAAGAACCTCCGCATAGTTCGACAGTCCTCGGTTCGCGGTGTAGCTCCCGGCATCCCGTCTGCGATAAATTTTTTCCTGCTTCGCGAATTCGTCGTCGATCCGCGGTTGCAGGGGTTCCTGGACCCAGCCGGCGCCAAGCGACAGCACCGCCATGACGATCACAACGGCAAACCCCGTTGTCGGAATCTTTCTCGCTTTCGCCGAAATCATGCTGCGCTCCTCCTGCTGAGGTCCTGAATACTCTTTTCGGATCTTCGGTCAATAACTCAGCCAAAGATCTTCATTCCCTACAAAGAATGAGGGCAATCAATGGCAGCTGTGACGCGAGTGTCAGCATGCACGGGGAACGATTGCTCGGGGTTTTGATCGTTTCCTTCAGTAAAAGAAATACCAACAATGCGGATCATCGTGCACGTCCATACGGACGCGTTCTACGCAGCGATGGAGAGCTTCTCGACCGCAGGCTGCGCGATCTAGCTCCAGTCGACACCGAGCTCGCGAAGACGACGGCGGTACTCTATGCCGGGGGTATCGGGGCCGCGCAGGTGCAGCTCTTCTGCCAGATCCAGCGGCAATTCTTGCGGGCGCTGCGATTCTACGATCACGCGATCCTGCTCGAAGGTAAGACGGTGCCTCTGTTGCAGCTCCTCGTCTGAACGAAAACCGCTAAAGTTCCGGCCCATGAATCTGAAAAAACGTGTCTCGTTCTTCGACACCGGGCTGCAGAGAAAGATGTTGGTTTGACGTTCGTCGCCGCCCGGCTGCCATCGTTGGATCATCAGCAGGAACGGAAGGATGAGCCGGTAGGTTTGCCGCGGCGCCGCGTCGGGGCGCATCCGATTGACGGGATAGGGGATATCATAGACAAATCCGCCTTCGATGGGTTCGATCGTAATCGGCTCGCATTCCGGATGATCGGGATCGCCGAGCGTGCCCGGATGCACAAAAGGAAAATGTGAATAGTCCGCGAGGTTCTCGAGCATCCGCGCTGCATTCGCCTTCCAGACGCCGTCGGTCGAAAACGGCGCCCAGTTGAAGCTCGAATCGTAATACTCCGGCGGAAATTCCGGAATGTCAGCCTTGGGTTCACCGAGGCATACCCAGACCAGTCCGTAACGTTCCGCCGCTCTGAAGGCATTTGCGCTGGCTTTGGCGGGAATGGGACGGTCCGGAGGCAGCGATGGAATTCGCGTGCAGGAGCCGTCGGTGCCATAGCGCCATCCGTGATACGCACAGACCAATTCGCCGCCATCGACCCAACCGAGCGAAAGCGGAGTACCGCGATGAATACAGAGGTCGTAAAATGCGGCGACCCGTCCGTTCGAGCGCCACAACACCAAGGGCTGGTCCAACAATTTGGCTTTGAACGGCTTGTCCGCGACCTCCGTACTTCTCGCTACCGGATGCCAGTAGTGACAAAGCGCTTCACTCGTCGCGTTTAGGCGCGCGCCGCAACCATTCGACTCGGACATGGCGATGACTCCCCCGCTCGCCGGCACTGAACTCATTTCGTCTTCGCGAGCGCTTCTTGCAGAATTTTAAAATCAATCACGCTTGAGCTGGCCACGGGCTGCCTGTCGGGGATGATAGAAAAGGACGGGCGCAGAAGTCCATCGCGATCCGCGGGTTTGCGTCATTTTTGCGGCAGCACCTCTTTGACTAACTTGAATATCGGCGTCAGGTCTTGGTACTCCGGTCTGGCCAGATCGAAATACTTCTTGCCTTCCTCCAGGCGGTTGTAGGGATCGACGTCGTCTTTTGGAATATCGATGCGGCGGGAATTGTGCGCGTCGGGCCGGCCGAGTTTCTGCAACGTGATCTGTCCTTCTCGGGAGAGCAGCCAGTTGACGAAAACTTTCGCCGCATTGGGATGGGGCGCATGCGTCGGGATGCCGAGCGTGCCGCCAGCGGCACTGCTGCTGCCGCCCTCCTTCCAGTCTTCGGCGTCGAGGTAACCGATCGGCAGCTGTTGCTGCAAGGCCTTGCCGACTTCGCTGCCCGCGTTGCAGCGAATGCACAAAGAGAACTTGCCCGCGGAAAGCCAGTCGGTCATCTGCCGCGGATCACGGCTTACGGTGATCTGCATGTCGCCATAGAGTTTTTTGATAAACGGCGCGCCAAGGTCGGGATGATAGTAAAAAAACTGCAGTGTCGCTCCCATGCCGAAGGCCGTCGGGTCGAGCGACACCATTTTTCCTTTCCACCTGGGCTGCACTAGATCCCAGTACGATTTGAATTCGCCGGGATTGGCCTGCTTCAAATTATAACTGACTTGGCCCGATAGAGAATTGGCGACAAACGCAAAAATGTAGCGCTTGTCCGGATCGATGTAGCGATGTTCGCCTTCATACCACTTTGTTTGATCCAAGACTTCGGGAAGGATAAGCGTGGGTTTGATCGGTTCGAGTACCCGCGCCTTGTAAAGCGCGTCGTGCAGCATATTGGCCCCGGAGCTCACCACGTCCACGAGATATTTTTCAGCGCGCCGTTCGGCCAGGATGCGGGACGCGAGCGAATTGCCGGCGATGGCGGCGATGATGTTCGCTTTGATCTTAGGGTATCTTTTCCGGAATACTTCCAGCACCCGGTCGTAATCGTAACAGCAACCATACAGCGCAACCTGCCCCTCGGCCTCGGCAGCGCGGAGCGTTTTTTCCCACTCCGCTTCCCAACTCGACTGAGCGGCAACGAACCGAACTGATGATAAGAGCCACAGAGCGAGACAGATCGCCGTGCATGTTGCGAGGTTCACAAAGCTCGGGTTACGCGAGATCATGTTCTCGAGCATCATCAGCAGGAGACAGATGGTTTTGTTTACCCAACTAAAGGGTGAACCGAGCTTGGAGATTCAACGCTTTTCTACTGGCGTGCCCTGGCGTCCTTCACGACCTCTGCAAGCGCTTCGTTGTAGAGGCGCATCACTTCATTGACCATTGCGGTAGCCTGTGGCACGTCGGGCTTGTCGGGCTTCAGCGCCTTCTCGATCTCGATCATGCCCTTCTCGATCGCTACATAAGAATCGGTGTTGCGCGCCTTGATGAGATCTTCGATGCTGTCCCAGTTGTCGTCGAAGGCCTGAAAGGACTTCCGCGCCTTGGCGAAGTGGCCTGCCTTCAAAGCGGGCGGTACTTCGCGCAAGTGTGCGCGCACGATGCGCAGCCGCGCAACGTCGTCGTACAGCGAATTGAGCGGCGGCATCGGGGCGATCAGGGCGACGGTTTCGTCGAACTTCGCCAGCATCGCCTGCGCGTCGGCGAGCAGCGCCGCGGTGTTTGGATTGGGTGCATCCAGCGCTTTGGCTATCCGCGCCTGGTACTCGTGCTCCAGAGTCTGGTACATCGCCTTGCTACGCACGTTGACATAGACTTCGATACCGTTCCACGCGGAGTCGTAGGCCTCGAAAGCGGCCTTGGCACGCGCCGCATCGCCCGCCTGCAAGGCGGCTATGGTGTTGACCAGCGTCGGCCGTACGGCTTTGATGCTCGTGATCTCGAAACGCTCAGCTTGCGCCAACACCTGACCCGCGCTGCTCGCGAGGGACAGCACTGCGATGATAACGGAGCCGATTTGAAAAAGTCTTTGGATCATCTCGATGCGTCTCCCGTTACCGAAGTTTTGAAGCTTTTCGAAGCCTTCCGCAAATTGCATTTAGCATTACTCTAGAAAGCAAAACGTGTAAATGACTTCCCAACGTCAACCTCTTTTACGATCAAGCGAATCGAAAGATTCGTTACCGATCCGATTTGTTTGGATATATGGGCCTGACCCTCAAGGAACCGTAAAGCGAAGAATTTATACGCGATCGCGCAGAACGCTACGAAACTTTACCGGCAGACCGTCGAAGAATATCCCGACTCCCCCTACGCGAATCAGGCGAAGGCTCGTTTTGGCCAATTTGGAAAAAGTCCGTTAGAGTTTCGTCAAGGATCCTGCCTCACTGCTCTGCTCTGAGTTGGCGCTCGTCATCGTTTTCCTTAGAAGACGCTTTTCGGCCGAAAAACTGGTTTTCTAACCGCCTAAAGGCGCCCTTTTGTGCTATGTTGTGTTGCTAAATCGAGAAGTTGCCTTGGTCCGACCAGAATTCCGCGAATGTTCAGACATGGAGTCTAAAATTAAACATTTCATTTCCTGCATCGCATGGCCGGGGCTGATGGTCTTGTGCATGACGATGATGGCGTATGGATTTACGCGTGGCCGTCCAGTTCTGTATTTCAACGTGGCGTATGTAATCCTGATCGTCACGTTGTTTTTTCTCGAGCGCTGGATGCCGCACGAACGCGAATGGACCAAACCCGACGGCCAGACGCTCGCCAATATCCTCCATACGCTGTCCAGCAAGGGCACGACGCAGCTGCTCTTGCTGTTCGGCGGTATCATTGGGCTGATGGGATTAATGGAAGACCCGGGGCGTGGCATTTGGCCGCGCGACTGGCCGCTCGCGGCGCAGGTGCTGCTTGGGGTCGTCGTGGCGGAATTCCCGCTCTACTGGGCGCACCGGCTGGGGCATGAATGGCCGTTCCTGTGGCGTTTCCACGCCGTGCATCACAGCGTTACCAAGCTCTGGATCGTCAATACCGGCAGATTCCATTTCGTGGACTCGCTCTACAAGATCGTCCCGAGCGTGGGGCTTTTATTGGCCCTGGGCGCCCCGCTGGCGGTGGTCATATGGCTGAGCTCGTTCACCGGCTTCATCGGCATGCTGACGCACTGCAACGTCGAGATGCGCTTAGGTCCGCTGTCCTGGGTTTTCAACACGCCCGAGCTGCACCGCTGGCACCACAGCAAGGATTTGCGCGAGGCGAACAGGAATTACTGCGAGAACGTGATGATCTGGGATCTGCTATTCGGCACCTATTTCCGCGAAAGCCACCGCCGTCCGCCGGTCGATATCGGCATTGCGGAATTCATGCCGCCGCGTTTCGTGCATCAAATCATGTGGCCGTTTTTGACCCAGAAAGGCAAGTGGCGGATCGAGGCGGGGTGTCGAGCGGTAGCCTACAACGAACCGGCGATCACAAGCGCATCGTAATTTGCCATCAGGCGCGCCGCATTCTCATGGAAAACGTGCCGTGCGCGCCGCTCTATACGCTTCAGAAGTTTAGGGCGTGGCCCACCGGACAATAAAATTCTTGCCTCGGAAATAAAAATCAAAGGCTAAGCGACGCGACGGACGATCAAGCGAAGGATTTATATGATACCGCGAGCTCGAAGAGAAGCAGTTCAACAAGCCGCACGCCACGAAACTTTACCGGCAGATCATAGAAGAATATCCCGACTCGCCTTACGCGAATCAGCGAAGACTCGATTGGCCGAGTTGGATA
>Ga0070681_10006094_pt1 | contig 11700 bp, 5 predicted proteins | sample KBSC83BmetaG_FD_65650 | JGI IMG/M metagenome (GOLD analysis project Ga0070681, IMG submission 65650) | Corn rhizosphere microbial communities from Kellogg Biological Station, Michigan, USA - KBS C8-3B metaG | ecosystem: Host-associated > Plants > Roots > Rhizosphere | place: USA: Michigan...
CCGCCGATCGTGCCGGAGACGTGAGTGCCGTGGCCGTTACAATCAGCGCCACTGCCGCCAAACGCGTCAAAGACGTTGGAAGCACGACCGCCAAACTGCGTGTGCGTAGTGCGAATGCCAGTGTCGATTACGTATGCGCGCACGCCCGAACCGGTCCAGTTGTAAGTGTAAGTCGCACTCAGCGGCAGGTTACGCTGGTCAATGCGATCGAGTCCCCACGGCGGATTGCTTTGCGTTGTATCAGCCGTGACGATCCCATCTTCTTCGACGAATTTAACGCGGTAGTCCTGGCTCAGTGCCTCGGCATCTTCAGGCGACATTTCAACCGCAAAACCGTTAAGCGCGTTTTGGTAAATGTGTTTGAGTTTACCTCGGTGAGTGCCCGCCATCTCGTTGGCGATGTACGGAGCGATCGAGAAGGTTCCTCGTTCGCCGACGACGGAATCATCGAGCACGACGATGTAATTGTTCTCAATCTTATGAGCGTTTCTGCGGAGCTTGTCTTTTTTCTGGCTGCGCACCGGTGACGAGAGAAAGACAGCGGTGCAAAGGCCGGCGAAAATAAGTAACGCTAAAACTTTCTTCATACTCTTTTCCTCCAGTTGAAAGTAAGGTTGGTGAGTGGGGGATGTACAACAGCGTCGGTTTTTATAAATGCGAAACGATGCATATCCACACACCAATGGGAGGGTGAAAACGTATGAACCTGGTTTTGGAGAGTAGTTCGTCTGGGACGGGAGGCGCGCAGTATGCCACCAAACTTTTCGGAGCGCAAGTAAAGTCTATTGGCCGGAATTAAGGTATCTTGTGCATTCTGTGAAGCTTATTCAGCGCAACAAAGACTTCCCGCTCCGAGGCTTATCTTTGCGGCTTTGCGTCTTTGCGGGAGCAATTCTTTTTTGCTTTCAGCTTCACGTTTGCGCACAGCAAGATCTTACGCGGTACGTTAATCCATTCATCGGCACCGGCGGTCATGGCCATACTTTCCCGGGTGCGATCGTTCCGTTTGGGATGGTTCAGCTTAGCCCCGATACACGACTGACAGGCTGGGATGGTTGCTCCGGCTATCACTACTCTGATTCCGCGATCTATGGTTTCAGTCACACGCATCTCAGTGGCACCGGCATCTCTGATTACGGCGACATCTTCTTGATGCCCACACTGGACGGGAATTCTCAGCCTGCCCGGTTCCAGCATAAAAATGAAGCCGCTTCCCCGGGTTACTACTCAGTCAAACTGGACAACGGAATTCTTGCAGAACTCACCGCGACCGCGCGCGTCGGCATGCATCGCTACACCTTTCCCCACACGCAATCAGCCGGCATCATTCTCGATCTCGCGCATCGCGACAAAGTTCTCGATTCCGGTTTACATGTCACCGGCGCCAACACCCTGGTCGGCTGGAGACGATCTCAAGCGTGGGCCAAGGACCAGGTTGTTTACTTCGCATTGGAGTTTTCGCAACCATTTACTTCGTTCACCGAGCAACAGTTGAAGGCGAACGTTCGCTTTGACACCCTCAGTGGTGCGCCCTTGCTGGTGAAGGTTGCAATCTCTGCCGTTGACGTCGAGGGTGCACTGAAGAACCTCAACGCTGAACTGAACCACTGGAATTTCGACAAAGTTCGCTCTGACGCAAAAGCAACGTGGAACGCCGAGCTCAACAAGATCGTTGTTACCGACGGCAATGACACACAGTTAACCACCTTCTACACTGCTCTGTATCACGCGATGACGGCGCCCAACTTGTTCATGGACGTCGATGGCCGTTATCGCGGTCGCGATTTCAAAACACACGAAGCGAAAGGCTTCACAAACTACACCATCTTCTCGCTCTGGGACACGTTTCGCGCGGCGCACCCGCTTTACACGATCATCGATCGGAAACGTACGCGCGACTTCATCAACACTTTCCTGGTCCAATACGAACAGGGAGGTCGTCTGCCCGTGTGGGAACTAGCCGCGAATGAGACTGACACGATGATCGGATATCACGCCGTGTCGGTGATCGCGGACGCGGCTGTGAAAGGCATCAACGGATTCGACCTTCACAAAGCCTTCGCAGCTATGAAACACAGTGCCGAGCTGAAGCACTACGGTCTTGGTCCATACATCGAACACGGTTTCATCGACATGCAAGACGAGCGTGAGTCGGTTTCAAGAGTGCTCGAATACGCGTACGACGATTGGTGCATCGCGCAAGTCGCGCGTTTGCTGGGCGAGAAAGAGGACTACGACCGCTATATCGCGCGAGCACAGTCGTACAAGAACGTTTTCGATCGAGCGACAGGCTTCATGCGTCCGCGCAATAACGGCAACTGGCTCGAGCCTTTCGATCCACGCGAGGTTTCGTTCGCGTTCACTGAAGCAAACTCGTGGCAATACACGTTCTTCGTTCCGCAGGATGTGAGTGGTCTCATCGACCTGATGGGAGGGCGGTCGCGGTTTATTAATAAACTCGATCAGCTGTTCGCGACTGACAGTCGCACGACCGGCCGCGAACAGGCGGACATTACCGGTCTTATCGGGCAATACGCACACGGCAACGAGCCGAGTCATCACATGGCCTACCTTTACGACTACGTGGCCGAGCCATGGAAGACCCAAGAGCGTGTGCGACAGATCATGGACCAGTTTTACAAAGCGGAGCCTGACGGTTTAATTGGCAATGAAGACTGCGGGCAAATGTCGGCGTGGTACGTGTTGAGCGCGGCTGGTTTCTATCCAGTGACGCCGGGTTCGACGGTTTATGCGATCGGCACGCCTTTGTTTCCGGAAGTGCGGTTCAATCTCGAGAATGGAAAGTCGTTTGTAATCAAGGCAGCTGGCGTTTCGGACCGCAACATCTACATTCAATCAGCGACCTTGAATTGCAAGCCTTACCACAAGTCGTTTCTGTTGCACGAAGATCTGATGGCCGGTGGTGAACTGATTTTTCAGATGGGAGCGCGTCCGAATCAAGGTTGGGGAACGGGAGCAGGGAACCCGCCGGTGTCGCACATAGACGGCGCTCGAATCGTACCCGTGCCCGTGATCAAGGCCGCTGGGCCAACGTTTCGAAACCGTCTCGAGATTAGTTTGGCCAGCATCGGCAACGATCCAGTGGAGCTTCTTTACGCGATCGACCACAACTATCACTTTTGGCGAATATTTGATAAGCCGTTTGTTATAGACAGCGACAGCATAGTGGAGGTGGAGGCCAAAACTGCGGACCGCAGGTACAGTAAGAGCGCAGCGGCCAAATTTCATCGCATCCCGCACGACTGGAAGCTCACTCTGGAATCCAAATATAGTTCGCAATATACAGGTGGCGGAGACTTCGCGTTGATCGACGGTCTTCGCGGCACGAGCAACTGGAGTGCCGGCGCATGGCAGGGATATCAGGGAAAGGATCTCGTTGCGATTGTGGACCTTGGCAGTGTGCAGAAGGTTTCGAAAGTGGGCGCCGGATTCCTGCAGGACATCGGATCGTGGATCTGGATACCCAGCCGCGTCGAGATCGAAACCTCAGTCGATGGCAAAACCTTTGGTCCGCCGCTAGTGATCGCGAACGAAGTCTCTGACAAACAGGAGGGTGTTGTTATCAGAGACCTCGTCAAAACGACCGCGCCAACGGAAGCGCGCTACATCCGCATCCGTGCGGTCCATCTCCGCCCCGAGACGTGGATCTTCGTCGATGAAATTTTGGTGAACTAATATCGGTCCTATAAGTCCTATAGGACCTATTTAAAAACCTACCACTGCAACTCGAATTCATAATCCGACGCGCCGCCTTTCGGATCCTTGATCCGCACGATGGCCGTGAAATCGTTTTCGCGCGACGGTTGTTGCTCGATGAAGATATCGCCGCGGCCACGCTTCGCCGTCAATCGCACTGTTACGCGTCGCGGCGGCAGCGAATTGTAGAAGTTTGGCTGGCCGTCTGAGTACGGTGTGCCGCCGATGGTCTCAACGTCTGCCGAGCCGCCACGAATTCTGATGCGCACGTCGTCGTCAACGCGCCCGCGCCACGTCATGCGCCCGCCGCGTCCGGTGTCCGGAGGATACTGATCGCCTCCGCCCGTCGAGTTGTTACCGAGCTCGCGCGAGATGTCGTTCAGCGAACGTTGAATGTTGTACCAGTTGCTTCTTTGCACGTTGCCGCGCTCGATCGAACGCGCGAGGTTTTGAAGCGTGTCAAATGCATCGCGCAGATCCTGGTTGCGACGACGGTCAACCGCCATGCGATAGAAAATGCGAGTGGCTCCGGCAAACTCGTGCGCCAGCATCACCGCATCGATGTCGTTGCGCAAAGCGCGCGAGTTGTTTGTGAAATTGCTGTAGCTGGCGTCAGCAAAGTCGCTCGCATCGCGCGATAACCTGTCCGCCAGATCGCTCAGGCGGCTGTTTGACTGCCCAAACTGGCTGAACGCGGGACTGGTGAACAACGAAATCGCGACCATCACCAACAAGCTTCTGATAATCATGGGCTCCTCCTAAAGTCTCATTTGATATACTGCGCCCCCAAGACTCAGCAAGAATATCAAGCTATAGCTTTCGTCGTTAATATTTTCTGATTGCGATGCCACTTTTGTGTCACCGAGGAGACTCACTATGCTGATGCGAAAACGAATCATCCTGGTACTTTCACTGCTTGCGATCTCTGTCTCGACCCTGAACGCCCAGGAAGCCAACAAGGACATACTCGGCGCGCTGCATTACCGGCACATTGGACCAACCGGCAATCGTCTGACTTCAGTCGTCGGCATTCCCGGGCAACCGAACATTTACTACGTCGGCGCAGCGTCAGGTGGTGTCTGGAAGACAATCGACGGCGGCGTTCACTGGGATCCGGTCTTCGATTCGCAGCCGGTCTCGTCAATCGGCGCGCTCGCGATTGCACCCAGCGATCCGAATATCGTCTGGGCGGGCACTGGCGAACCGTGGATACGCAGTCATATCTCGGTGGGCGAAGGCATCTACAAGTCGACTGACGCAGGCAAGACGTGGAAGTTGATGGGTCTCGAAAAGACCGGACGGATTAGTCGTGTAGTGATCGATCCGGAGAATCCGGACATCGTGTTAGTCGGAGCCCTGGGTCACGCCTATGGACCACAGCAGGAACGAGGCGTGTTTCGCACGACAGACGGCGGCAAGACGTGGGAGCGCGTGCTCTTCACGGATGAGAAGAGCGGTTGTGCTCACCTCGAGATGGACCCGAACAATCCGAAGGTGTTGTTTGCCGGCATGTGGCCACTCGAGATTCACACGTGGGGACGTGAGAGTGGTGGACCCGGCAGCGGGCTCTTCAAGTCGACTGACGGTGGTGTTACGTGGAAACGGCTTTCGGGCAACGGTCTCCCAACTCGCATGACCGGTAAGATCGTTGCCGCGATTGCGCCCAGCAACTCCAAACGCATTTACGCGCTCATCGAAACCGGCGACGGCGTTCCGCTGAACGGACAGGAAACCGATCGCGGCAAACTCTGGCGTTCCGATGACGGCGGCGAGAACTGGAAACTCGTCAGTTACGATCGCAATCTCGGCGGCCGCACTCATTACTACTTTCGCGTGGCCGTCGCGCCCGACAACGACAACGAAACTTATTACCTCACGTCCGGCTTCGCACACTCGACCGACGGCGGCGAAACAGCGAGGCTGATGATCGGCAACAACAGTCCCGGCGGCGACAATCACGACATCTGGATCGATCAGACAAATCCGAACCGCATGGCGGTCGCGAATGACGGAGGTGTTTCGATCTCCACGACGCGCGGTCAGACGTGGTTTCACATTCAACTGCCGATCGCGCAGATGTATCACGTGACGGTCGACAATCGCATTCCGTATTACGTCTACGGAAACGAGCAGGATGATCCGTCGTATCGTGGTCCAAGCCGGACTAACGGTGGTGGATCGATTCCGCGCAGTGCGTGGCAGTCGGTCGGTGGTGGCGAGAGTGGTTGGGCCACGCCGGATCCTGTCGATCCAAACATCGTCTGGTCCAGCGCTTCGGGTTCGGGAAGTGTCGGCGGAATTGTCGAGCGTTTCGATCTGCGGAATGGACAGATGCGGCGCGTTGAAGTGTGGCCGGATCAAGTGAACGGCTCGCCGGCAGCGGATGTGAAGTATCGATTTGTTTGGACGTTTCCGCTGACGATCTCGCCGCACGATCACAAGAAGATTTACGTCGGCAGCCAGTTTGTTCACCAAACGACTGACGATGGTCAGAGCTGGCAAGTCATCAGTCCGGACCTGACAACTAACGACAAGAGCAAACAGGGTTTCTCCGGCGGACTGACAGGCGACAACATCGGCGTTGAGTACTTCTCAGTCATCTTTGCGATCGCCGAATCGCCTCGCGAGAAAGGATTGATCTGGGTTGGCACGAACGATGGGCTCGTGCAAGTGACGCGTGACGGCGGGAAGAATTGGACCAACGTCACGAAGAACATTCCGAACCTGCCGCAGTGGGGAACGGTCAGCAACATCGAGCCGTCTCGTTATGAACCCGGCGTCGCTTACATCACAGTCGATTTTCACCAGGTGAACAATCGCGACCCGTTCATCTACAAGACGAAGGACTACGGCAAATCGTGGACTGCGATCACGAACGGCATTCCGCACAGCATGCTGAGTTACGCGCACTGCATTCGCGAGGATCCGGTGCGACGCGGTTTGCTTTACGTCGGAACGGAGAATGGGCTTTACGTCTCTTTTAACGACGGCGAGAAGTGGGAACCGTTGCAAGCGAACTTACCGCGCGTGCCGGTTTACTGGATGGTCGTGCAGGAGCATTTCAATGATCTCGTCGTTGGAACTTACGGCCGCGGATTCTGGATTCTCGACGACCTGACGCCGATCCAGCAGATGAAACAAGAGGTTCGCGATGCGAATGCGAGCCTGTTTCCACCACGGCCGACGTATCGATTCAGACCGAGTGTGACGCCTGTGACGATGTCAGACGATCCTTCCGCGGGACAGAACCCGCAGTACGGAGCTGCGATCACTTACTACCTGAAGTCAGCACCCTCCGGCGACGTGAAAGTGAAGATCGAAGATGCGAAGGGTCAGCTTGTTCGAACTCTGAACGCCACGAAGAATATCGGGCTCAATCGAATAACCTGGAACCTCGAAGGCGAACAAACCACTGAAGTGCGTATGAGGACGAGTCCGGAATACGCTCCGGACATCAAGCTTGGACCGGACGGTACGCGCAACGCGCCGGGCGCGGGTCGTGCGTCGATACTGTTACCACCCGGCAATTACAGCGTTAAGCTTTTAGTGGCGGGCCAGGAGCTGAGTCAGCCGCTGATAGTTAAGAAGGATCCAAATTCAGGTGGCACTGACGCGGACATCGCGGCGCAAAACGCAATGATGCTCGAGTTGTGGAAGGATATTGATACGGCAGCGCGCATGATCAACCAGATCGAGGTTCTCCGCAGCCAGCTAGAGAAGGTGGATGTGCCGGCCGTGAAGTCTGCGGTCGATGGCTTTGATAAAAAATTGATCGAAATTGAGGAAAATTTAATCCAGCGCAAACTTACGGGACAGGGGCAGGATGCGGTGCGTTGGCCGCCGAAGTTGTTGACGAAGATCAACTATCTGGCGAATGGATTGGCGAGTGGCGACTTCGGGCCGACGAAGCAACAGCGTGAGGTGCAGGCGCTGTTGAAGCAGCAACTGGCGGAGCAGAAGCAGCGCATGGATGAGGTGCTGAAGCAGGACTTGCCGGCGTTCAACAAGGTCCTCGCCGACAACAACGTCAAGATTGTTATCAAGCCTTAATACGGACAGTGACGACAGCCGCTGCCGCAGCAGTAACCGCGACGCTCGAGATAGCTCGCGGTAAAGACCATCGCGCCGTTTTCAAGGTAGTAGTCACGTCCCTCGGTTAGTTGACCTTTTAGTAGAGAGACGTCGACGGGCTGAAAGTAATTGTCTGGCGCTGAGTCGAACAACTCAGGATGGATTAATCGCGCCAACAACTCTGCGCCTTCGACAACGCGCGGTCCAGGACGTGCGAAAAACGAATTTGCATCGACTGCAAAAACTCTCCCGTTCTTCACTGCCGGCAGATCGAAGAATGGAGATGATTTATATCCAAAGACGCTCCAGATCTGTTTTAGTGTCTGCTCGAGGTTGAACCCGCAAGGCATAATCACCAGCACTTCCGGCGCCCATGCAACGATGTCATCCCACGGCACACGCACCGACTCACCACGTTCGCGCCCGATTTCATCAACGCCGCCCGCAATCTTCACTAGCTCCGGCACCCAGTGACCGCTCGCATAAACGGGATCCAACCACTCCATGCAGAACACTCGTGGACGTTGAACGCCGGCGGTTCGTTCGGCTAAAGCTCGAAGGCGCTGTTGGCAATCACTGATTAACGTTTCCGCGGCTTCGGTTCGATCGGTTGCGGCGCCAAGATCGCGAACGTTATCGAAGATCTCGTTAAGCGATTGCGGCGTGAGCCATAGGATCTGGGGTGCTTTGGGAAGTGCTTTCAGAACTTGCGAGACTTCGTTGCCGGAAGGTGCACAAACCTGGCAGAGGTCCTGCGTGAGTATCAGATCAGGAGCGAGATCGCGCAGCAGTTGTTCGTCGATCTGGTAGAGACTCTCGCCACTGCGAATTCGTTCGGCAACCGCGCGATCGATCTCGCTTTGAGTCATCGTTTCGATCGGCAACACATTGCGAACTACGACCGGCTTGCTCTTCACTTCCGGCGGATAATCACACTCGTGCGTGATGCCTACGAGCGAATCACCGAGCCCGAGCGCGCAGGCCATCTCCGTTGCTGAGGGAAGAAAGGAAACGATTCGCATGGCCAAGAATATAGATCCTATAGGACGAATAGGACCTATATTTTGTTCGTTCTTTGCGACTATCTACGGCTCGCCGTCGCCCTTCTTGCCTTTCTTCTTCGCTGGTTCAACTTCGCGGGGGCGTGTCGTGGGTGGAGGCGGCGCTTCGACCTTCGGAGTTGTCACCTCGGGCTTCGGTTGTGGCTTGGCTGAATCTGCGTCCGCCTTGGGTGGTGGCGGCAGTGTTACTTGTTCCAGCTTTGGTTCCGTTGATCCGGCCGGTAGAGCATTCTGATCTTCAGCCTTGTCAGCGTCGGCGGCGAATTCGGCACGCTCAGCGGCCAGTTCCCGTTGCCGCTGCTTGAAGAGCTCGCGCATGTCTTCCGGCATTTCCGGAGCTTTCGGAAAGTCCTCCTTGGGCTTGTCCTTCAGGAACGTCTTCATGAAGTCGATAAACATCGGCAGCGCACCGTGCGCGCCGGTCATGTCGTTGCCCAGTGGTTTTTTCTTTCCGGGATAACCCATCCAAACGCCGGTGACGTAAGTCGGTGTGTAACCGATAAACCAGACATCGGTGTGGTCGTTCACCGTGCCGGTCTTGCCTGCGAGAGGTACACCCAACACCTGCGCAGCGCTCGCAGTTCCACCTTGCACGACGCCGCGCATCATGCCAACCATCGTCAAGGCAACGTATTCATTCATCACCTTGTACGTAGTTCGCTCCCACTCTTCGAGTGTGGCGCCGTCACGATCGAGAACTTTGCGAATCAGGTGTGGCTCAACGCGTATTCCTTTGTTCGGGAACGAAGAGTACGCCGATACCATTTGATCCAACGGCACTTCGGTAGCGCCCAGAGCGGAAGGCAGATAAGGTGACATCGGTACCTTGATTCCAAAACGGCGAACCATCTGCGCGCCGGTTTGAATACCGACAGTTTGCAACAGGTGCACCGCCGGGATATTCATCGACTTCGCCAACGCGGTTTTCAGCGGCATGTCGGCGCAACTAAGCGAGCCGTCGTAGTTATGTGGTTGCCAGTCGCCAATGCTGATCGCAGCGCCGCTCACCGGCGTGTCCGGAGTCATGCCCCATTCAACTGCCGCGGTGTAGATGAATGGTTTGAAGCACGATCCTGTCTGGCGATAAGCCTGCAGGGCGTTGTTGAACTTGTTGGTGTAGAAGTCGTAGCCGCCGACCATCGTGATGATCTCACCGGTTTTGGCGTTGAGCGTCATCATCGCACCCTGCACTGCCGGAATTTGCTCCAGCTCAACTTTCAAATGCCGGTTCTTCTCGTCAACTTCCTTGATTTCAAACTCTGCGAGGTCGCCGGCCTTGAACTCATCTCGCGGCTGGCGCTTGCCCCAACCCATCTCGGCCGCTGTTAAGTTCGCGGTGAAATTGCCGAAACGCACTGACGCTTCGTTGCGCGTGCGATCCACTTTCATGATCAGGCCCATCAAGTGGCGGCCTGTTTCGTAATCGTTGCCATACCAGTCCGGATGTTTGTAGTTATTGAGCTCCGCGGTTGTCGCTGGTCCATCGCCGTTGTTCACGGACGTCGGAATCATCGTGTAGCTCGAACGCCAGCCGGTGTGACTGCGGTCGTACGTCCTGAGACCTGAGCGGACAACTTCGTACGCTTTCTTTTGCGCGTCGACGTTGATGCTGGTGTAGACAGCGAGACCACCCTGCGCCACGCGAGTCGTGTATTTGTCTTCGAGTTCCTGGCGGATGAATTCGACCGGATAATCGAATGGCGTGGACTTGTGTTGCGACTGATAGTACGCGGTGTCGGCAAGTTGAACCGGCTTGGCCTTAGCGGCATCGGCATCAGCCTGACTGACGAAACCGTTCTTAGCCATCAAATCGAGCACGAGGTCACGACGTTCTTTTGCTTTCGCCGGATTTGAAGTTGGTGAATAGTCGCTCGGAGCTTTCGGAATGCCCGCCAACATCGCCGCTTCGCCGAGTGTCAGATCCTTTGCCTGCTTGCCGAAGTACGTTTCCGCGCCGGCTTCCATGCCGTATGCGTTTGCGCCCAGGAACATGTGGTTGACGTACAACTCCATGATTTGGTTCTTGGTGTAATACCGTTCGATCTGGAGCGCGAGAATCCATTCGTTGACCTTGCGCGTGTAGGTTTGTTCCTTGGTCAGGAAAAGGTTCTTCGTGAGTTGCTGCGTTAAGGTTGACCCGCCTTCGATCCTGTCACTGGTCAAATTTTTCCAGGCGGCGCCCATGATGCGAATCGGATCTATGCCGATGTGATCGTAGAAGCGCACGTCTTCGACTGCGAGAATCGCGTTTCTCAGAACGGGCGGAATCTCTTCGTACTTGAGTGGGATTCGCTTCTCGAGCGCAAACTCGCCGATGACCGTTTGACCGTCGTCGGCGTAGACGCGTGTGACGACGCTCGGGCGGTAAGTCGCGAGGGCTGCCACTTCGTTTGCGGCGCGCGAGTAGTTCAACTCGTAGGCTGCGATGATGCCGGTCAAACCTCCGGCAGCGAGTGCCAGCAGCAGAACGGTTGGTAACCAAAGCCGCGCCAGCAGGTGTCTACGTTGTTCAGGAGGCGTATTAATAATTGCTGTTGGCGAGTATTTAGAGTGGGTTGAAGCCATAAAGTGAATTTTCTCCCAAAACACCTTGCCTGATTTAGATGGATGACGGCAACGTGGCTAGCCACAGAAGACCGGAAAGCCGGCAAAATTATATCCCGCAAAGGCGCAAAGGCGCTAAGACGGGCAGAATAGGTTTCCTTTGAGGCCTTGCGCCTTTGCGGGAGAAAATTTCAATGTTTATAATGGTTTCGCTTCGCAAATATGGGGGCGACAGGCTTCGACAGGAACCTGAACGATCGTCGCGATGCATGCCGGGCTACCTTATGCAGCTCGTTAAAACGCGTAG
>Ga0070681_10006099_pt1 | contig 11695 bp, 11 predicted proteins | sample KBSC83BmetaG_FD_65650 | JGI IMG/M metagenome (GOLD analysis project Ga0070681, IMG submission 65650) | Corn rhizosphere microbial communities from Kellogg Biological Station, Michigan, USA - KBS C8-3B metaG | ecosystem: Host-associated > Plants > Roots > Rhizosphere | place: USA: Michigan...
GCGCACGATACCGTGGTCGCGAACCGCGCGGCCATTCACGGTGAGGAAGAGTCGCCGTCCCGACGTGCCAACATCGGCTGGACGCTCGATGAGCCCCGAGACGTGAATCGCCCCCTGCACGTCGTCCACGGGCACCAATCGCTCGGCGAAGGGCGCTCCCCACAATCCGGCGAGCCGGCTCTGGAGCGACGGCGCGGGCGGAAGCGAGACGACCTGTTTGCCGTCGTGCACCACGGACAGTCGAACGTCGCGGCGCGTGAGCGCGAGGGCGGTCACGACCTCGCTGATGCCGCGCCACTCGGAGCGTGCCGATCGAAGAAATGGCTGGCGCGAAGGCGCGTTGAAAAACAGTCGCGACACGGTGATCGTGGTGCCGCGGCGGCGGGCGGCGTCGCGCGCCTCGCCGATCTCGCCGCCCACCACGCGGATCACGGTGCCGGCGCCGTCCGCGGACGCAGTCTCGACCTCGAGCTCGGACACCGAGGCGATGGCGGGGAGCGCCTCGCCGCGGAAGCCGAAGCTCACGACGCCGACGAGATCGTTCGCCTCGTGAATCTTCGAGGTGGCGTGCCGCTCGAGCGCGAGCACCGCATCGTCGCGCTCCATGCCGACGCCGTCATCCGCAACGCGAATGCGCGCGCGGCCACCATCGTCCACCGCGATGTCGATGGTGGAGGCGCCGGCATCGAGTGAGTTCTCGACGAGCTCCTTCACGACGGACGCGGGTCGCTCGACGACCTCGCCCGCGGCGATCTGATCGACGACGGTACGCGCGAGCACGGCTATGCGGGGCATCCGGCAAAGCTACCGGCCGCGGCGAACGAGCGTCAATCGTGCGGGACGAGGTCGAGCGCGGCGGCGTCTATCCATCCCTCGCGGCCGCCATCGGCCGATACGCGCGCCCACGCACCCTGCTCCTCCCTCACCCACGCCACGTCGCCCGTGCGCAGCGTTGCGCCGCGATCAGCGCCGAGCGCGGGAAGCGCGCGCAGCGGCGTGTCGTGCGCGATCACGGCGACGTTCGCGGCGTTGATGCGCCGGTCGAGTGCGATGGTCGTAGCGGCGAAGAGCAGCGCGGAGACGGCGAGTACCACGGGAATCGCCGGGCGCAGAGGGGGCGCGGAGCCGCCGCGGCGGCGGGCCTGCCACGCGAGCGACAGCCATCCCGCGAGCCAGAGCAGCGCGGCGAGAAGCGCGAGCGGCGCCGGCGGCATCGCGGGCACGAATCCCGGCGACGACGCGGCGACGGGCGCGATGAGATCGATGCGGTCGCGCACGTCGGCGGCGAGCGGCTCGAGGCGCAGCGCACGCTGCCAGCCGACCATCGCGCGCGCGCTGTCGCCGGCCGCGTAGGCAGCGGTACCGAGATTCGCCCACGCGTCGGGGGCGCGCGGCTCGCGAGCGGCGAGCGCGCCAAAATCGTGAACCGCGCCCACGTACTGTCCATGCGCGTACGCATCGACGCCGCGCGCGAAGGTCGCCTCGCTGGAGCCGGTGGCGTGGGCCGCGAACGCCGCGGCGGCGAGCACGAGGACGACGATCGCCGCTGGCACGCGCATCTTGCGCTCGGGACGCGCCTCGCGGTCGATGGCGCGATACAGATCGTACGCGCGCTGCACCGCGTCGCCGTTCCACTCGCCTGCCGCGCCGAACGCGGCGCTGTTGAGCTCCGCGATGAACGACCGAGCGCGTTCCGCCGTGGACGAGGTTACCCCCGCGCGAAGCGCCAAGTGGTGCAGCGTGGCCGGCTCGGCCAGAACCGTCGCTGGCGCATCGAGCCGCGCTGCTGTCGCGCTCAGGAATACGCGACGTACGTTGCGCGCCTCGGCGCTCGGAGCGCCGTGATTCGCGAGCGCGCGCAGCGTCACTGCGGGCGACACGGTGCGTGCGCGACGGCGCGGACGGCGAGTGCCCGCGAGGATCAGCGCGGGCACAGGCACGAGCAGCAGGGCGAGCAGGAGCGCGCGCGAACGATAGAGCGGCGAGGGGAGCTCGCCACGGTAGCTCGTACGGACCATCCAGCGCGCGGGTGGCGCGGCGCTGTTCGTGTCGGCCGCCGCGAGCGCGCCCGCGGCTATCACGAGCGCCACTGGCGCGCTCTCGGCCACTTCGTACTGGCGCGCGTACGGATCGAAGTACGGATATCGCAGCGGCGGTACCTGCACGCGGCCGGCGACGCGCGGCGTCACTACCCAGTCGAACTCCTTGGTGCCGCCGATGTGCATCGAGTCGGCGGAAAGCATCACGCGCTCACCTTCGGCGGTGGCGGTGGCCCACGGGAGTGCGAGAGCGGGGCGCGGAAAGAGCTTGACGTTTCCCTCGCCGCTCACGCGCACGACGAGTCGCATCGCGTCACCCACGCGCGCCGCGGCGCTGTCGACGGCGCTCGACAAGCGCAGCGTGCCCACCGCGCCGGCCCAGTCCGCAGGCCGGCCGGCGGGCGGCGGATCGATCGCCACCACGACGGCGCTGTCGCTGCGCAGCTCGAAGCTCTCTTCACGGCTGAAGAAGCTGTAGGAGAGCGGCATTGCGTAGAGCAGTCGCGCGGGCGGGATGGCGACGCGTCCGGCGCTGAGCGGAAAGATCGGACGCTGGTAGACATGCGCCTCGTAGCGGTGTCCCGATGCGTTGCGCAGCGGGAATCCGGCGAGCGGCGACGGCGGCTCGTACGCCATCATCGAACGCATCTCCGGCGCGAGCGCCTCCATCCGGCGCATGCGGTCGCGCACGGACTCGTCGAGGAACACGCCGAGTTGGTAGTTCGCCTGCTGGCCGACGTAGACGGTGTCTGGCTGCACGAGCACGCGGAAGTTCACGAGCGCACTCGTGTCGATCTGCGCGCGCGTCACGATGGCGGGCGCGGACGCGGCTCCGTGGCGAGCGGCACTCTGCGGCGCGGCGAGCTGCGCGACGATGACCACGAGCGCGGCAATCACCAGTCCTTCCCCGCCGGCGGACGTTCCGGCTGATTCTCGCGCTGCTTGCGCGCCTGCACGTCGCGCTCCTCGCGCTGCGCGCTGCTCAGGAGCTGCTCCGCCTGTCGCTTGTCGAGACCGCCCGATGGACGCGGCTGCTGCTGTTGCTGCGACTGCTGCTGCGGCGGACTCTGTCCACCGCCGCCGGATGAATGCGAACGCTGCGATGTCGCGAGCTCGTAGTTCCACTTCGCGGCGATTTCCTGCGGACGAAGTTGCAGCGCGCGCTTGTACGCCTCGGCGGCCGCGCCAAGCGCGGCGGAGGCATCGTTCGACTTGGTATTGCGCGCCTGCTTGAGATACGCGAGGCCGAGGTTGTAGAGCGCGCTGTAGCGCAGCTCTTCGGTAGCGGCGGTGGTTGCGGCACGCTCGAGCGCGGCCACCGCGTCGTCGAGCTGACCAGCCTGCAGCAGCGCGGTGCCGAGATTGTATTCGAGCCGCGGCGAATCGGCGTGCTCCTGGATCTCGCGCTGGTACGCAGCGGCAGCCTCGGGATAGTGGCCGGCCTTGAAGAGCTGGTCGGCGGTGTCGCCGGTTTCGGCTCGCAGTACGGTGGGGATGAAGAGCAGGCAGAGCGCGAGCGCGGTGGCGGATGCGGCGGCGCTCGCGCGCCGGCGACGACCGCGCCGGCTGGCGAGCATGGTGTCGAGCAGCACGAGCAGCAGCGCCGGAACGAGGAAGAGCTGAAAGCGCGCGCGATGCGTGCTCTCGCTCTCGCTCGCTCGCGCCTGGCGGCGAAGCGAGGCGAGTGCGGCGCGAATGCGCACGGCCTTGTCGGTCGCGCGCGCGTCGATGAACACGCCGTGCGCGGCCGTGACGGCGGCTTGCAGCATCTCAGGAGTATATCGCGTGGTCACGATGTGGCCATCCTCATCTCGCTTCGCCGATGTGCCCTGCGCCGTGTGCACCGGAATCGTGGAGCCCTGCTCGGTGCCGAAGCCCACCGCGATCAACGTGACGCCTGATTCCGCGGCGTGCGCGGCGGCGGCGGTGACCTCCTCCACGGGCTCGAATGCCTCGCCGTCGCTCATTACTATGAGAGCACGATCGCTCGAGGTCTGCGTCGCCAGGAGCAGCTCCGTTCCCTGGCGGATGGCGCGCGAGAGCGAGCTCCCCGCCTGTCCCACCACCGAGGGATCGAGGTTGTCGAGAAAGAGCTCGAGCGCGCCGCGATCGACGGTGAGCGGCGTGAGGATGTAGCTTCGACCCGCGAACGCGATGAGTCCAATGCGGTCGCCTGCGGACACTGCGAGCAAACGGCGGGCCTCTTCCTTCATACGCTCAAGACGATTCGGCCGGGCATCGGTCGCGAGCATGGAGAGTGAGGCATCGAGCGCAAGTACCATGTCGACGCCGCTGCCGCGCTCGACGGTTTGTTCGGTGCCCCAGCGCGGCCCCGCGAAGGCCACGCCCGCGCACAGAACCGCGCCGCCTTGGAGAAGCGCGCGGATCCACGGGGCGCGCGTGGACGATGACGGCACGAGGCGCGCGAGGAGCGGCTCCGACGCGAGACGGCGCAGCCGGCGTGCCCGGCGGCGATAGGACCAGAGCATCACGACCGCGACCGCGAGCGCGAACGCGGGCGCCGCGACGAGCGCCCACGGCAGGTCAACGAAGGGAATCACGGAAGTGGCCCCTTCCAGAGGCTCATGAGCGCCTCGAGCGCCAGCGCGATCAGTGCGACCGCGAGCGGCCAACGGTATTCGTCGGTGTAGCGAACGTACGTGTGTGCGCGCACCGGCTCCTGCTCCAGCTGATCGATTTGCGAATAGATGCGCTGCAGCGCGGCCGCATCCACCGCGCGGAAATAGCGGCCGCCGGTGGTCGTCGCGACATCGCGCAGGAGCCCCTCATCGATCTCGACGGGTCGGTACTCGTAGCGCATGCCCATGAGTCCGCGTCCCACCGGCACCGGCGCCATTCCCTCGGTGCCGGCGCCGATCGTGTAGATCTTGACGCCTACCGCGGCGGCTGCCTGCGCGGCGGTTCGAGGATCGATGGCGCCGCGATTGTTCTCGCCGTCGGTGAGCAGAATGAGAACGCGCGAATGACCGGGCGCGTTGCGCAGCCGGTTCGCGGCGGTGGCGATCGCCGTTCCGATCGCGGTGCCATCCTCGAGCTGACCTGCCTGCAGGTTGTCGACGGCGGCGAGCAGCACCGGATAGTCGACGGTGAGTGGCACCTGGGTGAGCGCCTCGCCAGCGAAGGCGACGAGGCCGATGCGATCGCTGTGGCGTCCGAGGATGAACTGCTTGACTTTGTCCTTCGCGACCTCGAGCCGGTTCTGCGGTTGAAAGTCCTCGGAGAGCATCGAGCTCGAGAGATCGATTGCGATGACGATGTTGATTCCCTGCGAATTCACGTTCTCGGTGTGCGCGCCGGAGCGCGGCCGCGCGAGCGCGACGATCAGCCCGGCGATGAGCAGCACGCGGAGCGTCGTGAGCGCGCGGCGCGTGAGCCCGCCGCCGCGACGTCCGCGCGCGAGGACGTCGGCGCGGGAGAAGACGATCGCCGGCGGCCGCCGCCGGCGGCGCCAGAGCCACCAGCACGGGATGAACAGCAGGAGGAGAAGCACCCATGGCGACGCGAAGTCGAGGGCGGGGAGCTCCATCATGCGGCGCGCTCCGGCTTGGTCGCGCTCTGCGCGCGGTGCACCACCGCTTGTTCGATTGCCGTCACGAGTCCGCGCGCCTCGGACGCGAGCTCGGTCGCGCGCGATTCGGTGACGGGACGATTGGCGTACTTGATGAGATCCGCGGCGGCGAGCACGGGGATGAGGCGTGGCAGTGGCACGGGAGCATCAGCCTGCAGCGCCTCGAGAAGTTCCGTGGACGTGAGCGATCGATCTGCACCCGGAATGCGCCGCGCGAGATATTCGCGCAGCACATCGATGTGCAGCGCCACGTACCGTCCACGCTCGCCCGCCGCGAGCAGCCCGAGTTTCTCGATGCGCGCAAAGCCGTTGCGCGCGAGAGCGAGCGCACGGCCGCGTGGTTCCGCGTGCGCGCGGCGTCGTGCGATGCGCACTATCCCCCACGCGAGCAGCGCGAGCAGAAGCGCGCCCCCCAGAATCCACGGCCAGATCAGTGGTGGCGCGAGAACAATCGTGCGGGCGTCGCGAGGGACGGTCCCGGTGGAGTCGCGCGGACGCACGCTCACCACGACCACCGTGGGGTCGGCCACCGCGTAGCGCCGATCGACGCCGCCCGACGACACGACGACGGCGCCGAGCGCGATGCGCTGCGCGCCGGTGCGCCAGGCGACGAGGCGGTAGATCGCGGTACGCTCCACCGCCGTAGTGTCCGCGGCCGCCTGCTCGCGTCGCGGATCCACCGCCTCGACGGCGAGACCGCTGTCCGGTCCCACCGGGAATCCGATCTCCGCGTGCTGTGGCGCCCGCACTCGCAGGCGAAGCACGAAGTGCTGGCCCACGGTCACCGTCTCCGGCTGCACCGCCGTGCCAAGCTGCACGGACGTGGAGCGAGACGAGTCCGTCGCCGCTGCGGGCACGCCCTGCAGCGCGAGCAGGAGGGCGAGCGCGATCATCTACGGCGCCGGATGTCGCGCCGCCGGAAGAAGCGCAGCAGCGGCTCCACGTAGCTGCGATCGGTGCGTACGGCGATCTCGTCGATCGCGAGCCTCCGCAGCAGATGCGTGCGCGCGTCGCGCTCCGTTCGAAGCGCCGCATCGTAGCCGGCGCGCACGCGAGGATCGCTGGTGTCCACTTCCACCGTGCCGCCGCTCTCCGGATCGGTAAAGCGCGCGAGCCCTATGTCCGGCAGCTCGCGCTCGCGCGGATCCTCCACCGTCACCGCCACCACGTCGTGCCGCTGCGCCAGAAGCTTGAGTGGACGTTCCGCGCCCTGGTCCACGAAGTCCGAGAGCAGAAAGACGATCGCGCGCTGGGTGAGCATTTTCATCAGATAGTCCACCGCGCCGGCGATGTCGGTGCCGCGTCCCCTTGGCTCGAGCAGCAGCAGGTCGCGGATCACGCGCATCGCGTGCCGGCGTCCCTTTCGCGGCGGCACCACGTGCTCGATTCGGTCGGTGAACATCAACGTGCCCACGCGATCGTTGTTGCGGATGGCCGACATCGCGAGAACCGCCGCGAGCTCCGTCGTGAGCTCGCTCTTGAATCTCGACACCGTGCCGAAGCGCTGCGACCCCGAGAGGTCGGCGGCGAGCATCACCGTGAGCTCGCGCTCCTCGATGTAGCGCTTGACGTACGGGTGCCGCATGCGCGCCGTGACGTTCCAGTCGATCGAGCGTACTTCGTCGCCGGGCTGGTACTCGCGCACTTCGGCGAACTCCATACCCTGCCCCTTGAACACGGAGTGGTACTCGCCGCTGAATACCGTGTTCACCAATCCGCGCGTGCGGAGCTCGAGCAGGCGAACCTGCCGCAGCATCTCGGGCGAGACCACCGCCCCCATCAGGGAGCCTCGATCGCCGCCAGCACGCGCGTCACGATCGCGTCGCTCGTCACCTCCTCCGCCTCGGCCTCGTACGTGGTGAGCACGCGATGGCGCAGCACGTCGGGAGCGACGGCTTTGACATCGTCGGGCGTCACGAACGTGCGGCCGCGAAGGAAGGCGTGCGCGCGCGAGGCCTGCGCGAGGAAGATCGTGGCGCGCGGGCTAGCGCCGTATTCGATGAGCGGCGCGAGATCCTTGAGTCCCGCATCGGCGGGCGAGCGCGTGGCGTGCACGATGTCGACGATGTAATCGACGATGCGGTCGTCGAGATACAGCTCCGTGATGCGCTTGCGCGCCTCGAGAATCGCCTGCGGCGTGGCGGCGTGCTCGATCGGGATCGCCTGTCCGCCCGCCATTCGCCGCATGATCTCCTTTTCTTCCGCGCGCGACGGATAGCCCACGTGGAGCTTGAGCATGAAACGGTCGACCTGCGCCTCGGGCAGTGCGTACGTGCCCTCCTGCTCGATCGGATTCTGCGTCGCGAGCACGAGGAACGGCTCCTCGAGCACGTACGTCGTGTTGCCGATCGTGACCTGCTTTTCCTGCATCGCCTCGAGCAGCGCCGCCTGCACCTTCGCGGGTGCGCGGTTGATCTCATCGGCGAGAATGATGTTCGCGAAGATCGGCCCCTTCTTCGCGCGGAACTCACCCGTCTGCTGATCGAATATCTGCGTGCCGAGCACGTCGGCGGGAAGGAGATCGGGAGTGAACTGGATACGCTGGAACGAAGTGTCGATCGTCTCGGCGAGCGTCTTCACCGTGAGCGTCTTGGCGAGACCGGGCACGCCCTCGAGCAGCACGTGTCCGCCGGTGAGCAGACCGATGAGCAGTCGCTCCACCATGTATTCCTGCCCGACCACGCGCCGCGCGACCTGTTCGAGCAGCGCGTGCACCATGAGCGTGTCGGCCGGCGCGGTGGTGCGCGCTGCCACTTCACTTCCGAGATTCATGAGGTGATCCGGCTAGCGCGCCGCGGCGGTGAGCGCGGTGATTATCTCGTGCTCGCGGTTCGACAGCGGACGCGTCTCGCCGCTTGGAAGTGAGCCGAGCTTGACTGGGCCGTAGCGAACGCGCACGAGGCGTTGCACGAAGAGGTCGAGCGCCTGGCAGAATCGGCGGATCTCGTGGTTCTTCCCTTCACTGATGGTGATCTCGAGCTCCCACATTCCGCGCCCTCCGATGGACGTCGCGCTGATGTCCTGCGGCACGACGAGTCCATCATCGAGCTGCACGCCGAGTCGCGCGCTCCGCACCGCGGCCGCCGCGTCTCCACGCACCGTCGCGATGTAGGTGCGCTCGACGCCGCGGCTCGGATGCGTGAGTGCGTTCGCGGCGATGCCATCGGTGGTGAAGAGCAGCACGCCCTCCGTGAGATAGTCGAGTCTGCCGACGTACGAGAGTCCGGGAATCTTCGGCAGCAGATCATACACCGTCTCGCGTCCTTCGGTATCGGAACGCGTGGTGACGACGCCCGGCGGCTTGTTGAGCACGAGCCACTGTTCGAGTTTGGGCGGGCGGACGATCGTGCCGTCCACCGCGATCTTGTCGTTGTTCGGATCCACGACCTGACCGAGCTGCGCCGGCGCGCCGTTCACCGTCACACGACCCGCGGAAACGAGGTCCTCCGCCTTGCGGCGCGATGCCACGCCAGCGCGTGCGAGCGCGCGCTGGATGCGCATCGTCGTGTCGGCGCTCATAGCGCGCGCGGCTGTGCGCGCAGCGCGACCGCGAGCTCGTCGGCGCGCGGCAGCTCGCCAAGGTGCCGTAGCGCGAACTGCTCGAGGAATACGGGCGTCGTACCGTACAGCAGCGGTCGTCCCAATCCCTCGGCGCGTCCGACGACGTCGATGAGTCCGCGCTCGAGCAGCGTGCGCAACATGCCTCCTACCGATACGCCGCGGATCTCCTCGATTTCGGCGCGCCCGATGGGTTGACGATACGCGACGATAGCGAGCGTTTCGAGGGCGGCGGCGGAGAGCCGCTGCGGACGCGTAGCGAGTTGCGCGCGCTCGATGGTCTCGGTGTATTCCGGCCGCGTGAGTATCTGCCACCCGCCTCCGAGCTCGACGAGCTCGACGCCGTGACCCTCGGTATCGTAGCGCTCGCGCATCTCGTCGAGCGCCATCGCGAGCTCCGCGGGCGACGCGGCGGGATCGAGCGCCGCGAGCTCATTCATCGGTAGAGGACGTCCGCTCGCGAAGAGCGCCGCCTCAAGCAGCTTCGCTAGCGGCGTCACGCATGATCTCCACGTTCGCGAAGGGGCGGAGCTGCACGAGTCGCAGCTCGCTCCGTCGGGCCAACTCGAGCAGCGCGAGCAGCGCCGAGAGGACTTGCCAGGGGGCGGCGTCCGCCGCGACGACGTCACGCCACCAGGCGTGTCCGCGATGCGCGAGAACGGAGAGGATCGTATCGATCGCGCCGTCGACATCGAGCGCGCGCGAGATGACTTCGTGCATTACGGGCTCGCGCGAAATCCGAAGCACGCGATCCACGGCGGCGAGCAGTTCGGGAAGGGTGAGCGCGAGCGGCGCCAGCGGCGCCGCGACTGGTTGCGGGAGGTAGCCGCGTGCGAAACGGTCGCGCCTGTCGTCGCCGCGGTGCTGCAGGATGTCGACGACTTCGCGCATCTGCTGATACTCGAGCAGGCGCCGCACGAGCTCCGCGCGGGGGTCGTCCCACTCTTCCTCGTCGCCGCGGCGCGGGAGCAGCATCTGGATCTTGATGCGCAGCAGGCTCGCGGCCATCTCGAGATACTCGGCTGCCTCGCCGAGTCCGAGCGAATGGATGCGGAGGAGAAACTGCTCGCAGATGCGGGCGATGGGGATGTCGGCGATCTCGACCTGCTCTTCGCGGATGAGCGTGAGGAGAAGATCGAGCGGACCGGAGAAGGCGTCGAGCTCGACGACGAAGGGCGCGGTGCCGGCGTCGGGCGGGGCGAGCGTGGCGGTCATCAAAGCGCGAGCGCGAAGGGGAGTACCGGATGCATCAGGGCGCGCACCACAAGGCCAACGGGCGAGAGCAGGACGTTCAGGACGTTTCCACCGAAGTACAACAGCCCGACGAGAATCAGCAGCCCGAAGCGGCTGATTCGCGTGTACTGCACCGCGACCGCGGGCGGCAGAAAGTGGGCGATGACGTGCGAGCCGTCGAGCGGCGGAAGCGGAAGCAGGTTGAAGAAGAACAATAGCACGTTGTACAACACGCTGATCTGCATCATCTGCTGCAGAATCGCGAACACGGAAGTCGTGTCTGGCAGTGCGTGACCGGCGAGACCGAACGCGAGGAAAAGGATGGCCGACAGCAGTGCGAGTAGAAGATTCATCGTCACGCCGGCGAGCGAAACGATGATGTCGCCGCGCTTGAAGTTGCGGAAGTTCGACGGATTCACCGGACACGGTTTGGCGCCGCCCAATGCGATCGTCCCGTGTGATGAGATCAGCATCACTACCGGCAGGATGATCGTCATGAACGGATCGATGTGCTTGATCGGATTGAACGTCAGCCGTCCTGCTTCGAGCGCAGTTGGATCGCCCTGGCTGAGGGCGGCGAATGCGTGCGCCCACTCGTGCGCTACGAGCGCGAAGAGGAGCACCGGAATGGTGAGCAGGACGTTCGTGAGCGTGCTATGATCCAATGCGACGCGGGGGGTCCGGGGTGGGCGGGCGGAGGGGCGTCGGCGCGTAAGGTAGCGGAGGCGTGTACGTGTGTCAAAGTTATATGGCGCCTTGACATAAAGCGCTCGGGCCGCTTAGTTTTCGGGTTCCATTCCGCCCCACTTCGCACCGCGCATCTGGAGAGTTTAGTGCCGAATATCGCCTCCGCGAAAAAGAACATGCGGAAGTCACGCGCCGCCGCCATTCGCAACCGCGCCCAGCGCTCCGCGCTCCGCACGGCGCTCAAGAATGCCGCCGCGCCAGATGCCGACGCGACCAGCAAGACGCTCGCGGTGCAGCTACTCGACCGTGCAGCGCGCAAGGGACTCATTCATCGCAACGCGGCCGCGCGCCGGAAGAGCCGTCTCGCGAAGCCCGTCGCCACCGCGTAGTCTCACCGGTGGGCGATGCACGAAGGGCCAGGACCGAGTCCTGGCCCTTCGTGCATCCGTCAGAGCGCCGCGAGCTCTGCGCCGCATCGTTCGCAGTACCACTCGGTGGGATAGTTGAGCGTGCCGCACTCCTGACACTTGAGCGTCTTCACCTGCTCGGGCGGCGATTCCTTGAGATACGATGGAACGCTCTCGCGCGC
>Ga0070681_10006101_pt1 | contig 11694 bp, 12 predicted proteins | sample KBSC83BmetaG_FD_65650 | JGI IMG/M metagenome (GOLD analysis project Ga0070681, IMG submission 65650) | Corn rhizosphere microbial communities from Kellogg Biological Station, Michigan, USA - KBS C8-3B metaG | ecosystem: Host-associated > Plants > Roots > Rhizosphere | place: USA: Michigan...
CGGCTCGAGGTCGACGACGCGGCGCTGAAGGCGGTGGCGGCGGCCGGGTTCGATCCGGTCTACGGCGCGCGGCCGCTCAAGCGCGCGATCCAGCAGCAGATCGAGAACCCGCTGTCGCGGGAGATCCTCGCCGGGCACTACGCCGGCGGCGACACCGTGAAGATCGGCGCGACCGGCGGCGAGATCACGTTCCGCAAGGCGTGACCGCCGCCGCGGCGGCTCTTGCGACGGCGCCCGCGTAAGATCCACGCGCCGCTCGCGGTCAAGGCGACGCCCGCGGTCAGCGCTCGCGATCCCACGGCATGCGCCGCGGGCGCTCGCGCCGCTCCTCTTCCTCGATGTGGCCGAGCCGCGGCTTGACGAGGTCGCTCCGCGCGACGACGCCAACGAGGCGCATCGACGCGAGATCGGCGACGACCGGCAGCCGTTCGAGGTGATTGAGCGCGAGCCGCGACGCCACCAGCCGGCACGATTCGTCGGGTAGCGCGACGATCGCACGCTGGTCGGCGACGACCGCGCCGATGGGCGCGGCCGGATCGCGCGCCACGGCCGCCGCGAGCGTGGCGCGGTCGAGCACCCCGACCGCGATGCCATCGCGCACGACGGGGAACGCCCGGTGCGCCTGGCCCGCGCCGAAGAAGCGCGCCAGCGTCTCGTCCGCGCGCGCGCCGGCGTCGATCGTCACGACATCGCGCGTCATCACCTCGTCGACGAACTGGCGCTCGAGTGGATCGACGCCGTACTCGCGGTAGATGTGATAGCCGCGGCGCGCGATCTTCTCGGTGAGGATCGAGCGACGCATCGTCAGCACGGTGAAGCCGTACGACACCGCCGACGTGGCGAGCAGCGGCAGGAGCGCGTTGGCGTCGCGCGTCAGGCCGAACGCGAAGATCGTCGCCGTCAACGGCGCGCGCATCACGCCGGCGAGCGTCGCCGCCATGCAGACGAGCGGCCAGAGCAGCGGATCGGCGCCCGGCAGCACGTGCCCCAGCAGCACGCCGACACCGGCGCCCATGATCAGGAGCGGCGCGAGGATGCCGCCCGACGTTCCCGACCCCAGCGCCAGCACCCAGATCACCGCCTTGACCGCGACCAGCGCGAGCGCGCCCTGCAGCAGGATCTGGTTGTGCAGCAGGTCGCCGATGACGTCGTAGCCGACGCCGAGCGCGCGCGGCTCGAAATAGCCGCCGACGCCCACCGCGATGCCGCCGATCGCCGGCCACCAGCTCCAGTGGACCGGCAGTTTCGCGAACGCGTCCTCGACCGCGTAGAGCGACGCCGACAGCGTGGTCGACAGCAGGCCGCAGGCGAGCCCCGCGACGATGCACGATGGAAGCGCCCAGAGGTCGGCGGCCGGCGTGTCGAGCGGAAACAGCGGGCCCGGCGTCATCACGAGCGGGCGCACGAAGCCCGCGACCGCGCACGCGAGCGCGACCGGCAGCAGGCTGCGCGGCCGCAATTCGAACAGCAGGAGCTCGACCGCCAGCAGCACCGCCGCGACCGGCGTGCCGAAAACGGCCGTCATGCCGGCCGTGGCGCCGGCGACGAGCAGCGCCTTGCGTTCCGCGGCCGTCAGGTGGAAGTACTGCGAGAACAGCGAGCCGATCGCGCCGCCGGTCATGATGATGGGGCCCTCGGCGCCGAACGGGCCGCCGCTGCCGATGACGATGCCGGACGACAGTGGCTTCAGCACCGCGACCTTCGCCGACATCTTGCTCTTGCCGAACAGGATCGCCTCGATCGCCTCGGGAATGCCGTGCCCACGAATCTTCTCCGAGCCGAACCGCGCCAGCATGCCGACGAGGAGGCCGCCAATGACCGGCACGACGATCACCCAGGGCCCCAGCGTGTTCTCGGCCGGGGAGCGATTGGCGATCGACAGCGTCTGGAAGAAGAAGAGGTTGGTGAAGAGCCGGATCAGGTCCAGCAGCAGCACCGCAGACAGCGTCGCCAGCAGGCCGATCACCACGGCGAGCGCCGCGATCCACGTCAGGCGCGCGTTGAGCGCGAAGTCGCCGCGCGACGCCGACGAGGTCATCGCGCGCTCACGCGCTGGCGGCGGCGAGGACCGGATGGTCGACGTGGGCGCGGGTCATCGAGCCGCCATTCTACCAAGTGGCCCCGGCACGTACGTGCGGCCGGTGACGTGCATCCGCGCGGGCTCGGCGCCTCGCCCGACGATGTCGAGCGCCGTCGCGGCGTGCGCCTCGACCAGCGTGAGGCCGTTGCGCTCGACCATCCAGGTGTCGCCCGCGCCGAGCACCACGTCGCGCAACTCCTTCTCTTGCGTGATCCACACCGTGCCGCGCGACACGCGCAGCGTCGTGCCGCGGGCGTCGTCGAGCGCCAGCATCTCGCCACGGGAAAGGTCGAGGGCCTTCGAGAGTCGATCGCACATGGTCCACCTCCGTTGCGCGCCGTCGAATCATGCGTACAATGCATCCATCGGCGCGGGGCTCGGGCACCGGAGATCGGTGCCGTCGGAGGTGATTCTCGGCGTGCGCGTGCCTGCGCTCAAACGAAATATCGGAATCGTTCGCATGCGTACAGATCATGCATAACGCATTGCGCGGCCTGCCGTCGCTGGATTTCCTGCGCGGCTTCGAGGCGGCCGGGCGCACGCTGTCGTTCACGCGCGCGGCCGATGAGCTCTTCGTGACGCAATCGGCGCTGTCGCGACAGGTCAAGGCGCTCGAGGACGGTCTCGGCGTCGTGCTGTTCGAGCGCCGGCACCGCGCGCTCAAGCTGACGCGCGCAGGCGAAGCGTTCCATCGCGCGGTCAGCGAGCATCTCGACCGGCTCGCCGCCGCGGTCGACGCCGCGCGCGGCACGAAGTCGCGTACGGGCGTGACGCTGACGACGACGGTGTCGTTCGCGTCGTTGTGGATCATCCCGCGCCTCGCGTCGTTCCGCGCGCGCCATCCCGACATCGAGGTCTACGTCTCCGCGGACGACCGCACCGTCGATCTCGCGCGTGGCGACGTCGATGTCGCCGTCCGCTATCTGGCCGAGAACAAGGTGCCGGAAGAGGCGCGGCGCCTGTTCGGTGAGCGCATGCTGCCGGTCGTAAGCCCGGCGCTCCTGCGCGACGCGCGCACGCCGCTCGCACGGCCCGCCGACCTTCGCCGTCACGTGCTGCTCCATCTCGACGATCCCGACGGCACGCTGCCGTGGCTCAACTGGCCGGCGTGGCTCACCGCCCACGGCGAGCCCGATCTCGTGCCGGCGGGGTCGCTGCGCTTCCGCTTGTACGACCAGTTGATCCAGGCCGCCGTGGCGGGGCAGGGCGTCGCGCTCGGCCGGCTGCCGCTGCTGGCCGAGCACCTGCGCGATGGCCGACTCATGGCGCCGTTCGCGCCGCGCTACGACTCGGCGCGCGGCTACTACGTGCTCGTCGCGCCGCGCTCGACGGCGCGCGACGATGTCGATGCGGTCGTCGCGTGGCTCGAATCGGAGGCGGCGATCGCGCGCGCGGCGATGCCTCCGGCGGCAGTCGCCGCGAACGCGGCGAAGCGCGCGGCGCCGCGCCGCGCGCCGCAGCGGCGTGAGCCATGAGCGTGCGCTCGAACCCGCATTTCGGCCTGGCGCCATCGCCGTGGGTGGCACGCCATGCCGCGCTGATCGCGCCCGGCATGCGCGTGCTCGACCTGGCGGCGGGCCACGGCCGTCACGCGCGCTTCCTCGCCGAGCGTGGCGCCGAGGTGCTCGCCGTCGATCGCGACGCCGCGGCGCTCGCGACGCTCGCGGGCACGCCTCGCGTCACCACGCGCGTGGCCGATCTCGAAGGCACCGACTGGCCGCTGGCCGGCGAGCGCTTCGATGCGATCGTCGTCGTCCACTACCTTTACCGGCCGCGCGTGGCGGACCTGCTGTCGCTCATCGGCGACGCCGGCGTGCTGATCTACGAGACCTTCGCGGCCGGCAACGAGGCGTTCGGCCGGCCGTCCAATCCCGATTTCCTGTTGCGCGACGGCGAACTTCTCGCGTGGTCGCGCGATCGAATGACCGTCGTCGCGTTCGAGCAGGGGAAGGTATCGCTGTACGGTTCAAGCGCCGTGATCCAGCGGATCGCCGCCATCGGGGCCCATGCCTGGCCGCCGACGCTCGATCCGTGAGCGCCGGCCGGTCGTGTGACTGCGGCCCGCATGGGCGAATCGGGTAAAATCGCGGGCCATGTCGAAGCGTTCCCTTGTCGTCGGCAGCCTCGTCGCGATCGTCACGCCGATGCACGACGACGGCGCGCTCGATTTCGACGCACTGCGCCGCCTGATCGACTGGCACGTCGCCGAAGGCACGTCGGCGATCGTCATCGTCGGCACCACCGGCGAGTCGCCGACCGTCGACGTCGCCGAGCATCAGGCGCTGATCCGCACGGCGGTCGAGCACGTCGCCGGGCGCATCGCCGTTATCGCCGGCACCGGCGCCAACAGCACCGCCGAGGCGCTCGCGCTGACGACGTTCGCGCGCGACGCGGGCGCCGATGCGTGCCTGTCGGTCGTGCCGTACTACAACAAGCCGTCGCAGGAAGGGTTGTATCGTCATTTCCGCACCATCGCCGAGCGTGTCGACCTGCCGGTCATCCTCTACAACGTGCCGGGCCGCACCGGATGCGACCTCGCGAACGACACCGTCGTGCGCCTGGCCGAGCTGCCGAACATCGCGGGCATCAAGGATGCGACCGGCGATCTCGTGCGCCATGTGGACCTCGTGCGCCGGCTGCGCAAGCACCGCGACTTCCGGTTCTACTCGGGCAACGACGACACGGCGCTCGCGTACATGCTGCTCGGCGGCCACGGCGTGATCTCCGTCAGCGCCAATGTCGCACCGCGCGCGGTCGCCGAGGTCTGCAAGGCGGCGCTCGCCGGCGACGTGGCGACGGCGCGCGCCGGCAACGAGCGCCTGATGCCGCTGCACATCAAGCTCTTCGTCGAGGCCAATCCCATTCCGGTCAAGTGGGCGCTCGCGGAGCTCGGCCGCATCCGCAACGCGCTGCGCCTGCCGATGGTGCCGCTGTCCACGCCATTCCACGACGTCGTCCGCGCCGCGCTGCGCGAGGCGGGCGCCGTCGCCTGATCCAGGAAAGCCCATGGTTGCCAGAACCAAGCCAGCGCGGCTCGCCGCGCTCATCGTCGTGGCGGCCGCAGCGCTCGCGCTCGCCGGTTGCGAGACGTCGCCCGGCAAGCGCATCGACTACAAGTCGGTGTCGAGCGCGCCGCCGCTCGAGATCCCGCCCGACCTCTCGACGCCGCGGTTCGACGACCGCTTCGCCGTCAACACCGCGAGCGGCCTCGCGCAGCAGGACGCCAACCGTCCGCGCAACGTCGAGCTCCTGCCCAAGAATCCCGACGCGCACATCGCGCGCGCGGGCCAGGAGCGCTGGCTGGTCGTCAAGGCGACACCCGAGCAGGCGTGGACGGAGGTCCACAAGTTCTGGACGGACATGGGCTTCGTCATCGCGTCCGAGCAGCCGCAGCTCGGGACGATGGAGACCGACTGGGCCGAGAACCGCGCGGAGATCCCCAACGACATCTTCCGCAAGTACATCGGCAAGTACATCGACATCTTCTACGATACGTACAAGCGCGACAAATTCCGCACGCGGATCGAGCACGGCCTCGAGCCCGGCACCACCGAGATCTACATCTCGCATCGCGGCATGGAGCAGATCCCGACGACCAAGGTCGACAACTCGTCGCCGGCGGCGTTCGCATGGGCCCCCACGCCGGAGAATCCGGAGCTCGAGGCGGAGATGCTGTCGCGGCTGATGGTGCGCTTCGGCGCGAGCGAGCCGCAGGCCGAGGCCGCGGTCGCGCAATCGACCGCGCAGCCCGACCGCGCGCGCATCGAGAAGCAGGACGGCGTCGCCAAGCTCGTCGTCGACGACTCGTTCGACCGCGCGTGGCGCCGCGTCGGCCTGGCGCTCGACCGCAGCGGCTTCACCGTCGTCGACCGCGACCGCTCGAAGGGCCTCTACTACGTGCGCTACGCGGATCCCGAGGCGGACATGTCGAAGAAGGATCGCGAGAAGGGCTTCCTGTCGAAGCTCATGTTCTGGAAGACCGACGACAAGGACAAGCCCGAGAACTATCGCGTGCTGGTGGCCGACGCGTCGCCGAAGAGCCTCGTCAGCGTCCAGGACGCCAACGGCGCGCAGGACCGCTCCGACATCGCCGACCGCATCCTCGGCCTCATCAGGGACCAGCTCAAGTAGCGGGTGCCGCGTCGATGCGCTTCGCGTCGCTCGGGTCCGGCAGCGAGGGCAACGGCCTCGTCGTCGAGGCCGGCTCGACCCGCATCCTGATCGATTGCGGCTTCGGCCTGCGCGACTGCGCGGCGCGCCTCGCGCGACTCGGCATCGAGCCCGCGTCGATCAACGCGATCTTCGTCACGCACGAGCACGCCGACCACGTGGGCGGCGTGCCGGCGTTCGCGGGCCGTCACGGCATCGGCGTGTGGCTGACGTTCGGCACGATGACCGCGGTGGCCGGGCGCCTCGACGGGCTTTCGCGCATCTACGGCTTCGACAGCCACGACGCGCTCGTCGTCGGCGACCTCGAGATCATGCCGTTCCCGGTGCCGCACGACGCGCGCGAGCCGGTGCAGTTCGTGATCGGCGATGGCGAATACCGGCTCGGCGTGCTGACCGACCTCGGCATGTCGACGCCGCACGTGCGCGCGAGCCTCGACGGCTGCGACGGCCTCGTGCTCGAATGCAATCACGACCGCGGCATGCTGCGCGACGGCCACTACCACGCAAGCCTCAAGGAGCGGATCGCCGGGCGCTTCGGCCACCTCTGCAACGACGACGCGGCGGCGCTGCTCGGCTCGCTCGAACGCTCGAAGCTGCAGCACGTGATCGCCGCGCACCTGTCGCGCGAGAACAACCGCCCGGCGCTCGCGCGCGACGCGCTCGCCGCGGCGCTCGACTGCACGCCGGACTGGATCGGCATCGCCGACCAGGACGAGGGCTTCGGCTGGCGCGCGTTCATGTAGCGCAGCGCGGCCAACGACAGCGGCCGGCGCGAGCCGGCCACGAAGGGAACAGACGATGGAAAAGCGCGAGGAACGCTACCGCGGCAAGGCCAAGACGGTGTACGGCACCGACGACCCGAAGTTCGTCATCATGCATTACCGCGACGACGTCTCGGCGTTCGACGGCGCCAAGCTCGCCAAGCTCGAGCAGAAGGGCGAGACCAACAACCGCTTCAACGCCTACGTGATGGGACGCCTCGCGGGCGCTGGCATCCGCACGCACTTCGTGCGCATGCTGAACGACCGCGAGTCGCTGGTGAAGGCGATGCGGATGCTGCCGGTCGAGTGCGTCGTGCGCAACGTCGTGGCGGGCTCGATGGCCAAGCGCTACGGCCTCGAGGAGGGGATGCGGCTGCCCGAGCCGCTGTTCGAGTTCTTCCTCAAGAGCGACGCGCTGCACGACCCGCTCGTCAACGATGACCACATCCGCATCCTCGGCTGGGCCACCGCCGACGAGATCGCGCAGATGAAGGCGCTCACCCACCGGGTCAACGCCGTGCTGCGGCCGATGTTCTCGGACGCGGGGATCGACCTCGTCGATTACAAGCTCGAGTTCGGCCACCCGCTCGACGATCCGTACGGGCCGATCGTGCTGGGCGACGAGTTCACGCCCGACGGCTGCCGGCTGTGGGACGCGCAAAGCGCCGAGAAGATGGACAAGGACCGCTTCCGCCGCGATCTCGGCAACGTCATCGGCAAGTACCGCGAGGTGGCGACGCGCATCGGCGTGCCGCTTGACTGATCAAAGGCCGAGCACGCTGCTCGAAAGCCCCGGCTCGCCGGTCGCCCAGATCTCGTCGAAGCGCGTGCACAGCGGCTTGATCGCCGCCGGTTGCGCCACCGCCAGCGACGCCCTCGGCTGGTCGACATGGAAGCGGTGCAGGCAATGCTGGCGGTCGACGATGACGAGCGGGTCCATCGCCGCGCGCGCCTCGGGGCCGGCGCGGTAGATCGTCACCGCGTGCGGAAATTGCCGCAGCGTCGCGAGGAGGCGCCCCGACGCCGACTCGAGCCAGCGCAGGTCGTGCAGGATGATCTCGCAGCGCGCGCCGCGCACGCCGCGCAGGAACCGCCCGAGCGCGTCGACGCGCACGGCCCGCTGCCAGCCTCCGCTCTTCATGTCGACGTCGAACACCTGCAGGCGGGTGCGCGCGTACCCGACGATCTCGTCGATCGCGGCCACTTGCTCGGCGACGCTCGCGAGCGTCGCCTCGCGCGGCTCGGGCGCGGCGTCAGGTGTCGAGCTCGACGAATCCATCGCGGTACCAGTCGTAGAGAAGCGCCACCTCGCTGGCGGCGAGGCGCGCGCATCGCGACGCCGCCAGCGCGCGCCCGTCGGCGAGGCGCGCGAGCGTGCGCCGCGCGCCGCGCGGCGGATTCACCTCCATGCCGTTGAGGTAGAAGCGGCGCGCGTCATACAGGAGCTGCGTGCGCCGGTCGAGCGCGACGCCGTGCGCGGCCAGCGCGCGTGCGAACGCGGGCGGCGACAACGGCTCGGCGGGCGGCGAGAAGTAGACGTCCGCCTTGGGCTCGGTGAGGTAGCTGCCGACGAACGACTCCAGCGTCGCGCGGTCGACGCGGATCGCCGCGAGCATCGACGCGATGCGCTGTTGCAGCCTCGCGTCGATGCGCGCAGGCGTGCGGGTCGCCGCGAGGTCGGGATCGGCGTAGCGCCCCGGGAGGGCGACGCGGTCGCGCAGGAAATCGAAGAATGCCTGCGCGAGCTCGGTGGCGCCGGCGGCGCGAAAGCCGATCGAGTACGTCGTGCAGGCATCGATGGCGACCCCGTCGTGGGCGATGTGCGGTGGCAGGTAAAGCATGTCGCCGCGCGCGAGGACGTGCTCGTGGCGCGGCGTGAAGCGGCCGAGGACCGCGAGCGGCAGGCCGGGCCGCGGCGTCGTGTCCTTCTGCCGCCCGTAGCGCCAGCGCCGGCGTCCCATGCCCTGCAGCAGGAACACGTCGTACGAGTCGACGTGCGGACCGACGCCGCCGCCGGGCGCCGCGTAGCTCACCATCAGGTCGTCGACGCGCGCGAACGGCAGGAACGCGAAGCGCCGCAACAGGCGGTCGGCGCGCCGGTCGTGGAGGTTCGTGCCCTGCACGAGGAGCGTCCAGCGCGAACCCGGCAGCGCGCGCCACGTGGCGCGCCGGAAGGGGCCGCGCGTGAGCTCGTAGCGCGCGCCGTCGCGGACGACGAGCCGCGACTCGACGTCGTCGCGCTCCGCGAGCGCGCGGAGCTCGGGCAGCGTGAAGAACGCATCGAAGCCCGGCACCGCGGCGCGCAGGAGCCGCGCGCGCTTGTGCCAGTAGCGCGCGACGAAGGTCGCGGCGTCGAGTCCCTGCGGCAGCGGCGGGCTTGCGGAATCGTCCACGCGGGCGTGCGGCTTCGACGGTCAATCGTGAGCCGAGTATAGCTGCGCGTTACAATGGCTCGTCTCCGTTGCTCTTGCCAAGGCCTTCCGATGCAGGCATTCGCCAACACCGTCGTCACGCTGCGCTTCAAGCTGTTCGACGCGAGCAACACGCTGATCGAGGAGACCGGCGACGAGCCGATCGCCTACCTGCACGGCGGGCATTCCGGCATCTTTCCCAAGGTCGAGCAGGCGATCGCCGACAAGGGCGCGGGCGACACGATCTCGGTGACGCTCGAGCCGGTCGACGCGTTCGGCGAGTACGACGCCAACCTGATCCGCGTCGAGCCGGTCGACACGCTGCCGAAGGACATCGCCGAAGGCGGCTACGTCGTCGCCGAGAAGGACGGCGAGGAAGTCGTGTTCCGCGTGACCAACATCGCCGAGGGCAAGGCGATGCTCGACGGCAACCATGAGCTGGCCGGCCAGCGGCTGCGCTTCGACGCGACGATCGTCGACGTGCGGCCCGCGACCGCCGAGGAAATCCATCACGGCCACGTGCACGGCGCGCACGGCCACCATCACTGATGCGCCCGCGGCGCGGAACCAACGCCGCGCAGGCGACATCTACCGCGAGTCGCCTTTGCACGGATCACTGCCGATGAACCGCACGGCCATCGTCGTCGCCGCCATCGTCGCCGCGGTCATCGCCGGCGTCACCGGTTGGTATGCGCTGCGCACGCCGCCCGCGCCACCGCCGGTCGTCGCCACACCCGCGCCTCCGCCGTCCCCCGCGCCGCCCGCGGCGCCGGCGATCGAGAACCCGGTCAGCGAAGCGCCGCTCGCGGCGTCGACGGCACCCGTCGAGCCGGTGCCGCTCGATCACAGCGATGCGGCGATGCGCCCGGCGCTGGCCGGCCTCTTCGCCGGTCATGCGCTGCCGCCGTTCCTGCACCTCGACCGGATCATCCGCAACGTCGTCGCCACGGTCGACGCGTTGCCGCGCGCGGGCGTATCGCCGACGGTGATGCCGGTCGATCCGGTGCCCGGGCGCATGGCGGTGGCGAACGACGGTGGCGCGCCGGTGCTCGCGGCCGACAACGACGCGCGCTATACGCCGTACGTCGAGGCGCTCAAGGCGGCGGACATGCGTCTCGCGGCGAGCGTCTACCTCGAGTACTACCCGCTGTTCCAGCAGGCGTACCAGGAGCTCGGCTATCCCAACGGCTATTTCAACGATCGCCTGGTCAGCGTCATCGACCTCATGCTCGCGACGCCGGCGGTCGACGGGCCGTTGCGCCTCGCGCAGCCCAAGGTGGTCTACACGTACGCAGACCCTGCGCTCGAGGCGCTGCCGGCCGGCCAGAAGATCATGCTGCGGATGGGCAAGGCCAACGCCGACGCCGTCAGGGCGAAGCTGCGCGAGTTCCGCGCGCAGATCACGAAGTCGCCGCCGCCGCATTGACGGCGGCGTTCAGCGCGGCGCTGCGCATGTCCGGCGCGTGCCGCGCGCTGCCCGATGGTCAACCCAGCGGCACTGCGCCGGTGAAGCTGCTCAGCTCGTGGAGCCCGGCGGCGCGTCGCCGGCGAGCCGCTTCAGCTCGTAGAGCGCCGCATGCGCCTCGCGCGGCGACAGCGCATCGGGATCGAGCGCCGCGAGCTTCGTCGCCAATGCCTCGCTCGCCGCTGTTGCCCCGCCATTCATGGCGGCGGGCGGAGCGCCGGCGGCCGCCGAGAACAGGTCCGCCTCGTCGTGGCGCGCCGCAAAGCGGTCGATGCGCGCGAGGTAGTGGCGCGCCGCGCGCACCGTCTCGGCCGGCAGCCCGGCCAAGCGCGCGACGGCGATGCCGAAGCTCTGGCTGGCGGCGCCCTCGGCCATCGCGTGCAGGAAGACGATGCCCTCGCCGTCGCGGCCGCGCGTCTCCACTGCGTCGAAGTGCACGTTCGCGCAGCCGTCGATCTCCGCGGCCAGCGCGGTGAGCTCGAAGTAATGGGTCGCGAACAGCGTCAGGCAGCGGTTGACGCGCGCGAGACGCTCCGCGATCGCGCGGGCCAGCGCGAGGCCGTCGTACGTTGAGGTGCCGCGCCCGATTTCGTCGATCAGCACGAGGCTCTGCGGCGTCGCGCGGTGGACGATGTACGCGGCCTCGGTCATCTCCACCATGAACGTCGAGCGGCCGCCGGCGAGGTCGTCGGCGGCGCCGATGCGCGTGTGGATCGCGTCGAGAGGGCCGATCGTCGCGCTCGTCGCCGGCACGTACGAGCCGCAATAGGCGAGCAGCGCGATCAGCGCGGTCTGGCGCATGTACGT
>Ga0070681_10006102_pt1 | contig 11693 bp, 12 predicted proteins | sample KBSC83BmetaG_FD_65650 | JGI IMG/M metagenome (GOLD analysis project Ga0070681, IMG submission 65650) | Corn rhizosphere microbial communities from Kellogg Biological Station, Michigan, USA - KBS C8-3B metaG | ecosystem: Host-associated > Plants > Roots > Rhizosphere | place: USA: Michigan...
AACGACGTCGCCGAGCGCTTTCCTCCAATCGACGTCAGGCGCTTCGTCCGTTCGCGCACCGCGGCAACCGTCGCGCGCACGTCCTGATGATCTTCGCCCACGGGCTCCGGCTTCGCCGACGCCAGGTAGTCGCCGATGGTGAGGGGAATGATGAAGTAGCCGTCGGCGAGGCCCTGCATGAGCGCGCTCGCGCCCAGGCGGTTGGCGCCGTGGTCGGAGAAGTTTGCCTCGCCGATCACGTGCAGGCCGGGAATCGTGCTCATCAGGTTGTAGTCGACCCAGAGCCCGCCCATGGTGTAGTGCACGGCGGGATAGATCCGCATCGGGACACTGTACGGGTTCTCATCCGTGATCCGCTCGTACATCTCGAACAGATTCCCGTAGCGCTCGGCGATGCGGTCGGCGCCTAACCGCTTGATCGCGTCCGAGAAGTCGAGGTACACGCCGCGTCCGCCCGGTCCGACGCCGCGGCCTTCGTCGCACACTTCCTTCGCGGCACGCGACGCGATGTCGCGTGGCGAGAGATTCCCGAAGCTCGGGTACTTTCGCTCGAGGTAGTAGTCGCGCTCGATTTCGGGGATGTCGTTCGGTGCGCGCGTATCCCCGCTGCGCTTCGGCACCCAGACCCGGCCATCGTTGCGGAGCGATTCGCTCATCAAGGTGAGCTTCGACTGATAGTCGCCGCTCACCGGAATGCACGTCGGGTGAATCTGCGTGTAGCACGGGTTGGCGAATGCGGCACCGCGACGATACGCGCGCCAGATCGCCGTCGCGTTCGATCCCTTTGCGTTCGTCGAGAGATAGAAGACGTTGCCGTAGCCGCCCGTGCCGAGAATGACAGCGTCGGCGAGGTGCGCCTCGATCGCGCCCGTCACCATGTTGCGCGTCACGATGCCGCGCGCTTTTCCGTTCACGACGATGACGTCGAGCATCTCCGTGCGCGGATACATCGTCACGCCGCCCTTGGCGATCTCCTTCTCGAGCGCTTGATAGCATCCCAGAAGGAGCTGCTGGCCCGTTTGACCGCGCGCGTAAAACGTGCGCGATACCTGGGCGCCGCCAAATGATCTGTTCGCGAGCAGTCCGCCATACTCACGGGCGAACGGCACGCCCTGCGCCACGCATTGATCGATGATGCGAACGCTCAACTCCGCCAGGCGGTAGACGTTGGCCTCGCGCGCCCGGAAGTCGCCGCCCTTCACGGTGTCGTAGAAGAGACGGTAAATACTGTCGCCGTCGTTCTGATAGTTCTTCGCCGCGTTGATGCCGCCCTGCGCCGCGATGCTGTGCGCGCGCCGCGGCGAGTCCTGAAAGCAGAACGCCTTCACGCGGTAGCCAAGCTCGCTCATCGACGCCGCGGCCGCGCCACCAGCGAGCCCCGTGCCGACGACGATCACCGAGTATCGTCGCTTGTTCGCGGGATTCACCAACTTCATGTCGAAGCGGTGCTTCTCCCACTTCCGCTCGATCGGTCCCGACGGGATGCGCGCGCGAAGTTCCATGCGTCTGTGCGCGATTAGTGAATGAGGCCGGCGATCACGCCGAGTGGAACGAGGGTGAAGCCGAGCCAGATGACAGCCGCCACCACGAGCGCGATGCGTCGATGCAGTGGATGGGGCGAGGGCTTCGCGTAGCCTAACGTGCGGACGGAGCTCCACGCCCCGTGATAGAGGTGCAGCCCGAGAAAGATCATCGCGAGAATGTAGAACGCGGCGACCCACCAGATGTGAAAGCTCGCAACGACATTCCCGTACACGTCGTGTCGCCCCGCGGCGTCGACGCGCTCGCGCCAGCCCGCGGGATCCACCTGACCCGTAGTGAAGTGCAGGATGTGCAGAACGATGAAGATGAGAAGCAGCACCCCGCCCCACCGCATGGTGCGCGACGCCCACGTGGATACCTGCGGCTCACGTCCGTGATACCCGACCGGCCGCGCCGCGCGCGAGCGCATCGTGAGCTGGTAGGCCATGAGCACATGCAAAATGACCGCGGCAATCAGCACGAGCCGTACGAGCCAGAGCAGCTCCGCCAACGGTCCATGCAAGAGAGCGCCGTACGCGTTCAGCTTGTCGCGTCCGACGAAGGCCTGGAGGTTCCCGGCCATGTGGCCGATCACGAAGCCGACGCCGATCAGCCCCGTGACCGCCATGATGATCTTCTTACCGATCGTCGAACGATAGAATTGGACGAGCATCGTCCCCGTCGCTCGCGATCAGAGCTTCACTGCTTTCATCGGCTCACGGACGGCGTCGGCACTCTTCGCGAGCGACGCGCGCTCGTCGGCGGTGAGCTGCACCTCGATCACGCGCTCGAGACCGCGACGACCGAGCTTGCACGGCACGCCGAGATAGAGCCCCTTCATGCCGTACTCGCCCTCGAGCCACGCGGCGCACGGGAGAATGCGCTTCTGATCCCGCACGATCGCTTCCGCCATCTGCACCGCGCCTGACGACGGCGCGTAATACGCCGATCCGGTCTTGAGATACTTCACGATCTCGGCGCCGCCGTTGCGCGTCCGATCGACGATCGCATCGAGCTGCGAGCGCTCGAGAAGCTGCGTCACCGGAATGCCGCTCACCGACGTGTAGCTGATCAACGGCACCATCGTGTCGCCGTGACCGCCGAGCACCATCGCCTGGATGTCGCGCACGGAGACGTCCAGCGCCTCGGCGAGAAAGGCGCGATAGCGGCCGGTGTCGAGCACGCCCGCCATGCCGATCACGCGCTCGCGCGGAAAGCCCGTGACTTCCTTCGCCACGTAGCACATCACGTCGAGCGGGTTCGACACGACGATCACGATCGCGTTCGGCGAGCTGCGCTTGATCTGCTGCGAGACGTCGCGAACGATACCAGCATTGGTGTTGAGCAAATCATCACGCGACATGCCCGGCTTGCGGGCGATGCCGGCGGTGATGATCACGAGATCGGACCCGCTCGTCTCGTCGTAGCCGTTCGTTCCAATGATTCGGGAATCGAAGCCTTCGATCGGCGCCGACTGCCATTGGTCGAGTCCCTTCCCCTGCGGAACGCCCTCGACGACGTCGACCATCACGACCGTGCGCGCGAGCTCCTTCTCGGCAATGCGTTGCGCGGTCGTCGCGCCCACGTTCCCCGCGCCGACGACCGTAATCTTGTTGACCATGTCGCTTGTTGAGCTTGAGGTGAGTACGCCTTCGCGGTCGAAACCTAATTGGGCAGAGGGCCGCGGGCTGAGGGCAGTGGGCTGAGAGCTGAGGGCTGAGGGCAGTGGGTGGACAAGCGAAGCGTGTGCAGTTCACCCTCGGCCCTCTGCTCACAGCCCGCTACCCACCCACCTGCGACAGTGCCTGCAGTCCGCCAATGCGCAGTTGCAGAAGCTCGTGCTCCTTCGGCTTCTCGGCGAGCGCGCGGCGGAAATAACTCTCGAGCGGTTCGTCGGCGCGCAGTGGCGTGCGCAGGTCCACCTCGTGATCGCCGAACAAACACGTGCGCAGTCGACCATTGGCCGTGAGGCGAACACGATTGCACGAACCGCAGTACGTGTGCGTCATCGGCGTGATTACGCCGATCGATCCCGGCGCGCCCGCGAAATGATAATAGGCTGCCGGTCCGTTGCCGCGTGGCGGACCGCCACCGGGCTCCAGCGCGCCGAGCACCGAGGCGCGGTCGAGCACTTCATCGCTCGGCACGATGTGCTCGGCCGTGAGCTCGCGCAGGCCACCCACCGGCATCAGCTCGATGAAGCGCACGTGCCACGGATGATTCAACGTCAGACGAGCGAATTCTATGATTTCGTCGTCGTTGATCCCGCGCATCACGACCATGTTCAACTTGATCGGCGCGATGCCGGCCGACTCTGCTGCCTGGGCGGCAGCGATCGGATCGAAGGCGATGTTGCGACGCGCGATCGCGGTGATCCGGTCGGGTCGCAAGCTGTCGGCGCTGATGTTCACACGATCGAGCCCGGCATCGCGGAGCACTCCAGCGAGCTCGGGCAGTCGAACGCCATTCGTCGAGAGGGCGATGTCTTCGACTTGCGGGACGTCGCGGAGCATCGCGATCAACCGCTCGATTGCCGGACGGATGGTCGGCTCACCGCCCGTGATGCGCAGCCGCCGCAGCCCGAGCGGCGCGAGCTGCCTAACGACGGTCGCGATCTCCTCGTAGCTCAGGATCTCCGCCTTCGGGAGCCACGCGAGGCCCTCGACGGGCATGCAGTAGAGGCAGCGGAAGTTGCAGCGATCCGTGACGGAGATGCGCAGGTACTCGATGCTCCGCCCGAATTGATCGCGAAGCGCCTCGCTCACCGATCACCTCCAGCGTCGACGAGCGCGGATGGAGCCGCGTTGTTCGCCGCGACCCACTCGCGAGTGCCATCGACGTAGTGCTCACGCTTCCAGATCGGAACCCGCTGCTTGAGCTCCTCGATCACGTACCGCGCCGCCTCGAAGGCGCGGCCGCGATGGGGATGCCCCACAGCGACGGCAACGCTGCAGTCGCCGACCCCGAGCTCACCCAGCCGATGCTCCGCCGCGATGTCGCCCGAGTCAGCGAGCGCCGCCGCTTCCTCCACGATCGTCGCGAGCTCGCGCTCCGCCATCGAGCGATAGGCGGTGTACTCGATGCCCGTGACGTCTCGCCCCTCATTCATGTCGCGCACCATCCCGAGGAAGAGCACGGTAGCGCCATTCGCGCTCCGACTCACCCGGCCGAGAATCGCGGGCACATCGATTGGCTGCTCGACGATCGCGGAGTACATCATCATCCCCCGGCGACTGGCGGAATGAGCGCGACCTCGTCTCCCGGTCGGAGCTCTCGATCGCGGGACGCGTACTGCTCGTTCACCGCGACCATCGGAGCCGGCGGAAGTCGTGTAGGGTCGCCCATTTCGCGCACGTGCTCGACGACGTCCTGCACCGTTGCTCCAGCCTCGAGATCGAGCTCGATGGTGGAGCAACCGACGGCGTCCGCGTACGAGGCGAAGAGCAAGACAGTGACGGTCATGTGGCGATGCTGGATCCTACAGGCCGGCGGCGCGATCGGAAAGCACCAGAAATGAAAAGCCCGGCGCAAGTGCGCCGGGCCCAAGTCGAACACCGACAAATCACTGCGCGATCTCTTCCGGCTCGTCCTCGATGTCACTCTCTTCCACGCCCGCGACCATTGCTCGCAACTCCTTCGACGGCTTGAACACCGGGACTGGCCGCGCCGAGACCTCGACCGGTGAGCCGGTGCGTGGATTCCGCGCCATGCGCGTCTTGCGATGCCGGATCTTGAAGGTGCCGAAGCCGCGTACTTCGATGTTCTTCTGATTCTGCAGCGCCTCTTTGATCGCCTCGAGAAAGGCATCGACGACGCGCGCGCAGTCCTTCTTCGAGATCATCGGACCCGCGGTCCGGGAGATCTGTTCCGTGACTCTCTCGACCAGGTCGGCTTTGGTCATGAATGTGCCTCGTGTGAGCGCGCCGTTCAGCCGTGGACGCTTGCCGAACTTATCGCCCTTAACTCTTGTGTGTCAAGAGTTTGAGTCGCTTTGCCCCGACTGCTTTCGGACCACGTCGAGAAACTGGTTGAAGAGAGGTCGGGCGTCGTGCGGACCGGGCGCGGCCTCGGGGTGATACTGGACGGCGAAGATGGGCAGCTCCCGATGACGGAGCCCCTCGACCGTGCCGTCGTTCAGATTCACGTGCGTGACTTCCAGCTCCTTCACGCCCTTGATGCCGCGCTCGGTACCCTCGACCGCGAAGCCGTGATTCTGCGACGTGATCAGTACGCGGCCCGTGGCGATGTCTCGCACCGGGTGATTTCCCCCGCGGTGACCGTACGGCATCTTCACCGTGCCGGCTCCATATGTCAGGCCGATGATCTGATGCCCCAGGCAGATACCGAAGATCGGCACTCCTTTCGACGCGATCTGCTTGACGATCCCTGGGGCGTACTCCACCGCGGCCGGATCGCCGGGGCCGTTCGACAGAAAGACTCCATTCGGCTCGAGCTCGAGCGCTTCCTCCGCTGAGGTCGTCGCCGGCAGCACGGTGACGCGGCATCCGTGATCGCTGAACAGCCGCAGGATGTTTCGCTTGATGCCGTAGTCGTAAGCGATGACGTGCCATGGTGCTCGTGGATCTCCCCAGACATAGCGCTCGCGCGTGGAGACCCGGGATGCGAGGTCGAGCCCCTCCATCGACGGACACGACTCGAGCGCAGCGACTGCTTCGGCGCCAGGCGTGTCGCCACTGCCGATGACGCCGCGCATGACGCCGACGGTGCGGAGATGCTTCGTCAGTCGGCGCGTGTCGACGCCCTCGATGATGGGAATGCGATTGTCGGAGAGCCAGGTGCCGAGATCGCCTTCCGCGCGCCAGCTGGAGTAGTTTTTCGACAGCTCGCGCATAACGACACCCGCGACTTGCGGGCGCGCCGATTCGGGATCGCTGTCGTTCACACCATAGTTGCCGATCATCGGCGCCGTCATCACGACGATCTGGCCCTGATACGAGGGGTCGGTGAAGACCTCCTGGTATCCGCTCATGTTCGTGGTGAAAACGACTTCCGCGACGGTCGGCGTCGTGAATCCCTCGACGGCCCCGTGAAAAAGGGTTCCGTCTTCGAGAAGAAGGAACCCTGGCTGCTCTGAGCGATCGCTCACTGTGAGTTCACTCGTTATGGCTTCTTGGTCGGCGCCTGCGTTCCCTGGTTCGGAGTCGCGGGAGCGGTCTGGGGCGCGGGCGTCAACGGAACCGGCGCCTTGGTTCCAGCGTTGCTCGGCGCCGCCGGCGCGGTCGCGGGCGCATTCGGAAAAGCCTGATCCAGCACTGACTTTGGCGCGCGGCTCCGCGAGGACGCGAGCGAGAGCAGGAACGCGAGGAAGAGAAAGATTCCGCCGCCCCACCAGCTGGCCTTCGTGAGGAGATTGCCGGTCTGACGCGTTCCGAAGAGGGAGCTGGCCGAGCTACTCACGCCGCCGAAGGTCGCGGCGAGCCCCTGCCCCTGGCCACTCTGAAGAAGCACGGCGACGATGACGACGAGACTGTCGATGGTGAGAAGCACCATCAGGAAGGTGTACAGCATCTATGCCTGACTCGGGAATCGGTGGGCGGTGTAAGCTACAAATATCACGCGACTTAGCCCCTCACGTCAAGTCCGGCATATTTCCGCCCAACCCTCGGGATCGAGACAGGCGCTGCCCACCAGCAGGCCGTCGACGCCAGCAGCATCGAGGAGCGACTTGGCGTTGCTCCGATTGACGCTCCCGCCGTAGAGAATAGGAATGTCATCGCTGTCTGGCGCGAGAGTTCGAAGCTTCTCCCGAATCACACGATGCATCGATGAGGCATCATCGGGTGTAGCGCTGTGCCCGGTGCCGATTGCCCAAACCGGCTCATAGGCGACGATGATCTGAGGAGTCGTTCCCTTGTGAAGCGAGGAAATGCCAACCTCCAGTTGCTCCATCACGATCGCTTCGGCCGCATCCATTTGGCGCTGAGCGAGCGTTTCGCCCACGCACAGAACAGGTGTGAGACCAAATTGCGGAGCAAGGGCGACTTTCTGCGCGACCTCGAGATTGCTTTCGCCAAAAACGTGGCGCCTCTCAGAGTGCCCAACGAGCACGAGCTCTGCTCCCGCGTCCCGCGCCATAGGGGCCGAGTTCTCGCCGGTAAACGCACCTTTTTCCCGCTCGAAGATGTTCTGGACACCGAGATGTATGTCCGTTCGATCTCCTCGTACGTCCCGAACTTCAGCTAACGACAGCGCGGGCGGAAACATCGCAACCGTGCGGTCATCGCGTGGCGCGAAGAGCCGAAGGAAGGCCGTCATATAGGCACGGGCCTCAGTCGGCCCGTGATTCATCTTCCAGTTGGCAAAAAAGAGCGGCCGCCTGATCATGCCGCGCGCGTCCCGCCGCCGCCGGTGCGATCGTCGAGCGCCGCGACGCCGGGAAGCACTTTACCCTCGAGCAGCTCGAGTGACGCGCCACCGCCCGTCGAGACGTGACTCATCGCGCTCTCGAGTCCGAGCTCCGCGACCGCGGCGGCAGAGTCACCGCCGCCGACAACCGTCGTCGCGCCCTTCTTCGTGGCCTTCGCCATCGCTTCCGCGACGGCGCGGGTGCCAGCGTCGAAGGGCGGCTTCTCGAAGACGCCCATCGGTCCATTCCAGACGATTGTCTTCGCGCCGGCGATCATCTCGCTGAACTGGCGCGCCGCCTCTGGCCCGATGTCGAACATTCCCTCGTTAGGTGGAATTCGATCGCGCACCACGGCATGCGCCTTCGCCCCCTCGTCCAGCGACGGGGCTACCGCGGCGTCGCGCGGCAACTCGAGCTTCTTCTCGCCCGTGCGGAGCAGCTCCTTCGCCATATCCACGCGATCGGCCTCGACGAGCGACTTCCCCGTCTCGAGTCCCATCGCCTTGAAAAAGGTGCACGCCATCGCGCCTCCGATGACGAGTCGGTCGACCTTCGGCAGCAGACTCTGAATGACGTCGATCTTTCCCGAGATCTTGGCTCCCCCGAGAACCGCGACGAACGGTCGCTTGGGATCGGCGACGGTCGCGCCGAGGTATTGGAGCTCCTGTTCCATCAGTAACCCGGCAACCGCGGGCTTGAGGTAGCGTGCGACGCCCTCGGTGGACGCATGCGCTCGATGCGCCGATCCAAACGCATCGTTGACGTAAACGTCGCCGAGCTCGGCGAGCGCGCGAGCCAGCCGCTCGTCGTTCTTTTCCTCGCCGCCGAGGAACCGGGTATTCTCGAGGAGCACGACTCGGCCGCCGTGTCGCGTGGCCTTGAGCGCTTCATCGGTGTCGGTGCTCTCGATGAAGGTGACGTCCTCGTTAGGCAGCAGCTCGGCGAGGCGCCGAGCGACGGGCTCGAGGGAATATTTCGCCTCTGGCTTCCCCTTCGGTCGGCCGAGGTGGGAGAGCAGCACAACGCGTGCTCCGTGCTCGAGCAGATACTGGATCGTCGGCAACGCCGCGCGAATGCGCGTGTCGTCGCCAACGTGTCCCTTGTCGTCGAGCGGTACGTTGAAATCGACGCGCACCAGCGCGCGCTTCCCGCGCAGATCCGAATCGCGGAGGTCCCGAACCGTTTTCTTGTTGAAGTCTGTCATCCGAAGTCTTGTTGAGCAATTCCTAAAGCATCAGCGCGGACGAACGCGGACAAGGGCGGACTCACACAGCAATTCTCTTTGTCCGTGTGCGTCCGTGTAGCTTGTCCGCGTTGGTCTGCGCTGACGCTTTTGATTCTCGTGCGAAGCGCGAGATCAATCGCCGAGCTGCTTCCCGACGAAGCGCAGCAGATCGACGCAGCGGGACGAGTAGCCCCACTCGTTGTCGTACCATCCGGAGACCTTGAGCAGCAAACCGTCGACGACGTTGGTGCTCTTCGCGTCGAAGATGCAGGACGCGGGGTTGCCGATGAAGTCGGACGATACGAGCTCCTCCTCCGTGTACTCGAGAATCCCCTTCATCGGACCGGCCGCGGCGGCGCGGAACGCGTCGTTGATCGCGTCAACTGTCACCGGCTTCTCGACGACGACGGCCAGATCGGTGAGCGAGACGTCGGGCGTCGGGACGCGGATGGCAATGCCGTCGATCTTGCCCTTGAGCTCCGGAATCACGAGCGACGTCGCCTTCGCGGCGCCGGTGGTCGTCGGAATGATCGAGAGCGCCGCGGCGCGCGCGCGCCGCAAATCCTTGTGCGGCAGATCGAGGACGTTCTGGTCGTTCGTGTAGCTGTGGATCGTGACCATCGAGCCGCGTACGAATCCAAACGTGTCGCGGACGACCTTCACCATCGGCACCAGGCAGTTCGTCGTGCAGGACGCGTTCGAGATGATGGTGTGCTTGGACGGATCGTACTTCTTCTCGTTCACGCCGAGGACGATGGTGATGTCTTCGCCTTTCGCCGGCGCCGAGATGATCACCTTCTTCGCGCCGCCGTCGATGTGCTTGCGCGCGTCCGGCGCGTTCGTGAAGCGACCCGTCGACTCGAGCACGATGTCGACGCCGAGGTCGCCCCACGGCAGCTTCGCCGGATCCTTCTCCGCGAGCACCTTGATCTCGTCGTCGTCGACCATGATCGAGCCGTTGCGAACACCGACGTTGCCTTTGTACGTCCGGTGCACGGAGTCGTACTTGAACAGGTGCGCGAGCGTCTTCGTATCGGTGAGATCGTTCACGGCAACGAAGTCGATGTCGTTCTTTCCCTGCAGCTTCGCCGCGCGCACGACCTGCCGCCCGATCCGTCCGAAGCCGTTGATGCCGACGCGAATGGCCATCCTCAGTTCCCTCTCCGTTTAAATCCGGTCGCCGATTGCCGGCGCTCGACCAAATGTGACATAGCTGATGATGCGCGCGCCGGCATCGTGGAGCACCGCCGCGCACGCGTTGAGTGTCGCCGCGGTCGTCACGACGTCGTCGACGAGCACGACGTGCGTCCCGCGGAGCGCCGCCCGCGCCGTCGCAGCGGCCGCGAAGGCGCCATGGACGTTTCGCACTCGCTCATCCGGCGTGAGGCGCGTCTGAGTCTCCGTCGAACGACTTCGCACGAGTAAATCCACACGAACGGGCACCTTCCACCGGAGCGCGAGCGCGCGCGCCAAACACTCACTCTGATTGTAACCACGCTGGCGCTGGCGGGAAGCGGCGAGCGGAACGGGCACCAGCAGGGCGCGCTCCTCCGTGACATCGCTCGGCCACGGTAGTCGCGCCATGCGTGCCGCGGCGCCGTCGGCCACGCGCCACCATCCCTCGTACTTCAGCGCATGCAGGATGCGCTGACCGGTGTCGGCCGTTGCCCAGCAGACGCTGCGCACGCACCGCACGTACGGCGGAAGGTTGTCGCACCACCGGCAGCGCCGGCCGGCGGTCGGATGACCGCATCGCTCACAGCGCGGCGCCGGCAGTAGCCGCAATCGAGCCCAACAGCGCCCGCACACGATTCCTGGCTCGCCGTCGTCGATCACGCGGCCGCAGCTCGCGCAGGCGATGGGCAGGACGAGATCGGCGAGCGCCGAGAGCACGCGCCCCACTCCAGAAGTGACGCGTCGGAGGCTCGCTACTGCACCGAGCGCCACATGACGTCGCGATCGGGCGGAAAGCCGAACCAGCGCTCGAACGCGGCGGCGCCCTGCTCGATGAGCATGGTGAGCCCGTCGATCGCACGCAGTCCGCGGGCACGCACTGCGTGCACCCACGGCGTTTCGCCGCGTCGATACACGATGTCGAGAGCCATAGCGGATGGACGGAGGCGAGCGGGATCGATCGGGAAGTCACCGTCGCGGAGCCCGACCGTCGTCGCGTTCACGACAAGATCCGCCTCACGAGCCATCGTGTCGGCATCCGAAGGTTGCGCGAAGGACGAAAAGCGCGCGCACAGTGCGGCGGCGCGCTCCGGCGTGCGATTGCTCACGAGGACGCGGCACGCCGGCCATGCTTCGATCGTGGTGAGCACGGCGCCAGCCACGCCCCCCGCGCCGATGAGGCCAACCGTTAGGCCCGCAGGGGCGCGCTGCAAGAGCGTGCGCGCTGCCGCGTCGAAACCAGCGACGTCCGTGTTGTCGCCGATAAGCTCACCGCGCTCGAACCAGAACGTGTTCACCGCTTGTGCCCTCGCTGCCGGCGGCATCAACCGATCGCAGCGTGCGAAAACCGCCTGCTTGTACGGCACGGTCACGTTGCCGGCGGCGTCCTGCGCCGCCAGCTCCTGC